>Ga0307477_10000048_pt1 | contig 187267 bp, 171 predicted proteins | sample atmos_gasesECM2C_FD_203316 | JGI IMG/M metagenome (GOLD analysis project Ga0307477, IMG submission 203316) | Hardwood forest soil microbial communities from Morgan-Monroe State Forest, Indiana, United States - atmos_gasesECM2C_515 | ecosystem: Environmental > Terrestrial > Soil > Temperate...
TTGAGCGCCAAGGCGCGCTCGTGTTTCAGGTGAAGCAATGCCGCAACTGCCATTCGTTAGGAGACACCGGAGGACAAAGGGGGCCAGCCCTGGACAGCGTTGCCGTACGCCTCACACAGGACCAACTAATCCGGCAAGTCATCCAAGGGGGCGGTAACATGCCGGCTTATGGGAACAACCTGAGTCCGGCCGAGACTACAGCACTCGTAGCTTTCCTCGAGACCTTGCACCCAACAACACAGCGTCCGGCTCGCGATGCGACACGGGAGCTGGTACTTAGCAACGGCCAACCGCAAATGTCCGGGACACAACCGTAGGCCGGCGATGACCTCACACATTCATCACAGCGCGTCCGAGTCAATCTGGGTCTCGACAGCCTTGATTGTCGTCGCTTTTTTCTACTTACGTAGCTGGGTCCGTGCTCGCCGCCAGGACTACGGCAGCGTTGAGGGTTGGCGCGCCGGCAGTTTTCTCTTGGGTCTTTTATTCGCCTGGATTGCAACGGCTTCACCTTTGGCCGCACTCGATCACGAGATGCTGACGGCGCACATGGTTCAACACCTTCTTCTCATGACGCTTGCCCCTCCGTTCATCCTGTTTGGCCTTCCTCACAAGCCACTCGCGCATCACCTGTTACTGCGATTCTCACAAGCGGTCGGTCGTCCATTGCGATCAGAACCGGTGCAGCAATTCGCAAACGCGGTGACGCACCCGGCAATTTGCTGGTTAGCTGCGGCCGGCACGTTAGTTGTGTGGCATATTCCTTCCGTGTTTATGCTCGGCCTGCGATCGCAAATGTGGCATGGGGCTGAGCAAACATCCTTCCTTGCAACGGGCCTTCTCTTCTGGTCGCCTGTAGTCCGGCCATGGCAAAACAGCATGAAATGGCCAGAATCATCCATACTCTTGTACCTGTTTCTAGCTACTTTGCCGTGCGATATCCTTTCGGGATTTCTGGTGTTCTGCGACCGGGTGGTGTACCCGGTGTTTTTGTCTTTCCCTCTCTCCTTTGGCTTTTCTGCTCTAGAAGACCAGCAATGCGCCGGCGCGTTGATGTGGACTTGCGTTACGGTCGTCTACTTAATCGCCGGGGCGGTCTTCACCGCGCGTTTACTCTCGCCCCATCCATGGGAAGAATTCGAGATTCCGCAATCTGACGCGCGCCGCATTGCGCTGCGGCACACGAATCCGCACAGGATGGATGTGGTCTGAAATGTCACATCGGGGCGCAATTACCGAGCCTCCTTCCACCGCGGTGCAAGAGCGCCATCTGGTGGGATCCACGCTCTCAGTAGATGGTTAGAACGCCTGCCTGTCACGCGGTAGGCCGCGGGTTCGAGTTCCGTCGCTCTCGCCATTTCGAACATTGCGAGACTACTCTCTTCAGGCTTAACGCCTGCCGAGCCACCGGTGCGAACATTTCGACAGCGCTGGAGGTTTGATTGCTGCTACCGCTGGCTTCTATACTCGCTCTGCGCTATAAGCTTTTGCTGGGCCGGGTTCGCTGCGGCTAATGATGACCGCACCATTCCAAGCGCTGATCTACCCGTGCCGCGGAAGGGTAGGTATGGTTTGATGGGTGATGCACGCATGGCTATGCCTTCGCAAAATGACGCTGACCGCACCGACGGATCGAGTATAGACTGCGCTTCTGGGCAAGAACCATCGTTTGCGGCACAGTTGCGAAAGACGCTCAATACGATTCCGGCGTACACATGGTACGCGCTGCCGTCCGGCGTCCTTACGTTCGTGAATGAGAGATACGCAGATTACCTTGGTCTCGACAAGGATGATCCTCTTCGGCTCGGGGTGGAGGTCGATGTACCTTGGGACACCCACATTCAGATGGTACATCCCGATGATCATGAAGCAACGCTCAAAGTCGGGGAAGCCTGCAACAGAACTGGGACTGCCGGCCAAGCGGCCTTCCGAATACGAAACTCTGAAGGAAAATACCGCTGGTTCCTCAGTCGCCTCGAACCTCTCCGAGCAAGCGATGGGACGTTGCTGTACTGGATCGGGATAAACCTTGACATTGAAGAACTCAAGCGCGCCGAGGAACAGCGCAAGACAGCCGAAGAAAAGATAAGGGAGCAGGAAATGGAGCTTCGGCACATTGTGGACCTCGCGCCACAACTCATCGCTGTTTTCGGCCCACACCTTGAGCGTCATTATGCCAACCGCATGAGTCTTGATTATTTCGGCCTCACTCTTGATGAGTGGCGTGACACACATCCCGGCGCCATCGGCCATCCCGATGATGCGAAACAGTGCCGTTCTAACTGGGATCGCGCTTTGGCAAGTGCTTCTGCATTTGAAATCGAAGTGCGGCTCCGCAGAAATGATGGAGTCTATCGTTGGTATTTGATGCGTTGCAATCCTGTGCGCGATGACCAAGGAGAAGTCCTCCGTTGGTACGCTGCATGCACTGATATCGAAGACCGCAAACAAGCCGAGGAGAGGCTGCAACGAGAGAATGCTGCTTTGCGTGAAGAGCTTAACCAAGCGTCGATGTTCGAGGAGATCGTCGGCTCCTCTGAGCCTCTGCGCAAGGTGCTGTCCCAGGTCAGTAAAGTGGCTCCCACAGACTCGACAGTTCTCATTCTGGGGCAAACTGGCACAGGCAAGGAGTTGATTGCGCGCGCCATCCACAAACGTTCCAGGCGAGCGGGGCGGTCGTTTATCGCGGTGAATTGCGGTGCGATCCCAACGTCTCTGATTGCTTCCGAGCTCTTCGGGCACGAAAAGGGAGCATTTACCGGCGCCACACAACGCCGTTTGGGGCGCTTTGAAGCTGCGAATGGCGGCACCATTTTTTTGGACGAAGTCGGCGATCTGCCTCCGGATATTCAAATTGCATTGTTGCGAGTGCTGCAGGAGCGCGAGATCGAACGTATTGGCAGCGACAAACCCATTTCCGTGGATGTACGAGTGTTGGCCGCAACCCATCGCGATCTCGATAAGCTCGTGAGTGAAGGTAAGTTCCGCCAGGACCTCCTGTACAGGCTGAATGTTGTTCCGATTACGATGCCCTCGCTCCGCGAGCGAGCACCCGATATTCCTGTCCTTGTCGAATACTTCATTGCCCGATTTGGAAGGAAGATGGGGAAGAAGTTCCATACCATCGAGAAGAAGACCCAGAAAATCCTGCAAGAGTACGTATGGCCGGGAAACGTCCGTGAGCTGCAGAACGTGATTGAGCGCGCTGTCACCCTGAGTGACTCAGATAGGTTTGCCGTGGACGAAGCGTGGCTCAAGCGCGAGTCATCCGAAGTCCCTCATGCAAGCCTGGCTCTTAACGGTGTACTGCTGGCACATGAAAAGGAAGTGATCGAAGCAGCACTCGCCCAGAGTCGTGGACGGATATCGGGACCAGCAGGCGCTGCCACCAAGCTGGGAGTTCCCGATTCGACCCTGGAAACAAAAATCCAGCGCTTGGGAATCGACAAATATCGATTTAAGTCCAAGGTAGGCTGAGGCTGCAGACGTAGCGACCTGCACAGACGTTCCTTCCGCAATTTCCCGGTCTACCGGGAAATCCCGAAACTCCGAGACCCGGACATGTCCTAACTCATAGATTCTCAGAGGACTTCGAATGGTCTTGTGTTTGCTCCCTTTTTGATCGGCATCGAGAAAAGACCGCCAAACAAATAAGGAGAACGAACATGTCCTATGAGCGCCTCACCTCAGACAATGCGGCGGTGCTTTTCATCGACCACCAGACGGGACTCGCGAACGGCGTTCAGACGCAGAGCCCGCCAGAATTCATCAACAACGTCAGGGCGCTGGTGAGGATCGCGCAGATTTACAAGTTGCCGTCGATCATCACGACCAGCTCTCACGACGGGCCGAACGGCCCCATCATGCCTGCCGTTGCAGAGGGGCTTCCAGAGGCAACGATTGTGCATCGGCCTGGCGAGATCAACGCATGGGACAACAAGGACTTCGTCACGGCGGTGAAGGAGATAGGGCGAAAGAAGTTGCTCATCGCAGGGATTTCTACCGAAGTTTGCCTTGCGTTTGTCTCGCTTTCGGCACGCGACGCAGGATACGACGTGTACGCGGTGCTGGACGCCTCGGGCACGTGGAATAAGTTGGTGGAGGACGGCGCCATTGCGCGCATGGTGCAAGCCGGCATCGTCCCGATGACCTGGGTTGGCGTCGGAGCCGAGCTCCTCGTCGACTGGCGTTCTGCGACGGGGCAAGCGCACGCCACGCTGATGGCCGATTTTTTGCCGTTCTCAGGAAACAACGCCGTGGGGTTCTTCGCGGCAAAGGGATCAGCCCATTCTTGATCAACGCGACACGGTCACGAAGGCGGAGCTTGAGAGCTGAGCCATCTCGACGAGCCAAGACCTGTAGCTAAGCCTCGAATTCTGGGCGATCCAGCACTCCTGAACTAGAAAGGCAAATATGAGCACTGATCCCAAGTCGGAAGCCATTGACTACAACCACCTGATGCAGGCGAATCTTACGCGCGTATTCAACGAGCGCGACGCCGGACGGCGCATTGTGGCGATCCGAGAGCTTTATGCCGAGGACGCCGTGCTGTACGAGCCCGACGCCTCCGCTAAGGGTCACGCGGCGATCTCTGAAGCAGTGACTGCATTGCTTGCCCAGTTGCCTCCGAACTTCGTCTTCAGCGCGGCGGGGCCAGCGATCGGTCACCACAATCTCGGCCGCCTAAAGTGGCGCTCCGGTCCGCCCGATGGCCCGGTAGCGGTCACCGGGATGGATGTTGCCCATTTTGAGGAGGGTCGCATCCATTCGATCTACGTATTTCTCGAACCCGCGGGCGCTTAAGGACCCGTTTTACAGCCAACTCAACAAAGGAGATACCCGTGGCTAAATCCCCAAAGACCGGTCTCGAAGCGCTACTTCGCCCCGAAGACAGCATTCTCGTACTGATCGACCACCAGGCTTACCAGTTCACCAACCTGAACAGCCACGAACCGACGATGATCATCAACAACGTCATCGGCCTGGCCAAGACAGCCAAAGTATTCAATGTACCAACGATCCTGTCCACGGTGCTCGAGGAACGTGGCGGGTATCTGATCAAGGGTCTTCAGGATGTCTTTCCTGAACAGAAGCCGATCAACCGTACTTTTATCAATGCCTGGGAAGACCCAAATGTTGCCGACATTGTGAAGAAGCATGGTCGTAAACAGCTGATCATTGCCGGACTCTTTACTGAAATCTGCGTAGCTATGCCGGCAATCCAGGCACTGGGCGAAGGATACGACGTGTTTGTTGTTACTGATGCATGTGGTGGCGTTTCAGTGGAATCCCACGATATGGCAGTGCGCCGCATGGTTCAGGTCGGTGTGGTACCAATCAACTGGCTTGCCGTACTGGGCGAATGGCAGCGCGATTGGGCGCGCGAGAAATCCGCCAATGCCCTTGGGCCCGTCATTCTTGAGCATGGCGGGGCCAGCGCTGTCGCCTTGGCCTGGGAGTTTCAACTTCTCGCTACTCCTAAGCAAGCGGGCGCTTGACATGGCCAGCTCGACGACGCCGATTCGTATCGGGTATTGCCTTTCGCTCACCGGCCCTATTGCAGGCAACAGCCGGTCAGCGAAACTTGCCCATGATATTTGGCGAGAGGACGTCAACGGCCGTGGCGGGTTGCTAGGACGTCCTGTCGAGCTGATCTGCTATGACGATCATGCAGACGCCTCCCTCGTTCCCGGTATCTACAAACGGCTAATGAACGAGGATCAGGTCGATCTCGTTATCGGCGGCTACGGCACTAACTCTGTGTTGCCAGCGATGCCGTTGATCATGGAGCGGAAGCGCTTCTTTATCGGACTCATGGGGCTCGGCGTCAACAACACGCTTCACTATCCGAACTACTTTGCCATGATTCCAACCGGGCCAGATCCAAATGCGGCTCTTACCGAAGGGTTCTTCGCTCTCGCTGCAGAGCAAACGCCAAGGCCTGCAACTGTGGCGCTCTTATCCGCCGACGCAGAATTCTCGCGCAACCCCATTCTCGGTGCCAAGGCCAATGCTGAGAAGTATGGTTTTCGTGTCGTCTATGAGGCTACCTATCCGCTTACGACCGGCGACTTTAAGCCTGTCATCGGCGCTGTAGCTAAGAGTAATTGCGACTTGCTGTTTCTTTGCTCCTATCTCAACGATTCGATCGATCTTGTGCGCGTCATACATGCACACCCGTTCCGTCCGAAGATGGTTGGCGCCGGCATGATCGGCCCTCAGAACACATCAGTAAAGACGACACTTGGCCCGATGCTCAACGGCTTCGTGAACTACGAATACTGGCAGCCAGTTCCGAAGATGAGGTTCACTGGTGTTGAGCAATTGCTGAAGATCTACCAGGCACGCGCCGGTAACGCAGGAGTCGATCTCCTCGGGCATTACATGGTACCGCTCGCCTATGCCCAGCTTCAGGTCATCGCTCAGGCTGTCGAAGCGACGGGCGGATTCGACGACGCCCGCCTTGCGGCATACTCACGAAGCACGACCTTTGACACCGTCATGGGGTCGATCACTTTTGGGATAAACGGCGAGTGGGCGGAGCCGCGCGTGTTGCAGGTTCAATTCCAGGGAATAACCGGCCATGACATCGAGCAGTTTCGGAATGGGTCGAGACAGATTGTGGTCTTCCCGTCAGCGTTCAGTTCTGGGGCGTTTCGTTTCCCTTATGCAGAGGCTCTTCTGACAGATTAGCGATCGGCGCCGAGAACCTTGAGTTCAAGGGTCGTATTCTGCGGGCGCATAAAGGATAGGTTCCAGATGCTTCGCGTTGCCTATGCAGTATTGCTCGCTCTCATGCCTCCTTCGAGCGCACTTTCTGCTCAGTCGGTATGCCCGGACAGTCCGCCACCCTATGGACTGCTCCGGCAAGACGAAGACTACCGGTACCTCAGCAATCCGACCTGCCGGCAGGATTTTTGGGACCATCTCAAGTATGTGCCGCTTGGGTCAAACCAGAATTGGTTTATTACGGTTGGCGGCGAAGTTCGTGAGTGGTACGAGGGCTTCCGCAATGCGAGCTGGGGTCTCGGAACTCAAGACGATAACGGCTATCTCTTACAACGGCTCACTACGCATGCCGATATTCATGCAGCGCCTCGTATTCGGTTTTTCGTGCAGCTCACGAGCGACATCGAAGCCGGACGGAATGGCGGTCCGAGGCCAGTGATCGATGAATCCAAGCTGTTTTTTGAAGAGGGATTCGTCGACGTAGTTCTCTCGAAGGCGGGCAGGCAGTCACTGGTGTTGCGCCTTGGACGTCACCCAATGTTCGTCAAGCTTTCGACGGCGCCTCTCTGGAATGGAAGACGCCCTCATGGACTGTCGATGGGCTTGCTACAGAGCCCGTGCTCAACGGTACCGGCGTCCTTGATGCGGCCCCGAATCATGGCTCGACGTTTTGGGGAGTCTATGCGGTTCATCCGTTGAATGGAATCTCGGGCAGAAACATAGATATTTACTATCTCGGGCTCGCTCGGAAGAATGCTCCATTTGAAAGGGGCTCCCAGAACGAGCTACGCCATACGGTGGGAGGAAGGTATTGGGGCGGGCGAAACGGTTGGACTTATAACAGCGAAGCGATGTTTCAATGGGGTACGTTCGGCGCAAACGACATTCGCGCATGGGCCACCGCCCATGACACCGCATACAGCTTTCGATCCGTCCATTCGCAGCCCCAGCTTGGTATCGATGCAGGCGTCGCCAGCGGAGATCACGGCGATTCAAAGTCAGCATTGGGCACGTTCAATCCACTTCTCCCGACAGGGATCTATTTCGGCCAGGGAGCGCTCGCTCTCAATGGACCTACGAATCTCATCGAGGTCGGTCCTCACCTCAGCTTGCAACTCGCTAAATCACTCGCCGTGGTGATGGACGACCATATTTTCTGGAGGACCAGTCTTCAAGACGGCGTATACGGACTCGGCATCAATCTACTGATTGCCGGACAAGGGAATTCTGAACGCTACATCGGCAATCAGCCGACGGTCGGAGTCTACTGGAATGCAACCCGTCATATTTCGGTATCCACCGCTTACGGACACTTTTTTATCGGCTCATTCCTGGCTCATGCATCACCTCCAGGCAAAGACGCGAACTATGCCGGGGTATGGACGACGTATAAGTTTTAGGGTTTCGACTTCTCCAACGGCGAAGCCTCGCCACAACAGCGGATTTGGTGACCCGCGATGACACTGAAAATCCAACGGATTCGCGAGAAACACGGGACTCGGATTTGCTTGTCAGGTGAACTTCGATGCCCGCACTTGCTCGATCTGCGCGCCGAAATAGAACAGGTTGCGCAACCGATAACTTTGGACATGGATGAAGTCGATGTTGTGGACATCGACGGAATTCGCTTATTGAATGAATGCCAGACACAGGGCATTCAAGTAGTGAACTGTTCACCGTACATTCGCGAATGGATGCTTCAAGAGAAACGAACAGGTGAGGACGAAGAATAGCGGTTCCTGCGGTCCCCATCTGTTGAACTCTTACCAATCCAGCACGCGAATGATAAAGGAAGTTATCATTCCTTTCGCCGCGCCTTCCTACAGAGAGGCGAGTGTGCTCCACACTTCCCAGAAGCCGACTTCTGGCCCGGCACAACTTCCGTATTGCCCGTTATCCATCCGCAGCTGAGCAAAATTAGACGCCGCGAACTCTGACTCGAGCCGCATCACCACTCGCGACTGCCCTGTAGTCAGCTAACGCCACCAAGCGATTGCCGTCTATAAGGTTGGGAGGAGCCCGCCAGGCGCGAGAAGAACCCAGCCGACTATCGGGACCGCATGACGGGTTTCGCCTGGCCAGGACATTCCCTTGAGACGCAGGTTAGTTAGCAGGAGGAGGATTTCAGTGAAGATGACTCTCAAAGCAGCCCAGTCCATTCTCGATCGCTCGAGGTTCAAGGGCTGGATTCTCCTGGGCACCGCTCTGGTTTCTTTCGCCGCTGGTTCACTGTTCACAGCACAACTGGCGCATGTTAGAGAGGTGAGAGCGGACAGCAGTCGCGTTTTTGAGCTCATGATTTATCACACGGTGCCCGGCAAAACGCCCGCCCTTGAATCCATCTTTCACGACGTTGCCAAGCTACAGACCAAGTACAATCTGAACGTGGTTGGCTATTGGGTACCCAACGAGGATCCCGCGTGGAAGAACAGATTCGTCTACCTCGTAGTTCATCCCAGCCGGGAAGCCGCGGACGCGAATTGGCGCGCGCTTCATGCCGATCCGGAGTTTCTGCCTTACCGGAAATCCGCGGAGCCTTTGATTGAGAAGGTAAACGGTGACTACAACGTCGACGAAGTGTACATGCGTCCCACCGATTTCTCGGCAATGAAATAAACGATGTGGAGCAAGTTCAGTCGCATGAATGCACTCGCGAGATGTGCTGTTATCTGTTCTCTAGTGCTTATTCCCCGACTTGGGCTGGCTCAGCACGAGGCTTGGATCGCCACTTGGACGGCCAGCCCTGAACCAAGAGACTCCGATCCAAACCAGCCAGTGCTCAATCTCCAGAATCAAACTGTGCGCGAGCGCGTGCGTATATCCGTTGGTGGCTCTCAGGTTCGCATTCGCCTGTCAAACGAATACGGCTCCTCACCCCTTCATGTAGGTCCGGTCACTGTGGCTGTACCGAACGATGTAGCGAGCGTCAAATCAGGTTCGATCCATGCCGTTACATTTGGAGGACGGGACTCGATCACAATTCCGGCGGGCGCACCGGCCCTCAGTGATCCGGTGGCCCTTCCCGTAGCTCATGGAGCCGAGATGAGCATCAGCCTCTACTTCCCAAAACGCGTCACTGCACCGACCTGGCATGCGCTAGCACTCAAACGCGCCGTGATTTCACAGGGCGACGATACGCATAAGGAAAAAATACAAGGTGGAACTGAAGTTCGGAACTTGATACTGGTCAGCGCTGTACTTGTTCCTTCGCCACCATCCCAGCGCGTGATCGTGGCGTTCGGCGACTCCATCGTTGATGGCGATGGGTCCACTGTCGATGCTGACCGCAACTGGCCGAGCGATCTTATGCGCCGACTAGGAAATACACCGGAAGACTCGCAATGGGCGGTTGTGAATGAAGGCATCGCCGGCAACCGGCTGTTAAGTGACGGGCCCATTGCGAGCTTGGGCGTCAGTGCGCTAGCGCGTTTCGACCGGGACGCCTTGTCAGTGCCGGGCGTCACTCATATCGTGCTTCTGGAAGGGATCAATGACCTAGGTTTTCCTGGCGCTAAGCTGGGGGAACTCTCCCTAGCCGATCCGGCTGATGTGCGGAGCGCGGAGGATCTGATTGGCGCATACCGCCAGTTGATTTCGCGCGCCCACGCCCGCGGAGTCAAGGTGATTGGCTCCACGATGACCCCTTGTGAGGGCATGGACATTCCTGGTTACTACTCAGAAGCGAAGGAAGCCACTCGGCAGGCGGTCAACAAATGGATCAGAACCAGCGCTGCGTTTGACGGCGTGATCGACTTCGATGCGGTTATGCGCGATCCCGATCATCCCAGCAGACTCTTGCCGCGCCTCGCGTCGGAAGATCATCTCCATCCGAACGATGCCGGCTATCAAGCGATGGCCGACGCGATCGACCTCACTGTCTTCCAATAGCACTACCCGACGGGCCGCTTTGTGTCGCCTTCTCCAGGGGTCTCCCTCCGCTGCGGTTGGTCGGCAAACCGGAAACTATCCAGAAACGGGCTTCGACGAAGTTGGCCGGATTTGTACCGAGAATTCATCCCGACAATAGGTCGCGTCCTGGCACTCGATGGTTAGGTCGTGCTTCGAGACTTGGGTGAAATCCTATGGTTTCCGGCACCACGCTCCCATCAAAGGCATTACTCCCACTACGCTCCCGAGTACGGCTTGTTCGTGGCGCAAGCGCTCAGACAGCGTATCAACCTGCACGCGAGCGGAGGCGGTAATTCCCAACTGATCCAGCCTCGGTAATAGACTTCGTACGGTATCGACAACGAACTGGCAAATTTCGGAGTCAGGGGAGCAATCCACCAGCATCTCGAGAGTGAGTTTCGGCGCCGATAGGCCGGCCGAAGCAAAGATAGAAGGCAAGCGCAATCCGATGTCGCTGTCCAATCCGCTGGCCCGAACCGTACTGTGGAGCCAGCCGATGACTTCTTCAAACAGTGCCGCCTTAGGAAACGAAAACCCCCGCGAGAACCAGGGCTCTTGAAACGCAACAATGCCACCCGAACGCGCATGTTTGGCTACGGATGTTAGCGCCATCGCCGGATTGGGCTGATGTAACAACACGCAACGGCCGACGACAGCGTCGAACAAACAGCTACTTGTGTAGTCTTGAAAATCACAAACGTGGAACTGCACGTTGCTCAGTTCTTCCGTGGCAGCGCGGTGACGTGCCCTCTGCAACGCTGATTCATCCAGATCGATCCCAACGACGCGACCACCGGGTGCCACCATGCATGCTGCCATGATGGCTACATCACCGACACCGGACCCCACATCGAGCACCGTCATACCGGAGCACAAACCTATTTCTTCCAGAAAATGTCGCGTGATATTCGAGATCAGGCGCCCTTGCTGGTTCAAGCGATCGTGCTCGGCATGTGTTCTGCCGAGCATATATTCTGATTGTTCCAGCGCACGATATGCCATCCTGCAAGTTCCTCCGCATCAAATCGTAAGTTGTCACCGTCAGGCAAAACAGGGCGAGATCCCCTGCCCTACACTGAACTAGCGGGGCTCAGAACCTCCCCAGACTTCGGGAATTCAACCCGACGTGCAAACTCCGAATCCATGTAGTCTTGCTCGACTTCACTGGAACGAACCAATCGGCGCAGTATCGGTGTGGTGATATAGGTCGAAGCTACCGCCATAAATACCAACATGAAAAACACGCTTTTGGGGATGACGCCAAGTTCGAACCCGATGTTGATGACGATGAGTTCCATCAGGGCTCGAGTATTCATCATGACGCCGATCATCGAGGCCTCACGCCAGGGCAAGCCGTTGAATCTTGCGGCCAGCCAACAGCCGCCGAACTTGCCTACGAAAGCCGTGAGCAGCACGAGTCCGCACATGAACCACAGCCCGGCGCCGCCCATTGTGCCGATGTCCGTACGAAGACCGGTGTAGGTGAAGAAAATCGGCAGGAAAAACACGGTCACGAAATCGCGCAAGCGCTCTTGTACGGCTTGTCTGAACTCATGCCGGTCATAGATCAGGGCACCAAAGAAGAACGCTCCAAAGATGGAAAAAATTCCGATGAGGTTGGTAATGAGGGCGGCAACCATGATCATGATCAGCAGGAGTGCTAGGCCGCCGAGCGATAGTTTGCCCCCGTGTTCCCGCATTTGCCGGTCCGTCCATTTCTTGAGCAGCGGACGCGCCCCCCAGACCATGCAGGCCGCAAAGACGATGACTTCGAGAACCATGATGCCAAGTTTCACCGGGTTCAGAGTGGAACGCGCGATGGCAGTCACTAGCGCCAGCAGTATCCACCCTGATGCATCGTCCGCCGCCGCCGCCGAGATCGTAAGCGACCCAATGCGGGTACGGCTGATGTTCAGTTCGACCATGATTCTGCCCAGGATTGGGATTGCGGTAATGGACATTGCCGCCGCCATAAATAGCGCCAAATTCAGCCACCTACCGCTCATATGCAGACTGGCGTGCATCCAGCGGCCGAGCAAAAACCCAAGACTGAAGGGCAAAATAATGCCCGCCATTGATATGGACAAGGCGGTTCCTCGGTTGTTACGCAGGTGTCCAAAATCAAACTCCAAGCCAATCAGGAACATTAACAAGATCAGCCCGATCTGGCTCATGATCGCGAAGATCTGCCCAACGGAGCGGTCGAAAACCAAGCGAAACAGATGCGGAAACATTCCACCAAAGAAGGAGGGGCCCAGGATCAGACCAGCAGCGATTTCCCCGCATACCAGGGGCTGACCCATGCTTCGGAACAGGCTTCCAAAGATGCGGGATACGGCGACGATCACAATGAGTTGAATTATGACGACTAGCAGAATGTTCTCGGTATGGCCGCCCGCAGGGGACATATATTTCTCTCTTCATCCCGGACCAGATTCTCTTCCGAGGATGTCCTCTCACTCCGCCACTATGAAGTCGGGACCAGGCAGAGTTGTCAGTGCGTTGTAAAGGTCTTGCAATTTCTCGCCCAGCAAAAACCTAGCTAAGCGACAGACTCTTTACACATTCTTTACTCGCCGTGAACAACTACAAGAATCAATCGGGCTACTCTCGCGTTCACGACGCACGGAGTCAGTTGCTGACTCGCGGAGGGATTTATGGAATATCTGGTGATTGGCGCGGGGCCGGCTGGCTTGCAGATGGCGTACTTCCTCGAACAGGCGGGCCGCGACTATCTCATTCTGGAGGCGGGTTCCGCGCCGGGTACATTCTTCACTACGTTTCCACGTCATCGCGAACTCATCTCCAGCAACAAGCGTTACACCGGCAGCAATGATCCCGAGTTCAACCTTAGGATGGACTGGAACTCGCTACTCTCGGATGATCCAGCCCTGCGATTTACAAGCTACAGCCAACGCTACTTTCCGTGCGCCGACGACATGGTGCGCTACCTCGCTGACTTCGCCGCCACTTTTCGCCTGCGCATTTGCTATGACACTCGCGTCGCCCGGATCACGCGCAATGGCTGCTTCCGCGCCACCGACGAGCGGGGCGACTCCTACGAGGCTCAACGTCTGATTGTCGCTACGGGTGTTTCCAAGCCCTATATTCCTGCGATTCCGGGAATCGAAACCGCGGAACTCTACAACACGGTCTCGGTAGATCCTCAGGATTTCGTTGACCAGCGAGTACTCCTGATCGGCAAGGGCAACTCAGCTTTCGAGACCGCGAACAACCTGATAGAGACGGCGGCCGTGATCCACGTGGCGGGCCCGAACTCAATCCGGTTCGCCTGGAGGACGCACTACGTTGGTCATCTGCGCGCTGTCAACAACAACCTGTTGGACACTTACCAGCTCAAATCGCAGAACGCGCTGCTCGATGGAAAAGTCGAACGCATTGAGCGCGGCGGCGACTCATATCTGGTTACCGTGAGCTTCTCGCGCGCGAATGAGGTTAAGAGAAATATTCGTTACGACCGAGTCATCGTGTGTACTGGCTTCCGCTTCGATCCCTCGATCTTCGCTGACGAGTGCAAACCGGAGCTCACGATCGGTGACCGCTTCCCGGCACAGACTTCAGAGTGGGAATCGACCAACGTTCCCGATCTTTATTTTGCCGGAACCCTAATGCAAGTTCGGGACTACAAGAAATCGACCGGGGGCTTCATTCACGGATTCCGCTACGGGGTTCGTTCTCTCCATCGCATGTTTGAGAAAAAATATTATGGCCAGGACTGGCCGCACAGCTCCTTGCGTGGGGAACCACAGGCGCTCATGGAAGCGGTTGTTGCACGGGTGAACCGGACGTCCGCCTTATGGCAGCAGTTTGCCTTTCTCTGCGATCTGATTGTCGTTGATGCCGACGGCCATGCCCGCCATTACGAGGAGCTGCCGGTTGATTATATACACGATAGCGAATTTGGAACGGCCGATTGCTACTTTACGATCACGCTCGAGTATGGCCCCGATCACGACAAGGTTGATCCCTTTGACATTTCAATAGGCCGCATCGCGCAAGACGATCCCAAGCACTCGCACGATGCGCGTTATCTGCACCCAGTGGTGCGGCTCTATCGGCGAAACGAACTCGTGGCAGAGCACCACGTGGCGGAGAATCTCGAAAACGACTGGGCGGGCCCGGCACAGCGCGTCCCCCTGAGCGCGTTCTTCTCTCGCCACATTGCGAGCGCCGAGCTGGCGAGCCCGGCTACGGTCTGAGGCGAAACAGGCGATGCAAACATTCTCATTGCGAGAACTGGAGCTTGAGGCGCAGCGGCGGCTCGATCCCGCAGTTTACGACTATTTCGCCGGCGGAGCTGATGATGAGATCACAGTACGCTCGAACGAGACTGCATTCGCTCATATTGGTTTGCTGCCTCGCGTGCTGCGCGGTGCGGGACCCGCAACTCTGGAGACCACAATCCTCGGTTGCCACCTATCGATGCCCGTTCTGATTGGCCCAACAGCCTTCCATAAGCTCGCGCATCCCGAAGGCGAATGTGCCTCTGCACGAGCAGCAGCAGCCGCGGGGACGATCATGATTGTGAGCATGGCATCCACCATAGCAATCGAAGAGGTCGCAGCGGCCGCGCGCAATGGAGAAGGTGGCGAGACCAACCTTTGGTTTCAGATCTACCTCCAGCCCGACCACGGCTTCACGGAATCCATTATTCGACGCGCTGAGGCAGCCGATTGCTCCGCCATCGTTGTCACAGTCGACTCTCCAACATTTGGACGAAGGGAACGCGACCTGCGCAACAGCTTCAACGATCTGCCCGCCGGAATGTGCTGTGAAAACTTGCGAGAGCCCATCAGCGGCAACGGCCGCGGCAACGTGCGACAAATTGTTTTTTCGACTGAGTTCTCCTGGAAGAACGTTGAGTGGCTGCGCAAGATAACTGAACTAAAGATTGTGCTCAAAGGCATCGTGCACCCGGAGGATGCGAAGCTCGCGGTCCGACATGGTGTCGATGCCGTGCTGGTCTCGAATCACGGTGGACGGCAGCTCGACACCGTGCCAGCGACCATCGATCTGCTTCCGGCAATCGTAGATGCGGTTGATGGAAGAATTCCGCTACTACTCGACGGCGGGATTCGTCGCGGAACCGATGCTCTGAAGGCACTTGCACTTGGAGCAAACGCCGTCGCTATCGGCCGCCCCGTCCTGTGGGGACTGGCGCTAGCCGGCGAGGCAGGAGTGGCGCAGGTGCTTGAGATCCTGCGCTCCGAACTTGACCGCGCGGTCACCCTCTGTGGATGCAATTCCGTTAACGACCTTACACCCGGCCTGCTGCAATTCCGGCCAGTGGAGGAACCGTGCACGCGTGGATAGGTCTGAGTGTGGGGTTGCTGGTTATAGCGAGTTTTCCATACTGGCTGCCTATGACGATTCTTGCCCTACGAGCGCGTATCTTTACCCGCATCAATGGAGAAGAAGGAATCGCGATTCCCGGCAACCTCGTGGACGCGGCGCATTTCAAACAGGTGTATTCGCATCCGGCAGCTAACGGAAGGAGCCGGGGAGCGGCGTTGTCAGACCTATTCTGGTATTGGCTCTCTCCTGGGCCGGAGATGCATCAGGAGCACATCGAAAACGGCGCACGGTACGAAGAAGTCGAACGCACAACGCGCCGTATCTTGGGCATCTCGAGGAAAACGGCGGAGGAGCTAACCACCCGCTGTGTGTCTCGGGTGCTAAACAATCAGGACGTGAAGAAGGCAAAGTTGGTCCGGCTGCGTGATCTCGTTATGCCAGCGTGGGCTGAGTTCTACTACGAACTAGTGTTTGGCATGCCTTGCCCGCCAGTTGCAAGAGATCTGATCGTTGGCAATGCCAACGATGTCGTAACTGCACTCAAATGCTGCAGCCTGCGGAATATGGAGAAACGGGAACGTCTGACGAATTTCCTTATCGGGAAACTGCAAGCCAGTGAAGTGCCGCATGTGCTTCCCGAAGGCCTGTCGATCAGGGAACGCGCCCTTTATCTGCAGGGTGCATTCTTCAACACCGCAGTGGTTCAGATGTCGGAGGCGATGGTTCATCTTTTGATGGCTATCGCGCAGCACACAGAGGTACAGGCCACACTTGCTTCAAACCTGGAAGACGATCGCTATCTCGACCACGTGATTGCCGAGACGTTCCGTGTCTATCCGCTCTTCGGGATCTCCCATCGCATTGCAACTGCAGACATTCCAGTCAATGACGGCGCCATCATCCCGAAGAATTCCGTTCTCTGCTTCAATCACGCAGAGTTTCATCGCGCCAGCTTCCACGATGCAGATCGGTTCGACCCCGACCGCTGGGAAAGACTTTCATCGCACCATGAGAACTACATCCCCTTCGGGGTTGCAGCCAATCGGCCCTGTCCGGCTTCTGGTTTGGCACCCTTGACTATGCGGGCCGCAGCTCGTGAGATGCTGAATCGCTTCGCCCTTTTTTCCTCGGCCTCTCACATCCGCTCGATTCCCAATCGTGGACCGTGCCTGCTCATCTCTCGGCGAAGCAACTATCATCCGAATCTCCGCGGAGCGCGGCTCTTCTTTCTCCGTCTTCGCGATCGTTGGGAGGACGTGTGGCGCAGCGTGGTCCAACTCGTTCTGGGTACTTATATGGTGTGGGACGCCCGCCGGCAGAAGCTTTGCCAGCATTATTTCGAAGGGCAACAGCCTGCCGACAGCTCGTCCCTACCCAGCATAGAGGGCCGGGAATCAGTGGCGGCGCGGTGCCCACATAGCTTCTCTCCCCACGTTCGGTAGTAAGCCTTGCACATCGGCAATAAGCTGAACGTCGCCCCAGACAAGCGACTATGTAACTAGCTCTCCTGCAGCCGCCAAGGCCCTGGCAGAGAATTACGTCGGCCTTCCGACCGACGAGGTCTAGTTTAGCGACGTGTTGTAGGCGCCATCCGAGTTCTTGTCACACATTAATTGTATGCAGCTGTCGAGGCGTAACTCGCACGAGCGCCATAGGATGAGGAATCCGGCTCGACGGGCTTGTCCAGGAATAGGAGCCGCGTTCGCCGCAGGGGGGATTTTAGGAACTGCCGCAAAGGGACTACCCGTAGAAGTCGCCGCACTCAGCAATTTCGATTCGAACCAAGCCACCATGCGATAACTACCGGATTGTCGCCCTACCGGAACTTATCCCGCTCCGAAATTCTCCGTGCCGATCCACGACTTGGCGAGCAGCTTTAAGTTCTTCTTGTAGGCTCGAGTGACCGTATATTCCTTTTGTTCCCTGGGACCTTTTACTCGCAGCACATATTCCCCCGTCGGCCACGGCTGGATCTCGTGCACGAAAGCCGAGTTAATCAGTACCGAGCGATGAATTCTCACGAATCCGTAAGGTGCCAGCTTCTCTTCCATCGCTGATATGGACTCGCGCAGCAGGCAGGAACCTGAAGTCTGCTGCAGCAGGACACAGTTGCGTTCGGCCTCCACGGCGATCACGTTCGCAGGATCAACAAACAACACTCGGCCTTTCGTCTTGACTGCGATGCGCTCGGCGCGCGGTTGAAAGGTTGCACGAAGCTGGGGCAGTATCTCTACTAACCTGGCGGCGCGCTCGCCCGCCGTGCGTCGGAATGCAATGTCCAGCGCCTCCCCAATGCGTTCACTGGAAAACGGCTTCAGCACGTAGTCGGCTGCTTTTTTCTCGAAGGCCTGAATGGCGTGCTCATCGTGTGCGGTCACGAACACGACCGATGGCACTTCTCCTTCTCGCCGCTGCAAACGATCAACAAGCTCGAGGCCCGATAACTCGGGCATGTTGATGTCGAGAAGCAGTACATCGTACGAGCGGCGCTCAAGCTTGCTGAGGGCCTCGACGGCATCTTCAGCTGTGTCGGCAACGTCAATGTCATTTCGCTCCGCCAGAATGTTGACCAGCGCAGTTCTGGCAAGAGGCTCGTCGTCAACGATCAGAACTCGCATCGACTCTGCCTTCTCACTTGGCGTGCTCCAGGGATACTTCCTCATCCTTCGGCGCGCCCAGCGACCGCAGCGCTGGAAGCACGAGACGAGCGGTTGCCGTTTTGTCGTTGCCAATCATGAACGAGAGGGATGCGCCTCCAGTGTAGAGATACTTCAAGCGGGTGGCGGTATTTTGTAACCCGAGCCCCACGCCCTTGCGGCCCTCACCGCCGACGCTGTTGCGAACCTGGATCTCGAACGCCCCACCGTCTTGTTGCGTTGCAATCTCGATCCATCCGCCTTCCCGATTGCAGGAGACGCCGTGCACGATGGCATTTTCCACGAGTGGCTGCAAGATCAGTTGGGGAACCAGCATCTGCGATGTCGCAGGGTCAATTGCGAAGCGCACAACAAGCCGCTTTCCAAGCCGCAGCTTTTCAATATCCAGATAGGCTTCTATAAATTCAATCTCTTCCTGAAGCGGAGCGAGGTCGGTGCTTGCGTGCTTCAGCGCCGCGCGCAACAGGCTCGAGAGCCTGACGATCATTGCTTTCGCAACTTTGGGGTTGCTATCAATGAGCGTGGAAATACCGTGCAGAGTGTTAAACAAAAAATGCGGTTGCAACTGGATTCTCAGTGCCTGAAGTTCACTCGCCGCCAGCGCCTGCTGCAGTTCGCTACGCTCCAGTTCTTTCTCCCTAGCCCGCTCGAAATATTCATAAGCATGGGCGGCAACCACAATGGCGAAGTAGATCACGATCAGATCCGCGAATCCGGTGCGCATCAACCCAACGAGGGAGGCCCAGGAGCGTGGCACATATCTGCGCAGCACATCATCCCAAGGCGGCAACAGCAAAAACCGTATGCACGAGAAAACGATGACAAACAGGATCGCGCCTGCGAGGTAGCCAATCACGCGCCGGGCCGAATGCCTCTTCCCGACGGCGTGGCGCCGAACAATATAGAAGATGGGTGGCGTCAAAAGCGCGAAGCCAAATCCCCGCGCAAGTGCCATCGGCAGGGTGTCAGCAAGTGAAACTTGAACTCTCTGCATCCGGACGAGCACTAGATACTGCCACTCGAGCAGCAGAGCGATGCTCACCCAGACGGCCACGGAGACCGCATAGGCCAAGGCGATCTGCCGACCTCGGTTTCTCGAGTTCTCCATGGCTTGGATTTTATCCTCTTGCGGGATGCATTGAGATAGTCCGTATGAATTGACGGAAAACCGATACGAGTCTACAGACTTTAAGGTCGGACAGCGCTGGGTGTTCACCTTCGACACGGCTGCCTTTTCCAATGTCGGCGGCGTGTTCGTTCATTTATTGTGACTGCTTCTGGCATAGGCAATACGCAGACTGCCCGAATACATATCGCCATCCGGCCGGCGTGCGGACGTAGATATCGCTGAACCACAGCGTGTGGTCGAAGGCATGTCCGTCGTCGCTGCCTTTTTCCCAAAGTCTTGCGGTCACTGCAGCGGCATCGCCCCAAACGCGCACAGTCTGCATGGTGTCTTCCTGATGCTCATAGACCGTTCGCCCACCACGCGCGTCGTTGAGGAAGTCTGCCTTGGTGTAGGTCTTGCCGGAAGCTGTCACGAGCACAAAATCATCAGCCAGGATGCGATCCATGGTGGCAGCATCGTTCTTTTTCACGGCAGCCTGGTACTCGGTGTCGAGTGCTGCAACCGCTTTTCGATCGTCGTCAGCCGCCGAAACCTGCCGGCCGACAAGAGTCATCACCGCAAGCACAATAACCGCAACGGCAATAGCAATAAACCGATTCATCTCTTCTCCTTATTATGTGGTCGTGATCTTGTTGAGCAGGATGCTACACCGCAACGCTTCATTGGCTTGTCGGCACGATTTCCTCCGGCGAGCCATAGCCGCGATCATAGGCCGACTTCAAGATACTGTAGCGTTTCAGATCGCCGCAGCGACTCGCCAGCGGCGATCTTCCACATGAGCAATGTAGGAGGTAGTCGGACGAATGTCCGTTATGGCGAGACACGAGATACGATCCGTTTCCGTAAGGACTGAAGCCGATCAGGTAGCGCGTTCCGCACTTTGGGCATTCCACGCAATGTCGTATGTGTCGCGCCATAAGCGCTATTAACTCGTAGACTCGGAACCACAAGCTCAGCGACGACGTTTGCGGTCCTTGCTTTCGAACAAACGGGGCAGCCATTTCCCCTGCCCTCGTTAGACTTTGGTTCGCGTCGTTATTGGCAAGTGCTGTCTCTTCCCATGAGCATTATTCGAGCGAAAACTCACCTGCGGACCCCAGTCGTTGCTCAATGTTCCGTTGGACGTTCGCGGGCAGAATCCCTTGCGGAGTTGCATGGACCGCTGAGGACACAGCAGCCCCGGGAGGAACCGGAGTCGCTATGAAGGCAGGCTCGTCGAGGGTATTGGGGGCACGCGCTTCGCCTACAATATGACCCTGTTGATCAATGTCGCCCCCGAACAGTAGATAAGGCGAACCCGCCACAGTCAGAGAGTTCATGTCGGTCATCTTGCCGTTTTCCCACAAGAAGGCCCGGATTAGGAACGGCGCGTTCCCGTCCGGGGGTGGATTCCCTCTGGACAGACCCACAATCTGGCCCTTTTCGTTGATGCCCAAAGCTTCGCTACGGAAATCGTTGCAAGCGTTTGTGCCGCACACGCCTGGCAGCGTGCCCAGGTCCTTCATGCCGCCGGTCGAAGTCCAGATGAATGCGTGAAACGTTCGTGCGAGCCCAGGGAGGGTGTTGGCGAAGCCAATGATCGTCCCTTGATTATTGATCATCGTAGGAGTATTCCAGGCATCGCCTCCGATATTTCCAAGGTCAATCGGAACGCCGTTTTGCCAGAGCACGGCATGTCTAGCGCTGGAATTTCCGACCGCAACAAAACAATCGCCCGAGATGCCGACCACCTGACCGAGGTCATTGATTGCCACGGCGGCGCTGGTACTGTCGCCAGCCAGCGGAGGAAGTTCCTGCATCGTGCCGTCCGGCTGCCAGATTGCCGCTCTGAATTGCAAGATCTGAAAATCTGGATCGCATGTCGGATCGTGGACGCCATTCTCCGCCCAGCCGACTATTTGACCGCGGTTATTGACCTGGGTGGCATAACTGCTGTGACCACCAGGAAAGGGAGGGAGTGCCGTCATGCGTCCGTTCTGCCAACGGAAACCTTGGCAGATGCGGCCGCTTGGATTCCCGTCTCCTAAGAAAGGCCAACACGAAAAAAATTCTCCTTCAGGATCGATGTCTGGTAATTCGGAGATACCTACGATCACGCCATTGTTGTTCTTAACTGGCCAGGCCACGGCGCTGTTCGGTCCACCGTTTAATGTGCCAAGAGGGATGGTCTGTCCATTCACCCAACGAGTAGCGACCGTGGTCAAGTCTCCCGCCAGGTTGTCGGTGCCGGTGATCCAACCCCTATCGTTTATGCCATTGGCTGAGCCCGCGGTTCCGCCGCGTTCGCCTAGCTCGACTACGCTGTAATTGGATTGCGCGACGAGCCGAGCCGGCACCGCCAGCGCAACAAACAAAGTTATCGCGGCCGCACATTGCAATATCGTAGATCGCATGGTGTCTCCTTTTTTGGTTGTTTCTGAAAGCCGAGGAACTGAACGCCGTTCAGCGTTTTTCCGCCCCTTGCGGGCTGGCGCTGCATCCTGACAAAACGCGAACCGTCGAGTTCGGCCGCTATAGTTGCAAGAGCATTGCCACGTGGGCGCAGGTTGGGCGAAACGTCGGCACCTCAATGCCGAACCTGCAAGAGCGAAGAACAGCGCTACAGCGGGGAGCTACGGGGCGACACGTTTCCGGGACAGAGGTTGAAAACAACTGAACCCTCAATTGTCGTGCAGCCGGGGCAGTCTTCCAGAAACAAGAAAGTCGGGTTTGCAGATCTACAAGAAGATGGAGACTCCCTGGTGAAGCAGCGAAATTTGGGAAAACATCCCGCTCGAGTAGAGTCTTTCTCCATCCCGGCCATACAGCGTGGGGATGACAAAAGGCTGTCCACCCAAACAGAATCCGACATGCGCGAGAAAGCCCGCGTCCAAAATTGAATCAATCGTTTCCCTATCGTGTGACCCTCTGTCGGGGATGCGGCGGAGTTTAGTGCGGTTTGTCAGATTCATCTTTCACCCGTGTCTGATCGGTAATCCAGTTGACTTCCCAGGTTTTGCCCCCATCCTCCGAGAATGACTGCTCAAAGTGCGGCGTATCGGTGTTGGTGTTTGTCCAAACAAATCGACACAGGATGGATCTGCCATTAGGGCCGGATGGTTCCGTATCGAAGAACTCGCCGCGTCCATTCTTGAATTCGCCGATCGTGGGCGGGCCCATAGCACCGCTCTTGCTGGTAGCCCAATAGAGGCTCCACTGGTGGGTTTGGGGATCGCATAGACGCAGGGTCAGACCTTCGATGTGGCCGCCCGCCGGGCTATCGGTTTCGAACTCCTCCAGATCGGCGCCTCCACCCCAAACCTTTCGGGTGACAGATGTACCATCAAATTCGACCCAGTTCGTCGAGCCGACTAAGCGATGATCGAGGCGTTTCAAATGAATTTTCCAGGTACCTACCTCGAAATCAAAATCGTGTTGTCCATCATGCTCCGGGGGAGTGTGTTGAACGCTGGTTTTCACTGCCTCTGAATTCTGCTGTGCAAGTCCCCGAAGGGGTAGAAAGGCGACAAACAAGCTGGACGCGATGAGACAAGCCCGAATGTATTTTATGTTCATCATTGCCTCCCTTATAATTTGCCTGTCTATCAGGTTTTCTCGACCAAATCCGCAGGTTAACTCGTGGTCTTGCGCGTGAAATCAATCACCCAGTGTTTGGTCCAGGTTTTTCCGCCATCCATGGAGCGATGACTCTCCCAGTGAGCGGACCGCTCGGTGATCCGAGACCAGGTTAGCCGCGAGAGAACGTGGTGCCCAGTCTCATCTTCCCACTCGCCATGAAGATCGATGGCGTTGCCTTTAAATCGTCCGCGCCAGACCAGGAAACCGCCCGGCGAAGACGTGTCCGTCCACGTATGTTCCCACTGGGAGGTTTGCGGATTGAAGGCGCGGAGACCGAGGCCCTTGATCATCATTCCTTGATAGGGTCCCTCGAAGAATTCCAGGGAAACGCAACCATTCAGGACTTTGCTTGCCTTCAGCGAGCCGGGTCCCTCGCCCCATGATCCATCGAGCAGAGGAAAGCGGCAGATGGCGTTCCACTCGCCTTCGAGAAAATCAAACTGCCCTGTCTCCGCGTTCGTGGTTTCGGAAATCACATCGTGCATACCAACCTCCCAAAGTGTTCAAGACGCAGTTGGGTCGTGTAACAGTGGCGCCATCCCCGGCGTGGTCTGCCGCGGAGTTCAATGCGATTCATCAGATTCGTCTTTCAACCGCGTGTCTGTCGCGATCCAGTTGACTTCCCAAGTCTTGCCTCCATCTTCCGAAAATGCCTGCTCAAAGCGGCACGAATCCGGCGTTGTGTCCGACATAACAAATCGAACGAGAATGGCACGGCCGTTCAGTGTTTCCTGGTCGAAAAATTCGCCGCGCCCATTCTTGAACTCACCGATCGTGGGCTGGCTTAGGGCACCGCCACTGCTGCCGGCAAAATTGAGGCTCCACTGGTGGGATTCGGGGTTGTATAGACGCAGGTTTAGACCCTCGAAGTGACCTCCGGGGCCATCGGCCACGAGTTCCACCAGATTGGCGCGACCATTCCAAACCTTGCGAACGACGCTAGTGCCCTCATATTCGACCCAGGTAGTGGAGCCGGTTAGCGGATGCACCAGACGCCTGAGGTGCCTTTTCCAAGTACCAATCTCGAAATCGAAGTCGTGTTGCCCATCCCATTTGGTCTGTTGAAGGCTGTTTTTCGATGCCTCCGAATTCTGCTGTGCGAATCCATGAAGGGGCTGCACGATGACAACCAAGATGGCCGCAAGGACACAAGTTGAAATGCGCTTCAGCGCGTCCAATGAGTGCCTCCGTGCCATGGGCATGCAGAGAGATTAGCCCGCAACGTGGCTTTCACAAATAGCCACTTTCGTGTGATACGATATGGCCACTTCAAGTTAGACTCCATGTCGATGAAGCGAGTCTCCGCAGGCTTTCTGCCACCGATTGCATTGGACTCCAGCAGAAAGATCCCGATCTACCGCCAATTGTACGAATGGTTTCGGCGAGCCATGCTCGCGGGTCAGTTGCGGCCTGGACAACGCGTGCCTTCAACGAGAAACCTGGCGGCGGAACTAAAGGTGTCGCGTATACCGGTGGCAAGCGCGTACGAACAATTACACGCGGAGGGCTACTTCGAAACGTTTGTTGGGGCGGGAACGTGTGTGTCGAGATCGATCCCGGACGACGCTTTAAGGCCGACGATCGGAAAAATGCTGGGTGCGGCACGGCAGGTGTCGAACACCAAAGCTCTGCGAAAAGTGTCGCGCCGTGTAGCGCTGATGCGCGTGCCAGCACAAACTTGGTCGAACAAACTGGTTGCATTCCGAGTGAGCCTGCCGGCACTAGAACATTTTCCGACCAGAGTGTGGTCCCAGCTGCTAAATCGCCATTCGCGAAAACCTACAAGACAGTTGATGGCTTATGGGGATGCAAAGGGATACATGCCGCTACGTGAAGCTATTGCGGAGTATTTGGGTGCTGCTCGCGCGGTGCGATGCGAGCCGTCGCAGATTCTGGTAACAACTGGATCGCAGCAGGGCCTACAACTTTCGGCGCAGGTTCTGTTGGACACAAATGAGGGGGTGTGGGTCGAGGAGCCTGGATATCCAGGAGCACGCCAGGCCCTAATGATGGCTGGGGCAAAGCTTGTCCCTGTGCCAGTAGATCATGAGGGTCTAGACGTAACCGAAGGAATCCGCCGCGCTCAGAGCGCGCATGCTGTCTATATCACCCCATCGCATCAATATCCGCTGGGTGTGACCATGACCGCCACACGACGAATGCTGCTGCTCCATTGGGCCATGCGAACCGGCGCTTGGATTATTGAAGATGACTACGACAGCGAATACAGGTTGGGAGGACGCCCGATTGCCTCGCTGCAAGGTTTGGATACGGACGCGCGAGTGATCTACGTCGGTACATTCAGCAAAGTAATGTTTCCCGCGCTGCGCCTCGGTTATGTAGTAGTTCCCAAGGATTTGGTGGAGGCATTCTCTACCGCACGAGATGCTACCGACCAATTCTCATCCACTTTATATCAGGCTGCGCTGGCGGATTTCATCCGCGAGGGGCATTTCGCACGGCACATTCGCAGAATGCGCATGCTCTATATAGAGCGACGAACAGCACTGGTCGACACGATTCGCCAGCAACTGAGTGACAAACTCACGGTGATCGGCGCCGAAGCGGGGATGCATCTGGTGGCGCTGCTCCCGCGGGGTCCCAGTGATGTGGCGATTTCGTTAAGGGCCGCTGAGATGGGAATATCAGCTATGCCTTTGTCATCGTGCTATACGAAACCACCTCTGGTGGGCGGTTTGATTCTCGGTTATGGCGGGACCGATGCGCGCCAGATTCATGACGGGATGCGCAGACTCGCCATGTGCATTTGAGAAACCACGAAGAAGTATGATCCAGACGCAGTCGGAACATCCGCAATATGTCGTTTGTTGTGCCAAGTCTGTGAGGAACGCTTGTTATGTTTTCGCTCCATATCTATCGACTCGCTCTCTCGCTTTCTGCATTGCTGTGCACGTCGGTCTCCGCCCAAAGAAAGCCGCTCTTCACTTCGCCGCTGCCGACCGGTGTGCGACTCGATCCCGCCGGCGAAGCGGTTGACCTCGGCAGTTTGCCGATCAATCTCGTACTCGCGCCTGAAAAGGACAGAGCCGTGGTCGTGCTAAGCGGCTGGCGCGAGCAGGGCATTCAGGTCGTCGATCTGAAGACGCGGAAGGTCACGCAGACCCTGCTCCAGGATGGCGCGTTCTACGGCGCCGCCTTCTCGCCCGACGGCCATCACCTCTGCGTCTCCGGTGGCAACACTGACATACTCTTCGTCTACGCATGGAAAGACGGCGCGGCCACTCTCGAGAACAAGTTCGAACTGGCGAAAGCAAAAGCGACGGACGGCACGGGCACAAGCTATCCGGCGGGACTGGCGTTCTCGCCCAACGGAAAGTTCCTTTATGTCGTCGAGGATGTCGGTGATCGGCTCGCGGTGGTGAACGCCGCGACCGGCGAGATCACACAACGGTTTTCTACCGATCACTACCCTTATGGCGTAGCACTCACGGCGGACGGTCAAGTGTTCGTCTCGGCTTGGGGCGGCAGCACGGTGTCGCAGTTCCGCGTTTTGGCAGACGGAACGCTGGCGTATCTGGGCCGGATCGAGGTCGGTCGGCATCCGTCGGCGCTGGCAGTGAAGGGAGCGAGGCTGTACGTCACGCTTGCGGGTAGCGACCGCGTAGCCGTAGTCGACACGAAGCTGCGGAAGGTCGCGCGCTATCTGCACGATGCCGCGCCCGGTGCACCGCCCGAGGGCAGCACACCCAACGCCGTCGCACTTACCTCCGATGGCAAGCGACTGCTGGTAGCAGAAGCCGACAACAATGCCGTCGCCGTCTTCGACATGGCCACCGGCAAGTTGCTCGGGCGCGTTCCGACCGACTGGTATCCCACCGGGATCGCCGAAGTGGGTGATCAACTCCTCGCCCTCTCGGGAAAAGGACACGGCACCCATGCCAACCCCGACGGCCCCGTACCGCTCACGAACTGGCCGAACGAGAAGCCGACCGCGTACGCGCTCGGACAGTTGAATGGCACACTGCGCGTGCTCTCCGCATCACTGTCGCCGCCGCAACTAGCCAGGTTCACCGAGCGAGTCGTCGCCGCCAATAACTGGCGGCACAGGTCCGCAGCGCGGAGCTATCCGCCGTTCCGCCACGTCGTCTACATCATCAAAGAGAATCGCACTTATGATCAAGTACTCGGAGATGTGAAAGAAGGCGATGGCGACGCGAGCCTCGTCTATTTCCCCGACATCACCATCACCCCAAACCACCACGCGCTGGCGCGGAGGTTCGGCCTATTCGATCGCTTCTTCGTGAATGCCGAGGTCAGTTCGCAAGGACACATCTGGTCCACCGCCGCCTACGTCACGAACTACGGTGAGAAGACTGTGCCCTCTGGTTACGCCGGCAAGCGGGCCGACGTAGACGGCGAAGAGAGCGATGAGCCGGAACGCGGCTTTCTGTGGACGCTCGCGATCCGAGAGGGCATCACTTTTCGCGACTACGGCGAAATGGTCAAGGGGAATCCCGGCTGGCCGGTAACGCAACGCGACTTGGGCGCCGACGTGAACCCTGACTACGTCCCGATGGATCTGGTTACGCAGGATCAGAAGCGCGCGGATGTGTGGATCGCCGAACTCCAGCCCTATGTGCGCGACGGCAACATGCCACAGCTCGAAGTCTTGTGGCTGCCGATGGACCACCTGGCCGCTGGGCGTCCTGGGAAGTGCACGCCGCGCGCGTGCATGGCCGACAACGACCTCGCCCTTGGACGGATCGTGCAGGCGCTCTCGCACAGCCCGTATTGGAAGGACACGGTGATCTTCGTCGTTGAAGACGACGCGCAGGCGGGACCCGACCACACCGATTCGCACCGCGCTCCGTTCTACGCCATCTCGGCCTACAACCGGTCGGGCACGGTGCATCGCTTCGTCAACACGACGGATGTGATCGCGGCGATCGAGGACATCCTCGCCATGGGGCGGCTCTCTAAGTTCGATTACTTCAGCCGGTCCCTGGCGGACATCTTCGCACCGGCGCCCGACCTGAGGCCTTACGACCCAATCATCCCCACGCAAGACTTGAATGAAAAGAATCCGCAGAATACTGCAGCAGCACGCTTGTCGGAGGGCCTGGATCTCAGCGCACCCGATCGCGTGGACGATCAGCTCTATAACCGCATTCTGTGGCTGATGTTGAAGGGTGATGTTCCGCCACCGGTTGCACAGAGCCACGCGGCCCTGCATGTGCTGCAATCGAGCAAATGATCATGAACCCTCACGCCTTACCTCACTCGACAACGTGGACTGGAGAGAACGCACTGCACGGTGGCCAGGGGTACACTGTTCCAGTTCGCCTCTCGGATTAGTACCGGGAACGCGCTTGTCGCTACCGAACGATCACGTTTGTTGATTGGCCCGAAACGCGCTTGGAGACCATAAGCTTCGAACTCAACCACCATACTCGTGCGGCGTAGGAGGCCGTCCGGTATGGCACCTAGGAAGACATCGAAACACTCCAAAGCAAGAACAATGCTTCGACTAGCCGACCTGGAGCAGTCGAAGAATGCGGTTCTTCACTCGCTCGGCGCAGCCAGTTCACAAGAATCGTACGGTCATGCCATCGACGAATTCATCGGATGGTACTGTTCCGCACCGCGCCTAGCATTTAACCGAACTGTCGTCCTTCGCTACCGGTTCTTTCTCGAACAGAAGAACCTTGCGCCCTCCACCATCAATGTGCGTCTCGCAGCCGCGCGTTCGACGGCAGGCTGGAGCGAAAACAGTTCCGTGACAGCCTCCCGCAGCTCAGCTACCAACTCGTCTGACGGCGGCAATGGCATTGGGCTGCCCACCAAGAATCGGGCAATGAAACCTCGGGAGCCGGCAATGGTTTGCGCTCTCACGCTCCCGTTCCGCTCCGTCCGGCGGGTGCCGTGCCAACAGAAATCATTGACTTCCCAAAATATAGGGTCTCAGTAGGGCTCGTGCCGCTTCGCGACGGCCGAAATGCTGGAACATTTGGCTCTTCGCCAAATCGCGGATGTAACGGAGCTTCTTTAAAGCTTTGTCGTCGACGACACTTCGGAACTCGACGGAATCAATCACGAGCTCCGGATGAACGTCTTTTCCGAGCTCCTTGTTGAGGCCGGCTAAGAAACACCGGAGGAGCATTATAGGGATGTCCAAGCTTTCCCTCACATCCTTGGCCAGGATGCGCTCCCCGGCAAAATACGTGGCTTGAATGCGTTCTACCGCGGCCTGGATCGAAAACAGTTCCGCGGCAGCCTCCCGCAGATCAGCTTCCAAGTCGTGTGACCCATCCTCATCCAGCAGACGTGGATTAGCGAGACGTTGGAAGAATAATCCGATCCGGAGCCATCCAGTGTGGCAACGATCATCGACCACAGAGTTCGTCCAAAAAACCAGCAGAATCAGGAAATCCGCCTCCATATTCGCTTGGCGCGCAGCCTGCCAGGTACGAACCGAATCCTGTCCTTTCATTGCCGTCTGAATTGCACCCCGGACTTGCCGCGCGACTCGTATCCGCGGAGCCGCGGTCACAGGTCGCTCGATAAGCCAGCGCGAATATTCTTTGGATGTCTTGCCTTGGAAGTCCTGCCGAAGCCAGAGCAATACAGCCTGCTTGGGCGTGAGAGACACTTCAATTTGCGTCAGTCGTCTTTTGTTGAGCATCACTGCCCTCCATGAACTGGAACTCTTCCGTGTCGAAAAGTGATTCCGGTTTGGGTTGGCTTTTTGTTGCCGTCTCCAGATCGAACACGCGCCGCTCCAGAGCGTCCACTTCCAGTGCCTTCAGCAGAATTCCCGATAGGTAGCCGACTGAATTGGCCACTCTCGGATCGAGTTGCCCTCGGCGAACCTGGTTGATTGTCGTCCCGAGAAGAGTCACCACATCTCCAACGCTCTTCAAATCGCAGTCTGGTGTGTCTGGTGGCAACGCAGCCCCCTTGTTCCTGAGGCCACCGGCCCGCTGAGCTTTCAATCGTTCGGACTTCTGCTCGGGATCGTGAAAGAAGCAGAATTCCGATCGAGCAATCGCGTTGGCCTGACACTTCCTGCCATCCCGCTTCTTATGGCGACATTGTTTTTTCATCGCACCTCTCAAGTTGAACTACTTCAGTAATCCCGTATACCCCGGATTTCCGGGAACGGTCACAACCTCTGAAGTCACTCTTATGTACGCGCGATCCGGCATTTTCGTGTCGAATTCCGCGTTTTCTCGCTCATTGGCGATCAGTTCTGCTCAAGAACTTGCATGTTGGCTATCGTGTTGGCCAACATCGTGAGCCCTTCTCGTTCCGACTGCTCCACAACCTTGGTAATTCGTAGTTGCCGTGTGTCAATGTGCTGTTCAATCACGCCGCGAACGAGCTCCTGCAGCGTAGCGGGAGGAAGTGCATCTACTTCAACCGACTGTCCACGGAAGTTCTTGGCATGACTATTGCCTTTGCGTTTGGTCGGACGCGTCGGAAGGCGATACTGCTTGATCTGCTCCAGAGTCACAGCCACGCGTTCAAACGTCACATCCGCATCCGGAGCGTATCTGCGGATCTTGCTCTGCACATCCCGCCAGATCCATAAGCCACTAGGATCCTGATCGCCGAAGTAATACAGATACGCAGGCTTGTCTTCGAGCTCGATGGCTTCCGCTGCGCCGTGTACGAAGTCCTTCGAAGGGAATCCTTTCACTACCATCAACGGAACGTCCCACTCTTCAGTGATCTCATAGAGCACGCCGGCGAGCGCTTCCTTTTCGACCCAGACTTCCACATAGGCACGCTGGTCAGCCCATAGATTGCGACGATAAGTCTCGTTCGTGCGACGGAGCGCTTCTTCTATCGAAGAATAGGAATCCGGTTTCCGCATCCAGCGAGTGGAGTCCGCAATCCAATCCCACGGCAGCTCACCATCTTCGCGCATCTGCCCACAGAGTCGGACGACAATGCCCTGGTAAGCGGCTTCCGTCTTCGGAATGGAGCCGGCACTTACCAGTTGATAAAACAACTGCCGGACCGTTTGCGGATGGTAGTTCTCGAGAATGGCATAGATCTGCTCCCTGAGCCCTTGCATCTCCGCTTTGGTTCGTCGTGTCATTTTTGTTGGGCATGCCTTATAAACGGTCACAATCTTCTTGCAACACAGGGACAGGAGCCGCCCCGCCCCTGTGCTAACATGCCTGTTAACAGGACCGTTGGAGCGATCCCGTTCTTTGAGTTGAATGGAGTTGGGTTCAGCTCTCGCCCGGGCCGGGCAAGCTTGGTCGTCGTGATCGCCTTCGGGGCTTTCTCTCTTCTGCCTGCTTTCTCAGAGCGCTCTCTTCTTTCGTATCTCTGACTGCGGCCACCCTTTAGCACGGCTTCCTTCCCTATGCCTATCTTGGTTGTTGCTAATGGATTGTTGATCACAGTGCACCTCCCGTTTCCCAACAGAGAACGCGACGCACCACGGAATAAACTTGATCGGCAGAGAGCGCCATCTGATTGAAGTCCTTTTCCACGTCGGCGACTTCAATGCGGGCGAAGCGATGCACAAAGATGGTAGGCTCCATCCTGCTGCCGCGAGTAGGCGACTGTCCGCCGTTGGCAGCAATCCATGCTTGCCGATAGTGCGATCGTCGACTTGTCGCTCGTGGCTTCTGACCTTCGCCGAGATTGAAGAACTTGGTCAGGTTGGCAAGTTTGTTCAAGCGTGAATCATCGAACACAGTCCATTGCGTGCGGCACACCCATCGCTTCCACTGGCTATCGAGATAGACGTCTGCCATGCGGCAGTAGCCGATATACACACCGGGCACAATGTGATCGTAGCTGCGCCAGGAGATCTCGGACTCTTGCTGCTTCGGAACGACCGTAAGCCGCGCCATTTACTCTCTCTGTGCGTTGCTATGCTGGACGGGGCGGGGACTTCTTTGCTTCGCGTCTTTCATGTCAGATCGAGTGGCAGCTTTCGTCGTTGGCGCTGTAGAAGCCACCTCATCGCGGACGACCCGCGCAAGTTCGGATTCACGAATCATGGTGCGCCCGCCAACCTTCGTGCGACGTAGTTTTCCCTGACTCAGCCAAGCGTGGACGGTCCATTTGCTAATTCCTCCCAACCTTCTTGCTGCTTCTTCGACCGAAAGCAGAGTATCCGTGTCCATGTGAATCCCTCGTTCTCAATGGTTCCTAATACAAAAGCGTACTTGACGGCACATGTTGTGACCAGTATATTGTAACCGTTTCATATAGGTACATATGCGTCAGTCACAAAAGTTTGGGCTGTCTCGATTCGAGAGTGGAAACGCAATCCTAGAAAAGTTTGGGTCCGGCCCTCAAAACCCTTTCAAGCAGCGGATCGCCGATCTGCTGGACCTGCTTCAACAAGTGGACCGGGCTGAGAAGTTGCTATGGGAAGACTTGTCCAACGGGATGCACCGCCTAAGGTGGACAGGATCTACACAAGAGTTTCAAGATCTCGAGAGAATCCCGGCCGAGCGAAAGTACGATGCTCTGCTCGGAAGGATTAACCATCTTCTTCAGAGGTATCGCTCAGCGCCGGTTCTGCAACCGCCTTTTTTTGACGTCGATGAATTCACCGGACTGCGATTCTATTGGGAGCTGGACCGAGGTGGTAAATGGAAAAACTGGGAGAATGAGGCGGTGCGGCTAATTCTCAATGTCATTAATAGAAAAGAGTTCCACCGATTGCGTAGGTGCCGCAACTGCTCAAAATGGTTTTACGGGCGGACCGATCACCAGGTTCACTGCAGCGACAATTGCCGAAAGCAGTTTGCAGCCAAGGACCCCAGATTCAAGGAAAGACGTCGACTGTACATGGCAAAACACAGGAAGGCAGAAAAAGAAGAAGAAGCGCGGAGCAAGAGATGGCTTAGGTAGCGATCGGAGTGCTGATGCTCGACAAATCGGAGGACAAGAAATGAGTATCTTCAAGCGGGGTCGAGTCTACTGGTTCCATTTTTTCTTTGATGGTCATCACGTTCAGCGATCCACAAAACAGGGGAATCCCCGTGTGGCTCGGCAGATCGAAGCAGCCTACAGGACCAAACTTGCAAAGGGAGAAGTCGGAATTCACGAACCGAAGAAGGTGCCTCGATTTCATGATGCAATGAACACTTTCCTCGCGTGGTCCGAGAAGGAACACAGTTGTCATCCCCGCACTCACCTCCGCTACAAAACGAGCAGCTCGGCCTTGCTGCGGCATTTCAAGAACCAACGGCTTGATTGCGTTACTGCTGAAGACGTAGAGAAATTCAAGACAGAGCGCGGGAGTGAACGGCGCGCCAGTGACGCCGGAAAGAAGAATCGTCGAAGACTCCGACCCGCGACGGTGAATCGGGAACTCGCTTGCGGGAAGGCAATGTGCAACTTCGCCATCAAGTCGGGGGTGTCACTGCAAAATCCTTTCAGCCGCGTCCGGTTTCTGGCGGAAAACAATGAGCAAACCCGAGTTCTCACCTACGACGAGCAGCGCCAGTACCTAAACACAGCGTCGCAACCGCTCAGAGACATTGCTGTCTTGATGTTGGAAACGGGGATGAGGCCCGAAGAGGTCTACAGGATCGAGCGAGAGAACGTCCACCCCTCGGAAGGATACATCTTCAACCCTTTTGGCAAAACCGCCGCCGCCAGGCGCCGTATCACATTGACAGCCGCCGCTGCCGACGTCCTCAGAAGCCGTTTGGAAAAGACTGGGGGCCGTTGTCTTTTCCCGCACGAAAAGGACGCCAACCTTCCCATGTTGAAGGTAAACAACGCGCATGATGGGGCATTGAAACGGAGCAAAATTGCTCGCTTCCGGCTTTACGATCTTCGCCACACCTGGGCGACCAGGGCAGCGATGTCCGGCGTTGACTTGGTAACGCTCGCGGCGATGCTCGGACACTCCCGCATTCAAATGGTTCTGCGATACGCGCACCCTACGCAGCAACACCAAGTTGAAGCGATGCATAAACTGGAAGAGTTCAACACGGCAAAGCAGATTGCCGAATTCGAGAAACGAGACGCCGACACGCTACAGATTTCGCTACAGTGAGCATTCGGAGAATTTCTCAAGTGTTGGCAGGTGACTGAAAACACTGGAGGCGCGGGTCGGAATCGAACCGACGTATAAAGGTTTTGCAGACCTCTCCCTTACCACTTGGGTACCGCGCCCATTACCGTCACAGTAGAGCCTCGGCGCAGGTTTGTCTAGAAGGCCCGGGGGCGCACCCGGATTCACACTCGTGTCCGGGAACGTTCATCTTTTCTCGCGCCTGTATCTGTGCTACAACACCGGACATGATGTCGACGCGGAGTTCAACCTCGCATGCGACGGTGAGTTCATCCCGTTCCACGACTGCGTTGAGGGCAGTTGAGACTGCGGCCGGCGTTCCTCCGAATCTCGGACCTGCGAATCTGAAGAAGGATGCGTCCTCTATCTGTCCCAACTGTTCGACCGAGTTACGCGGACACCGCTGCAAGGTGGTTTGTAAGAGATGCGGCTTCTATTTGAGCTGTTCTGATTTCTACTGAGAAAAACACGGGCTTAAAGCCCGCCTTTGCGCGGCTTTCCTACTCGCTATCGCGTGTCACCGGCGCCCAGTGTCCGTCGTTAGCGTTGTACCAGTTTCTCCAAGCGACGGGGTCGTGAGGCAGACTTTGTCCGGTGATGTCGCGGAGCGCTTGAAAGACCCACTTGTGAGTTTCCGCGTCGAGAGTCGTGTCGGCAGCGAAATCAAGCAATTGCGGCACCGCACTGCGGCGTTGCTTCTCGCTCAGCATACCCGATTGCGCCAGGCCGCATGCGGCGTGCTCGCGGATCATCGGCGAAGGGTCGTCATGGAATGCCTGCAAGAGCGGAGCGATAGTGTCGTCGGTGCCGAGATAGGCTAATCCTTCCACCGCCCAGTAGCGGATGTTCACATTCTGATCGTGGACCGAGGCCAGCAGTATCTCGGCAGCGCGCCCAGGCTCGACTCCCCGATTGGCGAGCAACGCGATGTCCCACAGCGCATTGGCGCGCGGGCCCTGGTCTCCGAAACGAGCGTCGTGCTCGAGACCGTCCACTGTGGCCACGCTCTTTTCGAGATTGCGGCAGGCGAGATCGATCTCGATGGCGGCGGCACGCACGCGGAGATCGTCGGAATTGAGCGCAGCCATGAAGAGGGAATTCAATTTCTGATCGAGCTTGATTTTTCCGCGCCAACGGTCTACGCGATGTGCGATCTGGTCGTTTGCGCCACGATAGTGATTGATGGAACGTTCGAGCAGAAGCTGCGCTTGGCTCTGCGGCGTCATCTTATCGAGGACTTCGATTTCATGTTCCGAGAGCAGGTTGGCCGACGCCGGCTCCGGCTTGCCGTGCAGGCTGAGAAGCTGAGCGATCTCCTGCCAAGCTGCGCGCGCGGTGCCGGTTCCCATAAGGAGCGTTCCCGCCAAGATTCCCCCCACCGCGGCGGCGACCACAAGCCAGCGGCGAGAGTTGGCGTTTCCCAGTAAGAGCGGATCATTTTCCGGCGGGGGCGCGGCCTGCTCCATGCGCGGATCGGGATTGGTGTTCACGGCCAGAGTATAGAAGGCGGGGCGGCAGTCGAACAGATTACTCCGGGCGAGTCGGTGGTAACTGGCGGCGCGGCCTTTGGCCTCTGCAGTTTACTGAACAACTCCGGCTTCGTATCAGGGCATCGCTTTAGCGATGCCATAAGTTCTTCAAATCAGATACCCCTTTAGAGGCTGGACGTCGAAGTCGAGTTTTCAGCAAACTCTCCAGCCCCTTAGCTCTAGCGCTCTAACTGAGGTCGGCATAGCATGCCGAAAATCTCTATCCCTTTTACAATGGCAGGAGTCTTGATTCATCTTCAGTTCAGGAGATTGGCATGCAACGCAAAGCGAGTGCGGTGTGGAAGGGTGGTCTTAAAGACGGGCAAGGGACGGTTTCGTCCGCTAGCGGTATTCTTTCGAACACGAAGTATTCTTTTAAGACGCGGTTTGAGGACGCTCCCGGAACGAATCCGGAGGAACTGATTGCGGCGGCACATGCGGCGTGCTTTTCGATGGCGCTTTCGGCGCAACTGGGAACCGCGAACCTGACGCCGGAGAGCATCAGCACGGCCGCCACGCTCACTATGGAGAAACAGGATGCGGGCTGGACCATCACGGCCGTGCACTTGGATGTGGTCGCGAAAGTGCCCGGCGCAAGCGCGGATGCCTTCAACACCGCAGCGAAGAATGCCGAGACGGGCTGCCCGGTATCGAAGGTACTGAACGCGAAAATTACGATGGATGCAAAGCTGGGCTAGGAGCAGCTGATTTCCCGTAGAGACGCGGCTTGCCGCGTCTCCTGCCGCAGACTGAGACGAGGCAAGCCCCGTCTCTGCAGTTGGAAGAACATGTTAACCTTGCGAGCGCAAAACCTGGCGCAGCTTGTGATTGATTTTTACCGCTTCCTCCGAGGCCTGATCGATCAGTTCGATCCAGCGGCGTAAATTCTCGGGCGGGGTTGCCTGCGAAATCAGATATGTGGCTTGCACGATAGTTTCGAGCGCATTGCTCAGATCGTGAGCCAGCATTCGGAGTTCTTTCGCCAGTTCCGCCGGGATTTTGTCGGAAGCGTTTCCCATGGTCGTGGGCGGCTTGGAGCCTTGCAAATCACCAAGCGCGGCGAAGGTGACGACGTTGTGCTCGTTTGACAGCCAGACGCCAGCCAGTAGATATTAGTGTAGTCGCCCTCAGAAAAGGGCCCTGCCGATTTTTTCTTTTATGCGGATGTGGCGGAACTGGCAGACGCGCTAGGTTCAGGACCTAGTGGCCGCAAGGTCGTGGAGGTTCAAGTCCTCTCATCCGCACCAAAAAACAGCTCTTAGCCATTAGCCCTTAGCTTGTCTGTTCTTGTCCGTCGAAGGTTGAGGCTGCGCGCCTTGGACCCTCACGCGCCGGCGGAGAGACGGTGCGTACTTCGGCTTTGCGCGATCCCGTACTGGCGGATTTTATAGAGCAAAGCTTTGTAGCTGATCTTCAGCAATACCGCGGCTTGTTTGCGATTCCAGTTCGTCTCGTCGAGGGCTCGGGCGATAGCTTCGGCCTCCGCCTCATCTTTGGCATTGCGTGACAGGGACTTCAGGCCGCCCCCGGAGTCAGTGCCCGCGCTTCTGCCGCTTCCATCGGAGTGCAGTCCTCCACCGCCATCAGGACGGGGCTGTAACTCGGATGCGGCGAGCGTCTCATCTCCCAGAACCAGGTAGCGCTTGATGAAGTTGCTCAGCTCGCGCAGGTTGCCCGGCCAGGAATGGCGCAGGCATGCCTCCATCAACGGCCCTGAAAGTGGCAGCGGAGCACGCGCGTACGACTCCGACATGCGCGACATGAAATGCTTCAGCAAGATCGGAATTTCTTCCTTGCGATCGCGCAACGGTGGCAGTGACAAGGTGAAAGCATTCAGGCGGTAATAGAGATCTTCACGCAGACGCTTGTTGGCAAGCGCTTCGGAAATATTGATATTAGTGGCGGCAAGGATGCGGACGTCGACTTTGACGACGGTGCGGCTGCCAAGGCGCGAGAATGTCTGGTCCTGAAGGACGTGCAGCAACTTGGCCTGCAAGAGCGGCGGCATTTCGCCGATCTCGTCAAGCAGGATGGTGCCTTTGTTACAGAGTTCAAACTTCCCGGGCTTCGCGTGGGTCGCGCCCGTGAAGGCTCCCGCTTCGTATCCGAACAGTTCGCTTTCGAGCAGGTCGGCGGGCACCGCGGCGCAGTTGACTTTGAGGAAGGTGCGGTGGGCGCGAGGAGAAAGTTTGTGGATCAGGCGCGCAAGCACTTCCTTGCCGGTACCGCTTTCACCAAGCAGAAGGACCGGGATGTCGACGTTGGCGACGAGCGCGGCCTGGGAGCGGATCTTCTTCATCGCCGGGCTTGCGGCGACGAAGAACACGTCGTCGCAAAGTTCCTCGATATCGCCGGCGTACGTGTCACTCTTGGCCGTACCGACACACTGTCCAATGACCGCGTCGAGTTCGGCTTTCTGGAACGGCTTGGTCAGATAATCGACGGCGCCGAGGCGCATCGCCTGCACGACTTTGCGTGTGTCATTCACGCAGGAGAGCATGACAACTTTCAATCCCGGCTTGAGCTGGCGCAGCTTTTCGAGAGTCTGAAGCCCGTCGATGCCGGGCATGAGTAGATCGAGCAGCACCAAGTCAGGCTGCAGTCCTTTTTGGACGCGCTCGACTGCTTCTTCGCCGGTGCTGGCGGTTTGAACTTTGTGCTCATCCACTTCCAGCAGCGTGCGGATATAGCGCAGCATTCCCGGTTCGTCATCCACCAGCAAGATGTTGGCGGCTTCGCTCATTGGGTTCCTCGTGGAGGACTACTCAGAATTGGTTTCAGGGGAACGAGAAAAGAAAACTTGCAACCCGCGCCCGGTTCGCTTTCGACCCAGATCTTGCCGCCCATGCCTTGCAGAAGTCGGCGGGCAATGGCGAGTCCCAGCCCCATACCCTCGGCCGATTCGCTGCCCGGCAGGCGAAAGAAATCATCGAAGATTTCCATATGAAACTCCGGCCGAATCCCCGGGCCGGTATCGGCAACAGTCACTTTGACAACGTTCGGAACGTTCGCAGCTTGACGGCGGCGGTCGCCATTGGCTCCGGATTTGCTCACGCTGCGGCGCTCCCACATATGAGGCTCGGCATGTAACCAGACGGTGCCGCCTTGTGTTGTGTACTTGGATGCATTATCCAGAAGATTGGAAATCACGCGCTGGATCTTGGGCGCATCGAATGCAAATGGCGTCAGTTTGTCATTGGCCAGGAAATAAAGAGCGAGACCGCGCTCCTGAAAGCGGCCTGACCAGAGCCGGCAAACTTCAGACAGGCAGGCATTCATGTCACCTTCCACGTACTGCATGCGCAGTTCGCCGGTTTCCAGCACGCTGAAGGTCAGGAAATCCTGAATGAATTGCTGCAAGCGCTGTCCGCTGGAAAACATATCACCCATCACTTCGCGCTGGCGTTCATTCAGCGGTCCGAGTTTCTGACTCTGCAGCAGTTCAATGTAGCCGTTGAGGATCGCCAAGGGAGTCTTGAGGTCATGCGCGGCGGAGGCCAAAGCGTTCGTGGTCTTGCGGAAACGATCGCGCAATTGTTCGAGCTCGCTTGTCCCATCGTCCGTGGAAATGGGCGCGGCAGCCCGAGCCTTTTCGGCTGAAGGCAAGCCATTCTTCGGACTAGTGCCAGTGGGAACGACGGCTGGGCTTTTTTCCGACATCGAAGCCATGGGGATCCAAATAACGCATTATAGAGGGAGGGATGTCTACTACCGTCAAAACGTGGGGATAAGGTCATCCTATGTCAGGTGCAACCGACTGTCAATTGGAAACGGCGCTGAAACAGGCACCGAAGCGAAAAACGTTGCACTTTTGTGGTCTAACCAGGAGTCATTATAAAACCCCAGGTTGGAAGGTACTTCGGTAATCTCCGTGTTGGTAGCGAGGTTTGGAGTAATTCCGCGCCGGCTCTACCCCGCTCGAAGTTTGGCCCCTAAGGTGCTTTCTTAGGTTTGAATACCTCTAAAGGGTGGTGCAGACGCGTGCCTCGTGGCTTATCTAAGAAGGAAGAACGCAAGTGGGCACGGTTACAGCTGGCCATTCCGGTTTTTATCCGCACCCGCGACGGAAATGGCAAGGATTCCCTGGAGTTTGCCACGGCCATTAACATCTCTCCTGGGGGCGCGATGGTGATAATTCGGCGTTCTTTGCCCAAATCGGCGCTGGTTTCACTTGAGATTCCGAGCGCTCCAATCGGGCCCGCCAACGGTTTGAGGATCTCTTCGCGCATCATGCAAGCAAAGGCGGTATGGGTTACACACCTTGACGACTTCCATCTTCTAGGTGTTAAGTTTGCGCGCCCCTTGAACACCGACGCGGCGGCTGTTTCCGGCAAGCATTTGAGGAAAACCGCTTCTGCGATGTGAACTATTTTTCCCTCCCCTGGCCCGTCTCATAATGGCACGTTGGTGCTATGCCCGATATTCTCGCTCTCGGGATATCATCACTCCAAGCCATTCATAAGTTGAGCGTTTAACGAAAGTCTTCCCGGTCGTTCTGCTCTCTTCCCCGGTTTGGTGCTCGGGATGCACTTTTAGTGCATGCGGGTGAACACTCACCGCAATGGGGTATTCGGTCTTATGACGACACTTTCGGTAAGTTCTCTGGCGCAGTCGCTCGGCGAGGTTCCCCCCGACCACATAATTTTTGGCCAATCTGAGGCCATGCAGGCGGTTCGTTCGCGGCTGGGAAAAGTAGCCGCCGCCAACGTTCCTGTCCTTATTACGGGCGAGAGCGGCACCGGGAAAGACATCATTGCCCGGCTCATCCATGGGCTATCTCCCTGGAGAACCGGGCCCTATGTAAAGGTAAACTGCCCCGCCATTCCCGGGACGCTGCTGGAAAGCGAACTGTTCGGCTACGAAAGAGGAGCCTTTACGGGCGCCGTTGGGTCGAAGCCCGGACGGGTCGAGCTCGCCCACCGCGGAACGTTGTTTCTCGACGAGATTTCCGAGCTTGATCCATCGCTGCAATCGAAGCTTTTGCAACTCCTGCAGGATGGGCAGTTCTGCCGGATCGGCGCCCAGGAAGACAAAAAAGTCGAAGTGCGGGTCGTGTGCGCGACCAACCGCCACCTGGAATCTGAGATCGAATCGGGTGCTTTCCGCCAGGATCTTTACTACCGCATCAACGTGGTGAATCTGCACATGCCCGCGCTGCGGGAACGCCGTGGCGATATCGAAGATCTATGCACCTACTTCCTCGAATACTACAACCGCAAGTTCAACTGCCGCGCACGGCCTCTGTCGAGTGAAGTGCTGGCGGTGCTGCAGAAATATCACTGGCCGGGAAACATCCGCGAACTCGAAAACCTGATCAAGCGTTACGTGATCCTGGGCCATGAGGAAGTGATTACCAACGACCTGGTGGCACGCGAGCCGGACTTTTTCAATCCCGAGATCTCGTTCGACGGGCCGATCTCTCTGAAGAAGATGACGCGCCAGTGCGTGCGCGAACTGGAGCGCAAGGTCATCCTGAAGGTCCTGCAACAGCACCACTGGAATCGTAAGCAGTCAGCCCGCACACTGGGCATCAGCTATCGCGCCCTGCTTTACAAGATCCGCGATGCCGGCTTGCCCTCGAACCGTGCTCTGCGTCTGCGACAGGCGGAGAAGAACAGCAGCGCCAGCGACAAGAACGATTCCACCACCGGGGTTGCGGCCGCCGACTGATTGCGTAGGGACAGCCGCCCTCGTGTCTAGTTACACCGGATCGAGCGCTCAACAGCTGAGTCGTTCCTTCAACTCGCGTAGCGCCGCGCTCCACTCGTTCAATCCCTCTGCCTCAAGCCACAGATCTTTGAGTTCGGAGTTGGTTCGCACCTTCTCCACCGCGTGACGGGCGACTTCAACCAAATCGGACGGGGCTACAGCCTTGCTCTTGCTTATCCAATCGAGAATTTGCCGTGGCGTTGCGGGCGAAGACGTTTCGTCGTTTGCAGCAGCGACCAGCGCCGCCACAACTTCCGCGGCCGCGACCACTGCGCCACTCTCCGGCGCTTCGAGATAGTCCTTATCGGCAGCATGCGTCAGCATCTGTCTTAGATCATCGACACCCAGAGAATTGAGACGGACCAGGAAACTCTGCGCGTCCTCGTTTTCGAAGCTGCCCGTACCCCAGCCTGGCATGAAACCTCCGGCTGAATTATAGAATGCGCGGCCTTGCCTCATAGGGTGCTTCGAGTAGCCAACCATCCATCCCGATTCGTCGGATTGCCTTCAATGCCCTTGCTTCGGACTATAATGGCGCGACACCGATGGCTCTCTCCTCTGGCACGAAACTCGGCCCTTATGAAATCCAATCTCCGCTCGGCGCCGGCGGAATGGGGGAAGTTTACCGCGCGATGGATACCCGTCTCGATCGCACGGTAGCGATTAAAGTTCTCGCCTCTCATCTTTCTTCTTCGCCAGAACTCAAGCAGCGCCTGGAGCGCGAGGCCAGGGCGATTTCCTCGTTGAACCATCCGCACATTTGCCATCTCTATGACATCGGCTCGCAGGATGGCACCGATTACCTGGTGATGGAGTTCCTCGAAGGCGAGACTCTCGCCGAGCGGCTTCGTAAAGGTGCGATGCCGCTAAACGAAATTCTCAAGATTGCAATCGCTGTCGCCGAGTCGCTAGCGGTCGCGCACCGGCAAGGCATTGTCCACCGCGACCTCAAGCCGGGCAATATCATGCTGACCCAAGGCGGCGCCAAACTGATGGACTTCGGCCTGGCCAAGCCGCTGGGCCTGCAAACCACGGGCACGGCGTCAGGAACAGCGCCCTCGTTCACCGCCGCGGCCACGTTGAGTGGGCCAAGCCCGTTAAGCCCGCTGACCTCCGCAGGGAGCATCATCGGCACCATCCAGTACATGTCGCCAGAGCAGATCGAAGGAAAAGAAGCCGATGCCCGCTCGGACATTTTTGCGTTTGGCGCTGTGCTCTATGAGATGGTCACGGGGAAACGGCCTTTCGTGGGGAAGAGTCAAATCTCGCTGGCATCCTCGATTCTGGAAAACGACCCGCAACCGGTCAGCGCCATCAAGCCGAACGCGCCGCCGGCTTTTGAACATGTTGTTACTACCTGCTTGCAGAAGAATCCAGAGGAACGTTTTCAGTCGGCGCACGACATCAAACTGGAACTGCAATGGATTGCGGCAGACCGGTCAGGGCCGGCGGTGCTTGCATCGCCGTCGTCGCCCTCGCATTTCCGCGAGCGTCTTGGTTGGGCAGCGGCCGTTGTGGCCGCGATTGTCCTGAGTGCGGCGACCGCAATGTTCCTCTACCATCCTGCCCAAGCCGCGCGCGCCATTCGCACTGTAATCAATCCTCCGGAAAAGACCACGCTCAATTTGACCGGCGATGGTGCTGGGCCGCCGGTGCTTTCGCCCGACGGTACGTCAATCGCCTTTGCGGCCACCGGTGCGGACGGCAAGACGGGGCTGTGGGTTCGTCCAATGAACTCGCTGGAAGCCCATGCGCTTCCTGATACCGATGGTGCGATTTTTCCCTTCTGGTCACCCGACAGCGGTTCGCTTGGATTTTTCGTCGACGGTAGATTGAAGACGATCGACCTGAATGGCGGCTCCACGCAGGCGATCTGCGACGCCCAGCTTGGGCGCGGGGGTGCTTGGGGACCGGGCGGAGTGATCCTGTTCTCTCCGGCCCCGCAAGCCCCCCTAGTGCGTGTCAGTGCCAGCGGGGGAACCCCAGCTCCCGTCACGAAGCTCGACGCGGCTCAGCACACTTCACATCGCTGGCCGTTTTTTCTTCCCGACGGTAAGCATTTCCTCTATCTCGCCCTTCACCACGATCCTTCGAAGTCGGCGAACAATACGCTCTATTACGCATCGCTGGATGGGAGCGAAAATCGTCCGCTGTTCCGTTCTCAATCAAACGCCGTTTACGCCACTGGATTTCTGTTGTTCGCGCGCGGCGACCAGCTGATGGCTCAACCCTTCGATCCCGCCAAAGGAACATTGAGCGGCGAACCACGAAGCGTGGCCAAAGGAGTGATGAACGACATCAGCACCTGGCACATGGACGCCTCGGCTTCCAGCGATGGACTGCTCGTCTTCGGCAGCGGCGGGAGTGGCGATTTGCAGTTAGTCTGGATGGAGCGTGGCGGGAAACAGATCAGCACCATCGCCGACAAGATCACAAATCTGCAATTCGCACGGCTTTCTCCCCAAGGAGACCGCGTCGCGCTCCAGATAGACGCTGGCGTAAACGACATCTGGGTGCTGGATTTGGCGCGTGGGGTGCGCACCAGACTGACCTTTGGACCCATCGCCAACACGCTCCCAGTTTGGTCGCCCGATGGCAAGTGGATCGCCTACAGCTCCAGTCGCAACGGCCACTTCGACCTCTACCGCAAGGCCTCCGACGGTAGCGGCGCGGAAGAGCTCCTGCTCACCGATGAGCAGCAGATCATCGCCGACGACTGGTCGCGCGATGGCAGGTACCTGACCTATACCCGGCGCACTCCGGACGGCCGCGGGGAGATTTGGGCCTTGCCGCTCGAAGGAGAGCGCAAGCCCTCGCTGGTCGCAGCGCGTGGTAGCCAGGGACAACTTTCCCCGGACGGCCATTGGCTGGCCTACGGTTCGAGTGAGTCCGGCGCGATTGAAGTGTATGTGGTGGCCTTTGGCGGCGGGCAGGGCAAGTGGCAGGTCTCGGCCAAATCAGGAACATTTCCGCGATGGAGCAAGGACGGCAAAGAACTTTACTATATGGACCCGACTTTCAATCTTATCGCGGTCCCGGTAAAGGACATCGGCGGCGCCCTGCAATTCGGCGCCCCTCAGACCCTCGTCAGCGGTTGGTCCGCTCCGCAGGTCTTCTATGATGTCGCGCCAGACGGCAAGAAAATCCTTCTCGACCGGGTTTCGCAACAGGTCAGCCAATCCGTCACTGTGGTTACAAACTTTACGGCAGAGTTGAAAAAGTAAGCCGAGAGAGCTCGGTGGAGCGACGGGCGTCCTCGCCCGTCCCGAGCGCGCTAGCGCTCGACCGTTCGCGAGGCAAGAGACAATGTCCTGCTCTAGACGGGCGAGGACGCATCTTTGCCTATCGCGCCTTGCGCAGCGCCGCCGCTCGCCGCTTGGCAAAGCGCGCTTCGACCTTTTTGTGCGGGATGCCCGGACGTAGATCGTCCAGCGCTTCCTGCACTTTGGCGCGGAACCACGCATCGTGTGCGGCGGCGTTATGGGTCAATGCGAACGGGAGCGCGCCTTCGTTGGCAGTACGTGTTAACAGAATGCGCACCGCATCCGAAACCGTGATGCCCAACTCTTCCAGCACCGCCGCCGCGCGCTCTTTGACAGCCGGATCGATCCGCGTTTGCACCAATGCGTTTGCAGGCATGAGAAAGACTCCTTCGTCTATTGTACTGCAATTGCATTACATGCTGCAATGAAACTCGATCCGTCCAGCCCGCAGCAATGCACAGAGTACGCGGATTTGCTTTGATCGTAGTATCGCGTATTGGTACATTTTACACATGCTAAGGCTCCATCCATCCCATCCTGGCGAAGTCTTGAAGGATTACCTGGGCGACATGACGGTGAAGGAAGCGGCCAAGCGCCTTGGGGTGACGCGGCCGAATCTCTCCCGCATACTTAACGGCCGCGCTGGCATTTCAGCGGTGATGAGCGTGCGGCTTGCCAAGGCGATGCCGTACACGTCGCCCGAGTTTTGGCTGAAGATGCAGCTCAATTACGATCTTTGGAAGGCTCAGAGAAATAAGCTGCCAAAGATCAGACCGTTCCCGGTTCGGTTGCAGAAGGAGGCTGCCTCAGCCTGATTTTAGGTGTCTTTCGGCGTTTTGAGAGACGACTAGACCTCGGGAATCCGGTCGGCAAGCGAGCGTTTGTACCGAGATGAGAATTCCATGAAGGCGAAACCAGATCCGTTCGCGACAATCGCGATCCTTGCGTTGCTCGGCCTCCTGTCTGCGCTTCTGTCTATACTCGTGCCGGCTTTATTGACAGAGCCGCGCTCGCCGTTCTTCGTTGGTAGCAGCCTGGGTGTTTTTCCCGGAGACGTTTTCGGGGCCGTAATAGCTGTCTATTTCTTGACTTTTGCTGGCGTTCGATCCGTCGCGAAAGCGATCGGGCTGGTGGTTGCTTCCACCTTCGCGTATTTCGTGGCCTGGCTCTCGGGAGTGTTCCTGGGAATGTTCGCGTCCGGGGCCATGGGCATTCAGTCGAATTGGAACACCGACAGCGCCGAACTGCTTCCAGACATGGTCGCGCCGGTTCTTATTGCCGGAGTGCTCGGCGCATTCCTGGTCTTAACAGCCGTACTGCGGCTGTATTCGGCAGAGGCATCCTGGCGTCGCGTAATGAGCAAGTCCCTCCCGTGGTCTCTCGTCGGCGGACTGCTTGCGTTAGTTGGTTGGGGGTTGGGGCCATCTATTGGAGTGTTAGTTTGGTCGAGCCTAAACTCTTATCAATTGGGGCCCAATGAGGATATCGGGTATGCCGCTCGGAGCATGAATCTAAACCAGTACTCGGCGAATATCATTTGGCAAACCGGCATGGGGATGATCCTCGGCATCATGCTTTCGGAAGCCCCGCTTGTGTCCATTACGGCCGGCGCGGGCGCGATCCCGAAGCAAAAACTGAAACCGAGCAACGCATTTTTGCTTGCGCTGATGGCAGTGTCTCTGGCCTTGTTTCTCATTCCTTCATTACCAAACGAGTACCAGAACATGCGCTGGCATCGCGCCCACCGTGAAGAACTCGCGGCAGGGCCGATATCCCACGTCCCGAAAATAGACACCACTCCTGCCGACGCGATTCTGCTCCTGACCCCAATCGGCAAATACCTGCCCGAGCAAGCTCGCACCGCGCGTAGCACCATCGAACAGGCTTACTCGGTCCGTTATAGTCTCTCCGGAAGTCCGAGCACTGGCCCATCCAGCGTTGAACCCCATGTTGATGTCGAGGTACAAGATTGGCCCGCCGGATGGGCGAAATTTGAAGTGGAAAATCAAGGACAGGGCTTTTCGAAAATCGCTCACCAAAACGCAGATGGTGCAAGCGTGGAAGAACGTACCGAATTCGGAAATCGAATCTTGTTCAAAAGGGATCCCGAGGCCCACTATGCTTGGAAGAGCAATGACCGAATAGTGCTGATGAAGTTCTATTCAGTCGACCCAGACGAATTCCTGCAGAAGTACTTAGAAAAATATCCAAGTACCTTCTAGCTTTCCACCTCTGCAATCTGCCCTCCAACCTCTGACCTCTCCTCACGCCCAGAACGTGCGGTCCAGCGTTCGATACTGAATCGCCTCAGCGATGTGTTTCGGTTCGAGTTGCGGAACTCCGTCCAAGTCGGCAATCGTCCGTGCCACTTTCAGAATTCGGTCATGTGCGCGGGCGCTGAGCCCTTGCTGAGCCATGGCACGTTCCAGCAGCCGCTCACAATCCGCGGAGAGTTCGCAGAATTTGCGAATGGACTGAGGCGGCATCTGTGCGTTGCAGTAGAGTTTTTGGCGTTCGGAAGAAAAGCGCGCAAGTTGAATGTCGCGGGCGCGGATCACGCGCTCCAGAATCTTGGCTGAACTCTCCGGCTCCGAAGTGCTCCGCATTTCCTTGTAGTTCACTGCCGGGACGTCAATGTGGATGTCGATGCGGTCAAGCAACGGCCCCGAGATTTTAGAAATGTAGCGCTGGATCATCGGCTGTGTGCAGTGGCATTCGCGGGTGCGGTCGTTGTGAAATCCGCAGGGACAGGGGTTCATCGCGGCGGCGAGCATAAAGCGCGCGGGAAAGATCAGCGACATGGCAGCCCGCGCGATGCAGACAGTACCGTCTTCGAGCGGCTGGCGCATAACTTCCAGAACGTTGCGCGGGAATTCGGGAAGCTCGTCGAGAAACAGAACGCCATTGTGAGCCAGCGAAACTTCGCCCGGCCGGGGTATTGCACCGCCGCCAATCAGACCCGCGTCAGAAATAGTATGGTGAGGTGCACGAAAAGGGCGCAGGCCGACCAGCCCGGCGCGCGCGTCGAGCACGCCCGCCACACTGTGAATCTTGGTGGTCTCGAGGGCTTCTTCGAAAGTAAACGGCGGCAGGATAGTCGGCATCCGTTTCGCCAGCATCGTTTTTCCCGAGCCTGGAGGCCCGATCATCAGAATGTTGTGCCCTCCGGCGCATGCGACTTCGAGGGCGCGCTTGGCGGTTTGCTGGCCGCGGACGTCTTTGAAATCCACATGGAATTGCTGCGCCTGGCTAAGCAGTTGATCGGTGTCGATCTGCAGCCGGGAAACGCCGTTGCCGGAATTGATGTAATGAATGACTTCGAGCAGTGACTTAACGGGGTACACCTCAACGCCCCCAACCATGGCAGCTTCGCGAGCGTTGACCTCGGGCACGATCAGGCGCTTCACCTTCGTTCGGCGAGCCTCGATCGCGATAGGCAACGCGCCACGAACCCCGCGCAGGCTTCCGTCCAACGAAAGCTCGCCCACAAACAGTGCGTCGGGAATCTCCTTCTTATTCAGCCCGCCGTATGCGCCGAGGATGCCGAGAGCCATGGGCAGGTCGAAGCCGGAACCTTCCTTACGGATGTCGGCAGGCGCCAGATTAATCGTGATCTGGGTGGGCGGAATGTCATAGCCGCAGTTCTTCAGCGCCGCGCGCACCCGGTCCCGGCTTTCGCGGACAGCAGCATCCGGCAAGCCGACTGTGTGAAAGTGGTCCTCGTTCATCTTGACACCAGAGACGTCCACTTCCACTTCGATGATATTGGCGTCAATACCGTAAACGGCAGCGCTCAGGGTCTTATAAAGCATAGGTACACCAGTGGGCACACGAAGGGGCGAACGCGGATGGGAGATCCCTGCCGACATCATAGCTGGTGCGAAACCGCACCGCTGTGATGGGCATCACCCGGTTACCGTGACGGAACGGGACTGAACGTTCTGGCGTGAACCGCCGCTTTCGGTGCTACGCTAAAGGCAATCTGGCGGAAAGGGCGAAGACCAAGGACGGTTATTAGGAAATCCTTTTCGCGCCAGTGGAGTCCCCAATGCTCGACCAAGGTCCTACTTCAAACCGGTCCAATCCGGCGTCAAACCGGCTCGAACGCGAAGAGAGCCAGTTGTGGCGATGGGCGCTTGGCCTGCTCGTCTTGCTTGCAGCGGCAGTGGCGGCGTTGTCGTGGGAACAGCTGAAAGACCTTCCTTACCGGTTGTGGGCAATTCCCGCCGGCCTTTTCTTGCTTGCCATCTTATTCGCCACCTATGCTTTCGGGCGCAAGCGCGAGGTCTCGGAGCTCAAGCAGATTCTGAAGGGCTTTCAGAATCAGGCCGGAGTCACACCTTCCGAAGAGCAACTGGATCAACTGGGCCAGCTGATCATGCGTTCGCAGCGCAACTTCAAAGAGCTGATCGATTCTCTGGATGACGCGGCGCTCGCTATCTCACTCGATGGAACGCTGAAAACGGTAAACCGGCGAACCTCGGAAACTCTCGGCGTTCCTTATGCCCAGCTGGTTGGTCACAAACTTGAAGAATTCCTCGGCGCGCCGTTGCGTGCCGAGGCATCCGCGAGCATGGAACGGTTTCTGGAGAAGCGGAACTGGTCGGGAGTAGTCGAGGTCCACCTTAAGAACGACCTGCGGCGCCTTTACTACGACTGCGTGGTCAACGCCATCGTCAGGGGCGACGATGTGACCGGGGCGAGTGTCCTGGCCCGCGACATCACCGGGCATCGCGAGAAGGAACAGCGCTTCTCGCAGTTGTTCGAATCTTTGCAGGAAGGCGTGTACATCAGCACTCCAGAAGGCAAGCTGCTCGAAGTGAACCCGGCGCTGGTGTCAATATTGGGATATGACAGCAAGGAAGACTTGTTGAACCTGCCGCCCGAGCAACTGGGTGTTGATGCTGGCGGGGAGTCGGTGCTTGGACGCACAGGGAGCCAGAGCGGTCGCACGCGCACTCGAGAGCTGCGCCTGAGAAGAAAAGATGGCGGAGTCGCGGTCTGCGTCGATACCTCGACCGGCGTGATGGAAGAGGGGCGGCTTGTCCGTTACCAGGGCACGCTGGTGGACGTCACCGAGAAACGCACGATGGAGCGGCAGCTGCGGCGCCAGGAAGAGTTCCGCCGGCGCTTACTGGAAAGCTTTCCAGATCTGATTTTGGTGCTCGATATGAAGGGGCAGTACACGTTCGTGAGTGCGCGCATAAGCGAGCTTCTCGGGTACGGACCGGAACACCTCATAGGCCAGAGTGTCGACGATGCCGAGAACACTTCACCGGAACTGGCCGCACTCTACCGGACCGTCGCAACCGGAAAAAGTTCGCGGACTTCGTGCGAATACGGCTCCCGGCACTGCGACGGCACTTGGCGCACCATGCTGGGCATGGCAAGTCCGCTGCTGGATGCCGAAGGCAAGCCAGCGGGCGTGATCATCTCCGTTCGCGATGTGACGATGGAGAAGAAGCTCGAACAGCAGATCATTCAAAGCGAGCGTCTCGCGGCCATGGGGCAGATGATCGGGGGCTTCGCACACGAGCTCAATAATCCGCTGACCAGCATTCTGGGCATGGCGGAACTGCTGCAGGAAGGCGGCGCCAGCGAAGCCGCCCGCAAACAAATCGGCATTCTGCACCAGCAGGCGCGGCGTGCGGCCGAAATCGTGCAAAACTTGCAATACTTTGCCCGGCCCCCGGCTCCGGGACGCAGCCAGGTCAATCTGAATGAGCTCGTGCAGCGTACCGTGCAGATGCAGGCATATCCGCTGCGCAAGAGCAACATCACCGTGGACTTTCTGCAAGAACCGGCAATCCCCGCAATCGTGGCCGATCCCAATCAGCTGATGCAGGTCTTCTTGAACCTCCTGCTAAATGCAGAGCAGGCGATCCGCGAAAGCCGCGAGAAAGGCACGATCCGTGTCCGCATCGGACGCAATCCCGCCTCGGTATGGATTGTGTTTCAGGATGATGGTCCAGGAATCGCACCCGAAAACCTGACCCACATTTTTGATCCGTTCTTCACCACCAGGCGCCCCGGCCGCGGGACCGGTCTCGGCCTGAGCATCTGCAAGACAGTCCTGCGCGAGCACGGAGGGAACATCGAAGCCGCCTCAGCCCCGGGTGGAGGCGCCGTATTCACGATCACGCTGCCGGTAGGAGCTCCGGTAGAGTCGGTACCAACACAAAGTTAGAGGATGGAATAGTCAATCTCGTGTGTGAGGACGGGCTTGTGTGGGGACGGGCGTCCTCGCCCGTCCAAGCCGAGCGAGGCTCGGCAGCTGTCGGCGGTCATCAACACTGCCTACCGCTCCACCGCCATCGCCACCGCATTCCCCCCGCCCAAACACAGCGCCGCGATCCCACGATGCACATCGCGCCGAATCATTTCATAAATCAATGTGACGAGCACCCGCGCCCCGCTAGCCCCGATGGGATGCCCCAGAGCCACCGCCCCTCCATTCACATTCACGCGGTTCATATCAAGCCCAAGTTCGCGGATCACGCCCAAAGCCTGCACAGAGAATGCCTCGTTCAGTTCGTAGAGACCGACCTCATCTTTCTTCCACCCCGTCTTCTCCCAGATTTTATGCACGGCGCCCACGGGAGCCATCATGACCCACTTCGGCTCGACTCCGCTGGTAGCCTGAGCAACGATGCGGACCATCGGAGTCGCGCCCAGTTCTTTCGCGCGCGCCGCACTCGTCACGACCAATGCCGCCGCTCCGTCATTCACTCCAGGAGCGTTGCCGGCAGTAACGGTCCCATCCTTCTTAAACGCCGGCTTGAGCGCGCGTAGCACTTCGATGGTCGTGTCTTCGCGCGGCCCTTCGTCCTTGTCAAAGATTACGGGAGGCTGCCCCTTCTTCTTGGCCGGGATTTCAACGGGAACGATCTGCGACTTGAAGCGGCACTCTTTCTGAGCGGAGACGGCTTTGCGATGCGAGTTGACGGCAAACTCGTCCTGCTCTTCGCGAGTGATACCGTATTTTTCGGCAACGTTCTCACCCGTCAGCCCCATGTGATAGTCGTTGTAAATGTCCCACAGTCCGTCGTGCACCATGGAGTCAACCAGTTGTCCGTTGCCCAGGCGATATCCCTTGCGCGCGTTCGGCAGGAGATAGGGCGCGTTGGTCATCGACTCCATGCCACCGGCCACAACGATCGAGCTGTTGCCGGTTTCGACAGCCTGTGCCGCGAGTGCGACCGCTTTCAATCCTGAGCCGCATACCTTGTTGATTGTCATGGCACCCACCTCGGGTGCGAGTCCGCCAAACAGCGCCGCCTGGCGCGCAGGATTTTGACCGAGTCCGGCAGAGACGACATTGCCCATGATGCACTCGTCGACTTGCTGCGGCCGGAGATTCGCCCGCTTGACTGCTTCGCGCACCGCGATCGCGCCCAGTTGCGGAGCGCCTATGTCGCTCAGACTTCCCTGAAATTTTCCGATTGGCGTGCGGCATCCCGCGATGATCACAACATCATTAGATCCGGCCATGGTTGCGCTCCCTAGTCGCTTCAGACGTGCTCTTCAGACGAGCTCCTTCAAGATATCGTCGCTGAAATCGTCTCTCATTATAGATGGCGGAAAGCATCGCGAAGGTTCGCGCCGAGCAATCACGCCGGCATCGCAGCGAGCGTTCTTTTGAAACGCGCCGGCGGAGGACACAACGCGATCGGGGACCACGGCAGAGTGAGTTGTGATGTCGCGCGAACTTTTTCTTCGCGTGCGAGTCGCGCATGTGACTTTGGTGCGACGGTGCATGCGTCCGTTTCGATCATTTTTCTCTTGACTTCGTTCTGCGTTGACTCTATACATTCAATCAGTTGCAACAGATGACCGTTGCGAAATTCCATGAACAATGGAAAGGGAGAATAGATCCATGGCAACCAAAAAGAAAGCAAAGAAGAAAAGCAGCAAAAAGCACTAACCAACTGCAACAGGCAACGACAAAGGGGACGCGATGAGCGTCCCCAAAGTTTTTACAGCACTTTTAAAATTCGTCAGTCAAATTGATTTTGAACCCCTGTGTCCCTCTGTGCCCCCCCTGTGGTTAAGATTTCGACCCTCGATGACTAGTGAACCCGAGACGCCGATTTCTTCTGCGGAGCCGCGACAATCCTCTCCGTCGCGGGACAGAGATTGCGGTACGGACAGAACGCGCAGTGATATTTGGGATTCGCAGCAAATTCGCCGCGAGCAATTCCGTCCGCCACCTTTTGCACGCGCAACTTCGCTTCTTCCAGTTCCCCATCAGTCCGCGTCGTGCAGACAGTCGTGTTGTTTTCGAGGTTATAGAGGATGAGGCGGTCGGCGCGCTTTCCCAACGTCTCCCTCGCCGCTATCGCATACAAGGACAGTTGCAGGCTCTCGTCGGCATCCTCTTGCGAACACGGCTTGCCTGTCTTGTAGTCGACGATGGCTACCGTGTCCGGCCCGGTGCGATCCATGCGATCCACACGCCCCGTCAATTTTGACGACCCCACTTGCAATTCAAACCTGTGTTCAGTTTCAATAATGTCGGGCGGTGCCCCGCTGCGCGCGACCTCGAAGAACTGTCGCAACTGCTCCATTCCCTGTCGCAGATACAGCTCATACTGATAGCGGTCGGCGATGCCCGCACCCGCCAGGTCAGCCCGAAATAACTCGATCAAGTCGTCGTCGCCAATCTCGCGCTGATAGCGTTGGGCGTCGTAGAAGGTGTGCAGCACCCGGTGCATCGCTGCTCCGTAGTGCAGCGCGGCGGCGACATCGCGAGGAAGGTTCCACTCCCGTTCGAGCTTGAAGCGCAGCGGACACGTTTCGTAGGTTCCAATAGACGATGCGCTCAGACCGGTGGCAAAGCTCGCGGAAGGCGGCATCATCAGCCACGTGGCCACATTCGAATGCTCCAGGGCGATCCTCTGCTCCTCTTCCGCAAACAAAGAATCTTGCACGGCCGCTGCCGAGTGCGTTGACCAGAACTTCCTGTACGGCAGACTGCCCATAAACTCCCGCAGGAACTTGCTTGGCTTCGTATCCTTGCCCGTGCCCTGTTTCGCGTAAATCGCAAGCGTGTCCTTGGCGCGCGTCATGGCCACATAGAAAAGTCGGCGCTCTTCCTGTTCGTGCAACGTTTTTTCGTCGATCGTCTTGCCGTCGATCAAAGACGCGCCCGACCTGCGCAGTTCCGCCGGAAAAGCAATCAGCGGCTCATGGTAGCTACAGGGAAACGAGGTTGACGAGCTGCGCAGCACCGCGACGTGCCGATACTCGAGCCCCTTCGCCGCATGTGCCGTCAAGAGTTGCACCGCATCGTTCGTGGCCCGCGGAAGCGCAATGGAGCCTCGCGCCTCCACAAAATAATCAAGATACTCAAGGAATTCAGCAGGGGTCCCGGTTTCGGTGGTGGCTTTCTTATGCCACTCTTCCACAAACTTCAGAAACGCCAGCACCAACGCCGACCGCGGCAGTTCGAAATGCCGGACTACAAGATTCGCCGCATAGTCCGCCCGAACCCCGTCCTTCTCCACTTCGCGGTGCATCTTCTCTACGCTTTCCAGCGCCGCTGCACCGTTCGGCAGCTTTCCCAACACGATGCGGAGATCAAGGTCGTCCCGCCGCACCGCCTTCATCGCCGCCCGCAACTCCATAGGGTTGATATCGAATTGCGGCAGCGCCGCTACGCGAAACAGGCTGGCCGCATCGTTGAGCGACACCGCCGCGCTTAAGCACGCCAGTACATCGCGGACTTCGGGTGTATCGAGAACATCCAGACCCTCGATGGAGAATGGAATACCTCGCTCCGCAAGTTCATGGACCAACTCATCGCGATGGCTATGCTGGCGATAGAGCACCGCAAAATCGCTCCACTTGCAGCGCTGCTCCCGATGCTTCTTCTGAATCCGATAGGCGAGGTCGGCGGCCTCCACCTCCCTGCTTAACCAGGTGACGATTTCGACCAGCGGCGATACGGCGCCGTCTCCCCTATGCCCGACCTCCTCATCGCGCAGCGATGCAAGCGGCGCGCGCTGGTACGAAATCGAACTCGCTGGTTGCGCGAACACCTGAGGGTTCTCCGCCACAATGCCAAAAGCGCAGCGCAGGATCGGCGTGAGCGAGCGGCGATTCTTTTCAAGGGCCACGACTCGCGCCCCAGGAAATTTCTTAGCGAACAACGTGAAGGCTTCGCTCGAAGCGCCACGGAACTGGTAGATCGCCTGATCCGGATCGCCCACAACAAAAACGCTCGCCTCCGACCCCGCAAGCAGTGAAAGAATTTCGACTTGGGCAAAATTCGCATCTTGGAATTCATCCACCAGCAGGAAGCGAGTGCCGAGCCGTTCTTTTTCGAGCAGCGCAGAATCGTCCTTCAGCAACTGATACGCGTTGCTTATCATATGGCCGAAGGTGCCCAGGTTCTTTTCCCGAAGCATGTCTTCCACGGTAGCGAAAACGCGAGCAATCTCCTGGCAACGCTCCAGTATCTCGGCATCCTCCATCTCCGCATGTTTTTTCGAGCGGGCGACACGAGGAAGCGGAACCTCGCCGCGCTCAATACGCTCGACATAACGCGCATATTCCGCCGGGCCGACCAGTTCGTCCTGGCACCGCCGCATGAACTCGAGCAGGCTGTCGAGGAACTGGCCGACGTTGGCAGCGCGCACGAAGTGCTTGAGACGCAGATCCCGGATCCGGCGTCGCAAGAACACCCAGAGATCCTTCTCGTCGAGCACACCGAAACCAGCGCCGCGGCGGTGGAGCAGTCCGTTGCACCACGCATGGAAGGTGCAGGTCTGCAGGCCGTCGATGGCGGTACCCTTCAGTTCCTCTCGCACGCGAGCCTTCATCTCCGCCGCAGAGTTATCGGTATAGGTGAGCGCAAGAATTTCGTCAGGTCGGGCGTGACCTTCGCGGATGAGGTTGGCCACGCGCTGCGTGAGCACGGTAGTCTTCCCCGTGCCAGCGCCGGCAATCACCAGCATCGGACCATGAACATGTCCAATAGCTTGCTGCTGGCGTTCATCGGGGAGAATCTTCGTCGCAGGTAAGACAGTCGAAGCCACTTGTGAACTCACTAGCCGGAGAATATCAGAGCTGGTTGTGGAAGGCTGTATCTATTAACGCAGCGCGTCAAAAGCAAGAGCAGTCGCGACAATCGCCGCAGTTTCCGTTCGCAGAATTGTGTCGCCGAGCGAGGCCGCGATCCATCCCGTTTCGTCAAACCACGTCAGCTCCCCGTCAGCCCATCCGCCTTCCGGGCCTACGGCGAGCATCACTTCGTCTCCGGTTTCGACTCCGAACGAGTGGGATTGCAAAACTTCTCCCAGCCGAGTGTCCGCTTCAGATCCAGCGAGCGACTCGGCGAGAACGACACGCAGCGTGTCGGCGGCCAGCACCCCGTCGCCCTCAAGATCTTTCAATTTGACCGGCGCTGCAATTTCAGCCGGCGCAGACCTCCGCGCCTGTTCACTCGCCTGACGAACAATACGTTGCCAGCGTTCCCGGCGCTTCACAGCCGCACCGGCTAAATGAGCATCCGTCCGCCGGGCGATTACGGGGATGATGCGAGCGACCCCGATTTCCGTGCATTTCTCGATCGCCCATTCCATGCGGTCGAATTTAAAGATGGCGAGCGCCAGCGTGATCTTCGGCGCGGCCGACCTTAAGGAAAGGTGTTGCTTCGCGCCCAGTGCGAACTCAATGCGATCATAGGAGATCGTAGTGATTGTCCCGCGGCGGACTTCTTCGCCGGTTGCAATGTCAAACTCCTGCCCAACCTCGGCGCGCAGGACGCGAGCAAGGTGCGCAGCATGCTCGCCCACCAGAGCGGCAGTGTTGCCAGATACTTCGTCGGCGATCCAGCGGCGGCGTGTCATGAGTCAGGTGTCAGGTCTCAGGTGTCAGGTCTCAGAAAAAACTTGATCATTGAAGATAAGGGCAACAAGCCTGACACCTGACACCTGCCCTACACAAACATGTCCTTCACCCGTCCCAACAGCGACCGCCGCTGCGGCTTGTTTTCCACCGGAGACAGTTCTCCCAGTTCGGCCAACAGTTCGCGCTGGCGTTTGCTCAGTTTCCCGGGTGTTTGTATTCGCACCTCAACGAAAAGATCGCCTTTGCCGTGCCCATTCAGCACCGGCACGCCTTTGTTCCGGATGCGAAACGGGGTTCCGGACTGCGTGCCCTCCGGGATTTTCAACTTATGTTCTCCCTCCAGCGTCGGAACCATAATCTCCGTGCCCATGGCAGCTTGCGGAAACGAAATCGGAACCACGCAGTGCAGGTCGTTGCCCTCGCGCTCAAAGAACGCGTGCTCTTTGACGTGCAGGACGATATACAAATCGCCGGCTGGCCCTCCAAACGCGCCCGCTTCGCCCAGACCGGTAAAGCGAATTCGCGTGCCGTCTTCCACTCCCGCGGGCACCTGGGCTTCGACCACCCGCTCGCGCAGCAAGCGGCCTTCGCCTTTGCACTTCGGACAGGGATCGGTGATTACGCTGCCCGCGCCCTGGCAAGTTGGGCAGGTTCGAGCAATGCTGAAGAAGCCTTGCTGATACCGGACCTGGCCTCGCCCATTGCATGACCGGCACGGAACCGAAGCTTTGCCGGGCGCCGCACCATTCCCGCGGCAAGCGTCGCACGTCTCATGGCGGCGGACATTCACTTGCTTATCGGTGCCGAAGACTGCTTCATCAAATTCAAGATGCAGGTCTTCGCGAAGGTCAGCTCCGCGCTGGGCGCGGCTGCGACGACGTCCGCCCTGGCCGAACACGTCGCCAAAACCAAAAATGTCGCCGAAAATGTCGCCGAAATCCTGGAAGATGGCGGGATCGAATCCGGATGGACCTCCGGTGCTTCCGCCCACGCCAGCGTGCCCGAAGCGGTCATACAGCGATCGCTTCTCACCATCCGCGAGGATTGCGTACGCTTCCGTGATCTCCTTAAACTTGTCTTCCGCCTCAGGATTATTAGGATTGCGGTCAGGATGATACGTCATCGCTAGCTTGCGGTAAGCGCTTTTGATTTCAACCTCGGTGGCCACGCGGGTGACACCGAGGACTTCGTAAAAATCGCGTTTTGTATTAGCGGCCAGAAACTCCCCCACTCTTTAGTAGTTGCAATTAGTTTTCGTAGAGACGGGGCTTGCCCCGTCTCGGACTGCTGACATACTCCAGTTCGCTGGACTCCAGGGAAGGAGGCTTCCGCCGCGCCACCCAGAGCCAATAAAGACAAGGACTCTAGCTCCTGAGCATCCCGTCCCTATCCGCGCGCATTGCGAGCGACCCGCACCATCGCGGGACGCAGCAGCCGCTCTCTATATTTGTAGCCGCGCTGGAGTTCGTCGAGGACGTGGTGATCCGGTACTTCAGTGGTATCCACCATCTCAACGGCCTCGTGAACCCGCGGATCGAAAGGTTGCCCCACCGAAACAATCGGCTGCACTCCGATTTTCTGCAGCGCATCCTGGAACTGACGGTAGATAAGCTCAATGCCGTCACGAAAGTCGCTGGAGTCGCCGCCAGCCTTCAGCGCACGCTCAAAACTGTCGAGGATCGGCAGAAAGTTCTTGATGACGTCGGCCGCGGCGTACTCGCGGAATTCCTGCTGCTCACGCACCGCGCGCTTGCGGGCATTATCGAATTCCGCCTGCAGACGCGCTAGACGATCAAGGAGTGCATCACGCTCGGCTCTGAGCTTTTCCGTTTCCGACGCGGCACTCTCGTCCGCTGCCTTGCCGGTGATCGAGATGGGCCCAGTTTCTTCGTCTTCCGCCGCGGGAAGCTCCCGATCCAGATCCAAATTCACTTCAGTCTTTCCATTTCCCTTAGCCATACCGCTAATTACTCCGATTCATTCAAAAGTTTGTCAAACAGCCGCGCGATGTACGACACCGCCGACATGGTGTGTTGATAATCCAGCCGCGTAGGTCCAATCACCGCCAGCGACCCCATCACTTCGCCGCCAACGCGCGCAGGCGCCCCAATCAGCACGAAATTCTGCAAATTAGAAGCAGGCAGCGCCTCGTCCAGTCCAATGACCACGCGCACCGCTTCCTGCCGCGTGTCCAGATAAGCGCCCAGCAGCTTTACAACTTTTTCCTTTTCCTCAAGCGTGCGCAGCATGTCCTGCAAACGCGAGCGATCTTCGTTCCCCGTAACGCTGTTCGTAACCAGGTTCGCCGCGCCTTCCACAAACACCGCCTGGGTGTCGTCGCTAGAAGCCAGCGCCCCCTGCTGATAGAGCTGCTCAATAGACTTCATCAGCCGGTCGTACTCGCTGCGTTCCTTTTCGATGCGACGGGCCAGCTCGGCGCGCATGTCGTCCATTGTCCAGCCGCGAAAATTTTCATTGATATAATGCGCAGCCAGGTCGAGATCGGATTGCGGAATATCCAGCCGAAGGACACGATCGCGCACCACCCCCGATCGCGCAACCACCACAGCCAGCACCTTCTGGTCACTAAGCCGCGAAAAATAAACGTGATCAAGCGCATTCCGTGGCCCGCTGGTAGCCACCGTGACCCCAACGCTGTGCGATATCAGAGAGAGCACATGTGACGTGCGCTCCATGAACTCCTCCACGTCGGTGACGCCGGTCAAAGTGTCCTGGATGATGCTCTGATTCTCGTGCGAAAGACGCGCCTCCCCACTAAGCTGCTCGACATAATAACGATAAGCCTCCGCCGTAGGCACCCGCCCTGCCGAAGCGTGCGGCTGCTCCAAAAATCCCGCGTCAGCCAGATCGGCCATCACGTTCCGGATCGTAGCCGCACTCAGCCCTTCACGGCTGGAGCGCGCAAGTGTGCGCGACCCCACCGGCTCTCCGCTGGCGATGAATGTCTCGACGATAGCGGTCAGGATTTCCCGTTCCCGCCCGCCCGCTGGTCCTGCTGGCATATCTACCTGAGACGGGGCCGAAGCGCCCCATTAAATTCTTTAGATGCAGTGGCTTAGATTAAGATTCCACCACTCCTAAATGGAATTCTAGGGAGCGCTGGCGAGGGTGTCAAGGATGGCGCGACACCTCTCGTTTACGCTTCTGCCATCTTTTCCACGATCCACAGCCGCACTTCTCGCGCAACCAGCATGCAAGTTCTTGGGGCCATTTCGTTCTCTCGGAGCAATTTAGGTAAAATCCCTGTTCTGATCCCATGCGCAATCGACCAAAGCAAGTCGGCAGGCCGACAAACGCGCTGACAAAGGCGAAGTACATTACCATCAACGCCTTCCTGGTCTTTCATATTCTGGCAATTGCCTGCTGGTGTCTCCCCATCGACAGCCCGCTAATCACGCTTTGCAAGGACCGAGTGCGTCCCTATTTTCTGTGGTCGGGACTGTTTCAGTCCTGGGACATGTTCTCCCCGTTACCCAAATCAGCGAACACTTATGTCGAAGCCACCATTGTTTACAAAGACGGATCCAGAACAACCTGGACCTTCCCAAGAATGGACCAACTGAGCCTGACCGAGCGCTACTTCAAGGAACGCTACCGCAAATTTGCAGAGAACCTCCCGCTGGATCAAAACGACGCCTTGTTGCCAGATGCCGCCCGCTACATCGCGCGTCTCAACAGCACGCCCTCGCATCCGGCAAGAACCGTCATGCTGATCCAAAAGTGGTCGTTCATTGTTCCCCGCGCCGACGGCTCCTATGTTCCCGAGCCTTGGAGCCAGCATATTCTCTACGGCTATGGCGTGAAGCCCGAGGATTTGCAGTGAAACTGAGGTCGTTGATTGAAGCGTGGAATGCGTTCTTCTTCGCGCCACAATCGCCACTACCCATCGTGTTGTTTCGCATCATTTACGGTTTGCTGGTCATCGCCACTCTCACCTTGCTGCGGCCGGACTGGTTGGCCTGGTATGGCCCCCACGCATGGGTGAGCCTGTCAACCATGCATACGCTTGAGCCAGGCACGCGACTAAACTTGTTCGCTGTCATTCCGCAAACCGATGCCTGGATCAATGCGTTCTTCTGGATATTCCTCGGATCGGCCATCCTCCTAACCATCGGCTTCCTGACTCGCCTCAACAGCCTGCTGGTTTTTCTTTGCCTCGCCTCGATCCACCAAAGAAACGTTTACATTCTCCATGCTGGAGACACGTTCTTGCGAGTCGCCGGATTCTTCCTGATCTTCGCACCCGCTGGCGCGGCTCTTTCTATAGATCGTCGAATTCGTATCCGGCGTGGGAAGGAAGACGCCAGCATCCAGCCGCGTAGCCCATGGGCGCAGCGCATGATTCAGTTCGAATTAGCGCTCATGTATTTCGCGACCTTCTGCGTGAAACTGAAGGGAGCCCCGTGGCTGCAAGGAACCGCAACGTACTACATACTTCATCTCGATGAGTTCAAGCGCTTCCCCATTCCCTCGTGGTTTCTCCACCCGCTAATGCTCAAGCTGGAGAGCTGGACGGCGCTCGTTCTAGAATTTTCCCTGGGCGTCTTAATTTGGGTAAAGGAACTCCGCTACATCATACTGACGCTCGGATTGCTGTTTCATCTCAGCCTCGAATACGCTCTAAACATCCCGCTGTTCCAGTGGGACATTCTGTCGGCATACATCTTGTTCATCGATCCCGCCGACATAACGCGCGCCTGGGATTGGCTACGAACCCGCAGGGTGGCCAGCCCTTCCCATCCAGCATGACTCTCGAGGGTGCCCCATCCTTAACGTCGCGCTCTTTGCGACGTTAGGGTGGGGATTTTGACTTCCCATCCTCAAGCAGCACGGGTGGCCCATTCAAGCCGTCTTTCGGCTTGAGTGGGGCAGTTCCCTGACTCGCAGGTTTGTCGGCCAGCGTCCGTAGTAAACAAACGGAGCCTGCGCTGAGCGAATGAGCGCAGCGAAGGAGTCGAATGGGGCGATGGTAGCAGCAGAAAGTGACGAAATGACTCTGCCCGCTGTGGTGAAAACGCGTTAATCCCTATGGCATGAGGACAATCTAGTTTGTTCATTGGAGTAAGTCTGTGACGAGTGAACATCCCCCACTCAAGCCAAAACCGGGCTTGAGTGGGCCACCCGCCCGGCGGGTATCCCCCGGCAAGTTCCTTGACATCGAGTCCTTTCCGTGGTAAACAGCGTTGCGAGAATCAGCGGAGGTGGATATGCAACGACTGCTCCTTGTTGCGGCCGTATGTTGGAGCGTTCTGAGTTACTGTCAAACACAATGCTGGTTTTGTAGGCGCTGCATCATTGGTTATAACTGTTCCATGCAAACCTATTGCGGCGATTGCCATCAGTGTTGCCAAGGGGGTCTCCCTGTTTCCTCGAACTCGTCCCTTACCGCTGTTTCTCTCCCACCTTTCCTGACGCAGCAGAGAAACGGTCATCTCGTCATCTCGTCAGTCTTGAGCTCGGAAGGAAATCTGAGGGTCGGCGACGAGATTCTGATGGTCAACGGGAGGACGGTTGGGATGGTAGGTTGCGGAGGAACCAAAAAGCTCGAACTTAACATTCAACGCGACAAACAGGAATTGGCCGTCTCAGTTGTAGGTTTTGCTGCGAAAGATCTGATTGAAGCGCGCTGGAAGTTGCGGGTACCTTCTGTCCGGAATGTTGCACTAACCTCTGGAGAAGCAACACACCGCAATGACGCCCCATTCCTTTTCGGTATCCTGGCAGGCGATTCAGGTGAGGTGGTTGGAATAATGACAGGATCCCCCGCATACTATGCCGGAATTCAGAAGGACGACCGCATTATGACTGTGGATGGAAAGGAGATCGCTGGCCATCCTGAGATGCTTGACGCTCTAGCTCCAACGTATTTTCGCGCCAAAACAAGTCTGACCGTGCTTTCCGGAGCCAAGACAATTGGCGTCCACCTAACGGCTGCCGGCAAGTCAGAGATCTTGAGCGATCTTTTCCAGAGCGACCGAATTGAAACTCTTCTCGTCCCAAAGGCTAACTAGGCCAGTCGGAGGTCACTTGTGTGCGTTCGCACTCTAGCCTTGGCACTGGCTTTCTTAGCCTTTGGTATCACGGCTTTCGGAAAAGGGCAAACGGCAGCGGTGGGGAAGCATCGATCTGCAAAAAGTGAACCGCTAGATTTGCTGATCCAAAGCTATCTGCTCAGCAAGAATTTTGTACCCGGCGAGCGAGCATTTTTGTTAATGCGATTGACGCAGGAGGCACCGGATGCCGCGGACCGTGGTCATATTCGAACTTGGTGTGCGGAGTTGTTTCGAGTCATCGACACGCTCCCGTCCAATGAAGAGAATAAGGTTGCAATACGTGCGAATGCATTGAAGGCTTTGGCCCGTGTCGATATTAAGCAGGCGCTGCAGCTCTTCGATACAGTGGGGGACTTACCATCTGACCTCTCAGACGATCCAAGAGCATATGTCGCCATTAGTATTTTCGCTGCTGCGTATCGCTCTGAGGGCATACATATCATTCCAGAGCTCCGGTCGCATGCACTTAAATTGGCAGCGACCGGCGAATACCCTTACTTGGCGATGTTACCGATCGCACAAGCAGAATCCAAGAGAAAGACCCCGGCTGCCACTGAACTCTTCGCGGATGGACTCAGAGCGTATAAGACCGGGTCCACTGTGCAGAGGAAGAGTAACAAAGACTTTGTCACTTTTATCAAGGGTCTCCATGGTGACCTGCCCAAACCTCTTGTGCGAGAGGCCCTCGAAACCTGTGTGGGAAAACTCCTCGATGACCGCCAAAGAGATTCGGAACGCTACTTCGCTCGCGTCCAGACAGCAACGGGGTCTTTCGTTTTCTCCAGTGAGAGTGATGAGCTCCTCTTGAATTTGACCCCCTTATTGAAAACCTACGACCCACAGCTACTAGACGAGCTTGGTAAGGAACACCCGGCGGTAACGGTTCTGAATGGCGCGTCGACAAATCCAGTTAGCACTGAATCCGCAACCGTGCGAGGAAACCCTCCTTCCTCGGAAATTCATAGGCTTGAAACCGAAGCACTCCAGCGCGACAGACTTAACAATATTTTGGAGACCGCCAGTGAGAATCCCGAGCAGGCCCGGACTCAGGCGGAAGCCCTTTCGGACCCGGGAATGCGGGCCGTGGCCGAGGCTGCAATCGCTGCAGGTTATGCGTCTAAGAACAAAGAACTGTCCTCCGCAGCATACGGTAGATCTAAGAGTAGCCTACCTCGCCTAACGGATGATCAGACTCGTCTTGAGCTGCTGGCTGGCCTCGCCGAAGCCGCCGCCGCCAACAACGATCTTCCCGAGCTAATGGAAGTCGTGGAGCGAGGCCTCGATCTCGGCTCGGAGCTTTTTCAGGAAGACATGGATGCTCACCCCGGCAAGTCAGCGATATTCTTTGATAAATTTGATGACTTGTCGCGGTTAGTACATGTCGGAGTCAAAATGAGCCCAGGCAATACGCTCACGCTGATGGATCAACTCACCAACCCGGTTCTTCGAGCTTACTTGCTCGTTGACGCAGCCCAGGCTCTCGCGGAGAGGCAGACGAAGAAAGGTCGCTCGCAGTCCAGTGCAGATTGATGAGATGGCCGGGTGCCCCATCCTTTTCGCGCACTTTGCGAAAAGGGTGGGATTCCACGGCCGTCTCTCGCATGGGGTCTTCCGAGCCTCACGATCTGCCTTTTCATCACATTTTTCTTGTACCGCCCTCACAGACACCCAATCCAAAATCGCGCAATAATTCACCGACAGTAGAGCATCGAAAACTGTGCCCGTCTCCAGAGACGGACCATAATCCGCCGCAAAACATCTTCGGCGGTTCTTTGACAAAAGGACGATAAGTACACAAATAAAGCAGCCAAAGCGGCGACCCCGTACCCAGTGAAGTGCACGCCAAACCGCGGTGACCGCAGCTAAGTCCTTATTCATGTAGTTGATAGAGTTAAGTACTTTAATTAGAACAGCTTGGCGCAAATTGGGGGGGGAGACATTAAAGTTGTATATTGAGTAATATCCATCAAGTAAACCTCCACAAATGGAGTCAAAACCACCTAAACTCGGAGGTCCCTCCGACGCAGGTTTCCCGCAAAATACCCGCAAAATAAAAGACCCTCGCGGGTCGCGCCCCACGCGGCTCTTAGAGCAATCTCACTTCTTCGCGTCGACAAGATATACTTCGCGAGCAAGGGACAAGGAAGGGGCCGCGCGGCCTAACCCATGCCTGAAGAAAAGTCTGCCTCTCCGGATCGCATTCCGGCTCCCAGGCTTTCTCGCCGCACTGCCTGTAAGCTGGGAATCGCCACAGCGTTGCTGGCGGCGGGCCGAAAGGTGGCGGGCGCAGTTTTGCCGTTGACTGCGCATAGCAGTGCTCCGGCGGCTAAAAACCAGGCGACTAAAAACGAAATGACCAGCAAACCTCACATCGCGGTAATCGGAGCAGGCGCCTTCGGCGGATGGACCGCCCTCTATCTTCTTCGCGGCGGAGCGCAAGTCACGCTGCTCGATGCCTGGGGCCCGGGAAATTCGCGAGCGTCATCGGGTGGTGAGACGCGGGTCATCCGCGGCGCGTACGGCCCCGATCAGCCTTACTCAAAACTCGCCGCGCGCGCACTCGTTCTGTGGAAGCAACACGAAGCCCAGTGGAAACGGAAATTCTTTTTCCCCATAGGAGTGCTCTGGATGGTCGAAGACGATGGCACATTCGAGCGAGGCTCACTGCCCTTCCTGAAAGACGCCGGAATTCCTTTCGAGCAGCTCGATGTGAAGGAACTAGCGCGCCGCTGGCCGCAGATAAATTTCGAGAAAGTCGAGTGGGGCATTCACGAGCCACAAAGCGGATACCTGCTAGCTCGCCCTTCGGCGCAAGCGGTCGTCGATCAATTTGTAGCCGAAGGCGGAGAGTATCGCCAGGCAACAGTAGCAGCGCAAGATGAAGATCTCGAAAGCGGCCACTGGAAATCCCTGACGCTGTCAGATGCCTCGACCATCGTCGCCGACCGCTACGTCTTCGCCTGTGGCCCGTGGCTGGGAAAGCTCTTCCCGCAAACGGTCGGTCCGCATTTCATTTCGACCAGGCAAGAGGTATTTTTCTTCGGCACTCCCGCAGGCGATCCACGTTTCAACGAAGGCAACATACCAGTTTGGGGAGATCACAGCGACCACTTCATGTACGGAATTCCCGGCAATCAGGGACGCGGTTTCAAAATTGCCGATGACACGCGCGGCCCCGCGTTCGATCCAACCTCAGGCCAACGGTTGGTGAGCGAAGATGGTCTCGCCGAGGCGCGCCGTTATCTCGCCTACCGTTTTCCAGGGATGAAAGATGCGCCGCTGCTCGAGACACGAGTCTGCCAGTACGAAAACACGACCGACCACAATTTCATAGTAGATCGGCATCCGCGCAATCAGAATGTATGGATCGTCGGAGGCGGCTCAGGTCACGGATTCAAGCACGGCCCAGCTCTAGGCGAGATGGTGGCAAGTCTAGTGATGAAAGAAGAAACTGCGAACCCGCTGTACCGCCTGGCAAGATTCGCAGCAAATAACGCGAAGTGATTTGCCCTGTGAACCCCTGTGCCCCCTGTGGTAAAGATTTTGACTAGAGGACACGAAGAAACTTACGGAGGCATCTACTGAATCTGAATCACGCTTTCCGAACTGGAGGCTTTGATCTCCTCAACTCGCGCCGCCACGTTGCGGGCAAACGCGAACAGCGACTTCGCATGAGGCGAGTCCTCTCCCTGGAGCACGGACGGAGAGCCGCTGTCGCCCGATTTGCGAATCTCCGGATCGAGTTCGATGCCTCCGAGAAAGGCGATGTCGAACTGCTTCGCCGTCTTTTCCGCGCCTCCGCGCGAGAAGATATCGATTTCGTGCTGGCAATGCGGACAGACAAAGTAACTCATGTTTTCAACCATGCCGACGATGTCCACCTTCATCTGGCGGAACATCTCGATGGCCTTGCGCGCATCCTGCAGCGAAACGTCAGACGGCGTAGAGACCACGATCGCGCCGGTCAGCGGAACAGTCTGAATCAGCGAGAGCGCAACGTCGCCGGTTCCCGGAGGAAGGTCAATGACAAGATAGTCAAGCTGTCCCCACTGCACCGATCCCAGAAACTGCTTGATGATCGAATGCAGCATGGGACCGCGCCAAATGAGCGGCTTGTCTCCAGGGTTGAGAAAACCAACCGAGATGACCTTGAGCCCATGCGAGTTGATGGGCGCGATCTGGTTTTCGCCCATCACTTTGGGTTGCTCGCTGGTGCCGAGCATGAGCGGGACGTTCGGCCCATAGACATCGCCGTCGAGCAATCCAACTTTGTGGCCCATTTTGCTAAGAGCGATTGCGAGATTCACCGAGAGCGTCGTCTTGCCGACTCCGCCCTTGCCGGATCCGACGGCGATGATGGCATTGACGCCAGGTAAAGGTTGCGGCGTGGGCTGTTGCTGTCCGGGATGCTGGGAATGAGCGCTCATACTTCGATTATACGGGAGGGAAGAGCTAGTTCATTGCAGAGGTCAGAGGTCAGAGGTCAGAATTCAGAGGTAAAACCCATCGCCGTCGGAGCCTGCGCGAAAGGCATATTGAAAACAAAGAGCGGAGCGATTTTCACCTCTGCAATCTGACCTCTGACCTCTGCAATCGCTAGTAGTGCCCTTCTCCTACCTGCACCTTGCCGCGAAACATTCGGTAGACGAATACAAAATAGGCGACCACGAGCACTGCGGCGAATGTCCACCAAGCCAAGCCAACGCTCAGTCCGTGACTGCCAGCCGCGCTGTTGTAGATGGTGAGGTCGTATTGGTGGTCGCGAGCAGGCAGGACGACGGGATAGAGCGCAAACGCCGCGCCCACCAGCATCGCGGTGATATACAGGCTGGAGGCAACGAACGCGAGTCTCTCCTTGCCCTTGGGATTGGCCCAGAGCATCACCGCCAGGCTGGCGACGACGGCGATCGGAATCAGTATCCCGATCTTGTGCCTCCCGTAGTTCGCCATGATTGCGGGCCGGATGAAGTAAGTCGCAACCAGCGTGCTGAAAGTCAGAAAAAACTGCGCGGGCCAGCACAGCAAGGCAAAACCGCGGGCGCGGCGCCCGAGATCCTCGTCGGTTTTGAGCGCGATGTAGTAAGAACCGTGCGCCGTCAGGGTCACTAATGCAAACACGCCGGTGAGTACCGTGTACCAATCCAGGATGCCCGTCTGCGGGCCGAGTTTAAAATTGGTCCAGAGTGGTTCAAAGAAATAGCCGGTTGAATCAAGCGGAACTCCGCGCACCACATTACCCAGCGCTGCGCCGAAAAACACGGTCAGCAGAATGCTGGAAATGCTGAAGATGACGTCGAAGAAGTCCTGCCAGACCCGGTTCTCAATGTGAGCGCGGAATTCAATGCCGATGCCACGGAGGATGAGCAGCCACAGGACGATCGTCAGCGGAAGGTAGAACCCGCTGAAGCTGGAGGCGTAGAGTCGAGGAAATGCAAAATAGAGCGTGCCGCCGGCAGCGATCAACCAGACTTCGTTGCCATCCCACACCGGGCCAATCGCGCGCAGCACCCGGCGTCGTTCGTCATTCGTCCTGGCCGCAATCAGATAAATCGCGCCCGCGCCAAGATCGAATCCATCGAGCACGACATAGGTCGTGATCATCGCTGCGACAATTCCGAACCAAAGACTCGCCATATTCACCTTGCTCCGCTACCTTGCCTCCACCGGATGAAGCTTGGACGCCGATTCGTTACCAACTAGAGGGCCGTGCTCAATTTCCCGCCAGATCAGGAACAGGAATAAAATTCCAAGCACCGTGTAAATGCCCGTGAATCCCAATAATGTAAACATGCCATTACCGGCCGAGACCGTCTTGGAATAACCATCTTCAGTCCGCATCAGCCCATAGACCAGCCAAGGCTGGCGGCCGAGCTCAGCGGTCATCCATCCGGCGGTATTGGCGATATAAGGAAATGGCGTTGAGAGCATCAGGATCCAGAGCATCCACCTGGCGTTATAGAGTCTGCCCCGCCACAGCAGGAACAATGCAACAAGCATGATTACAACGAAAACGGTCCCGAGGCCAACCATGATGTGGTAGCTGTAATAGAGCAGCGGGATGTTACCCGGCCAGTCTTGTTTGGGGAAAGAGTCAAGTCCGCGGACGTGGGCACTCCAGCGCCTGTAAGTTAGCATGCTCAGCATGTTTGGAACTTCAATCGGGTTGTCAATCTTGCCTTGCTGCTCATTAGGCTGACCTACGATGACTAATGGCGCGCCGGGCTGACCGTGAAACAATCCTTCCATCGCCGCCAACGTCACAGGTTGCAGGTCGGTAACCATTTTGCCCTGTTTGTCGCCGGTTGGAAAAATCTGCAGAACGCTGAACAGGCAGCCCGCGACCACGCCGGCTTTGACGAAGATGCGGGCGTGCGCGATCCACTTGGCTGAGAGCAGATAGAACGCGCCCACCGACGTCATGATGAACGCGCCGGTGATCGCCGCTCCGCCCATGTTGTGCGCATACTGCCATCCGGCCCAGGGATTGAGCACGAAATCCCAAAAGCTCCCTAGCTGCAAGCTCCCGTCTGAAGCCGTGAAATAGCCGACGGGATGCTGCATGAATGCGTCAGTGGCGATGATGAAGTAACCCGATAACCAAGAGCCTACAAAAACCGCGACCGCCGACAGCCAATGTGCTTTCGGGCTCAACCGCTTCTCTCCGAAGAGGAATAATCCGAGGAACGCCGATTCGAGGAAGAAGGCAAACATGCCTTCCATGGCGAGCGTTTGGCCGATGACGCCGCCCGCGAATCGCGAAAAGTGCGACCAGTTGGTGCCGAACTGGAATTCCAGCGGAATGCCGGTCACGACTCCTAACACGAAATTGATCCCGAAAATCCTTCCCCAAAAGCGCGCCGCCTCGTTATACACAGGATCGTTGCGCCGCGAGCCGATCGTCTTGAGCACGACAATCAGCAGGGCGAGTCCCATGGTGAGTTGCGGGAACAGATAGTGAAACGTCGCGGTGAAAGCGAAGTGAAGGCGATGAACGAGAAGTGCGCTGTCCATAATAAGGGTCTCAGGTCTCAGGTTTTAGGTCCAGCCGTGAACCGACCAACTTAGCAGCACATGCAGTATAAGGACCCGGCTAACTCAACAGCAATTACACTAACTCCGAACTTCCCTCCGGCGCGCCGATTCCGCCCGTCGTATCTCCCGACGGCGCGCGGCATCTTCGTACCGCCGCTTTTCATCTGCGGTCTCGGGAACAACAGGCGCGACCGCCATGCGATTTCCGGCAGCATCGATGGCGACAAAAGTCAGATAAGCGGAGCTGACGTGACGGCTTTGTTCGGTGTGATAATTCTCCACCCAGACCTTCACGCCCACCTCCATCGAAGTGTGGTAGACGCGATTCACCGACGAGCGCAGGACTACGAAATCTCCGACGCGAACGGGCACGAGAAAATCCAGATGATCAATGGAAGCCGTCACCACATACTGGCGCGAGTGGCGGTGAGCGGCCATGGCGCCGGCTAGGTCGATCCAGTGCATGAGGCGTCCGCCAAGAAGCGCGTTCAGCGGATTGGCATCGTTAGGCAGTACGATCTCGGTCATTTCAGAGATCGATTCGCGTACCGGACGTGGGCGAGTTAACTTTGCTTTGTCGTCTTTGTTCATAGACTGTTAGACAACAACGGCGCTTTGCCGGGCGCGATACGTCTGGAGATAGCAGCTTGCGAGTCTGAGCACACGCGGATCCGGCTGCGCGTTGAGCCACGCCTCGCTCGTCAAGTCGAAAGTCAATTTCCCATGTTCGATCGGAGCGTGGTCTAACTCGCAAACAAAACAGATCGTGATCTGCTCCCGGCTGGCACGGGCAACCGAAAAACGAACTGCATCCCAGTCGCGGCGTTGGGGAAGATGCGGACAGGCGGTTGCGTAGCCAAGGTTGCAGAATTCCCGTATGTGGGTATCTGATGTCGCTAGTTCCCGCCCTGAGGCGCGGCAGTTTCCCGTCCATCCCGCTCCCAGTGGCAGACGCGAAGGATGCGGCCAGGAGCCGTCGTTCAGGATTTCCTGCGGCACAAAAAAAGGGCAAGCCAAGTTGTTCCCTCGGAGAAAGCCCATTGTAACGCGGGCCGTGATATGAATGGGAAGCAGCTTTTGGCTCTTAGCTATTGGCTGTTAGCTTTCAGTTTTTCTGAAGACTGGGACCTGAGACCTTCTCTATGGATCGCATTGCCATGTTGAGCGAAATTCTTAGCGCCAATCCCGAGGATTCTTTCGCGCGCTATGGGCTGGCGCAGGAGTACTCGAACGCCGGACAAATCGATCAGGCGCTTCAGGAATTCAAAACGCTGATCGAGAAAAATCCCGATTACACTCCCGCGTACTTCATGGCGGCGCAAGCGCTGGCGAAGGCAAGCCGCGTCGATGAGGCCAAGCGAATGCTCGTGGACGGCATCTCCTCCGCAAGGCGCACCGGCAACACCCACGCGCAGTCAGAAATGACCACCATGCTGGAAGAACTGAGCGGTTAAATTGCTCACCTAGGGGCGGACGCATTCGTCCGCTCCGCTCTTGGCGCGCCTTGCGCGCCGGCCCGGACGAATGCGTCCGGGCCTACGTGGACCTTGCCAGTGCTACACTCTCCTGTTCCGCGGAGGCACGCCATGCGCCGTTTGATTTTTCTTCTCGTTCTTCTCTTCTCTCTTCCCGCCTTCTCTCAAGCCAAGCATCCCTTCACCTTCGAAGACATGATGAAACTGAAGCGCGTCGCCGAGCCCATGCCTTCGCCTGACGGCAAGTGGGTGCTTTTCGCTGCTGTCGATGTGGATCTGGCCGCGAACAAAAAGACCTCCCACATCTGGATCGTCCCTCTGAATAGTGGAGCGACAAGTGTGGGGACGGGCGCCTCGCCCGTCCAATCCGAGCACATGCTCATCCCCGATCAGGACGGTGACCGTCCGCGCTGGGCTCCGGATGGCAAGCGCTTCGCGTTCCTCTCGACCAAAGAAGGCGGCTCGCAGCTCTGGATTGCGAACTTCGATGGCACAGCCGGCACCGTCATCGGCGTACACAAACTGACTTCGATCGCGACCGAAGCCGCTGGTGAACTCTGGTCGCCCGACGGCAACAAAATTCTCTTCACCTCAGATGTCTATCCCGAGTGCGACGGCACGCCGTTCGAAGAGGACTGCAACGCCAAGAGGTTGAAGGCGTCCGAAGAATCGAAGGTCAAGGCGATCATCTTTGATCGTCTGCTCTATCGCCACTGGAATGCCTACAAGGCGGGCAAGCGGAGTCACATTTTTTTGATTCCGGTTCCTCCTGCCAATAGCGATCTCCCCGATCGAGTCTTTCGACGTGCCTTGGACCTCACACCCGGCGACTACGACGCTCCTATGTTCTCGCTCGGAGGACAGGACAACTACGCCTTCTCGCCAGACGGGCAGGAGATTTGCTACACCTCGAACCACGACAAGGTCGAAGCCACGTCCACCAACAACGATCTGTGGATCGTCCCGGTGAATGGCGGAGCAGCCAAGAACATCACCGCCGACAATCCCGCCAGCGACTCGACGCCGCTCTATTCGCCCGATGGCAAGTACATCGCCTACCGCGCCCAGCAGCGTCCCGGATACGAGAGCGACCGCTTCCGAATGATGCTATACGACAGAAAGACAGGCGAGAAGACGGACTTAACGGAGGGTTTTGATCGCTGGGCCGGAACCTTCACATGGGCGCCGGATTCAAGAATGATTTACTTCAGCGCAGACCACAAAGGCCACAGTCTCATCTACGCCGTCGACATAAGGCCGGCCATTGCATCCAGTAAGGGGCAGCCCGCGTTCTCCAGACGCGTCCTTGTGGGCGGGTACAACGATGATCTGGCTGTGACCCCTGACGGGAAGACGTTGGTGTTCAGCCGCATGTCGATCGCAGCACCGAACGAAATCTATGCTAGCGATGCGGGCGGCGACGGTTGTCCCGCTAGGACCGGGGACGTTGATCCAGGGAAAGAGGATTGCAACTTAAACAAGGATTGGGCGATCACTCGAGTGAACGAGAGCTTACTGTCGCAAATTAGCATGTCAAAGATCGAATCCTTCTCCTTCACCGGCGCAAAGGGCGACAACGTCGAAGGCTTCCTCGTCCGTCCGCCGAACTTCGATGCCAACAAGAAATATCCCGTGAAGTTCCTCATCCACGGCGGCCCTCAGGGTGCTTGGGGAGACGACTGGTCGTATCGCTGGAATCCTGAACTCTTCGCGGCCAATGGATACGCGGTCATCATGATCAACTTCCACGGCTCGACCGGATACGGGCAGAAGTTCATTGACGCGATCAATGGCGACTGGGGCGGCGCTCCGTTTGAAGACCTGATGAAGGGCCTCGACTACGCGGAGAAGACTTACCCGTTCATCGATAAAGACCGCGAGTGCGCGCTGGGCGCGAGCTACGGCGGATACATGGCTAACTGGGTGCTCGGCCACACCAACCGCTTCAAGTGCATCGTGTCGCACGATGGCATGTTTAATACCGTCTCCGCGTGGGGCACTACTGAAGAACTCTGGTTCAACAACTGGGAGTTCAAAGGGACGCCCTACACCAACCCTGAGATGTACGAGAAGTGGTCTCCGCGGAATGCGGCTAAGAATTTCAAGACGCCTACCCTTGTCATCCACGGACAGCTCGACTACCGCCTCGATGTCAGCGAAGGCTTCCAGCTTTTCACCACGCTGCAGACGATGGGCGTGCCGTCCAAGATGCTCTATTTCTCCGACGAAGGGCACTGGGTGCTGAAGCCGCAGAATTCGCAGCTTTGGTACAAGACGGTCAACGACTGGGTGAATCAGTGGACTGAGACGAAGAAGTAGCCATCAGCATCGCAAATCAAGCGACGGAGCGACGGGCGTCCTCGCCCGTCCAGCACATGCTCCCATGTGTGGGGACGGGCGCCTCGCCCGTCCAGCAGATGCCCAGCCGCCGCAGCATTAGAACAGATGCCCATGTCCGGCTAATACCTGGCAACTTCGCTTGTCCTCGGGAAACGAGGTGCGTGACGAGGGCTGAGATTGAATCTGCACCTTGCTCTTGGCATCGGTGCCCGCAGTATCGGCGCTCGGAGCATCGATGGCAGCGACGTCGCCCTCGACTCGCACCACCTTCTTCGCAGCTTTGGCTTTGGCGGGCTTCGATCTTGCAGATGGCGGAGGCACAGAGTTCTCGCTCTCTGGACTGGCCGCCGCCGAGCCTCTCTGATCGGGACAAGCATCGTCCGCAGGCGATTCCGGGCACGCGCGTGCGTTCGAATCCACGGCCGGTTCGTTTCCTGGGTCGCCTTGCGGAAACACGAACAGCATTTTCGGCACGCTTGGTAACGCAGCCGTTGGCGCGCCAAGTTGCCGACTGCGCGGTGCAGACGGACTCTTGGGGCGTCCATTTTTCGGGGAGTTACCCGGAACTATCGTTGCCACGCTCTCCATTTGAAACTGCGTGGTCGATTGCCCCGCACTCACCGCGATGAACACATCGCACGGGCCCACGCTTCCGGCAGAGGGCACGATGGAGGCGAGGCCGTCCTCAGCGTTCACGACCTGCGCCTGCGACGATCCAAGGATAACTGGCATTCCGCTTTCCGAGACGCGCGCCAGCGTGGTCTTAAAGGTGACATTCACGCCCATCACCGGATCCGCGGCCAGGGAGCCGTCGGTCACTCGCACGACCAGCGGCTGAAAAGATTGACCTGTCGGCACAACCTGCGACGACCCGCTCACCGTCTCCAGTGTCCACAGCGAAGGCGGCGTCGAGAACAACGTAAAAGTCTGGCAAGGCGCATTGTTCGGAGCGACGCAAGCGCTCACCTGCACATCGGCATTTTGATGCGTGAGCTGTGTGGTGATGGTGGCGAATCCCGAGGCGTTCGTGGTTCCACTGCCCGCCGATAGCGAAGCCGTGCCTTTGGTGATCGCGAAATTGACCGCTACATTCGCCTTCGGCACGCCTAGGTTGAGTGCTTCAACCGTGAGCAGAACAGCGAGCGTCGCGCCTTGTCCAACCCAGCGCGTCGGCGTCACCGCAACCAGGTCGAGCGTGGATGAAGTTCCAACCACCGTGGCCTGTTGCGACTGCGGCGGCGTGTAAGAGGCCGGTGCCAGAGCTATCGTGATTGTGCTCTGTCCGGTTGCGGTGGGAGTCACCCAGCTGGAAGATTCTCCCGCTTCATCGCTCAGCACCGAACACGAAGACGCTCCACTGCACGCCGAGAACTTCAGGCCGTTGGTCGCACTCCATGCCATCGTCGCCCCGCTCACCGGAGCAATTCCATCGGCGGCCACCGCGCGCACGCGGATGGCATTGGCGGCTGCGGACCCAACCGGAGTTGCCGGCTCGGCACCTTGCAGCAGAAGCAGGAGATCTGTCGACAGCGCGCCATAAGTCAGCGCGCCAATCATTTGTGAAAACGCGCCGCTCACGGGATCCGTGACCTGGATCGAAGCAGTTCCGTCCTGCGATCCGGAAGGCATTGCCACCTCAATGTGGCTCGCAGACGCAGAAAGGGTGTTGCCGTTATTGCTAGCGACGCTCACATGGAGTCGCGGATTGAAGCCGGTGCCATTCAGAGTAGTCACGCCGCCAGCAAGACTGAGGCGCGCCGGCGTAACCGTATCCGAATAAAGGAGGCTGGCCCTGTAGAAGTAATCTGGACGACCGTCGCCGCGGAAGTCAGACACTCCCACTCGGAACGTATCTGACACAGTGAACTGCGCATCCAGGCGGCTCATTCCCCAAGTCGTCGTGTTGAATGCCGAGGCCGTGGACGCGGGAGCGGGATTGCCGCTCTGGTCACTCAATTGCCATATCCCAATCACGGGCAACAGTTTGGTTTCGGTCGGCTGGCCGGTTTCGTCGAGGGCGGTCACCGAGACCGAAGCCGTCCGGTTCGCCTGCGCAGTGAACTCGAACCAATCGGTGCTGCTGTAACCGGAGATCCACGAGCCCCATCCGCCGCCCTGTGGGAGCGCTGCCGGAAGCGCGTAAGTCGAGCCGGTGCCGGGATGCGCTTGCGCGATTTCATTCTGCAACATCAGGATGTCCCGCTCCACGTTCGACCCATTTGTGACGGTGACGACCACCGGAGCGAATGATCCCGAGGGCGCCACCGGTGTGGGAGCATACGGTTCGACGCCCACGGACCAGATCGCGTCCAGCGCTTCCGCCGTTAACTGATACTGGGCGATGGTTTGCCCGGTCGGAATCACCAGTTGGCCGAGATCGAAAAAACCCTCGAGCGCGGGGTCGCTGGAGCCCCACCGGTCATAGCGAAGGCCATTTGCATCCACGTATCCATTAATGATGTTTCCTGCGTTGCCGTGAAATGCGAATCCAGAGACGGAAGTCACAACGTATTGCCGTGAGGGCTGACCTGAGACTAGCAAACGCGCCACCACGTTGACGCCCTGCATCGGTTGCACCGCATTCCCGGATGCATCGGTGAAGTACACGCTGCCGTAAATTCTCCCCGCCGGTTGTTGGTTCACGTTGCTTGGATAAAGCCGTGCAAGCGCGTTGGCGTCGTCCATTTTGGGGACGGCCGCGTTGGGATAGCAGAGGCTAATGGGCGCGCAGGAAATCGGATCGAGAAAGTGCATCAGCGGAAATCCCGCAAAATCGGCGCTGGCCGGAGGTGGCTTCAGCGTCAACACGTTCAGGTTGGCTTGCGACCATCCCAAGCCGAGAATGCGCCCCAGGACGCGTGTCAGCCGGTATTGAACGTCAGGCAGTTGCGCGCTGGTGGCCGCGCAGACGCCGTTGATCACCACGAGCGCGTGCACAATGTTCCCGCCGGTGGTGAAGTTGTCGGGTCCGCCGTAGACGGCGTTGGTGAAGCAATCGGCCAAGCCTCCAGCGCCTTCGCCCAGCAGCGCATCGGTGGCCGTTCCGTCGTAGTCGTAAACAATTCCAATTGGAGTGCCGGTGGCTGCAGATGTAATGTCCGCAGGGGAAGTAATCATTCCGTTGGCGTCGGCCACGATATTGCCGCCGTTCACGTCTTCAGCAAGATGTCCGCCCTGCGATGCGGTAAAGGCGACGCTTGAAATGCTGGTCCAGGGGCTGAAGGCGGCAGCAACAAAAACATCGGCCTGCGCATTAGCGAGGATGGGGCTCAGGTCCCCCTGGTCGGTGAAGTACTGGACGGAGCCATTCGCCCAGATTAGAGGATGGCCTTCGACTCCGGGAGCGTAGCCGGAGCCCGCGATAAAAGCCGGGCCTCCGGCTCGGCTGGCAACAGCAGTGCATGTCAGAAAAACGGCAACCGCCAGAATTCGCGAGCGCATGCTTACTCCTCTTCATTTCTGGCGCTGCGGATGGCCCGCTCCAGTTGAACGACGCTGACGCTACTGGTATCGACGGGCACAGGTGGCTGCGGAGGCGATTCGTCTCGTAAGCCAATCAGTGCGGGAGGCTTCCGCTCATACTTAGACACGTTCTTCGCGGTGGGGTCGAGCGCAACCTGGCCGAGTGATCCACCTACAGGGCTGGTAAAACCCAAGCGACTTAGCGGATATAAGAAGATCAGCATGTGCTGGCCGCGGCTCATGGGACGATGCATGGACCACGCTCCCGCCCACTCGTGAATGGTGAGAATTTGGCCGCGCGCGACGCCGGCGATCGCATGGTCCACCCGAAAACTTAATTGGACCGCCGGGGTCGTCGAAGGAGTCGTCGCCGGAATTACCTGATCGGTTGTCGCGACCTGGGTAGTCACAGTCCGGGTCGAGGCAGTGAGCGGCGATGCTGCGAGCACTGTGCCGGCGAATATCATTCCGGCCCGGCGCGAAAGCTGTTTCCATTGCGGACCGAGAACGCGCTCGGCGATAACTTGATCCGATTGCTGCGCGGCGGCAAAACTCGACAGACAGGCGATAACAACGACCAGCACGCGTCTTGGCAAAGACATAGCGAGTCTCTTTCTGGAGGGCACTGGACCGGGAGAGATCCTGGGAGTGGAATCAGAGTAGCGCGTTATGGATCAGGCGGATGTGCGGGCGGTCACTGTCGATTTGTGATGTATCGGCACATCGTGCAGGCGCTAAAAAAAAGAGAGGCCGAAGCACTGGGGAGGTTCTTTGGGGGAACCGGTCAAATCCCCGGCGACTGCAGAAGACGGTGGGAAAACCCTGCGAATGCCAAGGGTTATCTACTGCGGCCGTTCTTCTTGGCAGCATTCCGTCGCGCCTTGTCGTATTTCTTCATTGCTTTCCGCTGTTTTTTTGACATCTTCTTTAGCACTTTTTGCTGTTGCTTAGCTTCCTTCCGGGACCGCCGCATATTTTCCGCGGTCGTGGTGCGTTGGGCTTGTGCCGGTATCGACGCTGCAACGCCCAAGGCGGCCAGCAGCAGGATGAAAGTCGCAATTCGTTTCATAACCGTCTCCGAACGGAATCTTGCAGCGATCTTACACCGAGATTGCGCCCCGGCGGGCACAGGAGATGTTACTTCTGTAATCTGATGTCTCGCGTCCGCAATCGCTAGTGAATCGTCTTCGTCTTCCGCGACATGTAGTCCATCAGCAGATACTGGCCGAGCGTGTATGGCGTCGTGAAGTAGGCTTTGCCCCGGCACATCTGCGTTACTTTCTGGACGAACTGCACCAGCCCATAATCTGACGCCAGCATGAAGGTATTGATCAGCACGCCCGCCCGTTTGCACTTTGAAACTTCTTCGAGCGTCTGGCTGACCACCAGCGGATCGAGCCCGAACGCGTTCTTGTAAATGCGCCCGTCTTCAAGGGTGAGTGCGGAGGGCTTGCCGTCGGTGATCATAACGATCTGCTTCATGTCCTTGCGCTGGCGCTGCAGGATGCGCTGCGCCATGCGCAGGCCCTCACGCGTATTCGTGTAGTACGGTCCGACTTTCACCCTTGCCAGTTGCGAGAGCGGGACTTCTTCCGCGGAATCGTGAAACAGCACCAGCGACAGCGAGTCTCCGGGATACTGCGTCCGAATCAGCTGCGACAGGGCCATCGCAACTTTTTTTGCCGGAGTGAAGCGGTCTTCGCCATAGAGAATCATCGAATGCGAACAGTCGAGCATCAGGACGGTCGCGCACGATGATTGGTATTCGCACTGATGCACCTGCAAGTCGCGGTACTCAAGGTTCAGCGGAAGCCCGAGGCCTTCTCGCTGAATCGCCGAAGAAAGCGTCGCCGTGATGTCAAGGTTCAACGTGTCGCCAAATTCATATTGCTTCGAAGCGCCGCTCGCTTCGATGCCCGTCGCCATGTCGCGCGTGTCATGACGTCCAAAACTCGATTTCCCGAGCGAACCCAAGAGATCGCGCAGGGCTTTGAATCCCAGGAAGTCGAGGCTCTTGTCGGTGATCTCGAACTTCGCTTGCTGTTGCGCGTCGCCGACCTGTCCGGCCACGCTCGACTGCTTCGCGGGATCATGCGGTTGATCGATCGAAATATAGTCTTCCTGCTGCATGCGCTCGATCAGCTTCTCGATCAGTTCCTCGAGTTCGCCGTCCATCTGCATCTGCAGCAGCCGGTCGCGCATTTCTTCGTCGAACATCTCGCCATCGAGCAGCGCCTGTTCGAGGGCACGCCGCAACTGGTCCAGTGTTTGCTCGCCCTCCGGCAATTCGTACCAGAAATTGTCGTTGAATCCGCTTTGCAGAAAATAGTCGGAGAGCGCGCTGAGCAGATCTTCCATGCTCATGTCGCTGGCCGGGTCGGGAACGTATTTGCTGTATCTAATTCGCTTCATACCTAAAGTTCTCGGTTCTCAGAAAACCCGCTCTCACTGAGAACTGAGAACCGGGAACTGAGAACCTAATTAAACCCTCGCTTCCGTCCAAACTCCGACTCATCCCGCTCAAACGACGGCTTCTCAGCGATCTTTACCGGCTTCTCGCCCGCCGTAAACACGCGCTCCTCGTTGCGTCCGATTTTCTTGTGCGCGTGCAGGCCTTCCAGCACGAACTCCGCCGCTGACACCTGCACCTCGGCGCCGTCTTTCGTGTTCACGCTCAGCTTGCCGAGCTTTTCCATCAGCCCCTGAATCTGGCTCAAGCCTTCGAGTACGTCCTCGGCCGCGGCATTGTCGCTGAGCTGAATCTCGCCGCCCAGATCGAACCATTGCACCACCTGATTCATGTTGACGCCGTGAAGATAAGTGTCGAACGCCTTTGCGACCGCTGTGCGAATCAACTCGCGGCTCACAAAATCCGCGCCCTTCATTTCGCCTTCGTACTCCAGTTCGAGTTTGCCCGTTATTGCCGGGAGTGCTGCATAGACGTCGCTGATTCGCGGTACGATGAATTTCTCGTTATGCGTCAGCGCGCGCCGCTCAGCATTCGACACCACGTTCTCGATGGCCGAGATTGGCAAGCGCTGGCTCACGCCCGAGCGCTTGTCGATTTTTTTGTCATCGCGCGCCGCGAAAGCGATACGCTCGATCACTTCCTGCACATACTTCGGAATGTGCAGCCGTGATCCATTGCGATCAATCCAGGCTTCCTGCGCGGTAATCGCGATGCCTTCTTCCACCGTCGCCGGATAGTGGGTGCGGATCTCCGACCCGATACGATCCTTCAGCGGCGTAATGATCTTTCCGCGCGCCGTGTAGTCCTCCGGATTCGCGCTGAACACAATCGCGACATCGAGCGCCAGCCGGATCGGATACCCCTTAATCTGCACGTCGCCTTCTTGCATGATGTTGAAGAGTCCGACTTGAATCTTGCCCGCTAGATCCGGCAACTCGTTAATCGCAAAAATTCCGCGATTGGCGCGAGGCAGTAATCCATAGTGGACAGTGAATTCGCTCGACAGTTCGTGCCCACCGCGCGCCGCCTTGATCGGATCGATATCGCCGATCAGGTCCGCGATCGTGACATCCGGCGTGGCCAGCTTCTCTACGTAGCGATGCTCGGGCGTCAGCCAGGCGATCGGGGTGGCGTCTCCTTCTTGCGCCACGAGTTCGCGGCAGCGGCGGCAGATGGGAGCATACGGATTGTCGTGGATCTCGCAGCCCGCGACGTATGGCATCTGCAGATCAAGCAGGGCGGTCAGCGCGCGTAGAATTCGGCTCTTCGCCTGTCCGCGCAATCCGAGGAGAATAAAATTATGCCGCGAGAGGATCGCGTTCACGATCTGAGGCACCACCGTGTCATCGTATCCAACGATGCCCGGAAATATCGGGCCGCCCTCGCGCAGCCGCGACATCAGATTCTCGCGCAGCTCATCTTTTACCCGCCGCGAACCGAGACGCTGTGCAGTGAAAGGACTTTGGCGCAATTCGCCGAGAGTCCGGGCGAAACTCATGGTGGGAACCTCCGAAGGACAGCCTTATCCGGATTATACCGCTGGGGAACGCTGTCAGCTTCAGCCATCAGCTTTCAGTAAAAACTGATTCAATTGAAAACTGGGAGCATCACCATCACGGCCATCACCTGAGATATACTTCCAAGAATTTCAGCCGCTCATGACATTGAGGACTACTCTGAATGGCCGTCGGTGTTCGCACTCGGGATCTGCGCAAAGTCTATAGCTCCTCTCCACCGCTCGGTGCTGCCGGTGGTTTTATTGCGCGCGCCGATGCGAAAGGCGAGAAGCAACCCAAGACCCAAATTCCGGCTCTCGACGGACTTTCACTCGAGATTCTTCCCGGAGAGATTTTCGGCCTTCTTGGCCCAAACGGCGCGGGCAAATCCACCACCGTCGGAGTCCTGACCACCCGGGTGCGGCCAACGTCCGGCCAAGCATGGATTGGTGAGCACCATGTGTGGAAGGAACAGACCCGGGTCAAGCGCCTGATCGGTGTTGTGCCGCAGCGTCCCAATTTAGATTTTTCTTTGACTGCCCGCGAGATCCTCATTTTTCACGCGGCTTACTTTGGAATTGGATCAAAGCAAAGGAATGAGCGCGCTGGCGCGTTGCTCGAGAAGTTCAAGCTAACTGAGCGCGCAAACCAGATGGTGCGCGGTTTTTCGGGCGGAATGATGCAGCGGCTTTCCATCGCCCGTGCAATGATGCACGATCCGCAGGTTTTATTTCTCGACGAGCCGAGCGCCGGGCTCGATCCTCAGACCCGGATTCTGTTGTGGGAGATTATTCGCGAATACCACCAGGCGGGAAAGACCGTTCTGCTGACAACTCATAACATGGAAGAGGCCGACGCGTTGTGCCAGCGTTTGGCCATCGTCGACCATGGCCGCGTGATTGCCGCCGGTACGCCGGTGCAATTAAAGGCATCGATCCCTGGAGGATTCGTGCTGCGCCTTCGTTTCGGGAATCAAACTGCGGATATGCTGCAGAGTTTACGGGCGCTGTCGGGAGTCCGCGAGGTACGAGCCGCGGACAACACGGGAGCCGATGTTTACGCCGATCGCGGCGGTTCTCTGATTCCCGAAATCGCCAACCTGGCTGCGAACTCAGGCGCGGAACTTTCAGACGTTCACATCTCTGAGCCGAGTTTAGAAAATCTTTTTCTGCACCACACTGGAAGGAGTCTCCGCGATTGAATTGGAAAACTTTTGGCGCAATGCTGGCGCGCGACGCTCATGTGGCGCGGCGTAACGCGATTCAACTCCTGCTGCAGACCTTCCTGCAGCCGTTGCTCTTTGTGTTCATTTTCGGACGGGTAATGGTCGGCAGCGGTTATCTGCCTGCAGCGTACAAAAGCCTTTTGCTCCCCGGCATTATTGCGATCAGCATGGTCTTCACCGGAATTTGGGCGGTCGCCATGCCCCTCATCGCCGAGTTTCAGTGGACCCGCGAAATCGAAGACCGCCTGCTCGCCCCGATTGACGTTGCCTGGATCGCGATCGAGAAAGTTATCGCCGGAATGCTGCAAGCGCTAGTCGCCGGGCTGATTGTTATCCCGCTAGCGTGGCTCGTGCTTCGGCCCGGAGTAGACATCAGCATTCACGCACCGCTGACCTTTGCCGTGATCATTGTGCTGGTGGCGACCTTCTCCGCATGCGGAGGACTGGCTTTGGGATGCAGCATCAATCAACAGCATATTGGGCTGATGTTCGGCATGGTGATTACCCCAATGATTTTTTTTGGTTGCACTTATTATCCCTGGAGCGCTCTGAAAACTTTTCCCATCCTGCAAAAACTTGTGCTCATCAACCCGCTGGTATATGCAAGCGAAGGAATGCGCGCCACTCTGGTTCCCCAGTTTCCGCATTTATCAATCACAGCGGTACTGTTTGCTCTGCTTTTCTTTGACGTTCTGCTGCTGGTTGTTGGGCTGCGGCAGTTCGAGAAAAAGGCCGTCAGTTAGCGTCTCGCACGCGCAGCCCGGCGAAGACGTCCGGCTCTCCACTACCTTCAACTGCACGCGTCTCTACGGGAAGGATTAATTCCAGCGCGCCTTTGACGCCCGCCGCAGACCGGGCAGAATCGCCTCGAGATAGCCGATCACCGACTCCAAACGTTTTGTTTCCGATAGAGTCGAGAGCAGGTTCTGCTTGAAGTCGAGGTCGAGGGGAAGCGATCCTGCGAGTAAGAAGGAGAGATTGCCGGCGTGTTCATCTGGTCCCGAAGGCTCTTCCCCGGCCAGTTTCGCGATCTCGGCGTGCAACCGTACCGCCTGCGTCACCATCTGGGCTGCAGGCTTGTCGGGTTCGTCTTCGTCTTCATCTTCGTCCTGCACCACCGAAATCTCGGCCTGCAAGAACGATCGATCTTCATTGACCTGGATCACTTCAAACCGATCGACCCCGCGCGTCAGGATGTCCATGCGGCCATCGTCATACTTCTTGGTGACGGACATGATCTCGGCCGTACAGCCGATGTCGGCGACTCCATCGGACGAGGCCCGCACCACCCCGAACGGCTTCTTCTGTTCCAGGCATTCCGCGATCATCTCCTTATACCGCGGTTCGAAAATGTGCAGCGGCAGCGGAACGCCCGGCAGCAGCACCAGTTCGAGCGGGAAGATGGGCAATAGCGAACTCACGGCGCCTCCAGTGCTGACGATTTTACGCCATTAATAAGTTCTCAGTGCCCACTTCTCAGTTTCTCAGGCAACCCCGTCTAGCAACTTCGGTGTTCCTCTGTGATCCCCTGTGATCCCCCTGTGCCCTCTGTGGTGAAAGCTCTCAACCGTTCCCAGTCGCTACCCCTCCCACGGAGAACGGAGAACGGGGGACTGAGAACTTGCCGACATTGACTTCCGCGCCCTCTACGCGATACAAGGGTCGCCATGGAGATGGACGGGAAAGTAGTCGTCGTGACCGGGGCTTCCATGGGAATTGGGGAAGCGATTGCCAAAGTTTTTGCCGACGAAGGGGCAAGCGTGGTGCTGCTTTCGCGCGATGCCAGTCGCGCCGAGGCCGCCCGCCACCGAGTTGGCCACACCGACCGCACGCTCGCCATGGCCTGCGATGTTCGTAATCGCGAAGATATCGACCGTGCGCTGGCACTGACGCTGCACCACTTTGATCGCGTGGATGTGTGGGTCAATAACGCGGGCGTGGGTATCCGTGACTCAGTCGCTGATATGGAGATGTCCGCATGCCGCGAATTGTTCGAAACCAATTTCTTCGCCACCATCGCCTGCACGCAGGCGGTGGTGCCCGCCATGCGTGAAGCGGGCGGTGGGGACATCATCAACATTTCAAGCGTTGCCGGACATATCCCAGTGCCGTTCATGGCCATATACTCTAGCAGCAAGTTTGCCGTGAACGCTCTCGGGAAAGGCGCGCGGGTTGAGTTGAAACGCGACAACATCAACGTGCTTACGGTCTGTCCCGGCTACGTGCGGACCGATTTCGGCAAGCACGTGGTAGCTGACCGCCAGTTCAACGTGCGCCCGCAATCTGTTCAAGGCGTAACGGTTGAGCGAGTGGCTCGAGCGGCCTATCGCGGCTATCGCAAAAGAAAGCGCGAGGTCGTCATACCCTGGACCATGATCCCAGTCATAAAGCTGTACCAGTTATTTCCGGGAGTGGTCGAGTGGGCGATGGCAAGAGCCATGCGGAACGCGCGCTAGATGGTGAAGGCCCTCGCCGGTGGAGAGCCGGGCGTCCCGCCCGACCGCCGGGCTGCTAAAGGATGGGCGAGGCGCCCGTCGCTCCACCACCGCAATACGACGGTCAAGGCGAAAGTAAAGAAAAGTAAATCCTGCTAACCTTCATGCGGTCGAAGCATCCAATGAAATAGGCAGAACTGCAGTCTTCCACCCCTCCTAAGGGCCGTTTGCACGGCGGCTCTGGGGGTGGGGGCTGCCGTTACGTTTTCTGTGCTCCCTTTTCGTTAGAATAGGGTTATGAGATTCCAGTCCAGACCTAAGCAGCTGACGTTCCCATTCATTCTTTCTCTGGCCGCACTTTTTAGCGTCCTGTTGCCGATCATTATGTTGCCTGCGGTGGCAGGCGCACAGGAAGGCGCCCTCGACAAATCTGTCCCCAAGGGAATCACCGTCGAGGAAATCATCAAGCGCTTCTCCGTCAAGGAGAAAGCCTTCAAGGAGGCGCGCGATCAGTACACCTTCCGGCAGGATGTCAAAGTTATGACGCTCGACGGCGATACTCCGGACGGCTACTATCAGCAAGTATTCGATGTGACCTTCGACGACAAGGGGCGCAAGATTAAAAATGTTGTCTTCGCGCCGCAGCCCACCCTGCAACGCCTCATGATGACCCAAGAAGATTTCGACGACATCGAGAACCGCCTTCCGTTCGTGTTGACCTCGGACGAGATCGGTGAGTACGACATCCTGTACGTCGGCCAGCAAAAACAGGACGAACTGAGTACTTATGTTTTCGATGTTGCCCCGAAGCAGATTGTGGGCAAGAAGCGTTATTTCCAGGGACGAATCTGGGTGGACGACCACGACTTTCAGATTGTGGAAACTTACGGCAAGACCGTGCCCGACATCCGGAAGAAGAAGGGCAACGAGAACCTGTTTCCCAAGTTCACCACCTGGCGTGAACAGATTGACGGCCAGTACTGGTTCCCCACCTACACGCGCGCCGAGGACACACTGAAGTTCTCCATGGGGGACATCAAGATCCGCGAGATCATCAAGTACACGAACTACCGGCGTTTCGGATCAAAATCCAGGATCACTTACGAAGGCCAGGAAGTAAAGAAGGCTGAGCCGAAAGCGGGAGAGCAGAATCCGCCGGAGCCGCAGAAGCCACAGTGAGCAACTACTCAAGCGAAAGTTGGCTGGTGGCGGCAGGAACGAATCGATAGACTTGCGGAAATGGAACGTCGACACGCATTATCTAGAACCGCATTGTCTAGAACAAAGATAATCATGGGTTTGATCACGCCGGGGCTCGTAATGGCCGCTTTGGCACACGGGCAAGCATCTCCTTCTTTCAAATCCAGCGAAGTGCATCCCGACAGAAGCGTCACCTTCCGTTACAAAGATCCTGCCGCCGGCAAAGTCCTGCTCAGCCTCGAAGGTGCGGGCAATCCGCTGCCGATGCGGAAAGACAGCGACGGTGTGTGGAGCGTGGTCACGCCTCCGCTCCCGCCGCAGATTTACGGATATGGATTCGAGGTCGATGGGCGACCGCAACTCGATCCGAAGAATCCGGTCGTTAAGCCAAATCTCATCTATGTCGGGAACCTGGTGACTGTGCCGGGTAGCGGCCCCCAGCTGTGGGAGGCGCGCGAAGTGCCGCACGGTGTGGTGCATCATCACTTCTACACGTCCAAAGTGGTGAACGGCCTGGTGGAAGGGCAAACTGAGTACTACGTCTATACGCCTCCGAGCTACGATCCGAAGAGGGCCAAGCCGTATCCGGTGCTGTATCTGCTGCACGGTTGGAGCGACATGGCGAACGGCTGGACGGCAGTCGGACAAGCAAATTTCATTTTCGACAACCTGATTGCCGAAGGCAAAGCGGAGCCGATGCTCGTGGCGATGCCCCTCGGCTATGGCGACATGAAGTTTGTGACGAGTGGCGGCGGAGTATGGGACGATAACGCGGCGGTCGACCACAATGTCGCGCTTTTCAGCCAGGCGCTGCTGACCGAGATACTGCCGCTGGTGGAGTCCGCCTATCACGCTTCGAAGGACCGCAATGACCGGGCGATTGCTGGACTTTCCATGGGGGGACTGGAAAGTCTGACGATTGGACTGACTCACCCCGAACGATTCGGCTGGGTTGGAGGATTCAGCTCACCGATGGGACACCGTGAGGAAGATGAGCTTGCTGCGCTGCGCGGAAATACGGCCCGTCCGCACCTGCTCTGGATTGCCTGCGGAAAGGAAGATGACCTCATCACACGGAACCGCAATTTCATCGCGTGGCTCAAGAGTAGAGACGTTCCAGTGACAGCTATTGAAACGCCTGGCGGGCACACGTGGATGGTGTGGCGCGATAATCTGGCGCACTTCGCACCGCTGCTGTTTAAGGAAAAGTAAAAAGGGCAGAATTGAATGTTCCAAGATTGTCATCCTGAGCGAAGCGAAGGACCTGCTGTTTGCCGGTGCGAGGAACAGCAGGTCCTTCGCTTCGCTCAGGATGACAATTTAAGTTTGATACTTTAGAACCTGCTCGCCGCCGTCCGAGCGATCAATAGAACAAATACTTCCTCCACTTATCATCCGAATGTCCCATCAAGCGCATGATGTGGCGACTGGTGTGGAGGTTGAAAGACCGTGGTTCACGCGAAGGCCTCATATTGACTTCGTGAGGAAGCTGATTGCCCTTGCGGCGGTTACAGGGATGGCAGCAGGCGACGAGGTTCTCCCATGTGGAGAGGCCGCCGCGCGAGCGCGGGATCACGTGGTCCAGCGTAAGTTCGCCGGATGGTAGCGTGGTGCTGCAATACTGGCAGGTGTTGCGGTCGCGCAGCAGGATGTTTTTCCGCGACAGCGCCCGCGACTGGTGCGGAATGCGGCGATATTCCAGCAGACGGATCACCGAGGGCACGCGCATGGCAACGCGGGCGGCATGCAGGAAGTGCCCATTTTCTTCTTCGGTCATGGCTACTCCCTTGAGCACCAGCACGATCGCGCGCCGCGCGGCACAGACGTTGATCGGCTCGTAGGAGGCGTTCAGCACCAGTACGGGCAAGTGCAGCGCGTGGCCGTCACTCTCCTGATGTATGCCGGACGCAAGCATCGCGGCCGGAAGGTGCGACCGCATGCTGCCGCCGAAATTGTGGAATCGCAACGACATGATTTCTAGCTGTGAGCCGCCACGCGCTGGCGATCTTCACTCCCCTCTTCTGACAGATTCTCTGGCAGCGCGATAACATCGGAAATTTTCAACGTCCGGGCTACCGTCGCCACCCACACCCGCGCCGCTCCCGCGCGGCGAAGAACGCGGGCGCACTCCGAGGCCGTCGTGCCCGTGGTGTAGACATCATCGATCAATAAGATGTCGCTGTTCAATATTCGCGTTGGATCGCTCACCGCAAAAGCGCCGCGCATGTTCTCGCGCCGCTGATGGCGAGTCAGGCCAATCTGGCTCCCGGTCTCACGGCGGCGGTGCAGGATTCCCGTGCATAGATCAAACCTTTTCGGACGCGACAGTTGCTTCAGCGCGTCCCGCGCGATCATCTCTGCCTGGTTGAATCCGCGCTGGGCCTGCTTGCGCTTGTGCAGGGGAACCGCTATCACCGCGATCTTGCGGGAGAAGAGCGTTCCGGCGGGCATCGCCTGTTCCAGGTTGGCAATCGTCTCTGCCAGCATGCGTCCCAGAACCGCCGACGCGGGACGAACCTGTTGGAACTTGAGCAGATGGATCAGGTCGCGCAATTCACCGTCATAACTACCGTAGGCGACCGCCCGCTCGAACGGAGGATCGGCGCGCTGGCAGAGCAGGCACCGCGTCTCAATTTCAATACGATCCGTCTGTCCGCGATCCGTCTCTCCGCGATCAATGTAAGCCGGAACGTGCAGGGCTTCTCCGCAAACCGTGCAGTACGACCCCTGCAGGGGCCGCAGGGCGATCAAACAGGTTTCACAGACGGGAAGCCGGGAAACTCTGATGAGTGGGGAACCACAAATACGGCAATCGGCGGGAAACAAAGTGAAGAATAAAGTCGCAGCAACGCGCTCGGCCCAGCCTGCGAACCCATGACTCGACAACCCACGGTCCGCCGCTCGGCCCTGGGCAGCCCGTATTCGAAACCCAGTACTAGTACTGCTACTGCTGAAGACGGCCTCCAGCACCCGGCAAGCCGATGACGCTTTTTGCCGGGCTACACTCCCTCAGTATAGCCGTGGCGCTCACCCTATGCAACGCGGCTACTGGACTTCGATCCGTTCGGCGGTTCGCTCTGTGACTGCTTGCGTTCGGACTCCGCCCGTTCGAGTGCCGGAATCGTCCGCAAGACATAGCCCCGGTGATAGCAATGCTCGCAACGGACCGTTTGCAATAACAAAAACGGAAGCACATATTTTTCAAAGAAACCGCGGGGGCGGGAGCGATATGCTTCGTGTGCGCCACATCCCCGGCAATGGAATTCCCCGAAAAACCGGCTCCCAGAGGGGCTGGCAGTGGGAGTCACAAAATACCTCCTCGACAGAACTAATTCTAACCCCTTGCTTTATTCTAACCCTCATTAAGATGAAAGTTGCGAATAAAAGGCTGGTCTCCGTTCTACCACGTGTCCTACAAGATTATCGTTGCCCTTGCAGAGTAAGACCGTTGCACTTGTAAAGCTGCCATTCGGCGTGTTAAGGTGCGCCGTCGCTGCAAACGGCGAATCGGCAATGAAATCCCACGTAACCACGAGGACCCTATGAGCACTCCCGCGGGCGATGTCCCCGGAACGATCCGAAAGCATCGCCCCTACGTTCCGGAAACCATGGAAATGAAGGAGTTGACCTTCCGGGCCATTTTTCTGGGTTTGATTCTGACGGTCGTTCTCGGCGCGGCCAATGCGTATCTTGGTTTGCGTGCCGGCATCACCATCGCGGCGACTTATCCAGCAGCGGTCATCTCCATGGCGGTGCTGCGCGCCTGGAAGGGATCGCTGCTCGAAGAAAACATCGCTCGAACGGCAGGATCGATCGGTGAGTCGGTTGCGGCAGGCGCGATTTTCACCCTTCCGGCCTTCGTTCTCGCCGGGGTCTGGCCATCTTTCTGGTCCTTCGATTCCTACTGGAAATCGACCGCATTGATTATGGTAGGCAGCATCCTGGGGGTCCTCTTTATCTCTTTAGTGCGACGCGTCATGGTGGAAGACCCCGAACTTCCCTTCCCCGAATCGGTGGCAGCGTCGGAAATTCACAAGGCTGGGCAGCGCGGTGCGCAAGCTGCGAAATATCTTTTCTGGAACATCGGTGTGGGCGGAATTGTGTACATCCTCGGAAGCTTCGGACTGTTCGCCGCCGGCAAGGATTTTCACTTTGCAGTGGGCAGTCTTGGGCGCAGCCGGGTCCGGCTTGGTCTTGCCGGAAGCAATAATATCGTGGCAACCGGCGGCGTTAGTACTTTCGCCGCACCTAGTGTAAGTCCCGCTTATCTGGGAGTCGGTTACATCATCGGACTTCGGCTCGCATCCATCCAGTTCGCGGGCGGCGTACTCGCTTGGGGATTGATGGTACCGCTGCTCATTTATTTCCTTGGGCCGCAGATCAAACAATATCTCCCGGCAGGTACGCCCGATGACTGGATAACCATGTCGATCTCGGTCTGGAAGTTCGTGGTCCGTCCAATCGCGGTCGGGGGAATGCTCGTCGGAGCGGCTTACACTTTGTTCAAAATGGGCAAGAGCCTGACGGCGGGCTTCGGCAAAGCGATCAGCGATTTACGTCAGACCGCGGACCAGCGCGCCGAGCTTTCGCGCACCGAACAATATATGAGTTCGAAGGCCGTCTTTGGCTTGATTGCGCTCATGTTCGTGTTCATGTGCGTACTCTATGTGAATCTGACCGGCCTCGTCGGACCGGCAATTTTTGCGGCGGCGGTGCTGCTCGTGGTCGGCTTTTTCTTCGCCACCGTTTCTGGAAATCTAGTCGGCTTCATCGGTTCTTCGAATAACCCCATTTCAGGCCTGACGCTATCGACCCTGCTCATCGCTGCCCTGCTCATGGTTTCGCTAGGAGTCTCCGGAACATCTGGGGTGTTAGCCGTATTGAGCGTGGCAGCGGTGGTTTGCGTTTCGTCAGCTGTCGCCGGTGAGCTGTTGCAGGACTTCAAAGTCGGTTACATTCTCGGCGGCACCCCGCGCAGGATTCAGGTGGCCGAGTTGATAGCAGTGGTGGTGGCGAGCCTGGTTATGTATTTCCCGCTCGCGCTTTTAAATAAGTCGTTCGGTTTTGGCAGCCGCGAGCTGGCGGCCCCACAGGCCGGACTCATGGCCACGCTGGCGGTTGGAGTTGTGGGCGGAGACATGCCATGGCCCCTGGTGGTTGTAGGCATCTTCATGGGCATCGCCATGATCATGATGCAGGTGCGCAGCCCCATGCTGGTAGCAGTGGGAATGTACTTGCCCTTCGAGACCACCTTCGCAATCTTCCTAGGCGGAGTCTTTCGCGCACTCGGAGATTGGCTCGCCAAACGGCGCGGCTTTAACCCCGCGCAAATGGCGCGCGTAGAGAACGCCGGAGTGCTCACTGCTTCCGGGTTGATCGTCGGCGAATCCCTGCTCGGCCTGGTTTGGGCCGGCATCGTGGCGATATCCAAGGCTCGCAATTGGGGAATCCCGCAAATATTTCAACATCCATCGTATCTCGTGGGACTCGTCGTGATGGCCGGCTTGGCTCTCGTCATGATCCGGATTCCACTTTCGAGCGCGGGCGATCCCAACGAACCCGCACCGCCGGTCGGGATGATGTAACTAAAGCTCATGTGGGGACGGGCGTCCCGCCCGTCAAGGTTGCGTAGGGACGGACGCATTCGTCCGTTCCAGCCGAGCGCAGCTCGGCCCAGCCGATAGCGCCGATGCCAACAGAGATTCTCCTTCGTGATACTTTGTGTCCTTCGTGGTTTTCGCCTTATGTCGGTTGCGGAAAATATTGTCGGGGTGCGTGAACGGATCGCAGCAGCGGCGCGGCGGGCAGCCCGTAATCCAGAGGAGATTACGCTGATGGGCGTCAGCAAAACGTTTCCCATAGAACGCATCCGCGAAGCATACGCAGCTGGCCTGCGCGTTTTCGGCGAGAACCGGGTGCAGGAGTTTGCTGCGAAGGCGGATGCTCTGCGCGACTTGCGTGACGCCGAATGGCACCTTATCGGACATCTGCAAACAAATAAAGCCGGGAAGGCAGCCGAGTTGTTTGATGCGGTGGATTCCGTTGACTCGGTGCGGATGGCGGAGAAGCTGAATGCGTCCGCGGAAAGCGCGGGCAAGACGTTATCCGTACTGATCGAGATCAACGTGGGTTGCGAGAAGGCAAAAAGCGGAGTCGCCCCAAACTCGGACGAACAAGGCTCGGGCGAACTGGAAAAGATCCTCCGGGGCGCACCGCGATGGGGAAATCTCAGAATTCACGGCCTGATGACCGTCCCGCCCTACACAGAAGATCCGGAAGGCTCGCGAGCCTATTTTCGCCAACTCCGTCAGATTCGGGACAGCATTGCTGCGCGCGACCTGCCGCAAGTTAGCATGGTTGTTCTTTCCATGGGCATGTCGCACGATTTCGAAGTCGCGATTGAAGAGGGAGCAACGTGTGTGCGCGTGGGGACGGCCATCTTCGGGGAACGAGCAAAAACTTAACCACAGGGGGCACATGCACACATGGGAAAATCTAGGGGATGTTGCAGGTTTTCCCTGTGCACCCCTGTGTACCTCTGTGCCCCCTGTGGTAGCGCCTTCCGATGGTAGCAATTAAAAATTCGCCCGACGGAGTCACCTTCGCCGTCAAAGTCCACCCGCGCGCGAAGAAGAACGCCATCACTGGAGAAGTAGGCGACGCGCTGAAACTATCCCTGACCGCCCCTCCCGCGGACGGCAAAGCCAACGAAGCCTGCATAGATTTTTTCGCAAAGCTTTTGAAGGTACCGCGTTCCTCCGTTACTATTGCAGCCGGCCAGGCCAGCAGGAAAAAATTGATTCGTGTTTCGGATGTGACAGCCCTGCAAGTACGAGACCGACTCGGCTGTTAATCGCGGGCGAGGGCGCCCGCGCCACACGGTCCCTCAGGAGCAACGCTTGACCCTTTCCGAACGCTTCCACGAACGTTACGAAGAAATCCGCACCGGCTTCGAACGGCCCTTCTGGGTCGCAAACATCACCGAGATATTCGAGCGTCTTTCCTACTACGGGGCTTTTGCTTCCCTAGCCCTCTACCTGCAGGAGAAGCTGAATTTCTCGACCGAGCAAACCGGGACCCTGACCGGCTTGTTCGGCGGCATGGTATGGTTTCTCGCCATCTTCGGAGGAGCCGCCGCGGACCGACTCGGCTTTCGCCGCGCTCTGTCGATGGCCTACCTAATTTTGGCCGTAGCCTATTTCCTGATCGGATCGATTGGGGCATCATGGCTGGCCCCCGTCCGCAATGCCGTGCCCCTGGGATTATTTGTCGGCTGCATTCTCATCCTGCCTGCCCTCGGCATCTCGCTGGTGAAACCTTGCGTGGTGGGCACCACGGCGCGAGCGTCGAAGGAGAACGTCCGCTCCATCGGCTACTCGATTTACTACACGATGGTAAACATCGGTGGAGCCCTCGGCCCTTATTTCGCGTCCTGGGCCCATCGTCACCTGGGCGTCGAGAATGTTTATCGCGTTGCGGCCGTCAGCGTCTTCGCCATGTTTTTTGTGGTCATCATCTTTTTCCGCGAGCCGCGCAAGCCCGGTGATGCGCCTCCCCCCTCGATCGCGACCGTCGCGCGGAACTTCTGCGTCGTGGTAGGTAACTACCGTCTGGTTCTACCGGTGTTGCTGATCGCCTTTGTGCTGCGCATCGGTTTGCTGATCTATCCGAGATACACCGTGCCTTGGTGGGTCTGGTGCGCGCTGCTGTTGCTTGTGTTTGCTGGAATCAGCCGGTTTATGTGGTTCCTGGTGCTCTTTACTGGATACTGGGTGGTGTTCTGGCAGCAGTACATCAGTTTGCCCGGCTACATTCACGGCTACATCAATTCCAACGCCGACGTAGAGATCATTCTAGTGACCGACGGACTAACCGTGATCTGCCTGACCCTCGCCGTGAATTACTTCACCCGCAAGATCCCAGCATTTCAAGCCGTGATTTTGGGCACCGTGATCACTTCTGTCTCTTGGGTAATCCTCGCCCTTCGGCCGACGATCTGGGGAGCGGTGCTCTCGCTGTTTGTGCTGGCGCTCGGCGAAATCATTCAATCTCCGCGCTACTACGAATACATCTCGCGGCTCGCGCCCCCCGGACAGCAGGGCACTTACATGGGCTTCGCCTTCCTGCCCATTGGAATTGGCTCGCTGATCGGCGGCTGGTTTGGTGGCACACTAGTTCATCACTTCGGCGAGGTCACGCACCAGCCGGAGCGGATTTGGTTTAGCGTCGCGGCGGTTGGCATCGCAACCGCGGCGCTGCTCTGGATTTATGACAAGACGTTCAGGACGAGCGGCGCAGCTTCGGCAGAGTAAATATCAAGAGCTTAACCACAGGGGGCACAGAGGTACACAGAGGAAACCGCACCGCATCCTCTGTGGATCTTCTCTGTGTCCTCTGTGCCCCCTGTGGTAGAGACTTCCGTCGGCACCCCTTCAAAACCTCGCCGTCAGTGACCTTCGTCCTCCAGGTATTTCTCCACTTCGTACGCGGCCATGCAGCCGGACCCAGCGGCCGTGATGGCTTGGCGGTAGCGGCGGTCCTGCACGTCGCCGCAGGCGAATACACCCGGCACTTTCGTGAAGACGTTCTTGTGTGTAACCAGGTAGCCGTCCGCGTCGGTTTCGAGCTGGCCTTCGAAGATCTTGGTGTTCGGGATGTGTCCGATCCCAAGAAACATGGCGCTCGTGGCGAAATCCCAACTCTTGCCGCTCTTCATGTTGCGCAGGCGCAGCGCTGTGACTTCCTTCTTGCTGACATCGAGAACGTCGTCCACCACGGTATCGGTGAGGAATTCGATCTTTGAATTGGCACGAGCGCGATCAAGCATGATTTTCGAAGCGCGAAACTGCTCGCGTCGATGGATGAGCGTCACCTTGGTCGCGAATCGCGTCAGAAATGTCGCTTCTTCCATGGCGGAGTCACCGCCGCCGATCACCACGATTTCCTTGCCCGTAAAAAAGAAGCCATCGCAAGTCGCGCAGGAAGAAACACCATGACCAATCAGCGCATGCTCGTTCGGCAAGCCGAGCCAGCGCGCGGATGCTCCGCTGGCGATAATCAGCGTGCGGGTCTGGATGATCTCTTTGCCGACGGTTAACTCGAACGGACGCTTGCTCAAATCGGCTTTGACCACATGACCGATGCGGTACTCCGCGCCAAAGCGCGCGGCCTGCTTGCGCATGTTCTCAACCAGTTCCGGGCCCTGGATGCCTTCGGGAAAGCCGGGAAAGTTTTCCACCGACGTGGTCAGCGACAATTGTCCCCCCGGTTCATGGCCTTCGATCACGAGCGGCTTGAGGTTGGCGCGGGCGTTGTAGAGGGCGGCGGTGTGACCGGCACATCCGGAGCCCATGATCACGACATTGCGTATATCCATAGTGGTGATTACTTAGATTCGGAGCAACAGATTTCGCTTCAAGCTTGCCGATGGAGCGCCGGGCGTCCCCGCACGGCCACCCCAGTACTGACGGGCGAGACGCCGTTTCTCCATCGGAACTACGGGGATTTCTTTGTGCCCGCAGCTTGCTTGGTCGCGGTTCCCACGCCCAGACGAGCCAGTTCCTGGGGTATCATCTTGCGCGCGCCCAGAGCGTCGCGATAGCGCTCCATGGTCGAAGAGGCGGCGTGGAAGATCGGCTCGTACGCGCTTTGATCCGTCGCCGGAGTCCCTTCCGCTCCCGAACACCGCGCCAGCGCCACCGACGCTTTCCCAAAGCGCTCCAGTTTGACGCGCGAGACCGGCGTGCTTGTGGACAACATCGCGGTCGCGGAAGCAACTGCGGAAGCGCTGTCCTCGATTGAAATCTGCATCAAGTCTTTTGGGTCGCGCACGCGGAGCACGAGCGTCTCCACCATATTCGTCGCATCGACGCTGAACGAGTATTGGACATTGCTGAACAGTGTGGAGTCGGGGAACTCGCGTCGCACCCGGACCCAGTCGGCAGCCGAGACCGCACCGGGCGGTAAGGCTTGCATGCCGGGGATCGGAGTGCTCGGGTCGAGCGTGGAATGTCCCCGAGATACTTCGTAGTCTTTGCTGAATGCCGGCTTGCCGGGCACCTTGGCGAGCGCCGACGCTAATTCCTTTTGCTCATCAGCGGAAGGTGCGCACACGTTGATGACGTTAACTTTTACCGGAGGCTGCTGGGCGGAAGCGGCCGCAACCATCGCCACGGCTGCCGTCATGATCAGAATTCTGTGAGGGAACACGGCGAAATTGTATCAGGGGAATGCAGAGGTCAGAGGTCAGATTTCAGAGGTGAAATCCTATGCGTGGAGACAGCAGTTCTCGGCGGAAACTATGGACATCCCATAACATCAATGGGGGCACCTCTACAATCTGACCTCTGACTTCTGCATTCCTAGTCGGCGGCCCCGGAATCGGGTTCGATCGCGCCATGCCGGCGCAGCAACTGCGGCAGATTCTGGGAAAATGCCGAGCGCGGCAATACCATGTCACATCCCACTTCGTGCGCCTTCTGCTTCAAATCGCCCTGCACGTGCGAGAGGAATCCAATGATCGAGGTCCCCTTCTTCAACTTGCTTTTCAGTTTCGGGATGAGCGTCAAAGGCTTGGCATTGGCATTGTTCAAGTCGAAGATGATCAGGGAAGGCTGTTCTACACCGTTGGTCTTCATCCGGTCGGCGAGATCCTTCTCGGTCTTCACGAACTCGACCTTCACATTCATCTTGCGGCCCGTGTCCTGAATCTTGCTCAGGAAGAACAGGTCTTCGACAAATGCGAAGACGCGCGAGGCGGCATCCTCACGAGGGGCGGGAAGCGGCTCAGGATCGGCGACGGGATAGGACGCGGAAAAACCGGGCCGTCGCGGTCTGCCGTTGCCGTTGCCACTATCCATGCCCATATTGGCACGGTAACTGTGATCCATGGGAGCGGTAAAGATTCCCTGATGCTCTTGGCGGTCGCGGCCCATCGGGCCACCCGCGCCTCGTTTTGGCGGACGCCGTCCACGGCGTCGTTTGTGTCTCCCTCCGCCTGCGGAGGGATGTCCGGGTCCTGCATTCATATTTTTCTCTTGTTAATCTTTGATGCTAGTAACAGGCTTGGATCACAGGCCTGATTGTCTTGTCTTCCCTTGCGGTCGGCTCGCTAGTCGGCACTCTAAACGTGTGGCCACTACGCGCGGTCACTACAGATCGGCTACCGGCAGACCAAACCTCACATCGGCTGGATGCTACTCGAGAACTTTTATTTAAACTATCGATGTTCAAACTGTCTTGGCGCCTGGAGTCTTGTTTGGCGCGAACGGCCAGCCTGGAAGCAGGGCCATTGGGAACATCTTGATGTTACTCATGAAATGGCCGACTGCGCAAGGGGGGAATGCCCTTAGTTTTCCACATTTGGGCATTACCAAAGTGGGCCAGGACCTCTCACGCCCCCGTGGCGCGGCGCTGAAGCGCGTTGGATACTCAGTCCTTCGCGGTATCCCTATTTTCCCGGAGATGACGGACTCGTAGTTTCGCCTGTAGTTCCGCCTGAAGTTCCGCGACGGCCACGCCGATATAAGAGGTGTGAAACCCGTTCCTGCCAAAGAGAAGGTCTCAGCTGCGCTCTCGCTTGCGTTGCCGGGTCAGCGTTTTGTGGCCCGCCAGCCAGTTTTTGACCGTGCGCAGAAGGTGTTTGGCTACGAGATTCTTTTCCGCAACGGTGTCGAAGACTATTTCAACGCCGATCCCGAACTTGCGGCCCGCGCCACCTTGGATAGTTCCCTACTTTACGGTATCGAGACGCTTTGCGACAACAAGCGCGCCTTCGTGAATTGCACCCGTGAGGTTCTCTTCAAAGACCTGATTACGTTGCTGCCTCCGAGCCAGGCCGTGGCCGAGATTCTGGAAACGGTTGAGCCCGAGGACCGCGTCATCGCCGCCTGCAAGCGGCTGAAAGCGGCTGGATATCTCATCGCCCTCGATGACTTCGCACCCAATGACCCGCGAATACCGCTGTGCGAGTTTGCCGACATCATAAAAGTCGACTTCCGCGCAACCAGGCCGGAGGAGCGGGCGGGCATGATGCGCCGGTTTGGCTCCGCGAAGTGCAAGATGCTGGCTGAAAAACTCGAAACGCCCCATGAGTTTCATCAGGCCCGCGATATGGGCTTCGTGTATTTCCAGGGATATTTTTTCTGCCGGCCCGAAGTCGTCGTCGGGCGCGAAGTTCCGGCCAGCCGGTTGCACTATTTACGGCTGCTCGAAATGGTCTGCCGTTCGGAAATCGACATGCGCGAATTCGAGAAGCTGCTCAAACAGGAATCCTCGATTTCTTACCGCTTGCTCCGGTATCTGAATTCCCCGATCTTTGGGTTTGCGCTTGAAATCAAGTCGATCCGCCATGCCATGGCCGTTCTGGGAGAACGCGAAATGCGGCGTTGGGTGCGGCTCGTCGTCACCGTGGGAGCGGCCGAGCAGAAATGCAGCGAACTGATACTGATGGGATTGGCCCGCGCCCGATTTTGCGAACTGCTCTCCACCCGGCTGAAATCCAATACCGATTTGTTCCTGATGGGGCTGCTCTCCGTGATGGACGCCATCCTCGAGGTCACCATGGACGTGCTCCTTGAACAACTGCCGGTGGAGCGCGAAACCAAGGCTGCTCTCCTCGGCCAGAATAGTAGCCTCCGGCCGTTATACCAACTCATGCTGGCTCAGGAATCGGGTGAGTGGTCGCAATCGAGCGAACTCGCCAAACAATTGAAACTGTCAGATGAGGAAGTCGCCTCAACCTGGTTGCAGGCCCTGCGGTGGGCACAGGAAGCAACCAGCGGCGTCTGAGAAAAGCGGAAAAAGGGCCTTTTGCCATTTTCCCCATTGATGCTTTCCGTCCCTGTTTTCAGCTGGAAGCAGCTCTCGTAACTTCAACCGTGTTTTCCGGTGGACTCGTTCGCCCCGCCGCCAATGGCAGATGGCCGCGCAAGCGTCGCCTTCCGCTTCTCTGGACCCAGGTTCGGCAGGGTCAACCCTAGCAGCTTCGTCGGGTCCAGATACGCCCCATTCCACCTGACCCCCATATGCAGATGCGGTCCCGTCACGCGTCCCGTTTGCCCGGAAAGTCCCAGCCGCTCACCCTTCCCCAGCTTGTTCCCCGCCTTCACCTCTATTTTCGACAGGTGCATGTAGATAGTGAATAACCGCTGCCCGTGATCCACGATCACGCAGTTGCCCTCGTAGAATAATTCCTTCGCCAGGACCACCGTTCCCGAGTTCGATACCACAACCGGCGCGCCTTCGTTTACCGGGAAGTCCGTCCCCCGATGTGTACTGGTCAACTCCTCATTGAGCACACGGGTCATCCCAAACGAGTCCGTCGGCTTAGCCTTTACCGGCGTCACAAAATCGCCCGACCACTGCGGCGCGGCTATGAGATGCGAGAATGCCCGGTTCTTCAGCACCTCATCCGCCGCAATTTCCTTCTTGCTAGCCGCATCCGGCTCGACGAAGTTTTCCGGCACGTCTACCGCGCCGCTCCGAAAGTTGGCCGCACCGATGTCCACCTTCTTCAGCGAGTGGATGACCTTCCCCCCAGCCATCACTGCCGTCAGGGTTAAATCGTACGTTCCAGGCTGCGTCTCCAGGTCCGCACCCGCCAGCGCATACCAGATCTTCGGATTGTCTGACTTGAAGAATGCCAGATCCTTTCCAATCCACTTGCCCCTCACCCGACGCGGGACCCGCTCGAGTTCGACACTGATAAAGGCAACCGATCCTTGCTGCAACTCATTCGGCTGCCAAAACACATTTTTGATTCCCTGGGCGGGGGACTGCGAAAAAATTGGCGAGGTTGCGCCGGCTAGGATGATCGATATAGCAATACTTCGAAAGCGTCTCATGGGTTGTGTCCTTGGTGCTCTTTAGCGCTGAGCTACCAAGAGATGGCCCCCGTGAGATGCAGGTTGCCTGTCACAACCCGGAATTTCTGTTTTGGACCCAGGGCCGCGCCTGCTCGCGTCACGGTCGGCCCCAGCCAAACGCCCGATTCAGCGATGTTTGATGAAGGCGCCGGTTTGCAGTTCGGCCATTGCCTGGCGTAGCTGTTCTTGCGTGTTCATCACGATCGGGCCGTACCATGCGACCGGCTCCTCGATCGGCTTGCCCGATACCAGCAGGAAACGGATGCCCTCGTTGCCCGCTTGCACCACGATCTCGTCTCCGCGGTCGAAGAGTACCAGCGAGTGATTGCCGACATCATAAACGGGCGGCGCATCCGGCTTTGCGACCTGCTCGGTCAGAACCGCGCGTGGACCTGACGCGTCGCGGAACGTGCCAGAGCCCGCGAACACATAGGCAAAGGCATTGCGCGTTGTCTCGACTTTGAGCCGCTTCCGCTGGCCCGGGCCAACCGAGATATCGAGGTAATTCGGATCCGCGGCCACTCCTTCCACCGGTCCCCGCTTTCCCCAGAACTCGCCGCAGATGATGCGCACGCGGGTACCGTCATCGTCGGTGACCTCCGGGATCGCGCTTGCCGGAATGTCCTGATAGCGCGGATCGGTCATCTTCAGCGAAGAGGGCAGGTTCGCCCACAGCTGGAAACCGTGCATGCGGCCGTGGTTATCACCCTTCGGCATCTCCTGGTGGAGAATGCCGCTGCCGGCGGTCATCCACTGCACATCTCCGGCAGTCATTTTGCCCTTGTTGCCGAGACTGTCCCCGTGCTCGACCGAACCGGCGAGTACGTAGGTGATGGTCTCGATTCCGCGGTGCGGATGCCAGGGAAATCCCGCAATGTAATCTTCTGGATTCTCATTGCGGAAGTCGTCCAGCAGCAGGAACGGATCGAATTCCTTGGTTTTGCCGAAACCGAAAGCGCGCTGCAGTTTCACGCCAGCGCCCTCGAGTGTGGGCGTCGTTTGAATGATCTGCTTAACTGGGCGGAGTGACATAGGATTCTCTTTCTGCCGCCAGGAAACACGCCGCTTGGACGTGTGCCTGGCGGTCTGGATAATTTAAGCCTTCACGAACTCGACGTCGAGCGCGAGGGTCACCTCGTCGCCAACGAGAATGCCGCCGGTCTCGAGCGCCGTGTTCCAGGTCAGGCCGAAGTCTTTACGGTTGATCTTCGTGGTCGCCGATACCGCAACTCGCGTGTTTCCCCAGGGATCCTTTGTAGGCGGGGTTGGGCCTTCAACGGAAAAGAGGACCTTGCGGGTGACACCCCGAATGGTCAGGTCGCCCTCTACCGAGAGTTCACCGTCCCGGACTTGGATGATGCGCGTGGACTTGAAGGACAGCGTGGGGAACTTCTCCACGTCAAAGAAGTCGGCGCTCTTCAGGTGCGCATCGCGCTGGGCGTCGCGCGTTTCGATCGAGGCTGCTTCAATCAAGGCCTCGACGTGAGAGTCTGTCAGGTCCGATTCGTCCAGAGTCAACACTCCCGTGATTTTGGCAAATTGGCCCTTCACGTTGGAGATCATCATGTGCTTGACCTTGAACTCGGCCACGGAGTGAGCCGGGTCAATGTTCCAGGTGGTCGTGGTTGTAGTGGTGGTTGCGGTTGTCGTTTGCGGAGTAGCCAGTGTGCTCATGGTGGTTATCCTTTCTCCTTGCTTTAGATGCGTTATCACGATATTCGTTGCAACACTTATTGGAGCCAAAAAAATCAAGCCACATGGCTGCGGGAAACGCCCAGCAGTTCAGTCAACGCCCACAGGCGCTCCCGCCCCAAGTGCCCTAATTGTTTGCGATGGGCGGCCTGCACCGGTTCGTCAAGCCGGGCCAGGAGCTTTAGCCCCTCCGGCATGATCCGGGCCATTACCATGCGCCGGTCTTTGTTCTCCCGGCAACGTGAAATCAGGCCGCGCTTTTCCAGGCGGTCGAGCAGCCGGGTGATGTCCGGATCCCGCGTAATCATGCGGCTGGCGATTTCCCCACAGGGGAGACCTTCGGGCGAACCGCGCAGGATACGTAGGACGTTGTACTGCGTCCCCGAGAGATCCTCAGTCTTCAGAACCTTCACCAAGCCCCGGGACAGCATGTCGGTGGTGCGTAACAGCTCGAGGAACGCCGCCTCCTCAGGACAAGCCGCGCGCCGTCGCTTGTTCCCCGCCTGAATCTCTTTCCTCATGCACCAATATAGTACTCGTGATAACGACTATTGTCAAGACGGATTTCGAAACGAGGAATTCAAGCAGGAACGCCGCCCAGAAGAAACGCTGAATACACTCGGTTTTACTGACGGCTGATAGCTGAGAGCTGACAGCTCCCTACGGCGCCTCGATCAACTCCATCTTGCCTTCCCGTGTCCGGTGCAGCACCATCACCTTGCCCTTGGGATCGCGGAATACGAACACATCGCGGTCGCGGAAGTGCGCTTCTTTGATCGCTTCCTCCAAGGTCATCGGACGAAGCGCAACCGAGTCCTTGGCATGCACCAGATGCACTTCGGTGGTCCGCGCCACCGATGGAAATTTATGAACTAGAACGGAAACGGTAGCACTCTCCGCCAGTCCGAGCGCCGCCTCAATATTTTCTTCTAACGACTGGCCGTCAAATTTCTTTACCGCTTTACGTTTCTTGCTCAGCCACTTCGTTTTATGTTTGAGCGCCTGACGGTGGAGGTGATCGAGGGCTTGACTGACCGCCGACGCCATATCGGCGGTCTGGGCCAGTCCAATGATGGGACCGTGGGGCGGGTCAATTGTGATTTCGGCTTTGTGCTGGCGCTTTTCGACGGCCAGAATCACTTTCGTCTCGAATCGGTCGCCGAGGATTTTTCGGATCTTGTTGATGCCGGTTTCAACTTCCTTGCGGATGGTGGGAGTAATTACGTATTTCCTCGCGGTGTATTCCACGTTCATTAAGCAGCCTCCAGAAAGGTCAGAGGTTAGAGGTCAGATTGCAGAGGTGAAAAGCTATGGGGTTCACCTCTGCAATCTGACCTCTAACCTCTGCAATTATTTCTTAACTCTTCTTTGATGGGTGCTCGGAATCTTCATATCTTCCCGATATTTCGCGACCGTCCGCCGCGTGACCTGGATACCTTGCGATTGCAGAATGCGGGTGATCTGTTCATCGGTCAACGGCCGGCTCGGATCTTCTTCTTCGATCAGCTTCTTGACGCGGCGTTTCAAAATCAGCAGCGAAGTGCCGCCACCCTCGGGCCCTTGCACGCTTTCTGAGAAGAAATAGCGCAATTCGAACACGCCCTGCGGCGTGTGGACATACTTATTGGCGACCGCGCGGCTGACCGTGGAAGGATGCACGCCGATCTCTTCGGCCACTTCTTTGATCATCATCGGCTTCAGCTGATCGATTCCCCGTTCGAGAAAATCCTCCTGCCGCGCGACGATCGAATAGCAGACCTTGGTGATCGTCTGCTTCCGTTGTTCGATGTTTTTGATGAGCTGGATGGCCGACTTGTAGCGGTCTTTGACGTAGTTACGTGTGTCGCGGTCATTACCGTCGCGGGTCAGCAGGCGTTTGTACGCGGGATTCAAGCGCAATTGCGGCATGTCTTCGTCATTCATGATGACCAGCCACTCGTCACCATGTTTCACGAAAGCGACATCGGGCTCAATCAGCCGCGCCGGAACCTTGTTGTAGCGCAAGCCCGGCCGAGGATCCAGCGTGCGGACATACTCGAGCCCCGCCTGCACCGCTTCGACTGGACGCCCGATGGCACGCGCAATTTCCTTGAACTGCTTCAGGGTAACCGCTTTCAAATGCTGATCGACGACGGCAATCGCGTCTCTCACAACTTGCTCGGACAGAGCACTACCATTTCTGTGCTCCTGTAAATGTTCCAGATGGTAGCGCAGCTGATAGAGCAGGCATTCGCGCAGGTCGCGGCAGGCGATTCCCTGCGGATCGAACTGGCGCACCACTTCGAGCGCTTCGTGCAGATCGGCACGGGTGAAGTTTACGGACGCGATTCGAGCGGGTGCGGTTGCAGCTCCCGTGCCCGCCGTTCCCGCAGCCGTGGTTCCCTGGTTCGCCGGGCTGGGCAGCGGAACCTCGGCTGCCTGAACCTCATCTGCCATCTCTGGCTCAACCTCTAGCTCAGCATCCGGCTCAACAAAAGACTCGGTTCCGGCATCTTCCGCGGTCAGCTCCGACAGACCAGCCTCTTCCGGGGTGAGGTCCACGGCCGCGAGGTCAGAAGTTTCGAAATCAGAAGTTTCTGGCGGCGTCTCGGCGACAGCAAGCCCCAGCGCCTCCGCCTCACCAATGATCTTGGCCGCCACTTCCACATCTGCCTCGGGAGCCGCGACCGGAGCGATTCCGAGCAGTTCTTCGTCGCTGGCAATCAGGTATCCTTCTTCGTTCAGATTCCCAATGATCAGCTCGGCGGCCTGGTGCACCGGCGGCCGCACAGAAATCGCGCCTAGTTGCCATAACAGGTGGTCGCTCAAGTTCCCCGGCTTCGACAGGAAGTTCTCAAACGAAGGCTTCTCGATCTCTTCCATTTCTCCCGAGCTGCGATAGCCGGGATCCAGATAGTCCTGGAAGAACGAGCCAAAATCAATCTCCTCGAAAGGATCCTTCTTCTCATCCGCGATCGTCGGACCCTCTTCCGAGGTCGCCTTGGCGGCCAGCCGGTCGCGTTCTTCCTCCTGGCGCCCGACATCATCGAGCAGCGGAACGGCGTCTTCCAGCTCTTCGAGCACCGGGTTCTCGACCATCTCGGCATTGATCATGTCCTTGAGCTCAAGCTTGTTGAGCGCGAGCACGGAGACCATTTGCACGAGACCCGGCGTCAGAATCTGTCGCTGGGACAACTTGACGTTCAGCTTGTGCTGAAGAAGCACCATTTCTCCCCAAAAGTTATTATTTCCCGCCCCACCCGGCTGCACCGTAACTGTCCGATACATCGGGGTGTGGAAAATTTAGCTTCTCATGCACCGAGGTAGATCGTGTGGACACGAAAGGACAATGTGCCCACGCCTTGGTAACTAGAAACAGTTCTCAGTTGTGTTAGTGGAGTGCCGGGCGTCCTCGCCCGGCCACCACTCTGCCGGACGGGCGAGACGCGCGTCGCTCCATTGGCACCACAACCGGCGACTGCCTCTTCACACTAGTGAGAAGCTCTCTCCCAAATAAACGCGCCGTACCTCCGGATCACTACCCAACTCCTCTGGCGTACCGGAGCGGAAGATCCGGCCCTCGTTAATGATGTATGCCCGATCCGTCACTGACAGCGTCTCGCGGACGTTGTGGTCCGTGATCAGGATTCCGATCCCACTAGCCCGCAGATCGGAAATGATTTTCTGCAAATCCAAAACGGCGATTGGATCGATTCCTGAAAACGGCTCGTCGAGCAAAATAAATGTAGGGTTGATGCAGAGCGACCGCGCGATTTCCACACGCCGCCGTTCCCCGCCCGACAACGCATACCCGCGATTCTGCCGGATATGTTCGAGTCCGAGCTGATCAATCAGCTTTTCCGCCTTTTCCCGACGTTCATGCCAGGAAATCGGCTGAACTTCGAGCACGGCCAGGATGTTCTCCTCGACCGTCAGCTTGCGAAAAACCGATGCTTCCTGCGGGAGATAGCTGATGCCGTACTGGCGCGCCCGTATGTACATGGGAACGCTAGTGATATCTTCGTCGTCGTACAACACCCTGCCTGTGTCGGGAGGAACTAGACCTACAATGGAATAGAAGGTGGTAGTCTTTCCGGCGCCATTCGGTCCCAGAAGGCCAACTACCTCGCCCTGCAGAACCTGAAGACTGACTCCGTTTACTACGCGGCGGCCACGATAGGATTTCCCAATTTCGTCGGTGGCCAGCGTATGCATTTATCGTGCCACTTGCGTCCTGGTGACGGTCGGCGACGTCTCTTTGCCTTCAACGAGCACCCTATCATCGTGTCTGTAGAAAGTCAACGAATCGCCAGTGATTTTGCCGCGTTCGGCATCAAAAATGCTGGGAGTTCCGCCCGATGACCCGCCGGTGAGGACGAACTTATCCTCGACCGCCGTGTACACCAATCGGTCCCCGGTCGCGTGCCGCGTCGGCTGCGTGATCGCAACCTTGCCTTCGGCTACGATCCGCTCGACTTGCCCAGGTGTTCCCGGACCCGCACCTGCTTGCGACTCGCTCCGCGACCGCAGAAATACCGTCATCTGCTGTGCCGTCAGTGTAGTGTCGGACCCCTTCGCCGTCACGCCGCCATCCAGGAAAATTTTTCGCTCCGCATCGGTGTAGTTCAGACGCGCGGACGTGATAGTGACCGGGGTCGCCTTCCCGTTCTTGTCTACCTGCACCAGCACGGTTGAAACCGGTTGAGCCATGCTCCCTTGCGCTCCCGTCTGTGCAACTAGCGACCGGTGGTCGCGGTCAAATTGCAACGTAGGCGCCTCCACTACGTTCGCGTTTTGCCACAACCGGGCATCACCGGTGTACACAGCAACCGCCGGTGAACGATGTGCCGTCATGCTGCGGCTCGTCACGTGGATCGGGTCGGAGGAGGCTAGCATACCGCCGTCCGGTTGCGCTTTTAGATCGGAGTACGTGCTCTTGACGTTGCCCTGGGCAATGGCATCTCCGGTCGTCCGGTTCATACGAACCGTCTGGGCCGTCGTCGTCATGCCGTTGTCCACCACCCGAGGCGATTCGCTAAGCACCAGCAGTTGATCGGCCGCCGTGTACTCTCCCCGCTGCGCCCAAGCCTTTAACGCGCCATCGACGTAGGTAACACCACCTGCCTGCTTGATCGAAGCGACGCCACCCTCCGGCCGGAAGACGACATCAAGCATCTGGCTTGTCGATACGCGATCGGTCTGTCCTGGCCTGCCGATGTTACTGTCGCCGATCTCAGTGCCGACAATCTTGCCGCTGACAATCTTGGCGTCAGGTTCTCCATGCAGCGTGGCCAGGCGATTCTTCTCCGTGAATTTCGCCGTGAACTTGGCGGCCGTCACCACCGTCTTCTGATTCGAGCCCGGCTGCGTGATCACGATCTGCGGCGGTCCGCTCGTCTCGGCACGCTCCAGCTGACGGCCGTCTTTCACGATGAAGTCCATCACTGGGGCGGTCATCTCGACGTCTTGTGCGTCTCCCTTCGTTGGCGACGACGCTATTGCCGAAGAACGCGCCGACGACATCACCACCCCTCCGCTCTGACTCTTCTTCTGCGCCAGCCGGACGCCGTCCTCGGCATGAACCGTCTTGAGCATCTGCTGTCCGGCAGACTGTCCTGCAGACTGTCCCGCGAAGTGAAGCGTTACTCGTCCGGCGGCAGCCTCGGCAACCTGTGCTCCCTGTCCTTGTCCTTGGGAAGCGAGTTGCACGTTGCCGCTGAGAATGGCGGTGGTCAATTGATTCCGCGTTCCGGTCAGGAACAGTTCGGCGCGATCGGAACGTCCGTGTGCACCCGAGTTCGACGTTCCCGAGCCGGAAGTATTCGAGTTCGACGTTTCCGAGTTGGATGACGCCCGGCCATGAAACTCGCTCCGCACATTGCCCTCGGCAAGAATGCGGTCGACAGTGTTGTCCTCGCGCAGGAAAAACGTCGCGTGGTCGGACTGCAGTTGCTGCCGCTCACGCGTCAGTCGCACCGCGATGAGCACGACCTGCCGGGGTTGCTTCGAAATCAGGCCGCGATCCGCATTCAGACGAAGGGCTTGCGGCCTGCTGACATCCAGCGCGACCGACGACAACAAGGTCATGATCCCCGTCTTAGCAACATATTCAATACCGACAGCCGAACCCGATGCCTGCGGCGTCTGAAACATTATCTTCCCGCTGGCGGAAGCGTTCCCCGTATTCCTGTTGAAGACCAGCCCGCTGGTTTCAAGATGAATCGGGTCTCTCGTTCGCTCCGGAGCCGTCTGGTCCGAATGCCGCATCCCCTCGGGATTCGCTTCCAGATCAATCAGTACCGTGCCCTTTGCGCTTACATTGCCCGACGCGGGATCGTACTCGAAATCATCCCCGGTAATCCGGTCGAAGCGGCCGGCATCTTTGCCGTAGATGACGATCTTGACATTATGCAACTCCGCTCGCCCGCCCCCTTTGAACTGAACTGCCTTGGAGGCGCTCACCGTAAATAGAGTGCGTCCTTCCACGGACTTGGAGACGGAAAAGCCCTCGGCGGTCTGTTGAATGTCCAGGTCGATTTTCGCGGGAATGTCGTGTACGACCTTATGCACACGCCAGCGCGCGTAGAAATACATCCCCGCGACTGTTGCAATCATCAGAATCGCGCCCAAGGCAAACCAGCGGCGCAGCCGTGAAAATGGAAGAGCCATCAGAGGCTAGTGTAACTCGCGGGCCGCAGCCGGAAGCCCGAGCACGGTTCGTTTCGTGTAGAGACGGGGCTTGCCCCGTCTTCGGCAGCGAGGCACTGCCTAGACGCGGCGAGCCGCGTCTCTACGGAGAACTCGTTATCCCCGCCGCACCAGCGTCCCGGCCAGCAGATCGTGCAGTCCCTGTTTGCGCTCCGTGAACCCGACCATGATGTAGCCGATGCCAAAAATCATTGTGGAAAGCCACTTCGCAAAATGCCTTCCGGTCGCGCGCTCGAATGAGATTCGGTTGCCATTGAGATCGGTAACTTTCATCCCAAAGATCAACTTGCCCAGCGTCGCCTGGTATGACGAACTCTCCATGAGAGCTTCGTATAGCCAGGAACCGAAAATCAACAAGATGATCGTAACGCCGCCACCCAAAAATCTAAGTCCCCTATGCGGAATGCCACTCATCATTCCCGCCATCCCCAGACCGCCAAAAATCATGCCGACGGGAGCCACCACAACCCGCAAGATGATGGCGTCGATAATGGCCGCGACCACCCGAATCCAGAAGCCTCCGTAGCCAGCGCCCGCCACGGGTGCAACCGCCTGATACGCAGTCGCTGAGCCGGTGTATGGCGACGACGCGGTGCTAGATGACGCAAAGTTGGACGAGGCTGAGGGCTGCGATGCTGCTGTCGGGACAACACTCGGAGTCGGGCTCGTAGACGCTCCACAACGACTACAAAACTGAGCACCAGCGGCATTCTGGGCGCCGCACTTGTTGCAGAAGAAAGTTCCGTTCATGACCCGGCACTATAGAACTGGATTGGCCTATTGTCAAAGGCGGACGGCAATACGGAAGGCAGCAGGCGCAGAAAAGAAACAGGCGAACTCACCGGGCGCGCATCACGTCGCGCAGCGTCAGCTCCAACCCGCCGAATTCAGGATGGTCGTTCATGCCAAGCGAGTAAGCGATATCCAGGCGGTCCCCGGCCAGCAACTGCAACTGGTCGCAGGATTCCTTCAGCCCCCAGCCCATCGCTTTGAATGCAATATTGTCGCGCCAGGACGATTGTGTGGATTGTTTAGATTGTGTGGTGGCGGGGCTCTGCCCCGCATCTCGTCTTGGAATCGCCGCCGCGTCCGGATGGCAGCGCGGAGTGAAATCTTGCGCTGCCGCCGCAATGGCCATTCTGTCATTGGTGGCAGCCGACACGCGCAGCCGAACATGTTTGTCTTTCACCGCCTGCGGGGGCGCCATCAGCCGCACCGCCCGGGCCGCGAAAATCGGCTCGCGATTTTCCATCCCAAAAGGTTCCAGCAAAAGGAGTGCCTGCTGAAGTTCAGGCGTGACTTCTCTGAGGGGTAGTTCCCGATCGAACTCAAGCTGAGCCTCGAAATCGGCAGAAGTGAGCCGCGCTCGCGCGTACTGATCCAGATGCGCACGCAGCTTCTCCACGTTGGCGCTGGGCACTGCAAAGCCAACCGCATGTGCGTGTCCGCCGTAGCGCGAGAACAGCTCGTGGCAAGATTCGATCGCATGCAGCAGATGAAATGACGGGATCGATCGTCCCGAACCGTGCGCTTCGTCTCCTTCACGCGAAATGACCAGCGTTGGCCGCCCATGGCGTTCAACCACCCGCGACGCCGTGATGCCTATCACGCCGCGATGCCAGCCTTCGCCATCCACCACCACGCAGTACGCTTCGCGCAATGCGGGCTCTTCGTCAAGCCGGCGAAAAATGCTGTCCATGATGCGCCGCTCTTCTTCCTGACGCCCGGCATTCAACTGGTCAAGCCGGCCAGCAATCTTCCGGGCGCGCTCCATGTCTTTCTCGCTGAAAAGTTCGACCACGTCGCGGGCCACGTCCATGCGTCCGGCCGCATTCAGGCGAGGCGCGATGCGGAAGGCAACTTCGGTGGCGGTCAGCGCACGCCCGTCGCCGAGCTTAGAGACTTCAAGCAATGCCTTCAGCCCGACGTTTACGGGACGACGCAATCCCTGCAATCCAAGCTTCGCGAATACGCGATTCTCGCCCAGCAAGGGAACAGCATCGGCGATCGTTGCGATGGCCACAACTTTCATGAACGACATCAGCAGGCGTGACTGATCTTTCGCATCCAGCCGCCGCTGCATTAATCCCTGAGCCAACTTGAACGCCACGCCCGCGCCGCATAAATGCTTGCAGGGATAGTCGCAACCGTCTTGATTGGGATTCACGACAGCCAGCGCCTGCGGAACGCCGTCCACCCCGGGAAGATGATGGTCGGTGACGATCAGGTCCACTCCGGTGCGGCGCGCAGTTTCGGCGGCGGCGAATCCGCGGATGCCGGTGTCAACACTGATGATCAGCCGCACGCCGTCGGAAGCAGCGCGCTCGATCACCTCGTCGCGCATACCATAGCCTTCGCGGATGCGGTGCGGAACATGAAAGTCAGCCACTCCGCCGCAAAGCTCGATGGCCGTTTTGAGAATGACGATCGCTGTCGTGCCGTCCACATCGTAGTCGCCGTAAATCAGAACTTTCTCTTTGTGCTCTATCGCCGCTTCCAGCCGATCAAGCGCGGATTTCATCCCGCTCATCCGTAGCGGGTCGTGGAGATCGGCAAGTTGAGGAGAAAGAAAACGGGCAGCCGCTTCCGGTTCGTCAATCCCGCGTCCGACGAGCAGGTCGGCAAGCACGGGCAAAGCAGCAGGAGAGATTTTCAGTTTGGAATCATGCAGCGCTGCTTCGAGCACCCTGGCTTTAGGAGAATTCAGCGGATTGAAGATCCATCGCATGGGGCAGGTCTTAGGCGTCAGGCATGAGGTGTCAGGGAATTTGTAAGCCGGTCAATCGTGCGGTTTTCCTAAGACCTGACACCTGTTACCTGAGACCTGCCTCACCGCTCTTCGTCCTGGTCCGGCTCATCAATCATGAATCCGCCGCTATCATCCGCCAGTTCGCGCAGGTGCTGATAATGCTCATACCATTCGGTACCGGCTTCATAAACGAAGACGCATCCCTGGTACGCCCATCCGAGCTGCACGAATCCGGTTTTTCCGACATAGCTCTTCAGCCAGCGGCTTTCTTCCAGATCTTCTTCGCTTCTGTAATCGCCGTCGGCGAGGCGCTGAGACAACCGCTCCAACTCTTCGCGGTCAAGCGCCCAGGAATGCATGGTCAGGAAGGGCGCGCCCGTGGACTTGGCCAGCTCCACGAAATCTTTCCAGCCATCCGGATTATGTTCCGAATCCCACAGCACGCTGGGGACTTCTTCGCACTCGACATAGCCAAAGAAACGGCGCATGCCCAGACCTTCAATGAAGGCCGTCATATCGTCTTTCATGCCCGTTAGGTCGTCTGGAAGTGGAGACATGGAGTGTCATCATTGTACGGCTTGGCCCCAGTCACCCGCCACTGCGATAAGAGCGGATGCCTTGGTTTTCCCCTGTGAAGGTTTCCCTGTGCTCCTCTGTGCTCCCTGTGGTGAAGAACTTCTCAACCACAGAGGAGCACAGGGGCCACAGAGGTCCACGGAGGGAGGCATGGGGGTTTCACTGGCGGCACTCGTGGCCAGCGTTGTGTTAGACTTTTTGTTCACCAAACAACGTTAAATCATGCTTTTTTCCAAAGAATATGTGGGCTATCTCGCCCGCGAAGTCTCCAAAAAACTGGTGGCGAGCGGTCTCATAGAGACCAAGGCGATGCCTGCTCTTACCGAGAAGGTACACGCCGCTTTGCTCGAAGAACTGGCGCTCGAGGACCGCATTAACGATGAGGTTCGCGTCATTCTCGAAGCGTATTCCGACGAAATGCAGAAAAGCGGCGCCAATTACCAGGAAATGTTCCGTAAGGTAAAGACCGAGCTGGCGAAAAAATACAAGGCCATTCTTTGAAAACGACTTTGAGGACTCCCCTGCCGTGCGACTGAGCCGCGACAAAGTCAACAAACTCGCCCACGTCGTCACCGACGCTGTTGCTGACTTGGACGAGGTCGAGTTCATCGAGGACCGCAACACCATCCGCCTCGAAGTCCGCAAGATTCTTGAAGAGCTCCTCATGCAGGAAGCCCGCATCGACCAGGCCGCTCGCCAGAAAATCGAAAGCCAGCGTCGCACCATCATCGAGGGCTCCGAGGAATGGTCGATTCTGTATCGCAAGTATTACAACGAAGAAGTAAAGAAACTGGGACTGTAGCGAGCGATGAGCTTTCAGCCGTCAGCCATCAGCTAAACCACAAACACACTGATCATTTTCCCGCCTCGAACTCCATCATCCCTAAAACATCGTCCTGATCTTTATCCTCGCCCTTGATTCCCGCCGCATCGAGCTGACGCGCCACTGGCTGCACCACCTGTAGAATCCGCGCGAGCGTTTGCCCTACGGCTTCCTTGTCGCTGTTATCCGGCCCCCGGCGCTCGATCACACTTTGAAGAAAAGTTTTTGGCCGCGGATAGACCACGATCTTGACGTCATCGCTTTCGGGAACTCCAGCCGCCTTCTTCGCCAGTTTCAGTGCCGTATCGTAGCCGCCGAGCTCGTCCACCAAGCCCAGGTTCTTCGCATCCTGACCCGACCAGATCCGCCCCTTCGCAATCTCCAGCACTTTTTCCTTCGGCAACTTGCGGCCCTCGGCAACCTTGCTCGTGAAATCGACATACACGCGATCGAGCCATGACTGGAATCTCCCCCATTCGGCGGGCGTGTAATCGTGCGTTCCGGTGAACATGGTGGCGTTGCCGCCCTGATGCACTTCGTCCCACGAGAGTCCGACCTTATCCCAGAGGCCGCTGGTCAGCATTTTTCCGCCGAGCACTCCAATCGAGGCTGTGATAGTTCCCGGCTCGGCAACGATTTTGTCGGCTGCCATCGCCACAAAGTATCCGCCCGACCCCGCCAGATTTCCCATCGAAACAATCACCGGCTTTCCCGCCTGGTGCGCCCGCACCACTTCCCGCCAGATGGTGTCGGAAGCAACATAGGAACCGCCCGGACTATCAACCCGAAATAAGATCGCCTTCACGTCTTTGTCTTCCGCCGCCGCTCGAATCGCGCCCGCCACCGTATCCGAGCCCATATTCTGGCTGCCTTGCACGGGATCATAATTACTCTTGCCGCGAGTGACGTCGCCAACGCCGAACACCAGTGCAACTGTCTTTCCGTGATCATGGGGTCGTCCGGCGCGGTTCAAATATTTATCCAGGTAGAGGAGTTGCGCTCCCTCACCGGCCTGACTCTTTACTTTGCCGTAGACCTGATCGCGGTAAAGAACCCCGTCCACCAGCCTGGCTCCGACGGCTTCCTGGCCGAGATAAGGCCCCGCGTCCACCAGCGCCTGAAACTTTTCCGGTGCGATCTGCCGCGCCTGGCAGATGCCGTCCTTCATCTGGTTGAACCACGAACTCATGATCGCGGTCATCGCTTCTTTGTGTGGACTGGTGTACTTAGTCTCGGTGAAGAAGTTGAGCGCATTCTTGTACTCGTAGCGGTGATCGCCATGAAAAGTCACGCCCAGCTTTGAGAGCGTCCCTTTGATGAATGGAGACTCCATGATGATGCCCGTCAGTCCGACGTCGCCCGAGGGCTGCAGATAGATTTGATCAAACGCGGTCGCCAGATAGTAAGCGCCGTTGCCCGGACCAAACTCACCGAAAGTTTCCGCATAGGCGACCGCAAATTTCCTATGCGCGCGAAATCTTTGCACAGCATCGCGAATCTCCTGGGTCTGCGCCATTCCCATCGGAGCCGCGCCGATCTTGGCAATCATGCCGACGACGCGGTCGTCACTCGCTCCGCGATCAATCGCGTCCACCACGTCGCGCAGCGTCTGCTTTTCCGTCAACATCAAGCGCGCGGTCGGCGTGTCGGGTGCGTCCTCGAGGAACGTCTGCTCGAAATTGGCTTCGAGAATCGTCTTGGATGGAACTCTGCCCTTCGCTCCGATCACAGCCACCAACACGATTGCCATTCCGATCAGCCACAGAGCGCCCAGGATGGCAAGGAAACGTACGATCAACTTGGACATGGGTTACTCCCTTTTTGGTCAGAAAGAGCAGTCTAACTAAGCGCGGGGCTGGGCGCTAGCGATCGGAAAACAGAGCGACGTCAAAAAGAGGACAAGGTCGCTAGGGCCTCGAGTGACTCAGGTGGGGCGTTGTAATTGCGCCTTCGGCGGCTGACCTGACCAGCGCTGCGTACTTTGCGAATACTCCGGTTTTGTAGCGCGGCGCCGGGGGTTTCCATTCCGCCATGCGGCGCGTGATTTCGGCATCGGATATTTCCAGTTCCAGCCTTCGGATCTTGGTGTCGATGGTGATCTTGTCGCCTTCGCGAATGGCGGCTATCGGACCGCCCAGCGCCGCTTCTGGAGCTACGTGACCGACCATCAGGCCGCGAGTTGCGCCGCTGAAGCGTCCGTCGGTGATCAGGGCTACGCTTTCACCGAGACCTTCGCCCACGATGGCCGCGGTCACGCTCAGCATTTCTCGCATGCCGGGGCCGCCCTTGGGACCTTCATAGCGGATTACGACCACGTCTCCAGACTTGATCTGCTTGCTGGTCACCGCTTGCATTGCCGCTTCTTCGGAATCGAAGACGCGCGCGGGGCCGGTGTGGGACTGGCGTTCGTGGCCGCTCATCTTTACTACTCCGCCGCCGGGAGCTAGATTGCCTTTTAAGATGACGAGGCCACCTGTGGCTTTCAATGGCTTGCTCAGGGGCGCGATCACCGTCTGGCCGGGCGTTTCTTTCGCGGCGCTCGCCTCTTCGGCAAATGTCTTTCCGGTCACGGTCATCGTTGAACCATTTGCGTGCTTGCCCTCGAGCAGGCGCTTGGCAATCAACTGAATGCCTCCGGCCGCGTCCACATCCGCAGCTACGTATTTTCCCGCGGGCTTCAAATCAGCTAGCAGGGGCGTGCGTTCACTGACTCGCTGAAAGTCATCGATTTCTAGCGGCAGTCCCATCTCTCGCGAGATCGCTAACAAGTGGAGGACGGCGTTGGTCGAGCCTCCCGTCGTGGCCACACCCGCGATCGCATTCTCGAACGCAGCGCGGGTCAAAATATCGCTGGGACGAATGCCTTGCTTCAGAAGATTCATGACCACTTCGCCGCAGCGGAAGGCCACTTCGTCCTTGCGCGGGTCCATGGCTGGAATGCCATTGAATCCCATGGGCGAGAGGCCGATCAATTCCATCACCGTGGACATAGTATTTGCGGTGTACTGGCCGCCGCATGCGCCTGCTCCGGGACACGCTACGTTCTCCAGCGCCAGTAAGTCGGCGTCGCTCATCTTGCCCGCGGCATTCGCGCCTACGGCCTCGAATACGTCCTGAATGGTTACGTCCTTGCCCCGAAATTTTCCGGCGGCAATCGTCCCTCCGTATAGGACAAGGCCGGGCAGGTTCATCCGCGCGAGGGCCATGGCTGCGGCGGGGATCGTCTTATCGCAACCGACTATGCAGACCGCCGCGTCGAAAAGCTGTCCGCGGCAGACTAGTTCGATGGAGTCGGCAATCACCTCGCGGCTCACCAGCGACGCCTTCATGCCTTCGGTGCCCATGGTCTCGCCGTCGGAAATGGCAATGGTGTTGAATTCCATCGGCGTGCCACCGGCGGCGCGGATTCCTTCCTTCACCTTGGCCGAGAGCCGCCGCAGGTGGAAGTTGCAGGGCATGGTCTCAATCCAGGTGTTGGCTACAGCGATTAGCGGTTTTGCGAGATCGGCGTCGGTGAAGCCGATGGCCTTATACATGGCGCGCGCCGGAGCCTGGTCGCGCCCATCAGTGATGCTGCGACTGCGATGTTTGAGGTCCATGGGGGTGATGCCAGAACAGGACAGTCTAACTGAATCGCTGACACGGTGGAGCGACGGGCGCCTCGCCCGTCCCGCACTGCGGAAGGCCGGGCGAGGGCGCCCGGCGCTCCACTAATCAGGCGTTAACCACTTTTGGCGGCGCCGGCTTTGCCTCGGCTGCTTTCTTCTTCTCCGATGGCAGCCACGACATCATCGCCCGCAACTGCTCGCCTACTTTTTCAATCGGATGCTGCTTCTCGCGCTCCCGCAGCTTGGCAAAATTCTTGCCGCCGCTCTTATTCTCGGCGATCCATTCCCTGGCGAAGCTGCCGTCCTGGATTCGCGCCAGCACTTCTTTCATCGCTTTGCGTGTCGTATCTCCGACAACCATTTCGCCGCGGGTGAGGTCACCATACTCGGCAGTGTTCGAAATCGAATAGCGCATGCGGCTCAGGCCGCCTTCGTAGATCAGATCGACGATCAGCTTCATCTCGTGGACGCACTCGAAGTAGGCAATCTCAGGAGCGTAGCCCGCCGCTACCAGCGTCTCAAAGCCTTTCTCCATCAGCGACGTCAACCCGCCGCAGAGCACAGCCTGTTCGCCAAACAAGTCACTCTCGGTTTCTTCTTTGAAAGTTGTCTGCAGTACGCCGGCACGTGTCGAACCGATGCCGTGCGCGTAGCTGAGCGCGAATTCATGCGCGCGTCCGCTGGCGTCCTGGTGGATAGCCAGCAGTGAAGGCACGCCGCCGCCCTGCGAATACACTCGGCGCACTAAATGGCCCGGGCCCTTCGGCGCGATCATGACTACGTCTACATCTTTCGGAGGCTCGATGGTCTTGAAGTGAATCGCAAAGCCATGCGAGAAGCCGAGAATTTTGCCTTTGCGTAGGGCCGGCTTGATCGCCGATTCGTAGAATTCGGCCTGAGTCTCGTCGGGCGTGAGAATCTGAATCCAGTCGGCGCGCTTGGCGGCTTCAGTTGGAGCGACTACGGTCATTCCATCGGCGCGCGCCTGCTTGGCGGAGCCGCGCTCGGGATCGAGGCCGATGATCACGTCGTATCCGCTGTCACGCAGGTTCTGTGCCTGCGCGTGCCCCTGCGAGCCGTATCCGAAAACGGCGATGGTTTTTCCCTTTAGGGCGGAAGGGTTGGCATCGTTCTGATAAAAAACTGTGGCCACTGGGAAGCTCCTTATGGATGTTTAACCAAATAGACCGACCGATCGGTCGGTTTTAGAAATGCTACCCACCTGAACCTGCGGTGTCAACCGCGGATTCCTTCGGCGTTCATTCTAGGGGCCCAGTCGGTTCGCGCGCGGATTCAAAACTCGAAGTACGATCCAGAGCGCGCCGGATGCGTCCTGCCACCAGTTCCGGTCGCTGGGAGCAGGCCTTCTGCTTCTTCAATGCCATGCAGGGTTTCCCAGGCGGCTTCGGTCAGAGCCGGGTCCGCGCCTACAATGTCGCGGATCATTTGCCAGGCGGCGAGGTTGAGCGCGCCCTCCGGCGCAGGACCCATGGCCAGCGAGACTGAGCACTGCGGACAGAAACAGATGCGCTGCGCCGAAGATTTCTGGCGCGGCCTTACTCCCACCGTCTGCGCGAACAAGTACACCGCTACCGATTTTTGCCCGGTCTCGAGTTCCCGGCTACAGCGTAGACAATACAGGTTATCCAAGAGTTCTGTCCGCAGTTGGCTCCAAGATCTATTCACGCTACTGTCGCCAAGACACTACCAACGGCACAAGTATGTAGAAGGATTCCTCCAGCATGCCGCCTCATTCGGCGCGCGAACCAAGCTCGCGAACCAAGCTCGCGAACCAAAGTTTGCTCTAGGCAGAAGCGTCTTGCATCGCGCACTCTAGGTGCCATGGGCGTTGATCCATCCGCAAAATTCTTGCAGCCGTCACGAGTTTCGAAAAGACGCCAACAGGTGGCCGCCGTTTGTTACCGCATGCGCAAACGCGGCGTCGAATTCCTGTTGATTCAAACTCGCGGCGGACGTTGGATTTTCCCCAAGGGTGGCGTTGAACCGGGTCTCACCCACGCCCAGTCCGCCGCGCTAGAGGCTTTTGAAGAGGCTGGGGTTCATGGCCGCATGGAGGAAATTGCATTCACCAGATACTTCCGTCGCAAGCCTGACCCTGCAACTGCTGCCCGGTCCGCGCAGCCAGAGCTCGCCGTCAATGCCCACCTTTGCCAAGTGTCCCAGCTCGAACCGCCGCAGGAATCGAATCGAAACCCCACTTGGGCTTCCGCTGAAAAAGCTAAGCGACTTCTACTGAAAGACCGTCCTCCCGAATTTGGCGCGGAGCTCGCTCGGGTTGTCGAACGGGCCGCATTGAGGATTCAGCGGCTGCACAGCGGAACCCACCACGTTCCAGATCGCATGCCGAGGGATGGATTGCAGAAAGTCCGCTTTGAGGCTTTTGAAGATGGACGCTTGCCTGATGATGTCAGACAGGCTGTGCTCACCCGCTATTTTCTCCAGAATAACGGCGCGCATGAGGGAGTTCGTCGCTCAGTGCTTCGGCTCGGCATTGGAGCGGCTTCTCCGTCCGAAAAAGCTCAGAACGTCACTGTGATCGACAGCGGCCGGAAACTAAATCCCTCAAAGCCCGCCTATACGGCCTCCAGCAAGAACAAGATCACGAGCAAACTCGTTGGTGGTCGAGCGCAGAAGAGTTAGCGATTGTCGTCAGCCGAAACTGCAAACTGAGCGACCCGCGCTACAGCCTCGCTCCGATGTCATCAACTCAAAATGTGACGGTGGTACACTTCTCACCCACATCTATATCTATGCTTGAAGTGAAGCACCTTACGAAGAATTACGGAAAGCTGATTGCCGTCACCGGCGTTAGTTTTCGGGCTGATCGCGGAGAGACTATCGGCTTGCTCGGGCCGAACGGCGCCGGCAAAACGACGACTGTCTCCATGATTGCGGGATTGCTGAGCCCGGATTCCGGCGAAATCCTCATCGAAGGTAAGCAGGTAAAGAACGACACCGACCCAGTCAAGCTGAAGATCGGACTCGTCCCGCAGGACATGGCGCTTTATGACAAGCTCTCGGCCCGGGACAATTTGACTTTTTTCGCGGCGCTTTACTCGCTCGCCGGTGCGAAGGCGAAACAAGCAATTGACGATGTCCTGAATCTGGTCGGACTCTCGGATCGCGCCGGCGACAAAGTGGAAACGTTCAGCGGAGGTATGAAGAGGCGTTTGAATCTGGCGGCGGCCCTGCTTCACGATCCGCAAATTCTTCTGCTCGATGAGCCGACGGTCGGCGTCGATCCGCAAAGCCGCAATGCCATCTTTGACAATCTCGAGGCCCTGAAGAAGCGGGGCAAAACCCTCATCTACACCACCCACTATATGGAAGAGGCCGAGCGCCTCTGCGACCGCATTGTGATCATCGATCACGGAAAGATGATTGCCAACGACACGCTGCAGGGACTGCACAAGATGCTGCCGGTCGCCAACGTGATTGCCATCGATCTGGACCATGCGGACAGTTTCAAGCCCGAGCAGATGTTGGCGCTGCCGGAGGTGAAGTCGTCTGAGTTGGTAGATGGCAGTCTCAGAGTTGGAGTTCACGACCTGTCTCGCGGCGCTCCCGGCGTTCTTCGGTGGCTAGCCGAGAACGGGCACTCCTATCATCATGTCTCGAGCGAGCAGCCGGATCTCGAGACCGTGTTTCTTACTCTCACCGGAAGGAGCCTTCGAGACTCGTAATGATTCCATTCCTGGCCCTGGTGCGAAAAGATCTGAAATTGTTCTTCAACGACCGCAAAGCCGTGATCGTCGGGTTGCTGGTTCCCATCGTGTTGGCCTCGTTCTTCGGCTACATGTTCGGCGGGCAAAGCGGCAAGGCGGAGACGAGCAAAGTGCCCGTGCTGGTAATTGACCAGGATGGGAGTGACATCTCTCGTGGCCTGATCGTCCAACTTGCCAGCGATAAGAACCTTGATGTAAAACCCTCCACGCTGGACGCCGCGCACGAAGCGGTTCGCAAGGGGAAGGCGACCGTCGCGATTGTCATCCCCAAAGATTTCGGCAAGGATGCCGGACACGCGCTGTTCACTGGCGAGAACAAACCTCAACTCAGCGTGCTCTATGACCCTTCCCACAATGTGGAACTCGGCATGGTAAGGGGCATCCTGAGCGGCGCGGTTATGCAGACCGTCAGCAAAGAGATGTTCACCGGCATAGGCGGGCGCGAAATGGTGAACGAGTCCCTCGCGCAGGTCGAGAACAATCCTCGGATCTCAGCGGAAGAGCGGAAGGCTCTGCGCCATCTGCTTGGCGGCGTGAACGAGTTGAACGAGCAGCGAGAACGCCAGGGCGAGTCCGGGCAAGGTACGATATCCGGCGGCCTGACGATGCCGTACGATACGCGAGAGCAAGCGATCACCTCAGGGAAAGACATCGAGTACAACGGTTACGCTCACGCATTCGCGGGGATGGGGATTCAGTTCATCCTCTTTATGGGACTTGATGTCGGGATCGCGCTGCTGACTCTGCGGCAAAGCGGGCTTTGGCAACGGCTTCGGGCCGCGCCGCTTTCCCGAACTATGCTGCTGGGCAGCCGGACGGTAAGCGCTTCCCTGATTGCGGGATTTATTCTGCTGGTGCTGTTCGGCTTCGCACGGGTTGTGTTTGGCGTCCACATCCTCGGCAGCTTCGCGGGCTTTGTGGGAGTCTGCGCGGCATTTTCGTTGATGACTGCCGCCTTCGGCCTCATGGTCGCCGCTCTCGGTGAGACGGTCGAAGCCACACGCGGCTATTCCATCATGGCAACACTCATCATGGTGATGCTCGGCGGCGCATGGGTGCCTACTTTTGTCTTCCCGGCGTGGCTGCGCAAATTGACCGTGGTCATTCCGACCCGGTGGGCAATGGATGGGCTGGACGGCATGATCTGGCGCGGATTGGGATTCTCTTCTGCGCTCGCTCCCATCGCTGTTTTGCTACTCTTCACCCTGTTGTTCGGGGCGGTGGCGGTGACGCGGTTCCGCTGGCGAACCGAATGATATGAGTTGTTCTTGCTTTTGGGTGGCGCAGCGGTTCACCGCTGCGATAACAGGCTTGTTCTTAGTGACGGCTTCAGCCGCTGAGGGCGACTGCGGCGCTCAAGCCGAGTTTTTCCGCAGACTGCTAGAGCAGGAACCCCATTCCGCGATACCATCTCTGAATGCTTCGCGAAGCAGCCATCGATCATCGGCAAGAACCCAGACAGGAACCTCGCCAGGAAATCCTGCGTGCCGCCGCGCGCCTTTTTCAGCAGCAGGGCTACGATGCCACTTCCATGAACGATGTGGCCGCCGCGCTCAAGCTCTCCAAGGGCGGCCTCTATCATCACTTCCAGTCGAAAGACGAAATCCTGTTCCACATCATGTCGCACGCCATGGAGATCACCGAGGAACGTGTCATCAATGTGGTGCGCCGCATCGGGGGAGCCAGCCTTGAGGGAACCGAAGAGCGCTTGCGCACGCTGATCCGGCTGCACATCCAGGTTGTGCTCAGTCCCGAAGACCGTGAGATTACGGTCATGCTGCACGAGAATCATCCGCTGCCGCCAGCGTTCCGCCGCAAGATCAACGGACGCAAGAAGGACTACCTGCACTTCGTCGAGAACCTCATCGCCGATGTCCAGCGCAAGCGTAATTCGCCGTCTCCGGTCACGCCGCGGGCGGCCGCCTTCGCCCTGGTCGGCATGATCAACTGGATTTATCAGTGGTACAAGCCCGGCGGGCCGTTGACCGGAGACGCGCTGGTGCAGCAGTACACGGATATTTTCTTTCACGGCGCGGTGGGATGAGTTCTCTATAGCATTCCTGTAAACGGCTGACGGTTCGTATCAGGGCATCGCTTTAGCGATGCCGAAATCGGGGCGAGAGCCATGCGCCTTCAGGCGCTGCGTGGCGTGCGAAAAAACGCATGACTCACTTTTTCCATATCGACGATCTCTCGCGCCAGCGCGCGGAAAAAAACAAACTCTACCTCGAATTTCTCCGCGTTCCCGCCATGAGCGCCGGCGTCTATGTTCTGCCAAAAGGTGGCGCCGATCCCCAGAAGCCGCACCGCGAGGACGAGATGTACTACGTCATCCGAGGACGTGGCCACATGCAAATCGGTTCCGACCACGCCGAGGTGCGCGCCGGATCGGTTATTTTCGTCGAGGCTGAACTGAAGCATCGGTTCTACGATATTCAGGAAGAGCTCGAAGTCCTGGTCTTCTTCGCTCCCGCGGAACAGGAATGACCTTGATGACTGGTGGAGCGACGGGCGATCCACCGGCGATTTGCTACGAGAAATCATTTCGGCGGCACCCAATACACTTCTTCCTTTAAGTTCTCTTTCTGGAAACCAATTCGCTTCAGAATGCCCTTCGCGTGCTCGATCATCTCCGGATGCCCGCACAGGTACCCCACACTGTTCGCCCCGGTAAGCCCCCACTGGTCGGCGTATTTGCGAATCAGATCGTCGACGCGTCCGACCTCGCCCTTCCAACTATCGTCCTCCCACGGACGGCTCACTGTGAAAACACAGCGAAACCACGGCGCTTGTTTCGCGACGCTTTCCAGTTCCTCGCGATAACCGAACTCCCACGACCGGCTCGCGCCGTTCAGCAAAAATAATTTGTGGTCACCCGCGAACCTGCCTTCTTTCCAGTCCTTGAACAGGGTTCGCACGTAGCTGACAAAAGGCGCGACCCCGGTCACGCTGCTCACCATCAAATGATTCGTGCGATCGGGTTGTGCGGTGTCGAATGTGAAGCGCCCCTTCGCAACTTTGCGCACCAGAACTTCGTCGCCCAACTGCAGGTCATACAACGGAGGCGTTGTGGCGCCCTGCGGCACGAGTTCAAAAAAGAATTCCAGTTCCTTTTCGTAGGGAGAAGAAACAATCGAGTAGGGACGCTCCAATGGCCGCGCGTCCCGTTCAATCCCAAGCGTGGCGTATTGACCCGGAGCAAACTTGAACTCGGATCCGGGGTCAATGCGGATCATCCACAGATCGGGCGCAAAATCCCCACGCTTGGTGATCTGGGCCCGGTAGTGCTTGTCATCCATAGGGCAGGTCTTAGCTCTCAGTTCTCAGATTCAGTTCTCAGAAAGTTCGACGACGGACGTCGGACGAAGGATGCAGCATTCCGCGAATTGGGCGCGGAGGGTCAACCTGGCTGGCAGTTCGCATCCGGTTTCTCTGAGAACTGAGAACCGAGAACTGAGAACTGAAAAGAGAACAGCCCGCAAGCTCTTAAGCCTGCGGGCTGCCCGGTGGACTGTTTGGGATTGACTGAGGTGGTCACTCTCGTGGCCCCTCGCTCACTCCGGTGCCGGGCACAGTCTGTGCCCGGCGGATCAGCCCATACTCACGGATTGTTTGCGAGAGATCGTTCCCGATTCCCCCGACCAAAGGTTCCTCGAGAACTCCCCTTAGAGCAACCGCCCTAAGACTCAGCCACCTCACCTGGTCTGGTACTACTGTGACTATCAGAACTTGTCATCCGACCACCTCCTTTCCGGTGTAAACGCAGAGTACAAAAAAAGCCGGCTCGTCGTCAACTGCACGGACGTGGAGTGCCGGAAGAGGCAATAGTTCTCAGTTCCCAGCCCTCAGTTCTCGGTGATAAGTACATGAACGAGATACTGAGAACTGAGAACTGCCCTTCGCGGGTACACTGGTTTCGGGTTGCGCCGGCCGTCGCGCATGCTGAATTGGGCATCCCTAATCGACGAATGAAAACAACCACTGTGGAGTTCCGCTGAACATGCCATCCGTGAGCGTGGCTTCCACCGTTCTCAACGAGAGTGACGACATCGACTCACTGGTTGAGAGTCTCATGCGGCAGAGTCTGGCTCCGGCCGAGGTCATCATCGTTGATGGCGGTTCCACCGACGGAACCTGGGAGCGTCTGCAGGCCGCCCGGGCGATATACCCGACGCTGGTTCCCATCCGCGATGAAAGCTGCAGCCTGCAACGATCCCCGGGACCGATTGCACGCGGCCGCAATGTCGCAATCGCCGCAGCCTCCTCCGATATCATCGCCTGCGCTGATGCCGGCTGTACCTACCATCCCGACTGGCTCGCCAACCTCACGGCCCCGATTTTTGCAGGCGACTCCCAGTATTCCGTCGGCGGATCTTATATTGATTCCGAAACTTCTACGGTCTGGGACGTTGCCTCAGCGCCTTTCTTCGGAGTCAAGTTGAACGCCAAAGCTGCAACCAAGTCCTGCACCGCCCGCTCCATGGCCTTCCGGCAAGAACTCTGGCGGCGAGTCGGCGGATTCCCGGAGACCGTCTTCCTCGGAGAAGACACCTTATTCGATTCCGAGGTCCGCAAGCTTGTGGCTCCCGCCTACCCGGAACGCGCCAAGGCGTCGTACCAGCCTCGCCATACTTTCCGCTCGGCACTTCGGCAAATGGTCAGCTATTCCGTAACCGACGGCGTTTTGGGTGGACGCTCGGCCCGTCTATGGCGGAACGTGGCTCGCTGCCTCGCCGAAATTCTTGCCATTCTCGCTCTCGTTTACTCGCCCATTCCGCTCCTGTGTGTGCTCGCCCTCGAAATCTACTTCGCCTTCAGGCTGGACTGGCGCGATCTTCGCAAATCTCCTATGCGAGTGCTGGCCGCGCGCCTGATATTTTCCCTGATCGTGCCCTGGGTGGTTGCGTGGTACCAGACTGTAGGCAGCATCACCAAGAAGAACCGTCCCAACCGGCAAAATTTCTAGGAGCAGCCCGGCACTCGCAGTACATGCCCGCCAGATACCTACCTTCGTTATCGCCTCTTCCCTAGACTGAAAGCACCCCTGCAAAGCAGGAAAGGCTTCCCCAAGTCATCGATCTTTGGCATCGCTTCCACCGGTCGAGACGGGGCTTGCCCCGTCTCCCGCTGCCGAGACGCGGCAAGCCGGGTCTCTGCTGGCATGCTGAGGCTAGCCCTTCCAGCGATATGCATTTTGTTGGGCCAGTCCTATATGCGCCAGCACCCGGTTCGCGAATTCCCGCGCCATCTCATCAGGGCTCGACGGGTGGTTATAAAACGTTGGGACCAGCGGGAAGATCGTCGCTCCCGCGTCCGCCGCCAGCGCCATGTTGCGGATGTGGATTTTATTCAGCGGCGTCTCGCGCACGCACAGCACTAGCGGCCGACGCTCTTTAAGACTCACATCGGCGGCGCGTTCGATGAGGCGCGATGACGTCCCATTGGCAATGCGGCCCAGCGTTCCGACGCTGCACGGGATTACGACCATCGCGTCCGAAGGATATGACCCGCTGGCCACGTTCGCCCCGATATCGCTGTTGGACTGCTCCTGAATCTTTGTCGCAGACGCGCCGATGATTTGACGTAGGAGATCAGATCGGCCTTCGACACCGAGTTCCTCGGCCATGACGCGCAGGCCGCTGTCAGAAGCGATGAAGTTCACCGTCTTCACCCGCGGATCGCGTTCCACGGTGAGTAGAAAGTGCTTCAGAAATATGGATCCGCTGGCGCCGGTAGTGGCAACAGTCAGGTTTTCCGGCGGAATAGGAGGCAAGTCGGCGCTCCACGAGGTCCATTTCAGTTCACGGCCTCGAAAAACTGAGGATAGGTACGCGGGAAAAGCAAGTCAAGGCGGCGCCGGAGGTTTGCTGCATCTTAATGATTTGTCATCCCGAGCGGAGCGAGGGATCTGCAGTGTTGTTGACTTAGCGAACGGCGAATTTATGGCAACCACCGGCCTTTTACGATCGCGGCGCAGTGCCGCTCAACTCCACGCCATCGCGAGCGTCGAGCGTGAAATCCGCGCCATTGATCCGGCCGGCGGACGCAAATATCTCCGCGACTTTCGCGACGCCTATTGCTCCTATCAGAAAGTTCTAGACTCCAATAGTGTCCGGCACGAAATCGCCAAATCTGGAATCGTTTTGGTCGGCGACTATCACGCCCTGCCCAATTCGCAGCGCTATCTGGCTTCGCTCCTTCGCGATTTCGATTTCCGCGGGCGCCCCGTGGTGCTGGGAGTCGAGACTATTTTCTCCCGCGATCAGCATATTCTCGACGAATGGTTCCGCGGCGAAATTGATGAAGGCGAGTTGCGCCAGCGCATCCGTTTCGAACTCGACTGGGGATACGAATGGGCTCCATTTTACGAATTGCTCTCCGCCGCCCGCGACCACGGCGCCGCCATCTATGGGCTTGATTGCATGCCTCGCGAAGACTTACGCAAGATCGGAGCCCGCGACCGTCACGCCGCCGACAAGATTGCCGAACTTCGCCGCCGCCATCCGGACGCGCTCATCATTGCGTTGTTCGGTGAGTCTCATCTCGCGCCTCAGCATATGCCCGCCCTGCTCCAGCAGCAGCTTCCCGACGAACGCATGCTCATCGTTCTGCTGAACGTTGACGCCCTCTACTGGCTCGCCGCCGGTGAAACGCGCGACCACGTCGAAGCGGTCCAAGTCCGTAAAGACGTCCGCGAAAATGTCGTGTGCGTCTTCAACGCCACGCCGCTGGAAAAATACGAGAACTACCGCCTCTGCCTCGATCGCTGGGCGCGCAATGAGGATGACCACAGCGCACCCGACCTCCGCCCCACCCTCTACAATCTCATCGACGGTATGGTGCGTTTTTTAGGCATAAACCAATATTCCGCGCACAACACCACGCAGCCCAAGCTTCTGGTCGACTTGATGCCCGAAGTCCATTCGCGCAGCTCTGATGCACTCCTGCGCCGCCTGTTATCCCGCAAGGGATTCACTGCGGAACATCGCCGATCCCTGCTCCGCCAGGTCCGCGAGCGCGGCAGCGTCTACCTCAGGCCCATCAATGCCGTGTATGTGCGCGAGTTCCGCATGACCTCCTCCGCCGAAGACGCCACCCGCTTTCTTCATCAAGCCTGTCGCGGGTTGCCGAATCTCCACAATGCCAAGGCTTTAGCACAGCACACCGCACCGAACGCCGCGCCAGGGATTCAGCCGCTGGACAAAGACGATGCGTTTTACGTGGCCGTCTTCGAGCACGCGCTCGCCTTTTTCGGATCGCGCATCTTAAACCCGGCGCGTCCCGCTCTCCGCGATATCGACATTGCGAATCTGTTCGATGTGACGCATGAAGACCTAGAAAACCAGACTTCGCTGCCCTTTGCAGAGGCCGTTGAAGCGCTCGACTTCCTGACCCAACATCGCCAACACGAATTTCGTTCCGCGCAGGCTCCAGCCTTCACTGGCCACAAGTACGAATATGTCGCCCGGCAACTTGGATATCTCACTGGCACCGATCTCTACGACGCATACATCGAGGGTCGCTTGACCACCGCCGCCCTGCGCAAGCTCTTCCTGACCCACATAGAACAGCCCGGCCTGGCGCGCGCAGCCTATGTCCGGCTGCGAACGCGCTTGCGCTCCGGAAGGCGCGCATAAAATACTTTCGCTCTTGGCGTTGATGATTCTGGTTTTCTCTGTGCCCCCCTGTGTCCCTCTGTGGCCTCTGTGGTTAAAGTTTCTGCTTTTCTCGGCGTTCTCCGCGTCTCGGCGGTTCAAAGTTTCAGATTTTGCAGCCGCTGCGGTATCCTCACCTGTCCAATGCCTGACGACCTTCAACTCCAGTCCCAGACGCCCGATGCGCTCATGCTCTTCGGTTTCTGGTACCGCGCGCTGCCGTCAAATCAACTCCGCCGCGGACAGCTCGCCAAGACGATGTTGCTGGAACAGCCATTAGTCATTGGACGAGGACGAGGGCGCGACCAACCAGGCCAGCCCTTTGCTCTGCGCGATGCCTGTCCGCATCGCGGCATGCCGCTTTCCTGCGGACACTTCGACGGACAGCAAATCGAATGCTCCTACCACGGCTGGAGATTCGACGCCCACTCCGGCCAATGCCAACTGATCCCGTCGCTCGTCCCCGATCAAACTCTGAAAATCGACCGCATCTACGCCGGCAGCTATCCCTGCGAAGAGCGCGACGACTTCATCTGGGTCTTCATTCCCGATCCCAGTCCAGCCGGCGCCGGATTCTCGAAACCCGCGCCCGCTCCCACTCCCGCCCCCGAGATTCCAAAATTCGGCGAGCACTATAAACTCGCCTATCTCACTGCCGACCTGCCTTGCTCCGTCGACCACGGTATCATCGGCCTGATGGATCCCGCACACGGCCCCTTCGTCCATCAGGCGTGGTGGTGGCGCTCGCAGAAATCAATTCACGAGAAGCAGAAAAACTTCGAGCCGATCCCCTATGGATTTCGCATGAGCGCCCACACGCCCAGCTCTAACAGCGCTCCCTACAAGCTTCTGCGCCTCTACGCCGACGCCGATTCGATTACCACGACCATCGATTTCGTGTTGCCCAACCTGCGCTCGGAAATCATTCGCGCCGGCAAATACTGGTTTTCGAGTCTCACCACCGTCACTCCCAGCACGCGCAACCAGTGCCGCATCGACGTGGTGGCCGCCTGGAATTTGTTTCGCTGGATTCCCTTCGGCCCCCAGTTGCTGAAATTCGTCTTCGCAAAATTCGTGGAGCAGGATCGCCGCACCATGGAACTCCAGTCCGAGGGCTTGAAACATAACCCGCACCTCATGCTGATCGACGACGCAGACCGTCCGGCGAAGTGGTATTTCGGGTTGAAGAACGCCGTGCTGGAAGTGAAGAAGAATGGCGGAGAATTCAAGCACCCAATGAGCGGGCCGGTTACGCTACGCTGGAGGAGTTAAGGGGCTCGTGATTATGCAACAAGACGGTCTTGAAGTATTCAGTCGGTTTGCTGAGGTTGCGAAAAAGTACTGCGGGGCGGTCGACTCTGCTCGCAGTGTGGAAAGGAATGACCTGGTACTGAGGATCTACCGGCTACTCCCGTTACTGGTCGGCGAAGCCATAGGCCTGGCAGTTGTCGAACCAAGTGAATATGGAAATCAGAAGGAGCGCAGAAAGGCCCGAATGAGCGAACAACAGTGGGGCGAACTGTACTCACTCCTCAAGGAGAAGCTTTGGGATTGGAATCTCTATTCGCAGGTTTTTGACCGAACGAAGGACCGAGAAGCAATCGACGGATCGCTTGCCGACGACATAGCAGACATTTATCGCGACTTGAAAAAGGGCCTCGTCCTTCACCATTCCGAACTTGCGCCCCCTGACGACATACTTTGGGGAGTGGCGGTTTGGTTTCTATTCTCATTGGGGCCGGCATGCAATGGATGCCCTACGCACAATCCACTCTCTGCTGGAGCCCACTCTGAGCTAGGTTCCAGAGCCGATTTCGGAACGCCAACCAGCATCAGAGAATTGGCATTTTCTTTGGGAACTGAAAACTCCCGTCACCAAATAATCTTGAGTCCGCCGTACAACTTGAATTTTTCATCGGGCGTCACCACGGGGGTCTTCTCACACAACGCCTGGGCGATGATTTGGCGATCAAAAGGATCGCCATGATGAAGCGTCAGTTCGAATAATCGCAAGGCATGCTCGCCCGTGTATGGCAGTATGCGAATATCCAGGTCCTGAACCGCCTGACGCGCCATTGCAGCCGTGACCCTCAGCTTACCCAAGGATGCTTTGATTGCGATCTCGGTTATGGAAATCGCGCTTAATTCGAGAACGTTTTCCGGGTTCTCCAACGCGGCCGCCGCGCGCTTGCTGAGCCGCTCAGGCGCCTCGACTGCGTAGATCAGAATTGCGGTGTCGAGAAGCAGGCGCACTTTGAATCTACCCGCGCCCCGCGAGGAAATCTTCCACCGCATCCTCGGTCATCGGCTTCCACCAGTCCGGATCGAACACCTGGATTTTGCCCTTCAGTGTCCCAAGCATTCGTTTCTTACGAGTCGGCTTTTTCGTGCGCACAATGTCCACGACGGGCACACCCCGGCGGCAGATGGTCACTGGCTGTCCATCCTCAACCGCCTTAATCAATTCCGGCAGTTTGTTCTTGGCATCTGCTACGCTGACTTGCATGTTCCGATTATAGCTATCTTAGATAGCTATGTCACGATAGCTTTTGACTTCCTGAGACCTAACACCTGAGGTTACTCCCCCACCAGCCAGTCCATCGCCTCTTCCCGCGTCTTGAACGTCACAATCTCACGTTGGGAAAAACTTTCGAAGTTTTCCATGAACGCGTGCGGGATACTCTCCGCGCCGACCCATGCCGTCTTTTTCACAAACGGACGATCGAGCGTCAACACTTCTTTAAGCTTGGTAGCGACTGCGTGATCCACGGTTGCTCCGGTGAAATCGCCGAGCGTGACTACCGATTGGCGTGCGTGCTGCGCCACCGTGATCCGCACGTGCTCCAGCAGAAGCTGCATCTCGTGCGCACTGGTGTGCGAAAAGTCCAACAGCAGAATTTGCTTGCCCTTGTGCTCGATGAAATGGATACGATCATCCATTGTGGGCCTCGCGGGTTCCTCTGTGGTGGTCCCCTGTGGTCCTCTGTGCACTCTGTGGTGGAGAAAAGTCTTAACCACAGGGGCACTGGGTACCACCGCGGACGCCTAGCTTAAAAGCGCTTCCACGACCTTGTACACCGAGTCCAGCGCCGAGTCCAGCGCCGCCACATCTTTTCCGCCCGCTTCGGCCAGGTCCGGACGCCCGCCGCCTTTGCCGCCAACTTTCTCCGCCACCGCACCTACCACTTTCCCCGCCTGAATGCGGCTGGTCAAATCTTTGGTGACGCCCGCAATCAGCGAAACGTTTCCGTCCGCCGCCGATCCGACCACCACCACGCCCGAGCCGAGTTTGTCGCGCAGTTGATCGACCAGCGTCCGTAGCTGCGCGCGTTCGAGATTATCCACGCGATGAGCAAGCACTTTGACGCCGCGAACTTCTTTAACTCTTTCGCTGATATTGGCCGTGCTCGACGATGCGGATTTCATCCGCGCCTGATCGAGCTCCCGCGTCAGCCGCTTGATCTCCGCGTCTTTCTTTTCCAGCTCGAATTTCAGCGCTTCGGCGGGAGACGTGGCCTCTTCGACCTCCGCTAGGCCCGGGAACGCAGCATCCCTTACCTTCGCTCGGCCAACGAATTTGCCAGCATCGGGCACTCCCTCCTTGAGCGTTCTGTACGCGTAGGTGGGTGAAACGAAACTCGACACCACCGCTTCCAGTGCGTGATCCCTGCGGAAGTGGCGCAGTGAGCCCTCGCCGGTCACAGCCTCGATGCGCCGCACGCCGGAGGACACACTTCCCTCTTTCAAAATCTTGATCAGGCCGATTTCGCCCGTAGCGCCGGTGTGCGTGCCTCCGCACAGCTCGGTCGAAAAATCTCCGATCTTGATGACGCGCACTCGGTCGCCGTACTTCTCCCCGAACAGCGCCATCGCGTGATACTCGTTGATCGCGACGTCAATCGGAATGTTCTCGATGACGTCGACGCGTTCGTTGCGCAGGACTTCTTTGTTGATGATGTCTTCGATATCTTGCAGCTCTTCTTCTGCGACTCCGGTAAAGTGTGAGAAATCGAAGCGTAGATGATTGGGAGCGACCAGCGATCCTGCCTGCCTCACATGCTTGCCTAGAACTTCCCGCAGTCCGGCTTGCAGCAGATGTGTGGCCGTGTGATTACGCATCGTGGACTCGCGAATCGCGGTGTCAACGACTGCATCAACTTTCTGCCCAACATGGAGGGCCTGCTTGGCAACAACCTGATGCGCACGGACGCCTTGGACCGGGTAGTAGCATCCGGTGACTTCGGCGACGACAGTGTTGTGATCATCGGAGTAAAACCATCCGAGATCGCCGACTTGGCCGCCGGATTCGGCGTAGAAGGGTGTGTGGTCGAGGATGATCTCGCCGGATTCGCCGGCCTTAAGTTCCAGCGCCCCCTGATTGCCTTTGATTATGGCCAGCACTTCGCAGCCGTCAGAGCGAGTCTGGCGGTAGCCTTCGAAAACCGATTTCGGCAGTTGCTGGTAGGCAGGATTGGCCGTTTGCTTGGCCGCGCCTTTCCAGGAGGCTCGAGCCAGTTCTCGCTGGCGCAACATTGCCTTGCTGAAACCGTCACGGTCGAAGAGTAGTCCTCTATCGCGAACGGCATCCTCGATAAAGTCAAATGGCAATCCGTAAGTGTCATATAACTTGAACGCTTTTTCGCCTGGGTAGTGCGGAGCGGCCCTTAGTTTCTGAACCATCTCCTCGACAGCGCGCGGCCCAAGCGTTTGTCCGAATACTTCGTCGGCCTGCCGCTGAAGCAGTCGCGGATCAGTCGCAAGCTTTCGTTCAGCAATCAGTGGCTCCAGATCCTCTTCAAGCTTCTTAAGCCCGACTTCCATCGTGTGGGCGAACCTGACTTCTTCCGCCAGTACCGCTTTCGAAACACGCTCTGCAGTTTCCTGCAATTCCGGGTATGCGTCTTTCATCAAAGCGCGCACTTGGAAGACCATCTCGTGCAAAAACGGCTTGTTCTGACCTAGTAATCGTCCGTGGGTGATTGCTCGCCGAATAATTTTCCTCAGCACATATCCTCGGCCTTCATTTGATGGCAAAACTCCGTCGGAGATCAGGAACGTTGCCGCGCGCGAGTGATCCGCAATGACGCGCAAGGATCCAGCCGATTTAGCGTGCTCCTCTTTCGTCATTTCTAGATCCCATTCGACGCCGACGAAATCCGCAGCTCTTCGTATCAAAGGCAGGAACAAATCCGTCTCGTAATTCGAGACCACGCCCTGCAGCACCGCCGCCAACCGCTCCAGCCCCATCCCCGTATCAATGGACGGCTTGGGCAACGGATTCAGCTTGCCGCTGACATCCCGGTCGAATTGCATGAACACCAGGTTCCAAAGCTCGACATACCGTCCGCAATCGCAACCAAACGCGCAATCTGTATGCCCCTGGTCAGAAGCGGCCACGCCCATGTCGTAATGAATCTCGCTGGAAGGCCCGCAGGGACCGGTGTCGCCCATCTGCCAGAAATTGTCTTTCGTGCCGAACTCAAAAATCCGCTCTCTCGGCACGCCCTGCCCGAGCCACAGGTCATAGGCTTCGGCATCGCGCGGGACGCCGTTTTCGCCCTTAAAGATGGTGACGTAAAGCTTCCCTCTATCAATCCCAAACCACTCCGGCGAAGTAATCAACTCCCACGCGTAGGCAATGGCGTCTTTTTTGAAGTAGTCGCCAAACGAAAAATTTCCCAGCATCTCGAAAAACGTGTGATGACGATTGGTGAAGCCGACGTTTTCAAGATCGTTGTGCTTGCCGCCCGCCCGCACGCATTTCTGAGAAGTCGTCGCCCGCGCGTAATCGCGCTTTTCGAGCCCGAGGAAAACGTCCTTGAACTGGTTCATGCCGGCGTTGGTAAAGAGCAGCGTCGGATCGTTCGCCGGGACGAGCGAAGAGGAGTGCACCTCGCGATGTCCCTTCTGAATGAAGAAGTCCAGAAACTTGCGGCGAATTTCGGAGCCTGTAAGCATGGAAGTTTAAATTCTAAATGATAACCACAGAGGACACGGGGGACACAGGGAAACACAGGGGAAGACAGGGTATGACCACGAAGTCAACCGGCGAGCGGAAGCCGGGATTCACGAACCAGCGAACAAAATGCACTTGCCCGGCAACAAGATCGGCGACTTTAGGATCGGCGACGTCGAAGACCTGCTGCACAAGGAGTTCGCAGCCGGCACTTCGACGCCGTCGTGAGAAAGCGGATTTACTTCACCGATTTACTTCACTACGTCTTCGGTTTTCTCGGCGCCCTTCTTTACGCCCTTGCCAACTGCCTTGGTGCCTTTCTTTACGCCATGCCCGGTGTCCTTGGCAACGGTCTTAGTGGCGTCGCCGGTTTTGTCGGCGGCTTTTTCCGTGGCTTCGCCGGTCTTCACAGCTGCTTTCTTGGTGGCGTGTCCGGTCTTCTTCGCGGCGGTCTCGGTGGCATCGCCGGTTTTGTCGGCGGCCTTCTCAGTGGCTTCGCCGCTCTTCACAGCTGCTTTCTTCGTGGCTTTGCCGGTATCTTTGGCCGCGTCCTTCACGTCGGTTCCGACCTGGCCATACGAGAATGCAGTCAGAGCCATCAGGGCTGCTGCGATCGTTAAAGAGAACTTCATTAAACAGAACTTCGTTTTCATGGTTCCTCCAGAGGAGTTGCTGAGATCGTGGAAAGTTCTATCAGAGAATGGAGACGGGCGCAACCACCGGGAGTACACAAGGGCAAGAACTTGTGTCCTGATTTCACCGAGCATCCGTTTCGTTGTCGCAGCTCAGTGAGAGGCTTCGGAAGTTTCGCTCTCGAGTTCCGTGAGCGTTTCTTCGTCCACGTCCCATTTTTTCAGGATCGTGAAAATGGTTTTCGCGCCAAATCCGGCGCGCATCAACTGGCGAAAGATGCGCGCCGTCTGTTTCTGATCTCTGTCCTTGGGCTTCTGTAGGCGTTTGCGGCGCAAGTAGGCGCGGGCGAGAGTTTCCTCTTTCACGTCGTCATAGACGGAAGAAACGGCCTTCTCGATAACATCGCCGTGCACTCCCTTGACCTTCAGATCGTTGACTACGCGTACGCGCCCGAACTTTTCATTGTCGCGGCGGTACGACGAAAAGGCCGTCGCGTACTTGGCGTCGTTCAGATAGCCCTGGTCTTTCAGTCGAACCACAATCAATTCCACTAGCGTCTTGCCGATTTCCGTATCGGCTTCCACCCGCTTCCGCAGCAGGCGCTTCAGTTCCGCGACCGAGCGCATGCGGCGCCCGAGCGCACCTACGGCGTAGTCGTAAAGTTCCGCTTCGGTAAAGAGTTTTCTGGGACGTCCAAACGCCATGTCTACACGATAGCGCGAGACGAGGCTTGGGAGTTAGCGCTCGCTAGCTCTGCTTTACGGAATGAAGAGCTCCTTCAACGCACGACGAATTCTTAATGTTGTTCAGCCCGTTTATTTTGGCGGCGGCACGGAACTAGGAAAGACCGGTGGAGGAGGTGCGGGCGTCGCAAGCGGCATACTCGCCGCTGGCGTGCTCGCCCCAATCGGCGTGACCAGCACCGTCTTTGCCGGGGATGGCAGCTTGTCGGCATTGGCAACCAAAAGCGCCAATTGCCACATCTGAGTTTCAGAAAGCGACTTGCTGAATCCGGGCATGCCGCTCAGGCGAATGCCGTTGAAGATCTTCCAATAGCTCTCGCCGGGTTCATCGTCGGTCACGCCTTTTCCCTCGAATAGGAGCGGCGGCCGCGGATACATTCCGGTCGCAATCGACGTCTTTGGGGCCAGCGGCAACCCGTGGCAAACGGCGCAGTGCTGCTTGTAAAGATCGGCGCCAGCCAAATAGTTGGCTTCGTTCGGCTGGATGGGGACATTCTTCGGCATGTCTTTCTTGATGCGCGCATTTAAACCCTTATGCGCAAAAAAAGCTTCAAAGGGGAAATCGGAATCGGTGGTGGCAACGGGAGCGCTGCCGCCGGCGACATACAGATAAACCCCGAAGGGCACGAGGAGGACACCAAGTAGCACTCCGACGATGAATTTCACTGGTTGAACCTGCCTTTCTGAATTTTCATACTCTAACACCGCGGTCCGCATCTAAACTTTAATCGGCATACAATGTTGGGGCGCCCGCGGCGGCGAGATTGGCTCAGATCCTCCGAAAAACGGAACAACCATGCGAATTGTAAGCGCGGCGAGCGCGTTTCCCGAACATTACTATTCCCAGGAGATGTTGCTGGCGGCCCTCCAGGATTATTGGGGCGATCAGATCGAAAACCCGCACGTGCTGCGGCGTTTGCATCGTCACGTGGGCGTCGACGGGCGATTCCTCTCCCTTCCCAAAGAAGAATATCTGAAGATGAAAACTTGGGGCGAGGCCAACCAGCACTGGATTCGCACCGCCAAGGATTTGGGTGAGAAAGCGGTTCGAGGCGCGCTCGCGGACGCTGGTTTGAATGGCCACAAACTGGGAGCGTTCTTTTTTGTTTCGGTGACCGGCATCAGCAGTCCCTCGATTGACGCGCTGCTGATCAACCGGATGGGATTGTGCAGAAACATTCGCCGCGTTCCGATTTTCGGGCTGGGTTGTGTCGCAGGCGCAGCGGCCATTTCGCGCGCGGCCGATTATGTGCGCGCTTATCCAGATCAAGCCGCGTTGGTGCTGTCGGTCGAACTCTGCTCGCTCACACTGCAGCGCGAGGACGTCTCGATGGCCAACCTGATTTCGGCCGGGCTGTTCGGAGACGGCGCGGCCGCGGTGATCGTGGCCGGCGCCGATTGCGGGCTTTCCGGACCAAGCATCCTCGCCACCCGCTCCGTGTTTTATCCCAATACCGAAGAAATGATGGGCTGGGACGTATCGGAAAAGGGCTTTCGCATTGTTCTCTCTCGCGAAATTCCGGATCTGGTTCGAAAGAACCTGGCGCGCGATCTCGATAATTTCCTCGCCGAGCGCGGATTGACTCGCGCCGATATCGGCAGCTGGGCGCTGCATACCGGAGGGCCGAAGATTCTGGAGGCAACCTCCGACGCGCTCGGTTTGAAGAATGGTGAACTCGACGTTTCCTGGCAATGCTTGCGCAGGACTGGCAACTTGTCGTCTGCTTCCGTGCTGGTGGTGCTTGAAGAAGTGATGAAGAATCGCCGTCCCGAACCTGGCACGCTCGGCTTGCTGGCCGCGATGGGGCCGGGGTTCTGCTCGGAATTCGTTTTGCTGAAATGGTAAGGGGGTCGTCGGTAGGAATCAAAAGTAGGAAATTAGTCACAAGAAACTTATGGTGAGTAGTTTTCCGAATCCGGTGGATGTATTCGTAATTGGCGGCGGACCTTCCGGTCTGGCGACGGCGATCGCCGCGCGCCGTCACGGTTTGAGCGTGGTGCTGGCGGATGGCGCGGTTCCTCCGATTGACAAGCCCTGCGGCGAGGGACTGATGCCGGACGGGGTGGAAGCTCTGCATCAGCTCGGCATCACGATTCCCGAAGGCGAAGCCTATCCATTCCGCGGCATTCGTTTCGTGAGTGATGGCGCAAGAGCCGAGGCAAAGTTTCCTCGCGGGACTGCATACGGAATCCGGCGTACCGATCTGCATCGCGCCATGTTGGATCATGCGGCGGCGTGCGGCGTTCACATGCTGTGGCAGGCGTCGGTCACCGGGCTTCATCCGGAAGGCGCGCTGGTGGCGGGAGAATTGGTGCGCGCGCGCTGGGTTGTGGGCGCAGACGGAACCAGTTCCCGGGTCCGCAACTGGGCAAATCTCGATCAACACGAACTGGATGCACGCCCGGACGAGAATCTGCGCTTCGCGTTCCGGCGCCACTATCGCGTTGCGCCCTGGACCGATTTCATGGAACTGCACTGGGGCCGCCACTGTCAGGTTTACGTTACGCCCGTCAGCCGCGAAGAGGTTTGTGTGGCGCTGATCTCGTCCAGCCCAAAGTTGCGGCTGCGACTCAAAGACGGGCTCGGAGAATTCCCGGAACTCTGCGCGCGCCTCGAAGATGCCGAACTCGCTTCCAGCGAACGGGGCGCGATCACCCTCACCCGAGGATTGCGGCGCGTGTATCGTGGCCGAACCGTGTTGGTAGGCGACGCCTCAGGCGGAGTGGATGCCATCACCGGAGAAGGTCTTTGCCTCACCTTTCGGCAAGCCATGCTGCTCGGCGATTGCCTCGCGAGCGGGGACCTCTCTCGCTATCAAAAAGGTCATCGAACGCTGATCCGCCGTCCTGCCCTGATGGCTCGCATGATGTTGTTCATGGCCAGACATAGCCATCTGCGGCAACGCACCATGCAGGTATTCCAGTCGAGTCCCCGCTCCTTTGCTGGGATGCTGGCACTGCACGTCGGCGAAGGCTCCGCGCGAGATCACATCTCGAACGGACTTGCCTTGGGATGGGAACTGCTGAAGGCCTGACGCATCGGAACCGTATCTAGATCGCTTTGATTGCTGCCATCAGCGCAAATCTGATGGCGGCTTTTTTCTTTGATGTCCTCGATTTCTGGCCCCAGGAACCCTGTAACTTTCCTCCGCTCGCCGCATCTCATGCCTGGCCCTGCGGAATCAGGGCGATTAAATCCGTAGCAATTCAATAAGGAGGTATGTGTCCATGAAAAAGATGCTCGTGAAATTGATGTCCACGGTTATGTTGTTCGGTGCCCTCGCCTTCGCGCAGTCGGGCGACGCCATGAAGCAGGATGAGATGAAACATGACGACAACATGAAGCACGACGACAGCATGAAGAAAGACGACTCCATGAAGAAGGACGACATGGCGAAAGATTCGTCCAAGAAGCAGAAGAAATCCAAGAAGGCAAAGAAAGACGCCATGCAGAAGGACGAAATGAAGCATGACGACAGCATGAAGCACTAGCGGCCATTACCGCGTGAACCGCTGTCGATCCGAGCTTGTTGGTGGAGGGCCGGGCGTCCCCGCCCGGCTGACTTACTCCTGATACTCCGGCTCGCGTTTCCATCCTGAAAGCATGGAGTAGAAATTTGCCCACCCATGCAGCACAACCATGATCAGGTGTCCCGGAATAAACGCGAGGAAGCCGCACATCGCCGCGAAATGCCACACACGCGTGAGATGAAACCCTCCGAACAGAAAGGCCAGCCATGAGAACTGAGCGGGCTTGTAAAGGACGATCCCCGTAAGCAACGCCAGCGCGCCGAACAGAATGGCAGATGTGTAAGCCAGTTTCTGCAGCGGGTTGTACTGACCCGTCGCCGGAGGCTTCGGACCAAAGAAAAAATAGTGTCGCGCCATCGGCCACACGCCTGGAATATCACGGGGCGTGAATAGCATGGTGCGGTAGTGCCCGCTGACGATTTGATACACCACATAAACCACGCCGCTGACGGCGAAGAGCCACATGAACGTGAAATGCCACTGCAAGGCCCCGCCAAGCCATCCGCCGAGCGTGAGCGACTTCGGTATATCAAGCAAAACCTTCTCTGGAATCTTCGGGCCGAAGCTGGGGAACGCGCGGAAAATCCGCAGTCCGCTGGTCACCAGCACGAATAAGCTGATGGCGTTGACCCAGTGAGTAATCCGAATCGGCAGAGGATGCTCGTAGGCGGCACGGACCAGGGCAAGCTCTTCTATTTTCGCCGCTGGCTGAATCGGCGCAGCCTCGGCAGCAACAGCCTCGGCAGCAACCGTCTCCAGTTTCGCCACCGTTCCTTCGACCGCGCCAGCCTCGGCGTCCGCAGCTCGATCCGGCGGTGGATCGGGTTGCTTTTTCTCTTCCTCGTTCGACATCACAGTCCTCCGAACCAGCTATAACCCTGGTCTTCCCAGTAGCCGGTCTTACCGGGCTTCAGAACATTGGTTATGCGGATGGTGTCCAGATACTTAGCCTGCTTGTATCCAAGCTTGGTCGGCATCTGCAGACGCAGCGGCGCGCCGTGCCCTCGATCGAGCGGCTGTCCATACATCTCGTAACAGAGCAATGACTGCGGATGCAGTGCCGAGGCCATATCAATCGACTCGTAGTAATCGTCGGCGCACTCGACTTCCAGAAAACGCGCGCCGGTGTTCGCTCCCACCAGCGCTAGAAAGTTCGAGATGGGCGTCCCTCCGAACGCGCCGACTACATCCCAGCCTTCCACGCACACGTGGCGCGTGTTCTGGTTGAGCTTCGGCAGCCCCTGAATCTGTGCGAGCGTGTACTCTCCTGGATGCTGTACGTCACCTTCGACGGTCAGCGTCCACTTCTCAAAATCGACTTCAGGATCGAGCACGTCGTAGCCGTTGTAAGGAAACTTCGCAAACGGCACAACGTCGGAATTCGAGAAAGTCTGGGCAGGATGCCGGGAACGAAACAGAGCGCCGGACGCCCAGTCGCTGAAACGAACCCCAGCCGCAACCAGCCGGTCGCTCACCCTGGGAAACGCAAAGACGCCCAAAGCGGCGACAGGCGCCAGTTTGAGCAGTTGCCGGCGACTCTGCCGCTTGAGTTCCTTGTCTTCGAGTCGAGTGATCATGTCGGTCCTTCCGGAAAAGCTCCCTCCGTAAAGACGGGGCTTGCCCCGTCTCACTGTGTGCGGAGACGCGGCGATCCGCGTCTCTACCGGAAATCAGGCGCCCAATGAGCAGACGTTAGCACACAATGCGATGCTGAAGCGGGAGCTAAGTTACAAGGCCGTCGTTGGTCGCTAGTCGTTCGGCCCTCGCGGACGAACGCCGCGATTCGAAACAAGTCGACTGTCGCCGCCATCCCCGTGTCGCCCCGGACACGCCCGCGTTTCCACAGACACGTGATCCCGTGCCGCGGCGATATTAACTCCATTATTTTCAATCGCCTAACTCTGGCTCCCCGCTTGCTTTTTCTCTTGCGAGGGCAAGGGGGCAATCATGGAAACGGTGCTGCAAGGTCTGGTAATCATCGGCGGCCTAACCTTCTCACTGGCCGCGTCTCTGCTGATCGAAGAACTCATTTTCGGACAAATCGTCCGCGTCGCATTCGCGCGCCGCGCGGAGTCTTCTAAACAGTTTTCCGAACACGCGCAAAAGAATTGAAAGGAATACCACCATGCTGTTCCTGAAGTATTTGCTGTTGACTGCGGGAATCGCGATGTTCGTGATCGCCGCCGGAATTCTCACCTACGACGCTTACTTGCTGATTGCCTACCAGCGCCGCCGTTTAGATCTAGACCCTGCGGCAGGCACGCCCGGACTTGCGCCCCCGATCCGATGGCGCACCTCTGTTGCGTTCGCGATGCTGGCATGGGCTCCGCTGCTCATCTCGGCTGGTATAGTGATCGTCCCCAGCGGAATGGCCGGCGTGCGCGTGAGTCAGACAAAAGGCACGCTTGCCGGAACTCTGTATCCCGGCGTGCACTTCGTCGTGCCGCTGATCGAGCGTGTCGAACTGTTCAACACGCGCGATCAGTTGTTCACCACCGGCATCAATGAAGATTCGCTGGCCAAAGGCGTGGCGAAAGGGGAAGCGCTGCGCGTACAAGCCAAGGAAGGACTCACCCTGGGCCTCGCCATCACCGTGCGTTATCAGCTAGACCCGAAGCGCCTCGACTACATTGAAGCCAATCTGCCGCAACCTCTGGAAAAAGAAATCGTGCCGCCCGTCGTCGCCACCGCGTGGCGCGAACTGGTGCCCGGCTATACGGTTCGCGAAGTTTTCTCAGCCAAGCGCGAAGAAATTCGTCAGCGCTCCGCCGAAATCATTCGCAAGCGGCTGGCCGCCGACGGCATCGTGGTGAAAGAAGTCATGCTGCGTGACATCGAACTTCCGCAGGAATATGCCCAGGGCCTGGAGTCGCTATTGTTAAAGGAACAAGAGAACGATCGCATGGGCGTCGAGACCGAGATCCACCAGAAGCAAGTGAAAGTCGCCGAGGCCGACGCCGAGGCAACCAAGGTTCAACAGGTAAAAGGAGCCGAAGGACAAGCCGCCGTCCGCGTGCTGCAAGCCAAGGGTGAGTCCGATGCCATGCAGTATTTGCTCCCGCTGAAAGAGAAACAGATTCAGCAATCAAAGCTCGAAGCCGAAGCGCGCAAGGAAGCTACGGTCAAGAATGCGGAAGCTGCCGGCGAAGCGAAGCTCATCGACAGCAAAGCCGAAGGAGAGCGCCGCAAACTGCTTGCGCAAGCCGAGGCCGAGCGCATCCGCTTGACCGCCTCCGCCGACGCAGAGCGTATGGCGAGCGAGGCCGCAATCCTGAAGCAGAATCCTCTGCTGATCAACAAAATCGTCGCCGAGCGTCTCTCCGACAAATTGCAGATCATGATGGTCCCGGCGGACGGCAAGTTTTTCTTCAACGACATAATGCACGGAATGAGTGCTCCGAACCATGTAAGCCAGGCGGAAGACGTGGAAACAGTGTCAGGCGGAAGACCGCAACAATAGGCGTGGAAACGGATTTCCCCTGTGTTCCCCTGTGTCCCCCCTGTGACCTCTGTGGTAAAGATTTTTTGAAGCCACAGGGAACACAGGGGACACAGCGATCCACATGCCCGGGAATGACGAGATGAACAGGCCGCTATCAATCACGCGCTATAATCAGCGCATTCCACACATGCGAGCGCGAGAGTCCACTCGAGAGTCCACTGGAACGTCCCGCGGTCTGCGGCTTGGTTGGCTGACTTCGTTTTTACTCGCGACCGTTTTCCTTCCGTCTTCGTTATTCGCTTCCGGCCTGGGAGACACCGCCCGCCAACTGGCACATAAAATTGCCGCGACCGCCGGGCCCGGCGCCTTCGCACTCGATGTCACCAACCGTTCGTCTCTCGACGACAAAGCAGTACGCGAAGTACGCGGCGCGCTCGAAGTGCAGTTGCACGTCGAGGGCGTGAGCATCGCCAAAGCCGAGCAAGCGATGGGAACAGTCGAGGTCGTTCTTTCCGAGAGCCTGCGCGAATACGTTTGGACCGCCGCGATTATGATTGGCTCCGACGAAAAGCGCGTTGCCCTGGTCTCGTTGCCGCGATCGTCGATGGGAACAGGAACGCCATTCGCCGTCGCGTTGCCGATCGTTCTGAAAACAACTCTCCTGTTTGCGCAAGAACAACCAGTACTCGACGTCGCCCTGGTCGAAATGCTCGGGGGAGCTCGCCTCCTGGTGCTGAACGACAGCACCGTCGCGATCTATCATCAGCGGGGAGCGAATCCGGCCGGGCGCTGGGAATTAGAGACTTCGCTGCCCATCACTCACTCGCGCACCTTTCCCCGCGATCTGCGAGGACGCCTGCTGCTGCGCCGTGATCACCTGTTCGACGTTTACCTGCCCGGAACGTTTTGCCGGACAACCTCCAGCGCGGGCGCACCGCTTACGCTAACCTGCAACGATACTGACGACCCGTGGCCCCTGACTCCCGACGACGGCAGCGTGCGCGCCTTTTTCGCGGCCTCGCGCAACTTCTTCACCGGAGCACTTTCTCCCGGCATCGGAAAAGTTTCCAACGTTCCTTCGTTCTATTCGGCGGCAGCACTTCCGCGATCGAATTACACGCTATGGATGCTCACCGCCGTGGATGGATCGCTGCATCTTGTGGATGGGATGACGGACCAATTAATTCGCGGCGGCAAATGGGGAAGCGATCTGGCCGCGGTTCACTCGAGTTGCGGCACGGGCACACAGTTGCTCGCCTCCGAGAGCGGAGATACGGAGCGCGACGGCCTGCGCGCATTCGAGGTCCCCGATCGCGATCCGGTGGCTGCCAGTTCAGCGGTGGAGTTCGACGGACGAATCGTCGCGCTGTGGCCGGAAAGTGGCGGTAACGGCGCTGCGGCAATAGTAAAACGAAAAGGCACGGGATGGTATGAAGCGTACCGCGTATCGATTTCTTGCAGCAATTAGCACCACTTCAGTTCGTGTGGTGACGGGCGCCCTCGCCCGTCCAAGCCAAGCGAAGCTCGGCAGTTGCCTGCGTTCTCCACAACTTTGGACTTGGCAAAGCCTGCTATACGCGGCCCTGATGACGCTATTAATGGCGCTAACAAACGCAACAGCAGAAACCCGCCCACACTACGGCGGGACCTTGCGTGTCATGATGCAATCCGCGCCCAATACGCTCGACCTTCCCGCGAACGCCACGCCCGCCGACTACTGGGACACCGCGCGAACCCTCTCACTCATCGGCGACACGCTCGTAAAACTAGATGCACTGGGCCGCCCGCAGCCCGCGCTGGCCGTGGCGTGGCAGAGTTACTCGAGCGCCCGGCATTGGCAATTCACGCTGCGCCGCGGAGTGAAGTTTCACGACGGCAGCGCGGCGTCGCCCGCAGCCATCGCGCAGATTCTTGGCACACTTCATCCCGGCTGGAACGTGCGTGCATCGGCGGATTCGGTGTCAATAGATAGTGAGACCACCATGCCTTCACTGCTCGCCGAACTCGCACTGCCGCGTAATCTCTTGCTCAAGCGCAGCGCTAACGCGAATGAGAACAACAATCGTCCTCACATCGGCACCGGCCCATTCGTCGTCGCCGGGTGGCAGCCCGGGAAATTGCTCAAACTCGCCGCTAATGAAGAGAGTTGGGCGGGGCGTCCTTTTGTGGACGCGATCGAGATCGAATTCGGTAAATCGCTGCGCGACCAGGCAATCGCGCTCGAACTGGACAAGACCGACGTGATCGACACAGCCCCACAGGCGGCAAATGGATCCCAGCGGCGCGGCGCATCCTCGTCGTTGCCCGTGGAATTGCTCGCGCTGGTTTTCTCCGCGAACTCAAAGGCGCAGGACCCTCGCCTTCGTGAAGCACTGGCACTCGCCATTGATCGCAAGCCCATCCAGTCCGTCCTGTTGAAAAGCGCGGGAGAACCCGCCGCCGGCATTCTTCCCAACTGGATGACCGGCTACAGCGCAGTCTTTTCATCGCAGGCCAATCCGCAACGCGCCAGGACTCTGCTCGCCGGCTCGCGCCAACCTGCGCTCAATCTGAGTTACGATCCGAGAGATCCGCAAGCCCAACTGATCGCCGAGCGCATTGCGCTCAACGCGCGCGAAGTTGGCATCACCGTGCAAGTATCCTTGTCAGGAGCAGAGGACATCCGCCTGGTGCGAGCCGTGTTGCCGAGTCCCGATCCACTCACATCGCTCGGAGAAGCCGCGCGGCAAATGGGACTGCCGCAGCCCGCATTCCCCGCGACACGTGGCAACTCTCTCGACGATCTCTACCAAGCCGAGCGCAGTTTGCTCGATGGATATGCCGTCATCCCGCTTTTCCATTTGCCGGTGGCAACTGCGGCGAGTGTCCGCGTGCGCGACTGGGAGCCGGATCGGCTCGGAGAGTGGGGCGGGGCGGGACTTTCATTGGCTGATCTTTGGTTGGCTGATGCCTCGCTCGCTGATCGGCGAACGGCAGATTCGCGACCGAATGATTCGCGATCCAATGATGCGCACCCCAACGATGCGCGGCCCGAGGCCAGCTCGCGATGAACTTCCGCAAGAAACTTCTTCTCTTGTTTGCGGCGACGGTGTTGCTCTGCGTCGCAGTCATTTCGGCGTCGGTGTACAGCACCATCCGGCGCTCGTTCGAGCGGGCGAATCAGGACCGCGCGAATGCCATCGCCGCTCAGTTTCGATCGGAGTTTCAGCGGCGAGGGTCCGAGGTTGTACGCAAGGTTGAGTCGGTTGCCTCAGGCGAAACCGTGCAACACCTCGCTCTCGATATGAACCGCGGAGCCACCGACTTCGGCGAGTACGTAAGCGCAGCGCACACTCTGGCCGGTCAGCAGCAGCTCGATTTTCTGGAACTCGTCGACTATCGGGGCACTATTCTTTCCTCCGCGCAGTGGCAGGCGAAGTTTGGATATCCCGAAGCCGCAATTCCCGAAGCGGCCGCTTCCCCGGCCGCCGCGTTTCTAAAACGCGAAGAACTGCCGGATAGCGCAACCCTCGGCCTGTTTGCCGTGCGGACGGCGCGCGTCGTAGAACAACCTCTGTACGTGATCGGCGGCGAACGACTCGACCAGGGTTTCCTCTCGACGCTCGACATCCCAACCGGCACACGCGTGCTGCTGTATCAAAACTTGGCAACAAAATGGAATCCGAAATCGCTGCTCGATTTGAACGGGCCCGCCGCCGGTGCCGACAAGATCGCTCCACTGGTCGCACAGGTGCGCGACACACGGCAAGAATCTCAGGGCGTGATCCGTTGGACTTCCGATCCCGCCGACGCCGAGGTTTTTCACGCCATCCCACTGACCGGACCCATCTTCATTCCTGCGAACCACAGTGCGCCGAATCAGACTTCGGCAAATCAGACCGGCGCGGACCACCAACTGATGGGCGTTCTTCTCGTCGGCAGTTCGCGGCGTCCGCTGATCGAATTGCAAAGGCGGGTCGTCTCCACCGCAATGCTGGTCGGCGGCGCAGGAATTCTGGCAGCGGTGCTGGCCAGCCTGTGGTTCGCAGCCCGTGTCACCCGTCCGGTCGTGTCGCTGGCTGATGCTGCCCGCCGAGTCGCGGCGGGTGATCTCGGCACCAAAGTCGAAGTTGAATCGAGCGATGAACTGGGCGAACTCGCAGCATCGTTCAACCGCATGACGGAAGATCTCGTGCAGCAAAAAGACCGCACCCTTCAGGCCGAACGCGTCGCCGCATGGCGCGAACTGGCGCGCCGATTGGCGCACGAATTGAAGAATCCCCTTTTCCCCTTGCAGGTCACGGTTGAGAATCTGATGCGCGCCAAACAAAAATCGCCCGAGATGTTCGAGGAAGTTTTTCACGAAGGAACCGCGACTCTGCTGGCGGAAATCAACAATCTGAAAACCATCATCGGCCGCTTCAGCGAATTCTCCAAGATGCCGCAGCCCCAGCGCCGGCCAACGCAGGTGAACGAAGTCGTCCCCTCGGTGCTGCGCGTCTTTCATGCGCAATTGCAGGAGAAAAATCAAATTGCCGTGCGCACCGAACTGGCCGATGCCTTACCCGAAATTTCAGCCGATCCCGATCTGCTGCATCGCGCATTGCAAAACCTTGTGCTCAACGCGATCGACGCCATGCCGCAAGGCGGAGAGCTGACGATTCGCACCGCGACCCTGGGCGATCGCGTTGAAATTTCCGTCTCCGATACCGGCTCCGGCCTGACCCAGGAAGAATGCGGCCGTTTGTTCACTCCTTATTACACGACCAAGCAGCATGGCACGGGGCTCGGGCTGGCGATTGTGCAGTCGGTAGTGAGCGATCACGGCGGAAAAATCTCCGTTGAAAGCACGAAAGAAAAAGGAACCACGTTTAGGATCGAATTACCGTGCGAACCCCAGCCGTGGCAAACTGGACAAAATTAATGGTCGCAATGGAGCGCCGGGCGTCCTCGCCCGGCCACGATGCTGCATGTGTCGGCGGGGGAGGAGCAAGGATGCCCGTCGCTCCATCACCATTGAATCAACTAAATGGGAGTTCTTGACGAGGAGAAAACCGTGGCGCAAAAAGCGCACTTACTGATCGTGGATGACGAGGCCAACACACTGGCATCGCTATCGCGGGCGTTTCGTCTGGAAGGGCATGAAGCCACCGTCTGCGACAACGCAAACAAGGCTCTGGAACTGGCCAAGTCGCAATCGTTCGACTTGATACTCTCCGACGTGGTGATGCCCGGCAAAGATGGCCTCACACTTCTCGAAGATCTCAAAGCGCAAGCCGTGCCGACTCCCGTCGTCATGATGTCGGGCCAGGCCCACATTGAAATGGCCGTGCGTGCCACAAAGCTCGGCGCACTCGATTTCCTCGAAAAACCAATCTCCACCGAAAAACTTCTGCTCACTGTGGAAAACGCACTGAAGCTCGGCCGCCTCGAGCGTGAGAATCGCGACCTGGCCCGCCGCCTCGGCAAACACGAGATCGTCTGGAAGGGCGAGACCATGCATCGCGTGATGGCGCAAGTGGAACGCGTGGCCGCAAGCGAAACGCGCGTCTGCATTCTCGGCGAGACCGGCACGGGAAAAGAACTCGTGGCGCGCACGCTACACGAGCGCAGCCCGCGATCCGGTGCTCCGTTCGTCACGCTGAATTGCGCCGCGGTTCCGGCGGAGCTGATTGAATCCGAATTGTTCGGCCACGAAAAAGGATCGTTCACCGGCGCAGCCGGCCGCCACCTCGGCAAGTTCGAGCAAGCCCAGCACGGCACCATTTTTCTCGACGAAATCGGCGACATGCCTCTCACCATGCAAGCCAAGTTGCTGCGCGTGCTGGAAGAGGGCGAAGTCGAGCGCATCGGCGGTGAGCGCCCTATCACCGTGGATGTGAGAGTCGTCGTCGCCACCCACCGCGACCTCGAAGCACAAGTGCGCGACGGAAAATTCCGGGAAGATTTATTTCATCGCGTGTTCGTCTTCCCCTTGCGCCTGCCCCCATTGCGCGAACGCCGCGAAGACATCCCAACGCTTATCGACCACTTTGCCCTCCAGGCGAGCGCAACCAACGGATGGAAGCCGACGCGCTTCACCGCCGACGCGATGGCCGCGCTGCAAGAACATTCGTGGCCAGGCAATGTCCGCGAACTCAGAAACGCGGTCGAGCGGCTGATGCTGCTGGCAACTTCCGATCAAGTTACTTCTGAAACCGTCGCGCTCGCGCTGCCCGCTTCAGCGACCGCACCCGATTCTGCATCGGCTGGTACCGGCCCGCTAGCCGACCGCGTCCGCGCCTTCGAAAAGCAAACCATCCTGGCGGAGTTGAAGCGCAATCACCATCAGATCTCGAACACAGCGCGGGCGCTGGGGCTGGAGCGTTCGCATCTTTATAAGAAGGCCGAGCAGGTAGGAATTGATCTGAAAGCAGTCAAGAACGAGGGCGACCGCTGACGTCCCAAATTGCCGGATAGGTCATTAGTCCGTTTGCAATTTCCATCCCTCACAGACGACAATCGATCCGTGCCCAGCACTAGCTTTTATCAGGACCCGCAAGCTGTCAGCCCATTCCGTCCCGGCGCGCTCGTGATCGCGACCTTGACGAATCCCCGCGAAAAATTCTGGGGCGCGATTCTCCATCTTGCGGGCGAAGGCCTAAGCCTGCGCGGTGTCGATGTAGCGTCGTTCGACGACCTCGCCTCACAGGTCAAGAACGGCGAACCCTTTACCTCAGGCGTCGTCTTCTTTCCCATGCACCGCATTGAGCGGATGGAACTCGATCTTCCCGAGGGAAACCTCCTCTCCCTCGCCCAGCGTTTCGCGGAAAAGACCGGGCAGGATCCCGCCCCGATTCTGGTGAGCGAATTTCTCGGGAGCGCCGCGGCGAGCGCCACAGGAAGAGCCGTGGGAGAAAAATAGCGGTGAACTTCCGGCAGATCCTGACCGCGCCCAACCAGCTCACGTTGCTGCGCATGATCTTCCTCCCGTTCATCGTCATCAATGTGGTCAAGCACGATTTCAAATGGGCGCTGGCGCTGTTCATTCTCGCCGGAATGAGCGACGGCCTCGACGGCCTCCTCGCTCGCACCCTGCATCAGCAAACGCTCCTCGGCCAGTATCTCGACCCAATCGCCGACAAGCTGCTGATGAGCACCATGTTTCTTGTGCTCTCGATCGAACGAATGATTCCGTGGAAATATACAGTCGTGGTATTCAGCCGCGACGTCTCCATCCTGCTGATCAGCGGCGTGCTGTTCATGATTGCCGGCCTGCGCGATTTTCGCCCCAGCATCTTCGGCAAAGCCAACACCTTCGCCCAAGTGGCCGCGATTTTCTTCGTGCTGCTGCTGCTAGTCGAACCCGTCCGCTGGGTCTGGGTCGCGCGAACCATCTTCCTGAAAGCGACGTTTTTCTTCACCATCATCTCCGCCGTGCACTACGCACTTGTGGTGCAACACCGACTGCATGCGCCCGCGCCAATGGCAACCGCAATCAAGTCTTAGATGGAGCGCCGGGCGTCCTCGCCCGGCCAAGATGCCGCATGTGTCGCCTGGGACGGACGTGTGCGTCAGTCGCTCCACTGCCATCGCAGCCCATTTGACCCCTTTTCCAGCGCACCCCTAGAATGAAAGATTCGCACTGCGCTCGCGAACTCATCCATCATCCATGGCACTGCGTCTCTATAACACTCTTTCCGGGAAGATCGAAGATTTCCATCCCCTCGACGACAACCGCGTCCGCATGTACGCCTGTGGACCGACCGTCTACGACTACGGCCACATCGGCAATTTCCGCACATTTATCGCCGTCGATCTTCTCTATCGTTTCCTGCGCCAGAGTGGATACGACGTCCGCTACGTCATGAACATCACTGACGTGGACGACAAAATCATTCGCAACGCCGCGCGCGACGGCGTGACCGTGCAACAGTACACCGCGAAGTTTATTCAGGCATTCCTGGATGATGCGGCCACGTTGAGCATTGCGCACCCTATTCTGGTGCGCGCCACCGAACACATCAATGCCATGGCCGACTTCATTGCCGAACTGGTAAAGAAAGGCTTCGCTTACCGCACCGACGACGGTTCTTATTATTTCCGCATCGCGACATTCCCCGAGTATGGCAAGCTTTCGAAAAAAGATTTTGCCGGCATGACCGACGGCGCGCGCGTCGACGTCGACGAATACGAAAAGGACAGCGCTCGCGACTTTGCTCTCTGGAAGGCTCCGAAGCCGGGCGAAGCTTCGTGGGATACATCGATCGGGCCGGGGCGTCCGGGCTGGCACATCGAGTGCTCGGTGATGTCGATGGAGCAATTCGGGCCGAGTTTTGACTTGCACGCCGGCGGCGAAGACCTGATTTTCCCGCATCACGAAAACGAGATCGCGCAGTCGGAAGCGCTCACTGGACAGCAATTTGTGCGCTACTGGTTTCATGCGCGTTTTTTGCTGGTCGAGGGCCAGAAGATGTCAAAGAGCCTCGGGAATTTTTTTACCATCCGGGATCTCGTGCTGCGCGGGCACAAGCCGTCATCGATCCGCTGGCTGCTGACGCAGGTACCCTATCGCAATCAGTTGAACTTCACCTTCGATGGCTTGAAGTCCGCCGCGAGTTCCGTGGAGAAGTTGCGCAACTTCCGCTTCCGCCTGACGAGCACGCAGTTCCCCGCCGGCGCGAACCCTCAGATGACGCAACTGGCGGACGAAACCACCGCCCAAACAAAGAGCGCCCTGGACTATGATTTGAACACCGCCGAGGCGCAAGCTGCCATGTTCGACATGTTGCGCAAAGCGAACACCGCGCTCGATGCCGGGGAAGTTCGCCAGGACGATGTGAAGCCGCTCCTCGCAGCGCTCGAAAAGTTCGACGAGATATTCGGCGTGCTGAAAGATGATGATCAGCCTAAGATGAAAGTGATCCTCGACTGGGCCCGAGCCGAAGGTCGCGAAAAAGAAATCAGCCCTGAACTGTTGGCAATCGCCGGCTCCGCGCAACTCACCGACGACCAAGTGAATCAGAAGCTGGCCGAAATGGAAGCCGCAAGAAAAGCGCGAAACTTCAAAGCCTCCGACGCGCTGCGCGCCGAACTGACCTCCGCTGGCATCATCGTGGAAAACACGAAAGACGGGGTGCGGTGGAGAAGAAAGTAGCGCCGGCATCTTGCCGGCTGTCCCGAGGGCGTCTCGCCCTCGGCGCGGCGGGCGAGGACGCCCGCCGGACAGCCGCCGGGACAGCGGCGCTACAATTCAAAGAGTCATGACCTTAGACGAATATCTCCGCGAAGCCGAACAAGCCCACGGCCATCTCTGCGCCGGACAAGTACTCGGCGTGCGCTTGGCCATGTTAGGCCTCGAGAAGTTGGGCATCGACGATCCTCGCGGAAAAGATCGCAAGCGCCTGGTCACGTTCGTCGAAATCGACCGCTGCGCCACCGACGCCATCGCGGTGGTCACCGGATGCCGCCTCGGAAAGCGCGCCCTGAAATTTCGCGACTGGGGAAAGATGGCCGCGACTTTCGTTGACGTGAGCACCGGCAAAGCCATACGCATCGCCGCGAAAGAATCGTCCAAGGCGCTGGCGCGCACGACGCATCCCGAAATCGAGAGCAAGAACCAGCAGCAGATGCTGGCCTATCGCGAGATGGCGGAAGATGACCTATTCTCGAAGCAGTGGGTAAAAGTCGAACTCCCCGCCGAAGAGTTTCCCGGATACAAGGGCGAGCGCATCGTCTGCGCCGAGTGCGGCGAGGGAATCAACTTTCGCCGCGAAGTCGTGCGCGCCGGCCGGGTGTTATGCCGGGCCTGTGTCGGCGAACGTTATTACCAAGCACTCTGACTCGTCGCGAGGACCTCCGTTACGTCGGATCAACAATGGGATGGCGCACGGTGCCGAGACCTTTCGGCTCAGAAAAACTAGAACCGTTCTTATCTCATTTTGAGACGCCGCGATCTTCCCAATAGACCCCTAAACCCTTTGAATTACCTCGGTAATCTCACTTTGATCTTAGTTCTTGGAATTCGTCTCACTTTAGACCACTTTAGGGCTAGAACCACAAGGGTTCTCCTAGGGGTGGATATACTATGACTTCAGTTTGCTACTTCGTAGCTTGGGACGACTCAGGCTGCTTGCTCGGTTGCTGGCATGAGCACACGACGATCAGCGAAGCCGTTGAGTGTATCAATTGCGCGGGTGCCTACGTTTTGGCAATCGAAAATGGTGTGCTCCGCGCTCTGACAGTGGATGAAGAGACAGAGTTCAAACGTTTACGCTGTGCCTCCCATAGTGACAACCCGCAACACGACGCTATGCAGGTAGTGCCTGTTAATCGACCGGCGATGAAGCGCGAAGATGAAACGCTGGTCGAGTACGTGACCCGTTTTCTAGAATCGTATGGTATCAGTCAGCCTACCCTGACTAAGAAAGAAGACAGGCATCCACGTGTTTCTCGTGTTCAGAATTCTGGCTTTATTGGGTCCGTTTTAGATTGGCTGGAGAAGTGGGAAACGAAAGAACTCGAACGTACATTTGCTTTACAAGTACCGGCATGGTTAGAAGTGCTCGGGAAACGTGTCCGGCAGGTTCTAAAGCAATGACACAGAGGTCTTGGACAGCCCCCGCTATTTTATTGGGCAGACGGGATTGTTGGGCAGAGTAGAGGGGTGCCCCCAACGTGCAGAGTTCAAAAAATGCAACGCTACCTGATAACAGCTTGTCCGACTCCGAAAAAGGATTCTACGCGGGCAGCCGTCATCTTCGAGCAACAGCGAAAGACTAATGACGAACGACCAACGGCGATCTCGCTTGCTCATACGCATGCGCCACCCGCAGCAGCGTCGCTTCATCGAAGTGCCGAGCAAACAACTGCAATCCAATCGGCAGCTTCTCGTGATTCTCTCCGCACGGAACCGAAATTCCAGGAATTCCCGCGAGATTCGCAGTTACGGTGTAGATATCGGCGAGATACATGGCCAGAGGATCATTCACCTTCTCACCGAGCCTGAACGCAGGAGTCGGGCAAGTCGGCGCGGCGATGACATCCACTTTCTTGAAAGCCTCGTCGAAGTCGCGTGTGAGCAGTGTGCGCACTTTCTGCGCCTTCAGATAGTAGGCGTCGTAATATCCAGCGCTCAGAGCGTAAGTGCCGAGCATGATGCGGCGCTTGACTTCCGTTCCGAATCCGCGGTCGCGGGTCTGCCGGTACATTTCAGAAAGATTGCCTGCCTTTGCCCGGAAGCCGTAGCGCACGCCATCATAGCGCGCCAGATTCGACGACGCTTCCGCCGTGGCCACAATGTAATACGCGGGAATCGCATACTCAGTGTGCGGCAGACTCACGGGCACAACCTCGCATCCCAACTCAGCCAGCTTTTGGATGGCAGCCTCGACTGCCGCGCGCACCTCGGGATCAAGCCCAGAGCCGAAGTATTCTTTGGCCACGCCGATCTTCAACGCTTCGCCCGAACTTTTGACCGGCTTTTCCAACTCGGCAACGTAATCAGGCACGGGCACCTCCGCGGAAGTCGCATCCATGGGATCGCGGCCCGCAATCGTGCGCAGCACCAGCGCAACTTCCTTCACCGTTTTCGCAAACGGCCCGATGTGATCAAGCGACGACGCAAAAGCAATCAGCCCATACCGCGACACGCGTCCATACGTCGGCTTCAAACCGACCACACCACAAAATGACGCCGGTTGGCGAATCGATCCGCCGGTATCGGAGCCAAGCGTCGCGACCGCCATCTCCGCCGCCACCGCCGCCGCTGAGCCACCCGACGAACCGCCCGGCACGCGGCTCTTATCGCGCGGATTGTGCACCGCGTGATACGCCGAATTTTCAGTGGACGAACCCATGGCAAACTCATCGCAGTTGAGCTTGCCCAGAATCACCGCGCCCGCGGCTTCCAGACGAGCGACCGCCGTACAGTCATAAGGAGGAATAAAATTGTCGAGAATTTTCGAACCGGCCGTGGTGCGGACGCCGCGCGTCACCATAACGTCTTTAATCGCAACTGGAACGCCTGCCAGTTGCGGCAAAGGCTGGCCCTCCGCGGCCATCTGGTCGATCAGCCCCGCCTGCTTCAGCGCGCGCTCCTCGCAGAGAGTCAGAAACGCGCCAATCTCGGAATCTTCTTTTCTGATGCGATCGTAGAACTCAGTCGCGAGCGCGGTCGCCGTCGTCCTGTCCTCGATAATCGCGCCGCGGATCTCATCGATCGTGAGATCGACTGTATTTGTTTTTTCTGCGATCTCTTTTCCTGCGGTCATTACGCTATCTCTCAATCACTTTCGGAACCTCGAAAAATATCCCGTCCGTGTCCGGCGCATTTTTCAAGGCTTCGTCGTGCGGCAGCGATTTCCGCAGACCGTCCTTCACGTCCTCTCGGATGGCATACGCGAACCGATCGCTCCCCTGCCGCGACTCGTCGACACCGTAGCGGTCCGAGACCTGGGCCATGGGCGCAACTTTGCCGGTCTCCAGTTCGCTGAGTCGCTCGATGTATTCAAGAATGGAATTTAAATCGCGCAGCATGTGAGCGCGCTCTTCCTCGGTCAACTCAAGGTTGGCTAGATCGGCCACGTAAGCGACATCCTTGTCGGTAACTTTCACGCCTTCACCACGAATTCAATCCGCTTCACCGGAGTGGCGGAATACTTGTTGATCAAGGCTAAATAACGCGGTGCCAGGTTTATGAGTTCCCGCCGCCATCCTGCGTCGGCAACTTCCACGCGCAGAACACCATCGGAAAAACTCAGCGCCCGAGTCCGCTCGGCGACCGCGCTGCCACACGCGATAGGCCAGGCCAGCACCGCGCTCTCGCTTGCAGGCGCGCGATGAAGAGATTTGGCGATGATGTTTTCCAGACCGGCGGAAGCACGGTTCAAGGCATGACTCCAGATTCGCGAATGCGATCAGAACGGCAATTAGTAACGGCGATCGGAAAGACGATCGGAAAGAAATGATTGTAGCATCGGAAAATGCTGCCTCTGTCTACGAAGCTGAAGTTGCCAAGGCCGCGGCAGCCTTGGCTCGCTTTTTAGCGAGTTTGCGCAGGTGCGAGGCCGAATATAGACTTCCGCGACAGCGCCGCGCGCCGCATAAACAGGGCGCGTCATCCTCGCCATCGTAGAGGTTGTAGTCGTAGGTCAATTCTTCTCCGGACTCAATATCGCGCAGCGCGATGATCCACATCTTGCCCCGGATCTGATCGGTCTCGCAATTCGGTTTGCAGGAATGATTGACGAAGGCGGCCACACCGTAGCCATCGATGATCCGCTTGCCGCCGTCCAGACCGAACAAATACGTATTCGGAAAATGGTCGTAAAGATCGTCGGCCTGCTCGTAGGTGAGGTACTCGCCCACGTATTCGACGATCAACTTCCCTTTGCGAATCGGCCGCGTGGTGTAGCAGCCATAGGAATGAATGCGAGATTGACGAATGATGAGCGTCATGGGCCGCGACTAAGAGAGCGTCATTAGATTTTATCTGCAAGCACGTACCTTTAGCACGCCGGTCTTCAGCACCGCGCCAACCATTCCCCAGCCGCCTGCTATCATTCTCAGGGGCAAGCATCAGATCAGTTGGGGGATTCGACAACCATGGCTCAACATCCACCGCGCTTTTTGAAGATTGTCGAAGACGCCAGGCAGCGCGTCCGTGAAACCAACGTTGACGAAGTCAAAGCCCGTCTCGATCGCGGCGAGAAATTTGTTCTCGTCGATGTCCGCGAAGACCGCGAATTCGACGCCGACCACCTGCCCGGGGCCGTCCACTTGGGCAAGGGCGTCATCGAACGCGACGTTGAGGGAAAGTATCCCGATCTCGCAACTCCGCTCGTCCTTTATTGTGGCGGCGGTTTCCGATCCGCGCTGGCCGCCGATAATCTGCAAAAAATGGGATACACCAACGTCATCTCGATGGACGGCGGAATCCGCGATTGGCGCCAAAGAGGCTACCCGCTCGAGAAGTCGCGGTAAATAGCGCCTCGCAAGTACACGAATTGTACTTCTCATTGTCCGCCGGATTGCATACCATCTGCTTCTCTGAAAAAATAGATAAACACAGTCTGGGGTTCCGACGATGTCTCAAATCGGCAGCTTTGCGCTCCTGCTAGCGCTCGGCCTGAGTGCGTACTCTTTCCTGGCAGGCCTTTTGGCGTTATTCAGTAAGGATGCCGCCTCGGCTCGTCTCGGGGAGACCGCCCGCCGCGCCGGAATCGCGACTTTCGCCGCAGTGCTGCTGGCTGCCATCGTTCTTGTAGTGGCCGCGTTCAGTGACGACTTCTCCATCGCCTACATCTTCCATCACAGCAACCGCGACTTGCCTGCCGCCTATAAGTTCGCTGTGTTGTGGTCGGGACAGGAAGGGTCGCTACTGTTCTGGTCGCTGCTCCTGGCCGGCTACGGATTCGTTCTCCGCCTGCGCTACAAGACCGATCAGCAGCTGTTCGCGCACGCTTCAGTGGTGATCGCCGCTGTACAGGTTTTCTTTCTGCTGATTCTGAATTTTGCGGCCCACCCGTTCGCCATCATGCAGGGCGGAGTCCCCCCGGACGGCTCCGGACTCAATCCTCTTCTGCAATATCCCGAGATGGTCATCCATCCGCCCATGCTGTATCTCGGATACGTCGGGTTCACCGTGCCCTTCGCCTTCGCTCTGGGCGCGCTCATCATGAAGTATCCCGGCGAGAAATGGATTCACATCACCCGCCGCTGGACCATGGTCACTTGGTGCTTCCTCACCATCGGCGTTTTCCTCGGCGCACACTGGGCTTACGCTGTCCTTGGATGGGGTGGCTACTGGGGATGGGACCCAGTCGAAAATGCCTCACTCATGCCCTGGCTCACTGGCACAGCGTTTCTGCATTCCGTCATGATGCAGGAAAAACGGGGCATGCTGAAAGTCTGGAACATGGCGCTGATCTTCGCGACTTTCCTGCTTTCCATGCTCGGGACGTTCCTCACGCGTTCGGGTGTGATCAGTTCGGTGCACGCCTTCGCCCAATCGTCGATCGGCTCGTGGTTCCTGGTCTTCATCGCGTTGACCCTGGCGGTCTGCTCCTACTTCCTGGTGGTGAACCGGTCGCACCTCAAGAGCGAACACAAACTCGAGGCGCTGGTTTCGCGCGAATCCAGTTTCCTGTTCAACAACCTTCTCTTGCTCACCCTCTGCTTCACCATACTGTGGGGCACGTTCTTCCCGATCCTCTCGGAATTCGTGCAGGGACACAAAGTTACGGTCGGGCCGCCTTTTTTCAATCGCGTTGCGGTCCCGGTTGCCCTGCTGCTCCTGCTGCTCACCGCCATCGGACCACTGCTGGCTTGGCGTAAGACTTCTCTCGAGAGCCTCAAGCGGAATTTCCTGTACCCCGCGATAGGCGCGCTTTCAATCGGCGGGATGATGATTCTTTTCGGCGTGCGTCCCTGGGAAGATCCTTCCTACTTCTACGCCACCATGGCCGCCGTTCTCTCGGCGCTGGTGATCTTCACCGTCATTTCCGAGTTTCTTCGCGGAGGTCGCGTGATCGCCGGCAAGACGCAGCAAAATCTAATCTCCGCGATGCTTCAGCTATGCCACCGAAATACGCGCCGTTACGGCGGATACATTGTCCACTTCGGCGTGGCGCTGGTGGTGATTGGGATTCTCGGGACGCCTTTCAATAAAGAGGTCGAAAAAGAAATGGGCTTTGGCGACAAAATCTCCATTGGCCCCTACACCCTGGTCTGCCAGTCCTACACGCAGGACGACAATCCCAACTACGCCAACGAGTGGGCAATCATCAACGTGTTCCGTGGCGGAAAGCAGATTACGACCATGTATCCCGAACGCCGCTTCTATAAAAGCAGTCAACAGCCGCAGACGCTGCCGCGCATTTACCCCAGCTTCCGCGAAGATTTGTTCCTGGTGAACGACGTTTATCTGGTCTATGAAGGCAAGAACGAGACCACTGGACGGCCCATCATTAAAGCGCACTTGAATCCGCTGGTCCCCTGGATTTGGATCGGCCTGATCATCATGGTCTTCGGCACCATCGTCGCACTCGTGCCGAATGCAGTGGCCGTCCAGGTGGCCGCAACGACACCGGTTCGCTCTCCGGCACATGTGGGAGCAGGTGATTGAGATGAAATCCTCGAATCCTGTCCTTGACCTTGCTTTGAAGGGGCGCGGCTTTAGCCGCGCCGTAGTTGTACGAAAACCAATAGCGGCTTTAGCCGCTGAGGGCCAGCGCGCCAAGACACAGGTTTGGCCCATGCCTGGAAGGCCCGCCCGCCGCCTGCTCCACGCCCTCATCCTAACCACCGCCGTCTTCCTCTTCTTGGGAGCAGGAGACGACTCCGCCCGCTTCAAAGACCTGGGCCATCGCATGATGTGCGCCTGCGGATGTAGCCAAATACTGCTCGAATGCAATCACGTCGGGTGCACCTACTCGGACAAGATGCGCGATCAACTTCAGGCCGCGTTGGATAAAGGCAATAACGACGACCTCATCCTGCAAGGCTTCGTGCAAAACTACGGCCCAACCGTGATCGCCGCGCCCACCGCCACCGGCTTCAATCGCGTGGCCTGGATCATGCCCTTCGCCGCGCTGGCATTTGGCATCTCCTTCGTCGCGTACGTTGTGCGCTCGTGGAAGAACCGGCCCACACCGGCCCTCGCCGATGGCATCACCATCCGGCGCGGCAATGAGGACGAGCTCGACGAGTTCCGCCACAAGGCCCGCAAGGAGACCGACTTATGATTCTCTTCATCTGCTCCTTCTTTACGGCCGCTGCTCTCTATTACGTTTTCTTTTTTCCCGGCGAAGTTTACGCCGGAGAAGAAAAGACGCGGCTCGGCTATCTCCGAGAGCGTAAGGAAGCGGTCTACGAGAACCTGCGCGATCTGAATTTCGAATACAAGGCCGGCAAGGTGCCTGACGCGGACTATCAATCCATGCGCACCTCGCTCGAAGAGGAAGCGGCCGCGATCATGGCGGAGATCGCGCGGCTGGAGCAGGTTGCGGGGCAGGTGGCGTGACGGCGCCTTATTACGGCTGCGAATTGCACCATATCAGCGCATAATCCGGTCGATACAACAGTTGTGTTCTGACAGTGGGCAATCGCCATTTCCAAAGGAATTAATTTGACTAAGCTCGCACAGTCCGCCTTGCTGGCCGCCATCCTCGCGCTAGCGCTCGCCTCGGCTACCGCCCAGACCCTCTCCGGCACCGTCACCAACGGCACCATCGGCAAACCCGCCGTCGGTGATGAAGTCATTCTCATCAACCTGACCACCGGTATGGAAATTGCCGCCAACACCAAAGCCGACGGCAACGGGAAATTCAGCTTCAAACTCACCGGCGGCGCAGGGCCACACCTCATCCGCGCCGTCCATCAGGGAGTTACTTATCATCAGATGGCGCCTCCCGGCGTCAACTCGGTCGACGTGAACGTCTATGACGTCGCGACAAAAGTCACCGGGCTCAGCGTGACCGCCGACGTCATTCGCTTCCAGGCCGACAGCGGAACCATGCAGGGTGTACGCCTCTTTGTCGTCAATAACACCTCTTCTCCGGCGAAGACGCAAATGAGCGATCACAACTTCGAGTTCTATCTGCCCCCCGGCGCGAAGATTGAACAAGTGCAGGCCCGCGCCCCGAACGGCCAGCCAATCGGCTCGGAAGCCGCGCCCCAAGCCGAGAAGAACCGTTACGCGATTAACTTCCCGCTCCGTCCCGGAGAAACGCAGTTTCAGTTGGAGTTCACTCTGCCCTACACCGGCGAGATCAAGATCGATCCCAAGCCGCTCTATCCCGCCGAGCACCTCGTCGTCGTTCTTCCGAAGACGATGCAATTCAAGGCCGCAAATCCGCAGAGCTTCCAGTCCATGCAGGATCCCAGCCAGGGCGACAGCACCGTGGAAGTCGCGCGACAGACGCTGCCCGGCCAGCCGCTCGGCTTCACGCTGACGGGCAACGGAGTCATCACCGAATCACCGGGATCGATCGCCTCCGGCGCGGCCCGACAGCAGGATCAGTTGCAACAACAGCAGCAGCAACCGGACCAACCACAGACGCGCGACAATCGCCCAGGTGGCGGACTCGGCGTCCCGATCGATGCACCCGACGCGCTGCAGCAATATCGCTGGCCCATCCTCGGCGCGTTCGCCGTGCTGCTCGCGATCGGCGGCTGGGTGGTCACGAAACGGCAACCCATAACAGCAGCCGCCGCGACCTCCACGGCGAAGCCTGCCGCTGCATCGAGCGGCCACAGCGCAGCCGTCCATCCACCGGGGCCAACCGCGCCGGCGCCCGCGACATCCCCGGCCGGCACTCCGGTCGCAAGATCATCGATGCTGCTCGAAGCGCTAAAAGAAGAACTGTTCCAATTAGAGGTAGAAAAAAAACAAGGCAAGATCACGCCCGCGGATTACGAAAAAGCCAGAGCAGCCCTCGATCAAACGCTAGATCGGGCACTGAAGCGGCAAGGGTAGGATCGCGTAGGGACGGACGCATTCGTCCGTCCAAGCCGAGCGCAGCTCGGCAGTTGCCTGTGGCCAGAGCCTGTCCAGAGACCAAAGCCAAGCACCCGGCATCTAATCGATTGAGCTAAAAAAACTGAGGCAACAATCATGAGCAACATATTCAAAACCACACTGCTGCTCACCGGCATGACCCTGCTGCTCATGCTGGCCGGCCGCGCTTTCGGCGGGCAGAACGGGATGCTGATGGCGCTCGCCTTCGCCGCCGTCCTGAATTTCGTTTCCTACTTTTTCTCCGACAAGATCGCGCTCGCCACCTACCGCGCTCAGCCTGTCGGCCGCGATGATCTGCCGCGCGTCTACAACATCGTCGAGCGCCTGGCGCAAAAAGTCAGCCTGCCGATGCCCAAGGTCTACCTCATCCCAACCGACTCGCCCAATGCCTTCGCCACCGGACGCAATCCAAATCACGCCTCCGTCGCCGTAACCCAGGGCATCCTCGGACTGCTTAATGACGAAGAACTGGAAGGAGTGCTGGCCCATGAACTCGGCCACGTGCGCAATCGCGACATCCTCATCAGTTCGATCGCCGCTACTTTAGCCGGCGCAATTACTTACCTGGCGTCGATTGCCCGCTGGGGCATGATTTTTGGTGGCATGCGAGGCGAGCGCGACGATCGCGGCGGAGGCAGCGGGATCGCCGCCATTGCCATGATCATCCTCGCCCCCTTCGCAGCCATGCTGATCCAACTCGCCGTTTCGCGTTCCCGCGAATATGGAGCCGACGACACCGGAGCCCACTGGACTGGCAATCCCTACGCCCTGGCCAGCGCTCTCGCCAAAATCGAAGCCTATTCCCGCCAGCGTCCGCTGATAGCGAGCCCATCCACCGCGCATCTTTTCATTATTGCGCCGTTCTTAGGAGGGATGAGTTTCGGCAACTTGTTCTCGACGCATCCGCCAACCGCGAAAAGGATCGAGCGGTTGACGGGACGACCGGCGGAATTCTTCCAGTAAACGCAACTTGCTGTCTCCATGAACGGCAAAGAGAACGGCAAAGAGTTTCGGCGGCAGGTTTTCCCTGTGTACCTCTGTGTTCCCTGTAGTGAAGAAGTGCTTGAACCACAGAGAACACAGAGGTGCACGGAGGTGCACAGGAGAAACCAAATGCGTCAAGCCGCGTCCCCGCACTATGACATTGGTAACCGCCACCTCCGCGCCCGGCATAGTAAAATCGCCCCTAATGGCTCTCGAGACTCTGGTGGCAACCTCCCGCCGCGCCGCGGAACTTGAAAACAGTCTCCGCACCGTCATCCGCGGCAAAGACGACGTCCTCCGACTCGCCCTGGTTTCCATCTTTGCCAAAGGCCACCTGCTGATCGAAGGCGTTCCCGGAGTCGGCAAGACCACGCTAGGCCAGGCGCTCGCCCGCGCCATTGATTGCACCTTCCAGCGCATCCAGTTCACGAGCGACATGCTGCCCTCTGACTTGCTGGGCATCTCGATCTACTCCGCCATCGAGCAGAAATTTGAATTCAAGCGCGGACCGGTCTTCGCCAACGTCTTGTTAGCCGACGAAATCAACCGCACCACTCCGAAGACCCAGTCCGCCCTGCTCGAAGCCATGAACGAGGGACAAGTCACCATCGACGCGCATTCCTATCTGCTTCCGCAACCGTTCCTCGTCATCGCCACCCAGAATCCCATCGAGCACCACGGCACTTATCCCCTGCCCGAGTCGCAACTCGATCGTTTCCTGATGCGAGTTCGCATGGGATATCCCGAAGGCAACGCCGAACGCGAGATTCTGCGCGCTGAAGCCGGCGCCGCCCAACTCGAAAACCTGCGCCCCGTGCTCAACGCCGCCGACGTAGTCGAAATTCAGCAAGCTGTAGCCCAGGTTCATGTGGACGAATCGCTTATCACTTACCTGCTGAACATAGTCACCAAGACCCGCGAGTCCGAGTATCTCTCTCTCGGAGTATCTCCCCGAGGCTCGCAGATGCTCTACCGCGCCGCCCAAGCCATGGCCTTTCTCGAGGGCCGCGATTACTGCACGCCCGAAGATTTCAAACCCCTGGTCGTCTCCGTCTTCGCCCACCGCGTGGTGGTAGGTTCGCTCTACTCTTCCACCCTGAAAAAATCCGAGCAAGCCGAGCAACTGCTGCGCGAGATCGTCGAGAGCGTGCCGGTGCCTGTGTAGTTCTCAGAACCTGCCGCCGGTGCTCGACGGTCTGAAGTGCCGGCTGTATGAATATACGAACAGATTCACGGGCACCGTATAGTCGACTGCTATGTATGGGCCCGGATTCTCCGGCGTCTCGCTGCGTCGCACCGTCACCTGTTTTGGGTCGAGCGCGATATCATGGCCCTCCGCTTTGCGGATTACGATGATGCGAAGTTCTTCGTCCGAGTTTGGCGCTGACATCCCTGGCCGCCAGCTCGGTTGTGCCGCAAGATCATGCAGCTCATCCTGAAACACAATGTTGGTTATTTCGGGCTCAAGAATCGTCCAGCCCGCGAACACAACGGCCACTATCACAGCGATCCAGAAGACATACTTCATCGGAATCTCCCTTCCGACACGGGACACCCTCGCTTGCACAACCGAATCCACGAGGCGAGAACTCAAACCGATTACCAAGTTCCTAAAACGAGTTTACTCGCCCGAGGCCGCCGGCGGCTGCGGCTTTAAGCTTGAAAGCCGCGAGATCGTGGCCACCATCATTCCGGAGAGAAACTGCATAGTGGCTACATCGTTATTGTCGAACGCGTGCGGCATCGACGACAGCACCTCGAAGACTCCCAACGTTCGCCGGAAATGTCGTAGGGGAGAAACCAGAATCGAGCGCACTCCCATTCTCCGGCAACTCGCCCAATCCACTCGCGGGTTCGACTCGGCATCATTGCACAGAAGCACTTCGCCGGTGCGCACGCATTCTGCCGAGAGTCCGCTATCGGTTTGCAGGCGGACCCCGATATCCGGAGCCGTGCGGCCGGTCCGCGCCCGACAAACAATTTCGTTGCCCCGGCGAAGCGCGATGGCAGCTCCGGTGGCGCCGGTTAAAGTTTGCGCTTTTTCCGCGATGATGCTGATACCCGGCTCGAGGTCAATCTCTCCGGCATTAATCTCATTAGTATGGCCCAGCGCCTCCGGCACGGAGACCGGCACATCATGATGGTGGCGAGGCCGTGTGCGGTAGCGAGTGGAAAACTTTGCCGCCGTAGGAAGCTCGAATGGGTGCTCGCCGATTTGATCTTCGCCGGTCGCCGCAACCTGAGGAACCGTGTAGAGCAACGATCGCACCAGCCGGTCCAGTTCCGCATCCGCGATGAGATGCGTCGTTTGCTGCCCGCGAAGCGATCCGCCGAGTACCCGCGAAAGACTCACCACCGCGCCACTGCCGCAGGCCAGACACTGCGGCGTGTTGTTCTCGCTAAGCAATTCACACTGCACGCAAAATATTGCCGACTGCAAGGACACGAAATTCACATCGGCGGCCGCCAACGAACGCTGCATTCAATGATTCCTTCCGGATGGATGGAAAACAGTGAGAGTAACCAGTGACACGTACCGGAGTAAGTGACAGGGCTGGTTCGGGCTGTGCATAAGTCTCTCACTACATCTAAATTGTCAACCCGAGCGAAGCGAGGGATCTGCATCTTGCCGCGAACTGCAGATCCCTCGCCGCTCGGGATGGCAATTCGATGAAGAGTGCTCGCTCCTGCCTCTATAATTTCGCTCATGCCATTTCTCCGGTTCCTCATGCTCTTGTCGCTCGTGGTCTGGCTGGGCGGACTGATTTTTTTCGCATTCATACTCGCGCCCACAGCTTTTTCGCCCGGACTTCTCCCGACCCGCCACCTGGCAGGCTCAATCGTAGGCCGCTCACTCGATGGACTGCACTACATGGCCATCGTTTCGGGAATTATTTTTCTGATCGCCTCCATGCTCTATAGCCGAATGGCCTCGGGAAACGCGCGACCGTTGGCGGCGCGGCACATTCTAATCGTGCTGATGCTGCTGTTGACGGTGATCTCGCAGTTCGCCATTTCCCCGAAGATGCACGCCATTCGAGCTGAGGTTGGCGTCATCGATAACGTGCCTCCCGACAATCCACTGCGCATGGAATTCGACCGTCTGCATGTGTGGTCGGAAAAATTCGAGGAGACGGTGCTCTTGCTGGGGTTAGTTGCGTTGTACACGACCGCGCAAGCATTGCGGTAAATGGGCGATGATTCGTTCTCAATCTGCCAGATTTGTCATCCCGAGCGAAGCGAGGGATCTGCATCTTGCGGCGAACTGCAGATCCCTCGCTGCGCTCGGGATGACAATTGATGAACGGGTTCCGTTAGTGCGCTGCCTTCTCCGCCTTCGTCGCAGCCGCCGGTTTCAGCGCGTCATCGAGATACGCCAGATACTCGGCAATCAGCTTATAACTGTCATAGTAATCGTTTATCTTTACGGCTGCCATCTTGTCGAAGTGCGAATGCAGGATCGGCCAGGTCTTCGGCGTCACCGAGTGCAGGGTGATCCGCGGGATCTGGTACCGAGCGAATGATTCGGAATCGGCGGTGCCGAGGTTGTCCACGTTCATTGTGGTCACAGGGAGTTTACTGGCCGCCGCAACCTGGGCCAGCGCGTCAAGTAGCGCTTTGTCGGCGTGTGAAGCCCAGACCTCGGTCGGACCGAGGCCTAAACTGTCGAAGTTCACCATCGCCTCGATGCGCGCGCGCTGCGGGTTGGTGAGGTGATCCACATAGTACTGCGAGCCGACCAACCCCTTTTCCTCGCCCGAGAATCCGACGAAGACCAGCGTGTGATGACGCGGCTGCGCGTTCAGGCTGTATAACAGGCTGGGCAACAACACCGCTCCCGTCCAGTTGTCGACCACGCCGTCGCCAAAGCTGTCGACCTTATCGGTATGAGCTCCGACTACGATGACTTCCGGCGTTTCGCCAGCCAACACGCAGATAACGTTCGGCGGTAGTTTGCGATCGAGCGCCTGCTCGGAGAGACTCGCGCTCTTGCACCCGGACTCGGCAAACCACTTCCGAATCAGCGCTTCGCGTTCATTGTTCTTGGTTGAGAAAGACTTCAAGCGGCCTTCGACAACTCCGCGCGTCTGCAAGCGGAAGCGAATCCCCGCCGGATTTTGCACCGAAGAGGGGGCGGCACACGCGATGCAAGCGATCAGCGCCCCAGCAAGATAGCCATAGAATTGTCTATGATGAGTTGTCCGCTTCAACTGCATTCTGCCGAGCGTAGCACGACCGCCGAGTGCTTGGTATTTCACTTGCTTATGCGTATCGATCCCGATGATTTATTCTTTTGACTGAACTGATAGCTGAGAGCTGAGACTTCCCCATGAAAACCGGCATCATCGGTCTGCCGCAAGTCGGCAAGACATCTCTATTTGGCATCCTGACCAAGGTCCATCTCTCCGAGCAGGCGTATTCCAACCCGCGCGAGGCGCACATCGGAGTCGCCAAGGTGCCCGACGAACGTCTCGACAAGCTGGCCGCACTCTACCATCCGAAGAAACTGACGCACGCCTCGGTCGAGTATGTGGACGTCGGCGCCATCGGCCAGGACGCGCTCAAAGAGACTGCCTACATCGGCCATCTGCGCCAGGTGGACGCTCTCATTCACGTTCTCCGGGCCTTTGAAAACGACGCGATTCCGCACGTCGGACCCCTCGATCCGCTACGCGACATCAAGAATGTCGATTTCGATCTCATGGTCAGCGATCTTGGCCAGATCGAAAAACGCCTGGAGCGTCTGGAAAAAGATTTGAAGAAGATGAAGACACCGGAACTCGAAAAAGAAAACGAGCTGCTGATCAAAGCCAAAGCGTTTCTCGAAACCGAAAAGCCGCTGCGCGAAATGGAAATGTCAGTCGAAGACAAGAAGCGTATACGCGGGTTCATGTTTCTGAGTGAGAAACCGATGCTCTACGTGCTCAATATCGGCGAGAGCACAGAACTCGGCAAAGACCTGGAAGCGGCGGTGGGAAAATATAAGCTGACCGAGGTTGCCGCGCGTCCGAATGCCGGGGCAAGCGCAATCTGCGGCAAAGTGGAAGCGGAATTGGCTGAGATGAGCGACGAAGACGCCGCAGAATTTCTCGGCGCCTATGAACTGACCGAAAGCGGTCTATCGCGCCTGATCCGCAAAAGCTATCACCTGCTGGGCCTGATTTCGTTTTTCACCGCAGGCGAAGATGAATGCCGCGCCTGGACGATCCCCCTGAACACACGTGCCCAGAACGGCGCCGGCGCGATTCACTCGGATCTGGAAAAACATTTCATTCGCGCCGAGACCATTCGCTGGGATCAGCTACTGGAAGCGGGCTCCGAGGCAAACGCTCGTGCCAAAGGCACTCTGCGATTAGAAGGCAAGGATTACATCGTGCAGGATGGAGATGTGATGCACATCAGGCACAGTGGGTAGTCGCGAATTCTCAATGGTTAACTCCATCTGCGCGACGAGAAATGACTGAGGCGAGCATGGGCAAACAATCGACAGGAACTCTTTTGAGGTGGCGACCTGAGTTCCGCATGATCGTGGTCGTCACGTGGCTTTTGATCGTTGTCGTTGTGTGGCTCTTCCCGAGGACCATGTCCAAGGCGGCTCCAATGGCTGTGTTTTGGTGGTTTCGAGTAATCGCGGTTCTAGGGTTTGCCTACCTGTTATATGAAGTTGGGCAGGCGACCGAGAAGCGAGTCAGCGTCGGCGGGTTGATCCTCGATGCTGTGCTTGTGCTGCCGATGTATCTTCTTTGGTTCGCGGCTTGGGCGGCCGGCTTTTGATACATCCTCCGAAGCTAACTCCTAGTGGACGTGAAAGAATCGATCCAGCAAAAACATGCACGCCGCTCCGACGAAGACCAGTAGCGCCATCTTCACCCCCGGTTCCTTATTCACCTCCGGAATCAGATCCGACGCGGCTACGTAAATCGTAACGCCCGCCGATAAGGGCAGTCCGAAGCTTACCTCGTGGCGGAAGACGGCCATCGTCATCACTCCAGCAACAGTTGCCACGCCCAGCGCCATGGACGCTCCCCAGGCGAACCCGCGGCTGCGGCCACTGGCCAGCATCACCGATGAGACGGTGAATCCTTCCGGAATCTTGTGCAGAAACACCGCCAGGAAGATGATCCAGCCGAGCGCTTGGGAAACAAGAAATCCCGAGGCGATCGCGATGCCATCGAAAAATGTGTGAATCAGCAACCCGATCAGGACCGAGTAGCTTTTATGAGAGTGCACGAATTGGTCGGCGTGGGTTTCTTCTCCAAAGTGGAAATGCGGCGTGACCGTGTGCTCGAAAAAATGGACGAGGAGGTATCCGGCAAGGATGAGAAACCCTGCATACGCGCCACGCAAATGGATGCTTTCCGGCACCATCTCGACCAGCGCCGTCGCCAGCATGAACCCTGCGCCGAGCGCGACGAAGTAGCGAAGGTAAGAGCGCTCCCAATGCTTCTGAACGATGATGGCGCCGCCGAACACATTCGCGCCCGCCGCAGTCAGCCCCAGCAGCACACTGGTCAGGATGGGAGACATGAGGAAGAAGAATAACAGGAAGCTGATGGCCCGCGGTCAGTTGCCAGTTGCCGATCGCCTGCGAGCCACAACAAACCGTGGCGAGAGTGCGTTTCGTATCAGGGCACGCCTTCAGGCGTGCCGTAAATACTACGTCATGAAAGCGCCTTCAGGCGCTGGGGGCCAGCGATTGGATTCGCCGCTAGCCCCTAAAGGGGCGGCTATTTCGATGAGCTTATGGTATCGCTGAAGCGATACCCTGATACGAACCTCCATGCCGAGTTGCTAAGATTCCTGTCCAGAAGCGAGAGACCGAACGATACCTCACATGCTTCACTGGCTACAAATCATCGGATGGCTAGTCTGCGTGCTGTATTCGACCATCCCCGCCTTCTGGCTGATGATTCATCCGTTTGCCGAACGCTGGCGCGCACGGCATCGCTCATATCGTCGCTCGCCGTACACGGTGCTGTTGCCCGCGTGGATGGCGATGTGGGTCGTGGTCGCGCTGGTCGCGCGACCGTGGCGAGACGCACTACTCTATCGAGCAGACTGGCTGTGGGGAGTGTCGGCGTTGCTGCTCGTTTGCGGGCTGTATTTATATTCGCAATCCGGGAAAAGTTTCAGCGCGAAGCAACTGGGCGGCCTGCCGGAAATTCATGGCGGAAATCGCGATCAGCAACTGGTGACCGATGGAATCCGGGCGCGTATGCGGCATCCGGTATACCTGGCGCACCTCTGCGAGATGCTGGCCTGGAGCGTGGGAACCGGACTGGCCGTCTGCTGGGGGTTGACGGCGTTCGCTGTGGTCACGGGAGTCGTGATGATCCGACTGGAGGACGCGGAGTTGGAGGAGAGGTTTGGCAACTCCTACCGCGCCTATCGCAGATCCGTGCCGGCCATTCTGCCGCGAGTATGGGAAGCGCGCCAGCTATAATCCGCAGTAACTGAAAGCTGATGGCTGACAGCTGCCTCTCATGCGCTTCGAACTCTTTGTCGCAACCCGCTACCTTCGCGCCAAACGCCGACAGGCGTTCATCGGCGTCATCACGGGGATCTCCGTCTTGGGCGTTGCGGCGGGAGTAGCTTCGCTGATCGTGGCGCTCGCCATCAACAACGGCTTTCGCCAGGACTTGCAGGCGCGCCTCCTGGGTTCGACGGCGCACATCAGCCTGCTGCGGGTGGAGAGTGACGGTATGCGCGATTGGCGTCCGTTGCTCGATAAGTTGTCGAAGCAGCCGCACGTGGTGGCAGCCGCTCCGGCGATTTACGAGCAGGTGCTGATTTCGCGTGGCCCGCGGGCGCGCGGCGCCGTGCTGAAGGGGATGCTGCCGCAATATGAGCGAAAGGTCAGCGATCTACTGCAAACTGTCACACTCGGATCGGCGGCGGCGCTGGAGGAAGCACCCTCCGGCGGGATGGCGGAGCCTCCCTCCGCAGCAAGGTCAACGTCAAATTCAAATGCAGCTTCAACGGCAGCGGGCGACGGCGCCCGCTCTACACAAACAGAATCGCCCGACGACCTCGCAGGCGTGCAGCAGCGCGTTGCCGCGATGCCTCCCATCATTCTCGGCAAAGACTTGGCGGAGGAGATTGGCGCGACCGTCGGGTCGGTGGTGTTGGTCACTTCTCCGCAGGGCGAGCTGACTCCGTTTGGAATGGTGCCGAAGTACATCCGTTTCCACGTCGCGGGCATCTTCAACTCCGGTTTTTTCGACTACGACTCTTCCTGGGCGTTCATCCGGCTTTCTGACGCGCAGGAATTGTTTGGATTGGGCGATGTGATCTCAGTCATCCAATTCAAGCTCGACGATATCTACCTGGCTGGAGACGTGGCGCGCGCCCTCGAACAGGCCGCTGGACACGGCTTCATGGCCACCAGTTGGATGGAACAGAACAAGCCTCTGTTCCGCGCGCTGCGCCTCGAGCGCGTGGTGACGTTTATCACCATCGGGCTGATCGTGTTCGTGGCCGCGCTTAACATTTTGATCTCGCTGATCATGATGGTCATGGAAAAGACTAAAGATATTGCCGTCCTCATGTCCCTGGGGACGAAGAAGGCGCAAATCCGCCGCGTCTTCATCGCGCAGGGCGTGCTGATCGGCGTGATCGGGACGGCCATCGGGCTCGTGCTCGGCTACGCGATCTCATGGGCGGGAGGACACTACCACTTCATTTCGCTCTCGCCCGAGGTTTATTCGATTGACTACGTGCCATTCGCGCCACGTCTTATCGATGGAGCGATTGTGGCGCTGGTTTCCATCGGGATTTCCTTTGTGGCAACGATTTATCCATCGTGGTCCGCGGCGCGGATCTTGCCGGCCGAAGCGCTAAGGTACGAGTAGCATTTTAATGTCAGGCGATTGCCTTAGAGTTTTGGCCCCTTAAATTCGTTTTCCTTTAATCTGCGTTTCACATACCCGCAACAAACACTCAGTAGCCTTTGCCTATCTTTACTTTGTGAGGAAGCTGATCATGAACTCTCCCCAGCAATCTCCGCTCAAGTGGCGCTCCGCATCTTTGCTCAGCGTCGTCGCCTTGTCGATTCAGTTGATCGCACCCGGTTTTGCGGTTGCCAAGGACAAAGGACACAAAACCCAGACTCCAATCCAGCACGTGATCGTGATCATCGGAGAAAATCGCACCTTTGATCATGTGTTCGCTACCTACAAACCAAGCCAGGGCGAAAGCGTCTGGAATCTGCTCTCCAAAGGCATCGTCAACGAAGATGGAACGCCGGGACCCAACTTCTCCCTCGCCAGCCAATCCTCGGCCACCGACTCCAGCGCCGACGGATTTCAGATGAGCCCGTCTGGGAATGTCCCCTATTCGACCCTGCCGCCCGTGCTGGCCGGCGGATATTCCAGCGGACCATTCCCGGATGTCGCAACCGCGAAGAAATATGAGAACGGGCTGCCGGACGACTATTATGTCTACCTGACGACGGGTGGCAGCGGTCAGGCTCATGGAGTCCCTGACGCTCGCATCCCCAATCAATCGAATCTTCCTTCCGGTCCGTTCCAGCTGACCTCAGCGACCCTACCGTACGATTCCTACACGAACAGTCCTGTCCATCGCTTCTACCAGATGTGGCAGCAGTTCGATTGCAACGCGGCGAACGCTACAAAAAGTGACCCGAGCGGATGCCGCAACGATCTGTGGCCCTGGGTTGAAGTCTCGGTCGGCGCCGGCACGAACGGAAGTCCGCAGCCTTCTGGCTTCGACGTCTACAGCACGAAAGAAGGCAGCACGTCGATGGGCTTCTACAACGTTCTGCAAGGTGACGCGCCTTACTTCAAGTTTCTCGCCGACAGCTACGCGATGAGCGACAACTTCCACCAGTCCGTCATGGGTGGGACCGGCGCGAACCACGTAATGCTCGGCACCGGCGACGGGATCTGGTTCAGCGACGGCAACGGCAACGCCGCCACGCCCCCGCACAATCAACTGGTCGCGGCAGGCAGCCCCAACGCCGGAGTGGTGGACGAAATCGAAAACCCCAACCCGCAGCCCGGTACCAATGATTGGTATACCGAGGATGGCTACGGCGGCGGCTCCTATGGCTCCCCCTCCTACGGTGGCGGAACCTACAGCAACTGCTCTGACACAACTGCGCCGGGCGTTGGCCAGGTGGTGAGCTATCTACATTCGCTCCGCCGCCCCATCCATCCCAATTGCGATCCGGGACACTACTATCTGCTTAACAACTACAATCCCGGATACTACGGTGACGGCAGAAACGCCTATGCCGACATCGGCAATCCCAACGAGACCGTCTTCACGATTCCGCCATCTCCTCTCCGCAACATCGGCGACGAGTTGAACGAAAAGGGCATCTCGTGGGCATACTACGGAGACCAGTGGAACGCCTACCTGGCCAATCCGGACAACAACTATGTGACCCCTGACAACACCTACTGCAACATCTGCAACTTTTTCCAGTACTCAACCTCGATCATGACGAGCGCATCAGGCCGGGCCCACAACCAGGACACCATCGACCTTTATAAAGCGATCCATGACGGAACGCTGCCGGCTGTGTCCTACGTGAAGCCCGACGGCTGGCTCGACGGGCATCCGGCTTCATCGAAGCTGAACTTGTTCGAGGGCTTCGTAAAGAAAATCGTGGACGGCGTCCAGGCCAACCCGCAACTGTGGGCCAGCACTGCCATCATCGTCACTTTCGACGAGGGCGGCGGATATTGGGACTCCGGCTACGTTCAGCCGCTGGACTTCTTCGGCGACGGCACCAGAATCCCCACTTTGGTGGTTTCTCCCTACACCAAGCCGGGGCACATCTCGCACACTTACTCCGACCACGTCTCGATCCTGAAGTTCATCGAGGCCAACTGGGGACTCGCTCCGCTAACCGATCGCAGCCGCGACAATCTCCACAATCCGGTGACGAACCCGCACAACCCTTATGTTCCTTTGAATCGTCCAGCGATCGGCGATCTGATGGACCTGTTCAGCTTTGACGACCACCACGGGAAGTAGCAGTTTCGTAGAGTCCAGTAACCGAGTCTCAGCCTGATTGGCGTCAACCGGCAATCTCCTCCGCTGGTTGACGCCATTTTTTTGCGGACGTCTTCTCAGCATCTCCCCTTGTAAACTTTTTGCCTTTTCTTCTCATGCCGCTCCAAAGCTGTCGAAGATCGCTGCCAATGCGCTCTCATCCCGAGGAGCGTTCACCCGCCACTCCCCCCTCAGTGACCACGGTCATATTGCATTTGTTTTCCAGAGGTATACAGTCTTTCGCATACCTCGTTCCCAAAAACGGAATCCCGGGATCGGGTTGTTCTTCCTCATGATCTAATGGATCACGGATCGTTTTCTACTGCGTTGCAGTCGGAGACGGCCAGCCAGCTTGATACTTAGGAGGGAGAATTTGCATCAAATAGCTCAAGACCCGCTGTTGCGGGTCGAAGGGTTAAGTAAGGTGTTTCGCTCAGGCGAAGCCGAGCTCGTGCTCTTTGAGAATCTGTCTTTCCAAGTCAGGAAAGGAACGATGCTGGCCATCGTCGGGCAATCGGGTGCCGGAAAGAGTACCTTGTTGCACATCCTAGCGGCCCTTGATCGTCCCTCGGCGGGTGCCGTATACTGCGCCAACTCTCACGTGAATGCGCTTTCCGAGGACGATGCCGCCGAGTTCCGTAACCGCCAGATCGGGTACGTGTGGCAATTCCATTACCTGCTGCCGGAATTCACCGCCTTGGAGAATGTCGCCATGCCCCTGCTGACGCGCGGGCAAGCGCTGTCTTCAGCCGAACAGGAAGCTTCGCGGTGGTTGCGCGAGGTAGGACTGGAAGCACGCGGGCATCATCGTTCGGGCGAACTTTCCGGAGGCGAGCAGCAAAGATTGGCGCTGGCACGTGCGCTCATCACCCAGCCACAGGTGTTGCTGGCGGATGAGCCGACCGGCGATCTCGACGGGCGCACCGGGGAACTGGTTTTTGAACTGGTCGCGCGGTTGCACCGCGAACACCAGCTGACGTCTTTGATCGCCACACATAATTTGGCATTTGCACGACGGTGCCATCGCGTTTTACGGTTAGATCAGGGCAAAATGGAAGAAGTGGCGCCGGAGTCGCTTCCGGCGTAACGAAAAACAGGACAGAACCACAATTGAGTGGCAGGGAATTAAACTAAAGAAGTGAAGTTAAAGAATTTGACGTACCCGAAGTAAGACTGCGGTGGTTACTACAAGGTGATATCGCTTGGGAGATTAGGCGATATGAATGCATAATAAAGGGTTGGGGTCAGGAGTTTGGCGGAGGGCGGGGCGTTCCGCGCAGACTCGGGGGGGAAGGGGTATATGTTCGAACGCTACACGGAGAAAGCCAGGCGCGTAATCTTTTTTGCGCGGTACGAGGCCAGCCAGTTCGGCTCTCCATATATTGAGACCGAGCACCTGCTGCTCGGACTGCTCCGCGAAGATAAGGCCCTGACCAATCGTTTTCTGCGCTCTCATGCCTCGGTGGAATCGATTCGGAAACAGATTGAAGGTCACACCACCATCCGGGAAAAGGTTTCTACTTCAGTCGATTTACCGCTGAGCAACGAATGCAAGCGTGTGCTCGCCTATGCAGCAGAAGAAGCCGAACGTCTTTCGCATAAGCACATCGGAACCGAGCACCTGCTCTTGGGACTGTTGCGCGAAGAAAAGTGTTTTGCGGCTGAGATTTTGCACGAGCGGGGATTGCGGCTTTCGACCATCCGCGAAGAGCTGGCCCGTACCAGCCAGGAAAAAGCTGCGCCGCAACGCGGACAGCGCGAGTCCTCATTACTGAGTGAGTTTTCCCGCGACCTGACCCAGTCCGCCATGGACAGCCAACTCGATCCGCTGGTCGGCCGCGACGGCGAAGTCGAGCGCGTGGTGCAGATTCTGTGCCGCCGCACCAAAAATAATCCTGTACTCATCGGCGAGCCTGGAGTAGGCAAGACCGCGATCGTCGAAGGCCTGGCGCAGCGCATCGCCGACGGCGAAGTTCCTTCCTTTCTGGCTGACAAACGTATTCTGGCGCTTGATCTTTCTCTAATCGTAGCGGGAACCAAGTATCGCGGACAGTTTGAAGAGCGGCTCAAGACCATCATGAAAGAGCTGATGGAGTCGCAGAATTCCATCATCTTCATCGACGAGCTGCACACGCTGGTGGGCGCCGGATCCGCGGAAGGCTCGCTGGACGCGGCCAACATCCTGAAGCCGGCCCTGTCGCGCGGCGAGATTCAGTGCATCGGCGCAACCACGCCCGCTGAATATCGCAAGTCGATTGAAAAGGACCGCTCGCTGGAGCGCCGCTTCCAGGCGGTAAAAGTTCCGCCGCCGAACGAAGCCGACGCCATCAAGATTCTTTTTGGAATTAAAGAACGCTACGAAAAATTCCACGCCGTCACCTATACCGACGAGGCCATCAATTTTTCCGTGTCGCATTCGAATCGCTATATCCCCGACCGTTTTCTGCCGGATAAAGCCATCGACCTGATCGACGAGGCAGGCGCTCGCGTGAAACTGCGCCAGACCACGCTGCCGGAAGAATTGACGGAAGTCCAGAAGCGGATCAAGTTCATCGTCCATCGTATGGAGAACGCCATCGCGAACCACGAGTTCGAGAAGGCGCGCTTCTACTCGGATGAAGAACGCAAGGAGCGCGAGAACCTGCGCGCCCTTCGCGAAAAATACCACCTCGATGAATCCTCCACCGGCGTAGTCGGTCGGGAGGACATCGAGGATGTGGTATCGCGCTGGACGGGCGTTCCTATCACTTCAATTAAAGAAGAGGAAACCCAGAAGCTGTTGCGCATAGAAGAAGAGCTGCACAAGCGCATCATCTCGCAGGAAAAAGCGATCAGCGCGCTGGCTCGCGCCATTCGCCGCTCGCGTGCTGGATTGAAGAGCCCGAACCGTCCGATTGGTTCGTTCCTGTTCCTCGGACCAACCGGCGTTGGCAAAACCGAAGTCGCTCGCACCCTGGCACACTTCATGTTCGGCAGCGACAAAGCTCTAGTCCGTTTCGATATGTCAGAATTCATGGAGAAGCACTCCGTCTCGAAACTGATCGGCTCGCCTCCCGGATACGTAGGCTATGAAGAGGGTGGCCAACTGACAGAACGTGTCAAGCGCGCGCCATATTCTGTCGTTCTGCTCGACGAAATAGAGAAGGCGCACCCCGATGTCTTCAACATTCTGCTGCAGGTTTTTGAAGACGGCCAATTAACCGACGGGTTGGGTAACACCGTCGACTTCAAGAACACCATCATCATCATGACGTCGAACATCGGCGCGCGGCACTTGATGAAGCGCGAGGGTCTGGGCTTCCAGTCGTCGAAAGACGAGATGGTTTCCGAAAAAGTCGAAGACCTGGTGAGGAGCGAGGTCAAGCGCACCTTCAATCCGGAATTCCTGAACAGGGTGGACGAAATCATCCTGTTCATGGCGCTCAGCGAAGCCGACCTGATCCAGATTCTCGAACTCATGGTCAGCCAACTGAACCAGAATCTGGCCCAGCGCTCGATCACCGTAACCGTAGCCGACGAGGCGAAGAAGTGGATTCTGAATCAGACCCTGACCGACCGCAGCTACGGAGCGCGTCCGCTGCGGCGCGCGTTGCAGAAGTACATAGAAGATCCGCTGTCGGAGGCCTTGATTCAAGGCACGATTACCACCCGGCCGGCGTTCATCGAGGTCTTCCTCGAAGCGAACAAGCTGTACTACCGTCCGGTGGATGCGGAGAAGACCGAAGGCGTGCTGCTATACGAAAGCTAGGCTCGTGTAGGGACGGACGCATTCGTCCGTCCCCGCGAAGGGAAGCGAGCGAGGTACAAGCCGTCAGCAAAAGCTGGCGGCTTTTGTTTTGTGGCGCTATTCTGATCTTCGGGAGTGCGGTGTTGCCACTACTGCGTCCGAAAATCATCCTGGACACCCAGATTGTCTCGTATGTCTGTGAGGGCACAGTCTGCCCTGCCGATTGGAACGCGGTCTTGAGATACATTTCAAAGAAGTGCCGGTACGCAATATCGGCAAACACGCTATATGAACTGTTGGCGGGTATAGGAGATGGCGACGCAACGCACTTCCGCGCAGGCCAAAGGCGGATCAGGCTGCTTTACCAACCGGCAAGGCGCGAATTCTTACCTACAGTAGGGGATTTTGTTCGCTCCAAAGTATTTGGCTTGTCCGCACGAAAACCTGATTTCCAACCGGACAGGTTGCGTCTCTGGGCGGACGTCGTCCTAGCTGCCGCGAGCAAGTCGAGCCTGCGGAGCGGGGTGGTAGTGCGTAAAGCCGGACGCTCCAGGCAAACGTACGGGTTTGATCTACAACTCCTCCTGAAACAAATCGAGGACGGGAAGGAAAACCATTCACAGAGACTCGAAGGATTGCGGCAAGGCAAGCTTCGAGCCTCCACACCCGATAGCTGGAGCAAAGCCGTTCTAAGCCTCATAGGGGTACCCGTAACCGATGCCGATACAAGAAAACTACTCATTGCACTGGACGCCGCTCACCGTTACGACACTTCGCTCTATGAAATGGCAAAAAACCACCAATATGATTTTAGTCGACACGATACCGATTGGATCGACTCGCAACAGCTATATTACCTTGCGGATTCTTCGGCTCGGATCGTGACCTGTGATAAGAACATTAGGTATCGCACTGGGAACAGCACTCAATCTAGTCGAATATTGAGCTTCGATGAACTGACGGCACTAGCCATGAATCCCGGAACGCCGTCGGGTTCAACTCACAGCACGAACGCTGGGGACACTAGCCCGAGTCGCTAATCCCCCGCAGCGGCTTCTTTTTGCCTGGGCCGGCCGCCCTTCAACCCATTCACCCGCGCCGCCCTCTTCTTGGCCGCGCTTTTGACAGCCCCTCCACTCCGCCCAATCTTCGCCATCCATTTCTTCGTGCCGTAAATACCCCGCAGCAAGCCGGGAACATAGAAGTCGACGTCCAAATCTGGCCAATGGAGACCGGTTCCATCGCCTAGAATTTCCACCCGCGCAATCTCATCTTTTGCGGCAGATTGCAGTCCTTGCAGGTCTTCGCGTGGAATTACATGCCGGCTGCCATCGCTTAACTTGAGGATGAGCAGGTCCAGTCCCGGTCCCGGCCTATATTCGACTGCGGCGACACGCGCCTCGCTGCGCAGATTCTTGGCGCGCTCGATTGCCTGATCGATCTCGGCATCGGTAGTAACGATCCTATGTCGGGCGATCTTATGCCTTGCCATGTATTTCCTCCCACAATCCTGCGAGCTCCTCAAAGTGAAGAGCCGCGGTATTCAAAATTTTCTTCACATCCGACCGCTTGGCGTTAGCGGGTCGGACAGCGTCGTTCCGTTCCGCCAAAGCAACGGTCCCTTCCAACCGAAGATCCACAATCGCCTCTGTTTCGCCGACGAAGCCGTGCACATGACGCGGCGGATGATCGTTTGAATAGGCGACAAATAAAACGCCGTCAAACCTAACGGAACCCACTCTATCATTATAACCCAAGCGGCCGCTTGGGTTACAGAATCTTTTCACTCTGCATCAGGTGTACGTGGTTGCTATGGCAGAATGATCCATCCCGATGGCTGATCCGCCCACATTCCCCGAAACTTTGATCGACCTCAGCCACACCGTCGAGCACGGCCTCATCACCTACAAAGGCCTTCCCGCCCCGATCATCTGCGACTACCTGAGCCGGGAAGCCTCGCGGAAGCACTACGCGCCGGGAACCGAGTTTCAGATCGGCAAGATCGAGATGGTGGCGAATACCGGGACCTATCTGGATTCTCCATTTCACCGTTACGCCGATGGCAAAGATCTTTCAGAACTCGACCTGCAAAAGATCGCGAACCTCCCCGCCATCAAGATACTGGCCCAGCATAAGCAGGCAATCGATATCTCGTGTTTTCCGCGCGGGGGAGATCTGGCCGGCAAAGCCGTCTTGGTCCAAACGGGATGGTCCAGGCACTGGAACACATCTCAGTATTTTGAAGGCCATCCATTCCTGACCGAGGACGCGGCGCGCTTTCTGGCCGACTCTGGCGCCCCGCTGGTGGGCATCGATTCACACAACATCGATGATGTCCAAGACTTGCGGCGGCCAGTCCACAGCATTCTTCTGAAAAGCGAAATTCCCATCGTCGAGCACTTGACGAACCTCGCCGCGCTCCCGCCCTTGGATTTCCGGTTCTTCGCCGTACCCGTGAAGGTGAAAGGGTTCGGTACGTTTCCGGTGCGGGCTTTCGCGATTGTCTAGTGTTTTATTCTGCAGGTTCATGGCATCGAAACTTATTCTCCCTCGAAACCGCGAAGGGGCGGCACGGGAAAGCTAGGCGCGTGAGTGCCTGCCTTTTTTCATCACATTTTTCTTGTACGCCCAGCACAGACACCAAATCGCAATCGCGCAATAATTCACCGACAGTACAGCATCGAAAACTGCGCCCGTCTTCAGAGACGGACCGATCATCCGCCGCAAAACCAATTTTCGGCGGCTCTTTGACAACGTGAAGACAAGCAGTAAAAGCGGCGACCCCGCACCTCGAAAAGTGCACGCCAAACCGCAGAAACCCCAGCTAAGTCCTTATTCATGTAGATGATAGAACTAAGTACTTTAATTAGAATAACTTAGCGGGAATTTTTTTGGGGGGGGTACCAAAGCTTACGTATGTCCCTAGCCATTCATCATGTTCCCCAAGTCGGCCGCGAAGATGCTCAAAACCGCCCTCAGCGCTGTCTTTGAGCTAAGTCCCTATTCGGAATCTTTTGCCCTATAGGTGTGGCAACTAAGCGAAAAGCCTACCAGAACATGAACTAGAGTTGTGCAGGTCCTCTGTCGCAACAAAACCCAGCCTGGTTCCAAAGTTCGATTGACCTCAGAATGAACTTGTGATTAACTCCTCTGAATCGGGGCTGGCTCAACGCGGTAGTTTGGTAATACGTACCAAAAATTCCGGGGCGTGAGACCGAGGTGCGTCATGAAGTCCAGCTCGTATGCAGTTCTGGTGGTATCCCTTCTAGCTTTGACCCTGACTTTGCCCCTGAGTGCCAGTGCGCGGGAGATGGTCCTGCCCGCCGGTACCCTTCTGAAGTGCACACTGAACGAACCGAACCTTTCTTCTTCGACCGTCGCGGTCGGCGATCCCGTGCTCTGTCATCTGCACTCCGTGACGGAATTCGGCCAGCAGGCATTTCCGCGCGGCAGCTACCTTGTCGGACATCTGGAATCGGCCCAGGATCCTGGGCATTTCTGGGGCAAGGGCAACATGAAGCTGATGTTCGATCGTATCGGAATGCCGAACGGCGACATGCCGCTGGACGCCAAAGTGATCGCAACGCGCGGCTACAAAGTCGATAAAGAAGGCGACATCCGCGGTAAAGGCCATGCCAAGCGCGACATCGTCGAGTGGCTGCTGCCGCCGCTCTGGCCGTGGAAGATCATCATGCTGCCGGCGCGTGGGCCGCGTCCCACGCTCAAGGGCGAGAGCCAGCTCACGCTGCGCCTGATGGATGATGTACAGATTCCGCAGGTGGCGGCGACCAACGGGCCGGACTGGCATTTCTTTGGACGTCCCGAGCCAACAGGCGACTCGTATTATCGCGGTTCGTCCTACGGGGCCGCGAACACAAATGCCACTCCTCAGTTGGCCATGCGCGAGGTAAAGCCTGCAGCCAGCTCACAGCCGATGGCCGAGGAAATTCCACAGGTCAGCTACGCCAGCTACGTTGCCAGAGATCCGGCAGTGCGTAGCGCGACAGCGCCGGGCGTGCCGGTGTTTGTGCTGAAGACGGGTATGGTCCTGGCGGTGGGCAATTACACCTATCAGGACGGTCGCATCAGTTACGAACTGGCCAGTGGCGGGAACGGCGTGATCAGCACCGATGAAGTGGATTGGAGCACGACCACTCGCGTCAATAGCCAACGCGGCGTGCGGGTAACGCTGCGCGGTGGACACCCAGCCGGAGAGACAGGATTCTAGAAGCTGTCAGCCGTCAGCCGTCAGCGCCCGGCTGACGGCTTTTGCTTTGTGTGCTCGTGTAGGGACGGACGCATTCGTCCGTCCAAGCCGAGCAAAGCTCGGCACCTTTTCAGCCGTCGGAATTTTCCTGCGACGCCCAAGCGAGATGCGCCATCCATTAAACACATAGCAACGCAACAACCTCCGAGGATTCCATGTCCAAAGTCAACATCGCCGAGAAGTTCGCCAACATCACCGAATACTACAAGCCCCGCATCGCCGCGGAGCTCAACGGCCAGCACGTCAAATTCGTCAAGCTGAACAGCGAGTTCGTCTTCCACCATCATGAGAATGAGGACGAGATGTTCCTGGTAGTGAAAGGCCGCTTCCGCATGGATTTCCGCGACCGCCATGAATGGATCGAAGAGGGCGAGTTTATCGTAGTGCCGCGCGGGGTAGAGCACCGTCCGGTGGGCGAAGAAGAATGCTGGGTCGTCCTGTTCGAACCGGCCACAACGCTGAATACCGGTAACGTGGAGAACGAGTTGACGGTGCACGAGCTGGAGCGAGCCTAGTCTCTCTGGTAGGCCCGTCGCTCTACCCTGCTACTTCAACGTCAGGAAAGCGACACCGTAGCCATTGAGAGTTACGGAAATTTGAGACGCGGGTGTAACCGTGGAGGCTGCCGGTCCGCTGGCCACGTTGGTGTTGGCATCGATCGTCAGGAGACTGCCTGAGCTGAAGTTCCCCCAAGCTGTAGTGTCAATGAGAATGGTACGCGGGGCGCCGGGGCCATTGTTGTCGCCGGATGATTTGACAGCATAGTTCGCGACCATCACGACAACGCTGCCATCGATGTTGACGACTGGCAGAATCTCGATGTCGGAAGTGTCCGTTGTCGTATAGCTCAACAGCTCTGCGCCCGGTGGCGAAGGGAACATCCGCTGCAACCAATAGTCCACCCAGTAGCTCAATTGCAGGGCTCCAGTGGAGTAGTCGACCTCACCGAACTGTTTGTCGGCGTCGAAGTCCCAGTGATAAAGGGCCTGCACCCGAGCCTTGCCTAGCTGCGAAAAAACATAAGGACGCCAAGCGGCAAAGAACGCGCTGGAACCTCGTAAGTCGGTGACAAAAGTGCCGCCATTGCAGGCGCTGATGCCGCCGCCCTTGTCGAAGTCGGCATTGACGTTATTCTCCGTGACCCATACCGGAACGCTCGCCAGTTGTGGGTTTGTTGCAAGAAAGGAATAAATACTTTGGACGCTGCTGGCAAAGCCGGGAACTGTACCGAGGACGTCTGCATCCGTATCTTTCTGGTCGCACGACGAATAATAGTGCGCAGCGACGACGTCCACTTTTTCGGTTACGCCGCTGGTGAAAACTGGCAGGAACGTGTCCTCGGAACCGCAACATAGCTCAATCGCAACGAACTTCAGCGTAGGATCTACAGACTGCATCAACGGTACAAGAGTGTTGTACATCTTCGTGTATTGGGTCGCGTTGATATTGTTGATGCTGGGCTCGTTGTAGATTCCCCACCAGGTAATGGGATAGGAGCTGGGCGAAACGTGGAACGAACCATCGCCGGAAGTAAACCCACCCGTGTTGTAGTAGCGCACCAGATTCTGCGCGTAGGTTGCGAAGGTCGTATAAGAAGGATCGAGAAAATTATGATTTGCGTCGTACATGAATGCTGGCGCTACTGCGATCTGAAACTCCGGGCTATGGTCAGCGACGCTCAGCACCGGCTGCGTAACGTCGTCCAGAACAGTGAAATCCCACGTGTTGGCCGTGGTCTGCGGCACCCCCTGCGAAATACCCTGCAAGCGGATGTGTGCCGGCTGCAGGTTCCCTAGAGGCGCCGTGCCGTTTGGATTCAGCGTGAAGAACTGATAATCCCACTCCGCTGGTTGGAACGACGTCGACATAGCGACTTCGAAACCGCCGTTCTTCGTGATGCCGATCTGGGCAACCGCTCCAACCGCAAGCGACAACGCCGCCGAACCACTGACGTTGCCATCGCTGGCGGTCACGGTCAAAGGATAGGTTGCCGCCGGAGCCGACGAGGCAGAGAGGGTGATGCTGCCGCCATTCGAAGAACCGGGCGACTGGACGGTCGCCGCCCCGCCTGTCGGTAATCCCTGCACGCTGAGCGTGACGTTCCCGGTCGCGCCTTGGCGGGTGAGCGTGACGTTAACCGTGGTGGCGGCTTGCCCGGGAAAGACGAGCGCAGAAGCGGGTGAAAACGAGAGCGACAGGCTGCCCCCGGAATTGGAGCTTCCTCCACTGCCACAGGCAACGAGCCCGAGCAGGGAAAGATAAGCGAGAAGTAAAGCAGGAATTCGCATACGGCGAGCATTGTATCGGTCGGATTGGGAGACTGCGGAAGGAAAAAAGTAGATTGCACAAGAGGAGGACATTTGATGCGAAACACGCGGTACCCCCTGAGCGATTCACGGCAACGAACCGGAGCTCTTCCGCAGCCTGCTATTCTAAATATCGAAGAAACTTGCCCAATGGAAATCACCGTTTACTCCGCCCCCTGGTGTCCGGATTGCCGCGAGGCGAAGCGGTTCCTAGACCGGTACAAGCTTACGTACATCGAGATCAACATCGAGACCACTCCGGAAGCTGCCGATGAGGTCGTCAAGCGGACCGGCAAGCGCGCCATTCCGCAGTTTGTGATTGATGGAGAATGGGTCCAGCCCTACCGTCCGGGCGAAGGGTTCCTCTACGAAGAGATGGCGAAACGGCTGGGGGTTGAGCAATAGCCTGTGTAGAGACGCGGCTTGCCACGTCTCCGGCAGCGAGGTACTGCCGAGACGCGGCAAACCGCGTGTCTACGGCGATAATTTTTGGTTACCTTTGGCCTTCTGCCATCCGACTTCTGTACCCTACACGTCTGTCCCCGAATACGTCAGGATAGTGGCTACCCGGAGATCTCCCTCCTTCCGGGCCTGACGGCTCATGTTCAATTCCGATAGTGGGGAAAGCGAAGTGGTGGAAACCTGGCAGCGTTTTGTGCAGGGGCTGCTGGGCGTGCTGGCGCTGGTGGGCGCCGGAGTGATGGCGCACTACTACGCTCCCCCGGAGACTACCGGCCTAGAGCAGCAGGTGCACCAGCTCTCGCGCCAGGTCGCGGATCTGGAACGGCAGCAATCGGTGTCGGCGGCGGCGGTGGACGATGCCCGGGATTCGGTCGCTTATATCTATGGCATTTATCATGTGTCCGGCCATGGGCAAGATTTTCGCGCGCGCGTGGCGGGGACCGGGTTTGTAGTGGCGCCGGGCCTGCTCGCCACCAATCGCCATGTAGCCGAGCCGTGGTATGGCGACCGCGAAGTCGCGGTCGCATTGCGGGCGGGCGGAACGCCGGTGCTGGAAACGCTGGTGGCATATTTCCCCGGCTCGCCGTTTCCAGTAAATCTGGAGACGGCCGTGCTCGCCAAGCATGGAGATCTGGCTGTGCTGCGCCTTGAAACGACCGCGTTCACGAAGAAACTGCGTCCCTTGACTCTGTCCCGGGCGCTGCCCCATGTAGGCGAATCGGTAAGCGTGCTGGCCTATCCGATGGGAGTGACGGGCATGGTGGCCAAGTCGCCAGCGGTAGTGTATGAGCGGCTTTCGTCGCATCCGGATAACGCCGAAACGGCAGGCGAGCTGGCGGCGCTGTCGTTGATCAGGCCTTCGGCGACGTTTGGGCACATCGGCGACGTAACCGGCGACAAGCTGATCTATGACGCACCCACCGCACGTGGAGGCAGCGGCGGACCGGTGCTGAACCTGAGTGGAGAAGTCGTGGGTATCAACTCTGCCTACATCGACGGCTTCTCAGGGGGAACTCTAGGGATCACCGCCGCCGAGCTGCGCCCGCTACTGGAAACGGCAAAGCGCGCGGCTTTGGAGACGGCCGCTGAACAATCAGGTGTCAGGTCTCAGGTCTCGGTTGTCAGGTAGCGTAACAGATCTCCACCGAAACTGAGAACTTGAAACTGAGAACTTATAGTCCCGTAGTGGAGTGTCTCATCCTGAAAGCTGCATTTCCTTGCGCAGGCGACTTGCCGCCTCCGGTCGATACCTCTCCTTACACTGCCAAAGTGCCTTGGATTCAGGTACATTTGTAACCTACTGATTTGAAAAACAAATTGGCCTTATGGCTGCTCGGGCAGTGGGATGAGTCCGAGATGGAAGCCGCATCTTTGGACAATGTCTTACGACCGATGTTTTCGGGCAACAGATTCCCTATTGGTGGGTTTAAAGAGACTGGTGCCGCGAGACTGTTCAGAGATACTAAGTTCAAATAGACCTAGTTCAACGAGATGCGATCATCATGATAAAAAAATGTCTGTTTGCGGCTGCTTTGATGAGTCTGGCGCTAGCTGGCGGTTGCGCAAAGGGCGGCAACGGCACGGGCAGCGGAATTACGGTTAGCGTCGGCGATGGCAACATTCCCGCGATTTACCCGAATCAGCATGTTACATTCACGGCCACAGTGACGGGTACGACCAACATGACCGTTACCTGGAGCCTGAGCGGCACGGCATGCACGGGCACGGGCAATCCGTGCGGGACGATCGACAAGAATACTGGCGCCTACGTGGCACCGGCAGCCGTCCCGAGCCCGGCGACGGTGACGATTACGGCGACTTCCGCGGCCGACAGCACGGCGACCGGCGGCCTCCAGGTGCATATAGTACTGATCTCGGTGGTGGTGACGCCGACGACGGTGACAGTTGAGCAAAATCTAGTGCAGCAGTTCACCGCTGTCGCGGTACCGGACGATGCGCCGCAGACGTTCACCTGGTCGTGCATGCCGACGGCGAGTTGCGGAAGCTTCGCGCCGAACCCGAACAACGTGGCGGTCTATACCGCGCCGGCCTCCAACCTGGCCGTGCTGGTGGCGGCGACTTCGACAGTGCAGCAGTCTCCCGCGGCCGCTGGGCAAGCTAAGGTTACAGTTGCAACCTCGCGGCTGCCTTCGGGAACGTACGCATTCCGGTTCTCAGGCTATGACAAGAGCAGTCCACCCAATCCGGTCGCCGTCGCGGGAAGCCTCACCGCTGGTGCGAACGGAACGATCACAGGGGGAGTCGAAGACGTGCTGGCTGCCGGTGCGCTAACCCAATCCAGCATTACCTCCGGTTCGTCGTATGTCCCGAGTTCCAACGACAACAACCTGGGGACGCTTACGCTGAAGTTAAGCACTGGCACCACCAACATATACACTGCGGTTCTTACGTCGTCGGGCATCATTCGGATGATCGAGTCGTCATCAGACGGCACTGGTATAACCGGTTCCGGCGTCCTGCAAAAGTCGGCGACAAGCACAGCCTTCAACGCTGGTGCGCAAACGTTCGTATTCGGATTCACCGGCGTGGATTCGACCGGCGGCCGGGTTGGGTATGTTGGCATGCTGCCGATGACTCCAAGTGGAACAGGCGGGACCATCACAGGCGGCCTGCTCGATGCTAACGACAACACCACGACGACCAACGTGTGTGGCACGCCGCCTTGCAACGTTGCGGGCTCATATCAACTCGACCCTACCATCCCCGGGTTGTGGCATATGACTCTAAACACCGCCCAAACGCAACATTTTGACTTCTTTGTTTCTGGTGGGCAAACACAAACCAAGACCGGTCCCAATCCCCTGACGCTCTATGCCATTTCCACTGACACCATCGACGGGGCTCATCCGGCGCTTTCTGGATCCATGGTCTACCAGGTCCCGATGACCTACGACAACACCGCCTTCAACGGCACATCGGTTTCAAATCTGACGGGGACGAATGCGAATGTCTCGCTGACTGCGGGCAGCACCGATAGCAACGGGAACTTCTCGGGACAGTTCGATCAGAATAACGCCGGTACGATCTTGTCTGTGACTTCGACGTCGCCTTTTGCGTACAAGTACTGCAATGCGGCAAGCCCGGCCTGTGCGGCACCCAGTTACACCAGTGGACGCTATGTCTTCCAGATGCTGGGCAATCCGACTGCGAACCCAGTCGTAGCACCGCTTCCGTTTGTTCTATATGCCAGCGGGGCGAATCGTGGTTTTCTGCTCGATCAGTCCAGTCCGGCGGTGTTGACCGGCACAATGGACCCGCAGCCCGCGAAAGCGTCTTACACTCCGACTGAGTTGCCGGGTACCTTTGCGGCGTCAACGATCAGCAACAGCGATCCCACCCTTGTACCGGTAGTCCAGAACCTGCTGCTCACATCGCCAGGAGGGGGAACATACAATGTCGCCGGAACGCAGAACCCCGGGAGCCAACCGCTGACCGGGAGCTACACGATAGCGAGCGGGGGTGTGGGCACGCTCACGCTAACCGCTCCGCCCCCTCCGACCGCTGCGACGAATGTGATTTACGCTATCGACTTCGATGCTGTGAATTCCGTGGTCACCGATTTCATGATGATGGGCACGACTAGCGGGACTCCGAGTTCCATCATGTTCGCGCAGCAGTAAGAGAAGCCAGAAGGTTAGAAGTCGGATGGCAGAAGTAATACACAAGCCCTGCGCGCTGCCTTCGCTCGTGTATACGCCACCAGCCCTCCTCGGCGCGAATAAGTCAAAACCTTAACCACAGGGGCACAGAGGTACTCAGGGGGAAACTGTGATTCCTTTCCCCTGTGCCCCTCTGTGTCCCCTGTGGTTAAGATTTTTCTATTTACCGCGAAGCACCGTCTTTGCGGTGGCCAGATTGTCGAAACGATCGTAAGCGCGGACCACAACGACGTGGTCATTTGCCGTATTCCCGGCCATCAGCGCCGGCGCAGCTTCGGGTTGTGGCACGGCCACGCGAAAGTCATACTCTTCCGTCCTGGAATCGGACAACTGGCCGACCGGCTCGACGAACTGCCAGTCGCCGCCATCGAGCGAATACTCCGCCCGCTTAATCGGCGAAAACGAATCGCTGGCCCGGAAATGCACGCGAATCTGCTTGGCATCGATCTGCTTGCCGATCTGCCTAACCTCGAGAGTGGCAGTCAGGTTGTCAATGACCGGAGCAGTAGTATCGACCTCGAATCGGGTGCCGACACGTTCAGCGTAGAAAGCTTCTCCGGGCGAATGCGAGGGCGCATCGGAGGCAATGACCTTCACGGTGTAGCCGCCGTCAGGTAAGAGACTCGCGTCGAAAGAATAGTAGCGATCGGAGAGGTTGTTTTTCAGCAGCAGCCAACGCGATTCGCCGTCGCCG
>Ga0307477_10000049_pt1 | contig 186933 bp, 179 predicted proteins | sample atmos_gasesECM2C_FD_203316 | JGI IMG/M metagenome (GOLD analysis project Ga0307477, IMG submission 203316) | Hardwood forest soil microbial communities from Morgan-Monroe State Forest, Indiana, United States - atmos_gasesECM2C_515 | ecosystem: Environmental > Terrestrial > Soil > Temperate...
ATGCCGGAGATTTGGCGACTACCGTGCTGGTTGTTGTAGTTGCCATTGTTGTTATAGTTCTGCCCATAGGGTTGGGCGAAGGTTAACGCCGGCGAAGCGACTAGCGCGGCTCTGTCGCGCGGCCGTTGACGACGTCGTTCGCTGGGACCGCGAGAACGTCGCGCCGCTCGTGATCGTATCCTCGCGCGAGGACGACGAACTCGCCGCTCGACGTCTGCGGACGCCGCTTCTCATCGACGAAAAGGGGAACATCGGACGCTCGTTCGGGGCTGCGGGCACGCCGATGGCCGTCCACGTCGATGCCGACGGGAAGATCGCCTCAGAGGTAGCAGCCGGGAAGGACGCGATCGGCCGTCTATTCGGCGCGCTCAGCAGCGAAAAGACCTAACAGACAAAAGCGGTCGCCCTATTTGATGACCTGCGTGCCGCACTGCGACTTCAGACGGCAGCCATACACGCCGTTGATGTCGGTGCAACACACTTGGCTCCGTGAGTCGCAACACGCACCGTAACAGCAGGTGTATTCTTCGGGGCAACAGGTCGTGCTCTTGGAACCCTTGCACGCAGACGTTCGGGACGGGCAGTTTACGGTTTGACATGTGCCGCGAACGCACTTCTGGCCCGGCTGGCAGCAATTCTTCCCGCACGCGGTACCGGTATTGCAGCATTTTCCATCGGTCGTCCACTGCTGGCTGAGGCAGAGGGTCGCGCATTTGCCGCCCCTGCAGGGGCCGTTGCAGCACTGTTCTCCGCAGAAGCGCTTGCCGGTGCAGCACTTGCCGTTCCGCATCATGTGCGGCGCGCAGCAATGACCGGTTGCGTCGGCCACGGTCCCCGCGCCGCAACAATAGCCGCTCGTATATTGTGCCGTCCCTACTTGCGTGCCCGTCGGCTTGACAGTGACGGACTTACCGGACGTATCTTTCTTTGGGCAGCACGTATACGTGCCGGACGCGCTGTCGAGCAGGCACGTGGAGTCGGCGCCGCAGCAGAAGTTCTGGCTCAGGTCGTCAGATGCGACCTGACGAAACAAGCCGGGGCACGGATGCGGATGACTCGCGGGGCAACAATACCCTAACAGGGGGCTGACGCAAACTTCATGCTTCCCACAGCTGGCCGTCGGACTGAGGCTGCTGGCTGCGTGCGTCCCAGGGCACAGACTTCCAAAACAAATGCCGCGTGCATTGCATTTCGACAGGCAAGCTTGGTCCTTTTCCGCGTTGCCGACCGTCGCGCTATAGCAGTTTGACGGGCTTGCAAATCCAAAAATAGAGAGTATGCACCCGGCGACCGACGCGCCTTCGCTTGCGGATGAAATATTGCACTTGGTGTAACACTTGATGCAGGCGCGCGATGCCGTCGCGCGGACGCCGGTGGACCTCATCGGTGCCCCGCCTCCCCGCCATCCGTAGCGGGTCGGTCCGATCTTTATCCCTGCACCAGGCCGTTTCTGCACCGGAGCGGCGAGCGAGATCGGCCATTCCGACGTGGTTGCCGCTGCAGCAAGCGTCGCGGCAATGCCGCCAATCATGGCTCGACGCGATACGTTGCCGGACGCCACGTCCTTGGCCAGTCGATCGAACCAATGCTCCATTGCCGTCCTTTATAACGCTGCGGCGCTGGGCGAGCCGAAACGCTCGTTGCGAGACTATCCCCTCCGGGGACGCTTTCCTGCAGACCGAGTTCAGTTCGTCAGTTCGTCGCACGTCGTACGTCGCAGAACGCAGAAACGGCGAGCCGACCGGCCCGCCGTCCTGTGCGTCGTGCACGCCGCTTTGGGCGCGCGCGTCGAATCTACATCCGGTAGCGATGACGAACGATATCGACTTCGGTGGCGTTGATGGCGCCGTTACCGGCGCGCCAGCCCGTGACGTTAACCTGCTGGCCGGCCTTTAACCGCCAGCCGCTCGGGTTGATGATCGTGCCCTGCTTGAGGAACACGGTTCGGCCGTTGTCGAGCGTGAAGCTCGAGCCTTGAACGGATTGAATGATGCCGGAGATTTGGCGACTACCGTGCTGGTTGTTGTAGTTGCCATTGTTGTTATAGTTCTGCCCATAGGGTTGGGCGAAGGTTAACGCCGGCGAAGCGACTAGCGCGGCGAGGAGCAGGGTGCCGAGGGCACCGCGGAGTTTGATCATTGATTTTCCTTTGCGAAGTTGGCGTTTGCGCCAATTGGGGAAACGAAAGAACTCAAAAGTATGTTTCCCCAAAGTCAATGCCGGCGACCCAAGCCAGGACCTTTCCTCGAACGATCGACGAGCGCTCGCTCGCTTAGACGGCTCGGATCGGCCGGTAACGCGGAGTCCACATCGCGGCGCGGATCGCGCGCTCCAGATCGGCAGGATCGTTGCGCGTGAGCCCTTCGGCGGCCGCTCGCCGCGCGACGGCGAGAGCGACGTGCGCCGAGACTTCGCGCAAGTTCGAGATTGGAGGTAAGATCGCGGCTCCGAGTTGCGAGACGTCGACCATCTCCGCGATCGCACGCGCGGCCGCCGCGAACATCGAATCGCTGATGAGGCGAGCGCGGGTGACGATCGTCCCCAAGCCGAGGCCCGGGAAGATCGTCGAATTATTCGCTTGCCCGATCGTATAAGAGATGCCGTTGTAGAGCACCGGCGGGAACGGACTGCCGGTGGCAATGAGAGCCCGTCCGTCGGTCCAACTAATGAGATCGCTTGGAATCGCCTCGGTGAGGCTCGTTGGATTCGAAAGCGGCATGATGATCGGGCGCGGCGTTCCCTTCGCCATCTCCCTGACGACGGGCTCGCTGAAGGCTCCGGCGACGGCGGAACTTCCGATGAGAACGGTGGGATGGACCTGGCGCACGAGCTCTGCGAGCGTGATGCGTTCGCCGTCTTTCGTCCACGCGGCAACCTCGTCGGCCCGGCGCACGTAGGGCGCCTGATGCTCGCGAATATTCGGCGTCCCTTGCATGATGAGTCCGGTGCGTCCGACGAGCCAAATGCGCCGAAGCGCCTCGTCATGGGAGAGTCCGTCGCCCATGAGCTCGCTGACGGCGAGATCGGCGATTCCGCAGCCGGCCGTTCCCGCCCCGAAGATGACGATCTTTTGGTCACGCATGCGGCTGTTCGCGACTTTCATACCGGAAAGGATCCCCGCCAGAACGATGCCCGCCGTTCCTTGGACGTCGTCGTTAAAGGTGCAGACGCTCGCGCGATACGTGTTGAGTATCCAGCGCGCCGGCACGGCGCCGAAATCTTCCCAGTGCAGAAGCGCATCGGGGAACAGCTTGAGTGCCGTCGAGACGTAGCGGTCGATGAAGCGCTGGTAGCGTTCTCCGCGGACGCGCGGATGGCGATAGCCCAAGTACAGCGGGTCCTCGATGAGAGACTTGTTGTCGGTACCGACGTCGAGTACGACCGGGATGGTGCGCCCCGGATCGATACCGGCCGCGGCCGTATAGACGGCGAGTTTTCCGATGCAAATGTCGATCCCGCCGACGCCCCAATCTCCGATGCCCAAAATCGATTCTGAATCGGTCGCGACGATCAGATCGACGTCTTCGGCTTCGGCGCCGGCGTTGCGCAGCGATTCCTCGATCTGCTCGGGATTGTCGATCGAGAGAAAGACTCCGCGCGGACGGCGGAACTGATGACTGTAACGCTGGATCGCTGTCCCGACCGTCGGCGTATAGACGATCGGAAACATCTCCTCGACGTGGGAGACCAACAAATAGAAAAAGAGCGTTTCGTTGCGGTCGTGGAGCGCCGATAAGAACTCGTTCTTCGCCACCTCGTCGGGTTGGCGCAGGTAGAGCTCGTAGGCGCGCTGCGCTTGCTGTTGGATCGTCAGAACTGCGGGCGGGAGCAGGCCGTTCAACTCGAGCGCTTGCCGCTCGGCCATCGTAAAGGCGGTGCCCTTGTTGATTTCCGGCGTACGCAAGACGTCGAAGCCGCGAGCTGCGACTTCGAACTCGCCGTTCGAGGTGACGCGATACGGCTTCATGGGAATGCGATACTCAGCTATCGCCATGGATGCTCCTTCTGCTCGCCGTTTAGCTGCGAACTTTCAGTGGAATGTCGATCTCTCGCGAGTTGCCGTAAATGACCTGGATGGTCCAGGCGCCGCTCATCGACAGTCGCAGCGTCGCCTGCAACGTATGCGGATCGCCGGTTTGCTTCAAGGGAATGCGGTTGACGACGTGCGTCTCGCCGAGCATCGCCATTCGTGCTGAGACGGTCGCGCCGGGTGGCGCGGTGCCGGCGAACGTGACGCGTACGGTCGCCGTTCGTGTCGGTTTCGCGTAGGAGACGGAGACGGTGGGCTTGGCCGCGCCCTTGCTGGCGGTCGGCGCGCCTAGTGCGTCGGAACCGCCCAGCGACGCCAGCGAAAAACTGGCCGTAGCGACCGCCGACACGATCGAGGCCGGCCAATGAGAAGCACGCATTTCAAGCTCCCGGGCCGCTCCTCGGCCCCCTCCAGTATGCAGCGTGGCGACGTCGAGTCTGATGAATTCGATGGGCGGTTTTCTTCACACGCCGTTCACGTTCGACGTCGTAGCGCCCCCATTTGATCGTTCATTTATGGACTATGAGCGCGCCTCGCGGCGAAGATGACGACGATGATTCAAACGCTTGCATTTCTGGCGGCTGCCGCAGTCCAACCGGCCGACCTCGCCGGCGTATGGAGCGCGCAACGCGACTACGGTCCGGCGAATGTGCGCGCGGCGGTGATCGTGACGCGCGAGTCAGCATGGACGTCTCGAACAATTTGGCTCCCCGGCAAGAATAGACTGCGCCTGAGTTACGCCCACGGGCAGCTTCTGGGACAGCTCGTCCAAGCCGGGAACGCGGAAGATTCTTCTCCCGTTGCGTCGCCGGCTCGCGTCACGGCGCTCGGCGAGAATCGCTGGCGCGTCGATGCGCGACCGCTTCGCGACGTCCAGCATCTCGAGCTCCACATCCGCGCGCGCGCCGACGGTACGGTCGAGGCGTTCTTCCGTAATCCGGAACGCAACGCCGGTGCGAGGATCGGCCTTCGCAGCCTACATCTCGACGAACGCACGATCCACTTGTCTCGAGCGGAGCACTCCGACATCGTCGGAAATTGGTCGCCCGAGCAAAAGACGCTGACCTTCACCGGTCTTGGACTTCCGGGGACGTTTGTTTTCACCAAACATGCGCTGCCGCCGCCGCTGAAATATCGTTATCGCCGACCCGCACCCGGCGGCGACGGCTGGCCGACCGGCACACTTCGCGGCGGCGGGTTTGACGAAGCGCGAATCGCCGCTCTCGTAGACCGCATTCGAGCAACTCCGCAAGATGTCGCGGCACCGGACGTCCAGAGTCTGCTCGTGGCCCGCCACGGGAAACTCGTCCTCGACGAGTATTTCAACGGTTACGACGCAGACCGGCCGCATGACGTCCGCTCGGCAGGGAAGAGCGTCGCGACGCTGCTGATCGGCGAGGCGATCGAAGAGACACACTCTTTTTCCGCTGAGTCGCCGATCGCAACGATCTTGACGCGCTACGCTCCATTTGCAAACGACGACGCACAAAAAGAGCGGATCAGCGTGGCCGATCTGATGTCGATGTCGGCGGGTTACGCCTGCGACGACAACGACGACGATTCACCGGGCGGCGAGGATCGGATGCAGTCGCAGACCGCTCAGCCCGACTGGTACAAATTCACGCTCGATCTGCCGATGCTCTTCGCGCCGGGAAGCCAAGCATTCTACTGCAGCGCGGAGATCAATCTTCTCGGAGCGATCGCCGAACAAACGACCGGGGAGCCGCTGGCGGAATTTTTCTACGACAAATTCGCACGACCGATGAATTTTGGCCCGTACGGAATGTGGCTGATGCCGCCGCCACGCGAAACCGCCTACATGGCAGGCGGCGATCGATTCCGGCCCAGGGACTTCCTCAAGTTCGGGCAGCTCTTTCTCGACCAAGGTCATTGGAAGGGGCGTCGCGTCATCGATGCGTCGTGGTTGAGGGAATGCGCCACGAAGCATTCCTACGTCAAGGGAGGTGGCGGCGACTACGGCTACGGCTGGCACCTGCTCGACTTCCCGCAGAACGATCGCACGTTTCACGCGATCAACGCCGGCGGCAACGGTGGCCAACTGCTCTACATCATCCCTGAATTGGATATGACGGTGATGATCACCGCCGCGAATTACGGACAGTATCCCATTTGGAGCAAATTCGGCGAGGATATCGTCGGCGCCGGCATCTTGCCCGCCGTTCTCCGCTAGGCTTTGCTGCGACGCCGGCGGTTGACCGTGGCGGCTTCCTGTTTGGGCATCGCCTGGATACCGGGAACAGCCGGCGCGGGCAGCGTCCCGACGCGTTGCTCGACGAGATGGAGCGCCTCGAGGGTTGGGGGCAGAGCTGGAAAGCTCGCGTCGGCGGGTGCACCGAAGCCGAATGCGGCGGTGAGATCGCCGCACGTCTGGCGACGCCATTGCGTCAGGTAGGGCACTTCGACACCGAAGCGTGTCTCGATCAACCGCAACGTGGACGTATGGTCGAAGGTGTCACCGCAGACGAATCCGCCGCGCGAGAAGGGTGAAATAACCAGGCACGGGACGCGAAAGCCCAAGCCGATCGGAACGCCGTCGACGAACTCGCCCGGCGTGCCGGGCGGAGGCGTCGGCGGAACGACGTGATCGAAAAGGCCGTCGTTCTCGTCGTAGACGAGGATGAAAGCGGTCCGCGACCAGACTTTTGGATTCGAGTGAAACGCTTCGAGGATCTGCCGCAGATAGTTCTCTCCTGCGGCCGGCAACATATCGGGATGTTCGCAGACATCATACGGTGGCACGATCCAGGTTACCTGAGGCAGATTGCCCGTGCGTATGTCCTGCAGCATCGTTTCGACCGAACGCTGCTTGGCTGCATTTTCGTAGAGCGGCGAGCTCTTCGGAGCGTCCTGAAACGCGGCGAAGTTCATGATGACGTCGAGTCCGACCGGAAACTGAGCCGTGATTTCGGGCCGGTAGATGCGCCACGAAACGCCGGCGCGCTGGAGCCGTTCGGCGTACGTCTCCCACGTATATCTGCGACCCCTGTTGTTTGTCGCCGGTCCGCCGTTCTGACGGGTTGGGTCGATCGAAGCGGTCATCCAGTAGTAACGGTTCGGATTCGTCGAGCTCATCACGGAACAGTGGTACGCGTCGCAGATCGTGAACGCGTCCGCGAGCGCGTAATAAAACGGAAGATCGTCGCGCGTGTAGTACCCCATCGTCAGCGGGCCGCTTTTTCCGTCGCTCTTTTCGTGCGCGCTGACCCAACCGTCCAGCCGGCCGCCGTTCCAGGAATCGTGCAGCGTGGCCCAGCTATGGCCGAGATCGTGCAGCCGCTGCGCGCTCGTCGCTCTCGTATCGAGATGAAACGGCAGAACGTAGCCGTCGCTCGAAACGCTATCCGGCTGATAGAATACCGGTCGCCCATCGGGAAGCAACAATGCGTGAGCGTCATCGAAGCCGCGGACGCCCGCGAGCGTGCCGAAGTAGTGATCGAACGACCGGTTCTCCTGCATCAATATGACGATGTGCTCGATGTCGGAGAGTTTTGACGCCGGTCCCTGAGCAAGAGCAGAACGTGGCCATTCAAGGTACGGAGCGGCGGCCGCCGCGACGGCGCCTGAGAGAAAATGAGAGCGCGAGAGACGCACGCACCGGAATTCCGCCCGGACCGTCCGGCTGCCCTCCGGCCGTCGGTCAGTCGTTCATCGCCAGCCTTAGAGCGGGACTGCGGCAGCAGCGACCGCCGGTCGCGCGCGCTGAGCGGCGCGGCCATTCGCGACCGGCGGTCTGGGGACGCCACGGAATGCAACCTCGCGGTCGGCCATCGTCTTGTCGAGCAGCTTGCAGCACGCGTAAACTGCGTCGATGTGCGGCGTCGGCGTCTGCGTCAGCCGGCCAAGCTCGACGACGGCGCCGAGCAACGCCTCGATCTCAAGCTCGCGACCGGCCTGGACGTCTTGCAGCATCGAGGTCGTGTGGTCGCCGACGCTCTCCGCGCCCGCGATCCGCCTCTCGATCGTGTGCCTGAAACGGACGCCCAGCTGCTCGGCGACCTGCTGCGCTTCGCCCATCATCTTTGCAACGAGATCGCGCGTCAGCGGGAAGCGGCAGATCCCCGCCAGCGTGCCGTGCGTCAGCGCGCTGATGGGATTAAATGAAAGGTTACCCCACAGCTTCAACCAGAGCTCCGAGCGAACGTCGTCCAGCAGAAACGACTTGAAGCCCGCTGCCGTCAGCAATTCGACGAATTGGGTCGCCCGTTCGCTCTGCGAACCGTCGAGCTCCCCGATCGGAAAGCGGTCGCCTTCTACGTGGCGGATCACACCGGGCTCGAGCGATTCCGCCGAAGGATACGCGATGCAACCAAGAACGCGATCCGGATCGAGCGCGTTGGCAATTTCGCCATTCGGGTCGACGGCCTCAACGCGCCGGCCGCCGAGCGGCCCTGGGAATTTGTGGAAATACCACCAGGGAATTCCATTTTGCATGGTTACGATCGTGGTCGACGTCCCGAGAAGCGGCCCGATGGTGCGGGCGACGCCGCCCATGTGGTGCGCCTTGACTGCGATGATGACGTAGTCTTGCGGTCCGAGTGCCGCCGCGTCGTCTACGACGAGAAGGCGCCGCGCCACGATCGGTTTCGAACCGTCGGCCGGCATGATGCGCAGTCCGTTGCGCTCGATCGCATTGACATATGCGCGGTTGCGCACCAAGAACGAAATGCGCGCCGCGGACTGCGAGAGCTTCGCTCCGAGCAATCCGCCAATCGCGCCGGCGCCGACGATCGTGACGTTCGGCGGCCGCGGGCGCGCGCGCCGTTCTTGCAAGTCGTACACGGGGGCCCTCCCTTATGGGACTTGACTATACCCCCGCCGCCCCAGAGGGACCACGAGAAATGGATAGGTGGTCGAAAACGCGTCCTGAGCGGTCGAAAAGCGGCGTTACAATTCGAACGCGGAGCGGATCGCCGGGACGTAACTCCGGCTGACCGGCACTTCCGAGCGCGAACGGTCGTCGACCCGTAACACATAGGTCCCCGAAAGGAAGGGATTCACCTCAACGACGCGCTGCGGGTTGATCAGATAGGCGCGGTGGACGCGGAGAAAGCCGTGCCGCGCTAACCGTTCCTCGGCTTGACCGAGCGAACCGCGGAAGCGGAAATGTTCGTCGAACAAGGCGACGCTAACGGTGCGGCCGCGCGCCTCGAGGTACCGGATATCCTCGACCTTCACGAGCAACGTCCGTCCGTTCACGTCGACCGGGAGTCGCCCGCCGGCCGGCGCCTGACCGATCCCGTCGCGACGGAGCTGCGCGCGCAGCCGCTTGAGCGTAGCGGCGAGCCGTTCTTCGGTGACCGGCTTGAGCAGATAATCGAGAGCCGCAACCTCGAACGCTTCGACCGCGTGCTCGTCATAGGCACTGACGAAGACGACCTGTGGACGTTTGGCGAGCTTATCGAAGGCCGCGAGCGCCTGGAGTCCGCTCAAACTCGGCATACGAATGTCGAGGAACACGACGTCAAACTCGGCGCGCTCGAGCAAGACGAGCGCAGCGCCGGCACTGTCCGCCTCCTGCACCTCGCAATCCCTCGCAACCCGCGCGAGCATGTAGACCAGTTCGCTGCGAACCAGCGGCTCGTCGTCGACGACAAGCGCTCTCACGCGCGCATTGCCTGCGACGCTGGATCGCGAAGCCGGAAGCGCACGATCGTTCCGGAATCGCTTCCGGTTCGACTTTCAATTCTCAGCCCGCTCTCGGGACCGAAGAGGCCGATCAGCCGGCGGTGTACGTTGTTCAGACCGACACCCATCCCCGAGCTGTAACCTTCCCCGAGAATCGAATCGCGCCGCTCGCCGGCAATCCCGACGCCGTCGTCGTCGACGGCGATCTCGCATCCCCCGTCTACGACGCGCGCCGAAATGCGCACGCGTCCCGGACCCGACTTGGGCGCGATACCGTGCGCGACCGCGTTCTCCACCAGCGGTTGCACCGAAAGCACCGGAACCAGCACGTCAAACGCGTCCGGGTCGATCTGGTTCTCGATCGTGAGCCTGTCGCCGAAGCGCGCTTGCTCGAAGCGAAGGTAACGCTCGACATACAGGAGCTCTTCGCCCAAGCGCACGAGCTCGCGACGTTGCGAGAGCGTGTCGCGAAAGAACTCCGCGAAATCGACGATCAGATCGTGGGCACGCACCGCATCGATCCGCGTCAGCGCCGCGATCGTCGTCAGCGTATTGAAAAGGAAGTGCGGCGAGATCTGCGCGCGCAGCGCCTCCAATTCGGCGCGTGTCACCAGCGCCGCGCGCGCGTCGAGTTCGGCTAGCTCGAGGTAAACGCTGAAGACGCGCGCCAGACCGAGAGCGATCTTCTCGTCGCGCTCGACGTTCGTGCGGCGTGGACCGTGGTAGAGTTTTAGTGCGCCGACGACGTCGCCGCGCACGACGAGCGGCGCGACGAGCGCCGACGAGAGGGGGCAATCGATCCGAGGACATCCGATGACGGACCGGTCTTGCGTGCGCAGGACCTCGCCCGTCTCGATCGCACGATGCGTGAGCGCGGTGAGACTCGGGCTTCCGACGAGATGGTGGTCGGCGCCGAGGCCGACGAAGGCGAGGATCGTGTCGCGCGAGACGACGGCAGTCGCGTCGAGTTGCAGATGCTCGTAGAGCAGGCGCGCGGTGAAATGCGCCGACTCTTCACGGAGTCCGCCGCGCAGATGTGGGAGCGCCTCGACCAGAAGATCGAGAACGGCGTCGTCGCGAGCGGCGCTCGTGGTCATGGTGAGAGCGAGTATAGCACCCCCGCCGCCGTTCAGCCGAAGCCGCCCAGCAGTACGGTCCAAGGTTCGATACTGAGGGTCACGAGTAACTTCGTCGGGGTCCACGGATCTTCGGCCATGCGCACTTCGATCGCGTCCACGTCCGGCGCACGGACGACGTGCAAAACGCGGGCAGCGTCATCCTCACCACCGAGCGGGCCGCCGGCGACGATGAATCCCTCGTCCGCAAGTAAATCCATGAACGCCGCGTGCGCGTCCCATTCTGCTTGCCGGCGCATAGGCACGGACCAATTCCAGGAGGGACCCCGCTCGCGTATCACGGCGAAATAACGCATGAGAACGCAAGCCCTCCGGTTGCAAGCGGATCGTTTCCTGCCGCTCATGCGTTTTCGGGGACATCCGAGGTGTCGGCTCTGCCAAACAACGCCGCACCCGCAGAGTAGTGCGAGTTCGTAGAAGTCGAAAGGCTGCTGAAAGCTTTCTCCTCGTAGACTAAGGCAACTTTCCAAACCGGAGGAAGCTTTCGTGCGCGCCTTGCGAGCCGGCGTGACGGTTGTGCATCGCTGGCTAGGTCTGACGCTCGGCCTAGTGGTGATCTTTCTCGCCCTCACCGGAGGGGCGATCGTGTTTCGGCCCCAAGCAGATGCGCTCGCTTATCCGGCGTTGATGACGGTCGCGCCCTGCCTGAGTCCCTTGCCGATCGATCGGCTGGCAGCGGCAGCGCGCAGCGTGCACTCAAGCGGACGCATCACCTACGTCTACGTGTATGGTTCGGCGACGGCAGCGGCGATGGTTCGCTTTTCAGATTCTGACCAAGTGTACGTCGATCCGTGCAGCGCTCGCGTGCTCGGCCACCAGTTGCGCTACAGCGGCATATTCGGAACCCTCGAAGGGCTGCACAAATTCCGATTTGCCGGTGCAGAGTTGGGGATGACCGCCATCGGCCTGACGGCGCTCGCGCTCTCGACCCTGATGGTCCTCGGGGGTCTGGTTATTTGGTGGCCGCGCCGCAAAGGCAACTTTTCCTTCACGACGCGCTTACGCGGTCGTCCGCGCGCGCTCAACGTGCACATGACGACAGGCTTGTACGCGAGCATCGTCGTTTTCATCGTCGCGGCGACCGCAGTGCCGCTTTCGCTCCCATGGGCGAAAGGCGCGCTCTTCGCGTTGACGCATTCCGCCGATCTGACTGAAGACGCTCGGAAACCGAAGCCGAAACTCGCAAGCACGACCACAGCTCAGCCGATTTCGATGCAGCGGGCATTTGAAGAAGCCCGCGAGATTTTCAGCGGCCCGCTCGATTGGGCATCGGTGCATTACGTGCGGAAGGGGGAGCCGGTCGAGATCGGGATCGTGCTCCAAGGCGCCGTACACGGCGACGCACGCAACTACGCCTTCGTCGACCGCTCGACCGGCAAGATCGTAGAACAGCGACCGTGGCAAACGTTGAACTTCGGCTCGAAAGCGTACTATTGGGCGCTCGCGCTGCACACCGGTCGCTTCGGAGGTTCCGTGGCGCGAACGTTGATGTTGCTCGCAATGTTGGGGCTTACGACGATCGGATATACCGGTATCGACAGTTACGTTCGCAAGGTCGCGCGGCGCCGAACCGCACGCGTTTAAGAGCCTCGAGAACCCCGGCGCGCCGGTGTAGGCGACCATAGGAACGCGGTCTGTTTCCCGGAAATTTAGGTCAACAGTAGCCTGAAGGAACCGCTCCATGAGCAGCCGCCGTTCTCGCATTTTTGGCGCCCTGGTTGTCGCCTCGTGTCTGCTCGGTGGCGGATGCTCCTCGTGGTCGGTGAACCGCACGCCGGCCCCAACCAGCGTACATCTAAATACGCCGCAGTCGGTCTCTCCGGGCACGATTGCACCCGCGCCGATGGCGCGCACGGCGATTTTGCCGGCGAGCGTTATGCTCACGGCGACGGTTCGCGCGCCCAAAGGCGAGATCCAGGGTCTGAGTTACACGCAGATCCCCGGTGCGGCGAGCGCCGCGGCGGCGGCGCCCGATGGTTCGCTCTGGGTGCTCTCAACGCAACCGAACGGCTCCGACAAATACATCTGGCACTATAGCGGAGGGAGCTGGAGCAATATCTCGGGTCTGGCATCCGCTCTGAGCGTTGCGCCCAACGGTACGCTCTATGCGATCAATTCCGGTGGCGGCGCGTATGCCTACAGTGGTGGGACGTGGAGCGCCTTTGGCGGCGGGTGCCGCGCGCTTGCTGCCGCCTCCGACGGCTCTCTCTATGTGATCTCCAACGGTGGCGGCTCTGACGGTGCGATCTGGCATTATGCTTCCGGCACGTGGACACAGCAGCCTGGTTCGGGCAACCGCCTTGCGTCTTCGTGGGATTCCAATAGCTACGCAAACCCCGGAGGGACGATCACGCCGCTCGGGTTGTACGTGATCAACTCCGTCGGATCGATTTATTACCTGGGAAGCGCGGGCTACGTTCAGCTTGCCGGAGCGGCTTCCGCGCTTGTGCCGATAAACGGAGGCTTGTTTGTTCTAGGATATCCTACCAACGCGAACGGCAACGCTCTGTATTACTACGACCTAGCCAATCCTGGCTTTAGCGCCCAAACGGGTTCAGGCGTCAGTATTTCCAGCGACGGCAAAACGCTGTACGTTGTCGGCACTTCAGGCGCTATTTATTCCTCTGCGATTACACACGCGCCCGTTCTCTACGTCGCCAACGGGGCGGTGGCGCTGCAAGCAGGCGCGCGCGCGCGCCGCCCGATGACTACGTCCTCGAATGCGATCCTCGCCTTTGCGCAAAACGCGAGCGGAAACGTCGGCCCGATCAATTCGATCTCCGGTGGCTCGACGTCGTTGGCCGATCCGCGTGCGCTCGCGCTCGACGGTAGCGGAGAGATCTACGTCGCCGATGGTGTAGGATCGGCCGTCCGAGTCTATGCCGTAGGCGCGAGTGGGAACGTGGCACCCGTACGCACGATCAGCGATTCCGGGAATCCGCATGCGATTTTCTTCGATATCACCTTCGACAACAACGGCAACGTTGCGACCGCGATGAACAACGCCTTCGACGTTTTCCCAGCCGGCGCAAACGGCAGCGTCACACCCCTTCGCCGCGTCTCGGCTTCAGGAGCCCAAGCGATTCGCTTCGATACGAGCGGCAACGCGTACGTCGCCACCGGGTACGTCGGCGCCGGGAGCCAGAACGGCGTCGCGGTTTTCGGTCCCTCGGCTACCGGCACAGCCGCACCGTTGCGGACGATCGGCGCCGACTTGAGCAAAGCCTTAGCCAATCCGACCGGCGTCGCCGTCGATACGAGCAATAATATCTACGTCACCAACGAGGGCAGTTTCGTCGGAGGCGTCGACAGCGTCACCGTCTACGCGGCGGGCGCGTCGGGTTATCCGCAACCACTTCACGCGATCTCCGGCGGGAACACCCTTCTCTCCCAGCCGACGGGTATCACGATCGACCCGAACGGGACGATCTACGTCCTCAATCAAGCGTTCGTGTCGTGTGGCCCGAGTTGTTTGCTGAGCGAGCCGCAGGTCCTGGCATTTTCCACAGGTGCTGACGGCAATGCTACCCCAGCCCGCGAGTTTCGTGATAAAGCCAGCGGCGACTTATACGGCGCCTTCGGCATGGTGATTGGCACTGATTCGGCCGGCGAAGTCTTCGTCGGCGGCGGCGCGCACATCTTGGTGTTCGGTTCGACCGCCAACGGCGACACGGTGACGCCGCTTCGCGATATCAGCGGAAGCAACACGGGGATCGGCGGCAACGGAGTTGGAGCCATCGCAGTCGATCCGGCGGGCACGGTATACGAGACGAATTACATCGCCGACGTCACGACGACGACGATTAACGTCTTCTCGCCCGGAGCGAACGGTAACGCCACGCCGAGCCGGACGCTGACGGTCACGCCGTCTTCGTTAGGTCTGTCGGCCGGTCAGATCCTCGCGCTAACCGTCGATGGAACCGGACACCTCTACGTCTTCATGACCGACGATACGTTCCCGTTTACCGGCGTTGTCGCGGTCTATCCGCCGCTCGCGTCCGGCACCACTGCGCCGACCAGCGTGATGACGACGGCGACGGCGGTCGAAGAGAACGGCCCCGAAGGCTTTGCGCTCGATGCTACGGGAGCGGTCTCGCTCGCCAGCGAGGGATATCCATTCAGCATCGACGTGTACGCCTCGGCGGTTAACGGCGGTGCGACGCCGGCGCGCACGATCCGCGGCGGTGGCATCGGGCCTTTCGTCCCGGCTGCTTTGGGGTTCGACGCGTCGGGCAATCTCTACGTGGGTTCGCGCGGCGATGGGACGATCAGCGTCTACTCCCCGGGCGCAAGCGGGACGGCGACCCCATTACGTGTGCTGCAAGGTCTCGCCGACGTCGACCGGTTCTTCGTCGACGGTGACGGGACCATATACGCCGGCGTTCCGGCGCAAATGGCCGTCGTGACAAATATTTACTCCACGCAACGGACCCCACAATCGGCGCGGACGGTTCCCGCTGCGATCTCGGTGTTCGCGCCCGGCGCGAGCGGGCTCGCGACGCCGGCGCGGACGATCAACGGGAGCGCGACGCAACTCAGCGCGCCGGCCGGGCTAACGCTACGTTGACGCCGCGCCGGTCTTCGACCAGTTACGTTTTCGCGGTCGCGTGCGCGACTTTTTGCCTGAGTCTAGCCATACTTCCACGACAGGCGGACGGCGAGCCGATCGACCATATGATGGCGCGGTCTTGTCCGGCAGCTTGGGCGGCCGACGTGCGCGCGCAGAGAGAAGCTGCCCTCGACGATCGCAAAGAATATGAGAGTTTTCTGCAAGCATCCGGTCTGTATTACGATTGCGCTTATCGTCTTCGTTACCCGTCACACGAGCGAGATTGGGCGATATACCAGTACGCCTCCCGCTTGCTGTCGTCAGGCGAGACCCCTGAGGAGAACGTCCGACGTACGTGGATCGCGCAAATGGCTGCCAACGAATTGGCAGCATCCACGCGTTTCGTGGACGTCCGGAAGAAGGCCCTCGAACTTCGCGAGAACGCGAAAAAGCAGTACCGTCTTGCCTACAAGTCGCTTTATGGCAATTATCCTGACGCCACGCCGGAGCCGATGCCCACGCCGGAGCCAATGGAAACAGACTGAGCGAACCTGGGCTCGCGAATGTTCCTGCCCTCGCTGTGTGAACGAGAGTGAAAACAAATGACGCAAGGTGCATGTCCAACGAACCCTCTGGCGCATCGGCACGGACCAGTCCCGGGCGGATCCTCGCGCACGCACGACGGCAAACAAACTTATCCGAGCGAACCTCGATTAGAAAGCGAGAGGCGAATCCATCGTCTTGAGAATTCGCCCGATCGTCTTCCAAGTGCGCGTCGTGATTTCTTTGCCGTGCGTCGTCCCGAGCACTCGCATCATCTCCGGCCCGGTGGTCTTCCGAGTGTCGAACGCGTCGCACACCTCTTTTCGCCGGGCCTTGAAGAAGGTTACAACCAAGTAATTCGGTTTTTCGTGTTTTACGTTCTTGAAGGGTTTGCTTTTCACCAAGCGCTCGAGCTCGTCGCAACTGCGGACGATCGTCGTGCTCTTGAATCCCAACTGAGCCGGGAGCGCCCTCTCGATCTTCGCTTCTAGGGCGGCAACGTTCTTGGAACGGGAATCGAATACGACGTTGCCGCTGGCGATGACCGTCGCAACGTTCTCGAATCCAAGCGATTCGAAAACTTTCTTGAGTTTCTCGCCCTTCGTGTTCGGATTGGTCGGGTAGATCCCGCGCAGTAGTGCGACGTACGTGGCCACTTACGGGGTGAGTCGGATGATTGCCCACTGTCCGCCGTTCGGCGGACCACCCGTCGGCGGGCTTGTCCGCGCGCCGGCGTCGGCATTAGTGGTCCCGTGAACGTGTCCGCAAAATGCCGCGCCGGCCCAGTTCTCCGTGAAGCCGTCGGAGTTTTGTCCGTTGGAAAGCTTGTCCGGGTTGGAGATGAGGACGACCGTCCCTCTGAGGCCGGCCGGACATTCACCGTGCACAAGGTCGGAACTCGTGACGACAACGGTCAACGTGAGGGTTTGCGCGTCGCCCTGCTGCGAGAGCACGCCCCCAATCACTTTCATGTTCGCGAAGAGCCGCATCGCCGGCGACGTGTTATCATCGGTGTCGGAGATCGTCCCACTCGCTGCGCCGTTCGGGCCCAACGTGCCGGACCCACGCAGGTGGAACTTGCCGAGCTGCCACTTACCGATGAGTGGAGGCAGGACCCTGACATTGTTCGCGTAGGCCTGGACCGACCACTTACTCACCGCATGCGAAGTGCCGCATGCCGCGCGGGCTGCCTGCTGGAACGTGCCAAAGTCGCGGCCGCCGACGGCATGCCCCCAGTCCGGTGGATGGACCGCCCGGAAAGCGGGCCGGTTCGCGTATCCGTAGATATAGAACTGCCCACCGTTCTCTCCCGCACCGTTGCAGGCGATGATGGTGATGAGCGCCGCCTCCACCGTGATTTTGCCGGTGGCATCTCGGGACTCGGGCTGGTTCATTTGCCTTAGAGCTTGATAGGCAAGGGTCGAAGCGGGGATGCACAGGGTCAGCACGACGACCCAAACACATGCGAAAACTTGCTTCATCTTTCGTACCTCCGCTTCTTTGTGGAAGCAACGAAAGGATTATCTGCCGGCGTCTCGCTTCCCTCGACGAGTCGCTAGGACATAGCGAAACGCGCATTCCAGCAAACGGCCGTTAGATCAGCGCGGCAAAAACTCGGCTGCGCGACACACGCAACACAGCGGCGACGATGATGCTCTCGAATGGCGTCGATCCGACGACGGCTGTGGCGAGCGACCTGAAATTGTGGTCCCGCTGGAGTAAAAAACCGGGCACCGCCCAGCCGCCGCCATCACCTACATTCGCAGCTCGCGAGGTAACAAAGCGTCCGCCGTCACGGAAAAGCAGGCCGCTGCGAGTAAGTAGCACTCGCGCTGGACCGATAACGAACCAAGGAGGGTTCACATGCGATTCATCTTTGCCGCGCTCTTGTCGCTGGTTCCGTGCGCCGCGTCACATGCCGCCGTAGTTGATGCTGCGCCGCTCCCGAGTTGCGTGGGCGGCATGACGTACGCGCTGACGCTCAACCCCGCGAGTCCAGCGCCCGGCGGAGCGCTCGCGATCAGCTTTCCGAACGGCAGCGGGAACAATTGGGGCTTGGTCGTCCGCACGGCCCAGATCGTCACCGCGAAAGCAAAGGGTTGCATTGGCATCGATCTTCCCGTGAAGTACACCGGCGGAACGACTTTCGGCGCGACGACCCCGAACGACGTCTGCCCGTCGTCGTCGAGCCAAGTGTGGTATGTCGTCCTCGCCGACCGCTACGGTCAGACCGTCAGCTACACGCCCTTCAGGCCAGCCTGCTCCTGACTTGTCACGCTAGCTCCCTTATCCGTTGTTTCTTGCAACAATGATGCCATCTGCTTCGCAACCCACAACCGTGTATCCGCAAAATCAACGCAGCCCCATTCGCATTGAATCGGGTTAACCTGGAGTCCATCCGAGAGCCCTGACCAGAGTCATGCAATTATATGCGACGAAGCCGGCCCTCGAAATGCGCGGATCGGTGAGCTGGTAATACACGCCGCCGGGTTTTTGCCCTGCGACATAACCGACGACGCTGTCCGAGCCGCATTTGATCTCTTGCGAGTTGAGGTGGGGTTGCGGGAAATACGCGACGCCGGCGTTCGTCGTGAGCGCTTTGAGGCAGCCGATTCCCCCGGAAACGAGATTCGAGCCCGTCGCGGCCGTGAGATCCAAGAACATGAACGCCGTACCGATCCTCATGTAGCGGACTGCGAGATCACCCGGGCACGAAGCCACCGTCGGGACCGGCGTCGGAACGTAGACATAGCGCTTCCAGCCGAGCGCTACCGCGAGCGACTGACACGTGTAAGCATCCCCAAGTCCAAGTTGAGGCGAGTCGTAGTACACGCCGTTGGTCGACCCGTTGTACAGGCCGGTCCCATATGTAACCGAGTACCCCACGACCTTATCACCCGCGCCGCACGTCGAGCTCGTGCTGGTGCGGAAGGGCGCGACGATGAACTTTGCAGCCTGCGCTTTCGTGGCACACGTGTACCCGTAGGTTGCGGTGTTCGTAGAAGCCAATGCGTTGTAATTGAGATCGGCGTTGCTGGTTGTCACCGGCACCATGTGTCCCGGATTCGCGTACTTCGTGACTCTGACCGGGACGTCGCCCGCGCCGCACGTCGGGAGTGTGGCTGACGAAGCGACACCAATCGATTGTCCCAAATAGCCGCCCAGTGCGAGGAGCATCGTTTCGCACGTGTAGAGTTGGCCCGATTGCGTGAATTCGGGCACCCCACTTTCGAAGAAGGCGCTACTATTCGGATTGAACGCCGCGACTTTGCCCGCGCCGCACTGCGCGCCGCTCGGCCCGGTCCACGCGGTCAAGCCGAATTTCCCGGGCGCGCCGACCTTGATCTTGAAAGCACACCCGTAGCCGCCGTTACCCTTACCCGCTGAGGCGGCGGTCAGCGGCGTCATGACGTTCCCGCTGGGCGAGATGCTGATCCACACCGCGACGTCGGGCGGGGCGCAGGCAAGCGGGCTCGCCGAGAGCGTGACGCTCCCGATCGTCGGTGGCGGGGGTGGGGACGCGGCGCCGCTTGCGGCGGGGATCAGCGCGAGGGCAAAAGAGAAACCCCCCGCGACCTGAAGTGTTCGAATCGGGCTGGACATGAACATGGCAGTTCTCCCGGACGAAAAGGACCTGGCGTTTCCCTCACAACGTTTGGCGGGCCGCAGCGGTTCCCGGTCCAAGCCGTGCGCGGCACACGGAAGGAAGTTAAGGAGCACTTCGTCTGCTCGCTACCATTCCGGAACCCGCACGCCGCACGAGAGAATCGCCCTTAGCGCACCGGTTTCATGGCGTCTCTCACGTCCTTTGCGTGAGTAAGGTCCGGGCGATACGACCACTGCTTTTTATTTTATCGTTTGAACGATTGCACGCTTGTTTCAACGCCAGATTATCCTTTTCGCGCTGGCGTCTGGTTCCTACGCGATGTATCGCCGACGCTTGACGTTTTCTCGCTTGCCGGTTGAGTCAGACGTTGAAGGACGGGCCGGTGCTTCTCGTCTTGTTCGCTCCGCCGGCCCCGCGCGCGCGTCTCGAGCAGTTGGCGCAATTGGAGCCGCGGTTCGGCGCTGCAAGCATGCGCGTCATCGCGATCGGCCTCGCCAAATCGACGGTGAAGGCATCCTTCATCGTCGACGTATCGGACGACGTTCGAGCTTCCCTTGCACTTTTCGCTCGTCCAAAGATGGCGGCGAGACCGAGCTCATGCTCGATCGCAACGGCAGCGTCCGCGCACGATGGACCGAGGGCGGCGCCGGCAAACTCGCAGACGGCCCAACCCTCCTCGCCGTCGCCGAGCGAGTCTCCAAGATACCCGTAGCGGCGGCGAACCATGCCGGACACGGTCAGTAGAACATAAGGATTCTGAGCGAAATGCCGGCACAAAACCGTCCAGCTTACGCCAAGTAAGTCACACCCTCTGGCCTGCGCAGCGATGGTATACCGCATTCGACTGCGGCATCGGCGGCAAAGCAACGATTCAACTAGCGGAGCCAGGGCCGGCATGGACCATCCAAGTCGCCGCGCCGGGGAGCAGTCTTTGTAAGGTAGCGTACAGTGCATCGCAGACGATCGTGAAGCCCGTTGGGAGCCATAGGAGCCCGCGAAAAACACCTCCGCAATTTCAATGACGGCCAATACATACGCGCACGCCATCGAAAGCTTGCAGCGAGACGCTGCGCGAACGGTCGCCGTCGGTCGCCATCGGCGGCTACCGTTTGGCTACCGCTGTTTCGGGCGTTTCGAGGGTTCCGACTAACGAAGCGGGTTACGGGCGCCGAGGCGGGTCGCTTTCCGGTTGCGGAGAAGCGAGGGTCCGAAACGGAAGGTCGGGTAAGCGGGAGAGTTCAGGTTGGATTACACATCGGCGATCGCGGAGTTGCTCTCACGTCACGGGTTCCGCCGCTTCATGATGTCTCGGACCAGAGTTGGACATCTGCTGCTGGTCGGGCACCTCGACGATCGGCCAATCGACATCGTGCTCGACACCGGGGCGGGCAAGACCTTCGTTGAACTGAGCTATTGTCGATCCGAAGGAATTGCCGTGAGCGACACCGGGCAGCCCGGGGCTCCCGCGGCTGGGGCGGGAGGTAGCACCGTCTCCAATGTTTATACGCTGGGCGATGTTCGGTTGACTCTCGAAGGGCTGCCAGTCCGGTCCGATGGCATATTCGCGATTGATATGACCCACACCAACCAAAAGCTGATGATGAAGGGGGTTGACCCCATCCGCGCTGTCATCGGGCAGGATGTCCTGCGCTACCATCAGGCGGTGATCGACTATGCGACATTGGCTCTTTTTCTCAAAGAGGAACCGGCTCCCTAGAGCGGACCTATGCGCCAACACAGCAACAGTGGGTACACAGCAATCGATCGATGTTTGGTGCGCGGCAGCGTCGACGAAATCAGGGCTTTATTGGTAGCGCCAACGGGAATCGAACCCGTCTCTCGGCCTTGAAAGGGCCGCGTCCTAACCGATAGACTATGGCGCCACGTGGGCCCGGCTGGATTCGAACCAGCGCGCAACCAGTTATGAGCCGGCCGCTCTACCGCTGAGCTACAGGCCCGAGCGGCCTGCTCTTGCCCGCCGCCGCGGGACCGACCTGCCGCGTGCCTAACCCGCGGGTCATGAAGGAGTTAGTTAAGCTGGAGGTTGCGGGACGTGCCGCATGGCGCGCCTGGTTGCAAAAGAACCACGCGAGCAGTCCGGGCGTGTGGCTCGTCTACCGCAAAGGCGCCGCGGCGGCGAAATCGATCGGCTACGAAGATTCGGTTAGGGAGGCGCTCTGCTTCGGCTGGGTCGACAGCCTGATTCGGCGCCTCGACGCTGAACGCTACGCTCGAAAGTTCACCAAACGCAAGGCGACGAGCACGTGGTCGGATAGCAATATCGCGCGCTGGAACGAACTCGAAGCCGTGGGCTGCTTGGCGGCGGCGGGCCGCGAAGCCGCGCCGACGGCAAAACGCTACGCAGCGCGGCCGGCGATCCCCGATCTGCCGCGCTACATTCGCGACGCGCTCAGTCTGAACGGCGAGGCATGGACATTTTTCAAAACATTGCCGCCGAGCCACCGGCGAGAATTCATCACGTGGATCCATACAGCGAAACGGCCGGAAACCCGCGAGCGCCGCATCTTAGAAACGATAAGACTCCTCCAGCGGAACAAGAAACTCGGTCTGAAATGAACGACGCGGGGCGGCATTCGGCGTAAACGACCTCGTCATCATTCCGTCCATCATGTGCACGTCGCTGTTGCCTGCCGCCGGCGAATCCCCCCGCGCGCAGTAAGAAGTCGAGCCGGTTCAAACCGCGATCATCATTGCCCGACGTTGACCGGCATGTCGACTTCGCCTGACTTACCGTAGCGCACTTTGATCATCCACGCGCCACCCATACCGAACGGCACCTTCGCCGAGAGCACGTGCGGATCGCTCGACGGCCGGAGCTTGATCCGCTCGGTGCCCATCATCGAGTGGCCCATGTTCATCGTCGCCTCGACGGTCGCGTCGCGCGGAGGCGTCCCTGGAAACCAAACGCGAACCATCGCCGAGTCCGTGGGATTCGCCGGGCGGATCGAGATTTTCGGCTTCATCGCCCCGTTCATCGCGGCGCCGCCATCGAGCTGTGAGAGGTAGGCGACGATATCGGCGACTTGCTGCCGGTTGAAATCGAACTTCGGCATCGGCGCAACGGGATTGACGATCGCGTTCGCGATTTGCGCCGAGGTGCGGCGTCGCTCGATGCCGACGAGCTTCGGTCCGTTGCCGCCCTGGAGCTGCGCTCCGTGGCATCCCGCGCAACCGGAACTTTGCACGAGCACCGCACCTGCATTCGGATCACCCGCACGATGCATGCCGTACTGCGCGTTCGCGGACGTAGCGTTTGCCATCAGCGTCAAAATCCCGAGCGCGCCTATCAGCGCCACGCCGCCCGTCAACGATACGAGACGCCCAGATCGGTCCATCAAGAGTCCCTCCAGGACGCGCGCTTTGGCCGCTAACGCGACCCGGCCCTGGCGGGGTTCGGTACGTCCCGTTCAGTCCATTCGGCGAGTGACGGCGCGCGTGCAGTATTGGTCGGCCACCGAATAGTACAGGTGCACGTTGCCGTCCGCCTCGATCGCGGAAGCGGCGAACGCGATGTCGGTGTCGTCGTCATTACGTTTGAGGTGCGGCAAGACGATCGGGTGCCTGCTGCGCGCCACGATGCGACCGTAGGTCGCATCGAAGACGACCCAGCCGACGCGCCACTGCGCCTTTTCCGTGGCGCCGTTGTAGAACATCACGGGACTCGCGGGATTCGAATTCAGAATCGGACCCGTGCTCAAGTGCCACGAATCCCACTCTCCCGGCCGCGCCGCGAACAACGGTTCTAAGATTTCCCACGGACCATCGACTCGTGACGACGCCGCCAAGCCGATCTTCGACTTGCCTTCGTGTGCGAACTCGAAGAACAGGCGCCAGCTGCCGTCGGCGGCTTGCACGATCTCCGCTTCCTTCGGATTGCGAGCCCGTTCGGTCGACGGCAGTGCGATGCCGCGTTTCGTCAGACGCTCGAGATCCGGTCCGATAGCAAGCAACAATTCGCCGCGCTTGAGGTGCTCGTTCCAGCCGCTGTAGTAGACGTAATGGATTCCATCCACACGGGCGACCGTCGGATCCTCGCAGCCGCCGCTGTCATACGAATCGGGCACGTCCTCACCGGGCGCGATGACCGGTTTCTCGCTCAGCACGAAATGCAGGCCGTCGCTCGATCGCCCGTGGTGAATCCTGGCGACTTTCTTCGACGCGTCTTCGTCATAGTTGACGACGCGCAAGAGCAGCTCGAACGAGCCGCCTTCCCGCCAGACGAACGGACTGAGCTTGTACATCGGCGCGACTTCGGGGGACGAATCGAAGGTCAACTCATCCAGTCGCGCGAGGCGAAAGTCAGTCATCCCGGGCGCCTAGCCTTGAATTTGAGGTCGCTCACATTCGCCGGAATAGGTGAAGCGAAGATATCAAGAATACCTCGTTTGAGAATCGGTCGCCGAAGCCATCTGGCGCAAATCCTACGCCATCGCTCGGCCGGAAGCGGTAAGCCCCGTTACGCCGAACCCGAAGGAACGCCGAGCGCGGAACGACTAAGACGCCAAACGGGTGAGCAAGCCGTGATGGAAAAGATCGTTTCCCTGGCAGCGATGGCGCGCTCGATCCCCGATGGTGCGTCGCTCGGACTCGGGGGAAGCTTTCTGCATCGCGGCCCGTTCGCACTCGTGCGCGAACTGGTGCGCCGTGGCGCGCGCGATCTCGAAGTCATCAAATCCTCGCCCGGCTACGACATCGACCTGTTGGCGCGCGCGCACGCCGCCTCGCGAGCGAAGGCGGGCATCGTGGCGATCGAAGGCGGCCTCGGACTCGCGCCCGCCTACCGCCGCGCGATCGAACGCGGCGAACTGAAACTCGAAGAGCATTCGTGCATGACGATCGCCGCCGGGCTGCGTGCCGCCGCCGCGGGCGTCCCGTTCGCACCCGTCGCCGGCGTGTTCGGAAGCGACTTGCTCGAACTCAACAAATGGAAGACCGTGGCGGACCCGTATGGCGGCGGGAAAGAGACGGTCGTCGTTCCCGCGATCGCCCCCGACGTCGCGGTCATCCACGCCAACGAGGTCGATGCGAACGGAAACGCGCGCGTCTTCGGATCGCCGCACTGGGATCATCCGTTGACGCGCGCCGCGAAACGCGTCTTGATAACCGCCGAGCGGCTGGTCACGACCGAACATCTCGCGCAGCAACCGGAGTTGACGCTCGTCGCCGGATTCATGGTGGAAGCGGTCGCGATCGTTCCGCGGGGAGCGTGGCCGGGCTCACTCCATCCGGATTACAAAGTCGACTACGAAGCGGTCGAGGCCTATCTCGAGCCGGGTGACGAGGCGCTCGCGCGTCATCTGGCCAGGTCGCCTGAGGCGCAAGCGTTCGCACGTGCCTGAGTGGCGAGGCGCCGAATACGTCGTCGTCAACCTCGCCCGTGCGATTGCCCCCAACGAAGTGGTCTTCAGCGGCGTCAACTCGGTGCTCCCGATGGCGGCCTGCATTTTGGCGAAGCGTGCGTACGACTTTTCATTCACGTACCTGAGCGTCGCCGGGGGCGTCGACGTCATCCCCGATCGTCTGCCGCGTTCGAGCACCGATCCGGCTCTGCTCGCCGGCTCGGCGGCGATTTTTTCCAACGAAGACTTTTATGATCTGGCGACGCGCGGTAAGCTCGATCTGATTTACTTGGGCGCCGCGCAGATCGACGCGTTTGGGCGCACCAACGTTTCGGCCATCGGCGAGTGGGCGCATCCGAAGGTCCGGCTCCCCGGCGGGGGAGGCGCGGCGGTGATGATGCCGACCGCGCCGCGCGTCGCTCTCTGGCGCACCGAACATTCTCAGCGCACGCTGGTCGAAAAACTCGAATTCGTGACCGCCGCCGGAAACACGATCGTGCTGGTCACTCCGTACGCCGTCTTCGAACGCGCTCCGGCGAAGAACGAACGCTTCCATCTCTCGTCATATCGGCCGGACGTCACGCCGGCTGCGATCGCCGAACGGACCGGTTTTAGCTTCGATGCGACGCGCGCGGTCCCGACGAAGCCGATGACCGCGCGCGAACGCACCGCGCTGGACGCGATGGATGCCTTCGCTCTCCTCGACAACGAGATGCCGAAGAGCGAACCTTTTGGTTAACTCGGCTTTGCGTAGTTCGCGAAGCCGACGAAGTCGACGAACACGCAGGGCTCGTTGCCGACGATCCAGGCATCGTGGCCGGGCGGCAGCGACATTGCTTCGCCCGGGCCGACTTCGAGTTCGGTGCCGTCGTCCATGACGACTTTCATGCGCCCCGAGACCATGTAGCCCAGATGCGCCGCTTGGCACGATTCCGTTTGGGCGATCGGCTTCACGCACTCGGACCACTTCCAACCGGGTTCGAACGTAGCTCGGCCGAGCATCGTCCCGCCCAGGTTCACGATCTCCAACTTGCCTTTGTCGAACGGGCGCGTCTCGTCGGGCTTATCAAGTTTTTTACTTTCGGCAGTTCGCGTCGTCGTTGCCATTGCGGAAACTCCTCACACCAACATCCAAGGTTCGCGGTTCTCGACCCTCAAGGGAGGGCGGCCGCGACCATGGGGCTTCCCAACCGTTGAGCGGCAACCCCCCGGTCCGGCGAGCGCCCCCTCGCTTGCTCTCGGCGAATTATCGCGAGCGAAAGGCGCTCTTCCCCGCGTACACCGCCGCCGTCCCGAGTTGTTCTTCGATCGACATCAAGCGATTGTATTTCTCGACGCGATCGCTGCGGGAGAGCGAACCGGTCTTGATCTGACCTGCGCCCGTCGCCACCGCCAGATCGGCGATCGTCGTGTCGCCGGTTTCGCCGGAGCGATGTGAGATCACGCACCGGTAGCCGGCTTTATGCGCCATCGCGATGCTGTCGAGGGTTTCGCTCAGCGTCCCGATCTGGTTGACCTTGATCAAGATCGCGTTGGCGACCCCGCCGGCGATGCCGCGAGCGAGCCGCTCGGTGTTGGTCACGAACAGATCGTCGCCGACGAGCTGAACGCGGTCGCCGATGCCGTCGGTGAGCGCGCGCCATCCGTCCCAATCGTCCTCGGCCAGGCCGTCTTCGATCGAGATGATCGGAAAACGGTCGCATGCGTCGGCATAGAAGTCGACCATCTCGACGCTCGAGAACGGCAACTCCGCATCGATGGGATAATATTTGCCGTCGCGGTAGAACTCGCTGGCGGCGGGATCGAGTGCGAGCGCGATGTGCTCGCCCGGTGTGTAGCCGGCGCGCTGAATCGCCAGCGACATCAAGTCGAGCGCCTGATCGAGCGTCTCGAGAGGCGGCGCGAAGCCGCCCTCGTCGCCGACCAGCGTCGTCATTCCGCGCTCGCGCAACAGCGCACCGAGCGCATGGAACGTCTCGGCTCCATACCGTACCGCATCCGCCAACGTCGGCGCGCCGAGCGGGACGATCATGCATTCCTGAAACGGCAAGGCCCCGTCGGCGTGTTTCCCGCCGTTGATCACGTTCATCATCGGGACCGGCAACGTCGCCGCGCTCGGACCGCCGACGTAACGAAAGAGCGGGATCCCCAGACTCGCGGCCGCCGCCCGCGCGGTTGCAAGGGAAATACCCAAGATGGCATTCGCACCGAAATTCGATTTGTTCGGCGTACCGTCCAATTCGATCAGGCGCGCGTCGATTTCGCGCTGCGCCGTCGCGTCAAGTCCTTCGAGCGCCGGTCCCAGGAGGTCGTTGATGGCGCGCACCGCTTTGAGGACGCCCTTCCCGCCGTAACGCGACTTGTCACCGTCGCGCACCTCGACCGCTTCGTGCGCGCCGGTCGATGCACCCGACGGGACGAACGCTTCCTCGACGGCGCCGAAACTTGTCGCCACCGTCACCGCGACCGTCGGGTTGCCGCGAGAATCCAAGATCTCACGCGCGTGCACGCTCTCGATCAGCGGACGTCCGCCGCCGCGCATCGTTTCGATCACGTCAATCGCCTCTTCGCATCACGCAGCATGGACCGCCGCGTCCGGTGATTAATGATCACTTCTCGATGAGCCACTGCTCGAGATCGTGCCGGCGTCCCAAGAGTTCGTGCGACTCGAACCAGATCGGAATCTCTCGCTTTGCAGCCTCCGGCGAATCGCTGCCGTGAACGAGGTTGCGTCCGATCGTCTGGGCGTAATCGGCGCGTATCGAGCCGGGTGTTGCCTTGATGGGGTCCGTCGCTCCGATGGTCGCTCGGCAGCCGTCGATGGCGCCGGCTCCTTCGACCACAAAGGCCAGGGTCGGGGCGCTCGTGATGTACGAGACGAGCCCATCGTAAAACGGCTTTCCTTTGTGCTCGGCGTAATGCCGCTCGGCGCGCGCCCGGTCACAGATCAGGAGTCTCATCGCCACAATCTGGTAACCGCGCCGCTCGAACCGGGCGACGATCTCACCGGCGAGCCCGCGAGCGACGGCGTCAGGTTTGCACAGGATCAAGGTTTGCTCGATTGCCATGGCGTCGGCCTTACGCGGCGGCGTCCGGCGAGGCCTGTGCGCGATGTTTGAGATCCGTTACGTCACCGAAACCGACAGCACCAACGACGATGCGGCGCGGGTACTCGGCGAGCCCGGGAGTTTCGGCGTCGCGCTCGTCACCGATTTTCAACGCGTCGGGAAAGGGCGCCGCGAGCGCCGCTGGATAGCACCGGCCGGCTCGGCGCTGCTCTTCACGGCGATTCTCCCGCATGCGGTACCGGTGAACGCCTTGTGGGCGGTTCCGTATTGGACGGGACTCGCCGTCGCGGACGGCGTCGAACGCGCGACGGGAATTCGCGTCGGGCTTCAGTGGCCGAACGACCTCTTGCTCGACCGCAAAAAGTGCGGTGGGATCTTGTGCGTTTCGCGCGTCGCCGGTGAAGAAGCATGGGTCGGCTGCGGCGTGGGACTCAACGTTGTTCGCCCGGCCAGTTCCGAGGCAATCGAAGACGTGGTGCCGGCGCCGGCATTTCTCTCCGACCATAAGCCGGACGTCGAACGGAAGACGTTGCTCGAGACGATCCTCGAGACGTTTGCTCGCCGGCTCGGCGAGCTCGAACGTCCGGAGGACGTCGGCCCCCTCTGGGAAGAGCGCGCCGCGCTTGCGGGGACGCGCTATCGCATCTTGATCGACGGCGAGGCAGAACCGTTTGACACCGTCGCACGAGGCCTCACCTCGGACGGCAGCCTGATCGTCACTCGCAACGGCCGCGAGGAAACGATTAATCTAGCAGATGCGAGAATAATCAGAAACTAAGCGCGGTTTGCGTCAGCGATTGGCGCGAGCTTTTTTTTCACAGTTTTCGCAGAAGTGGGACAGCTTATTATCCGCTTCGAAGATCGAGTTCGAGAAATACATCGCGCAACGCGGGTTGAAGCAATGCTTCAGACCGAGCGCGTGACCCAAGTCGTGCACCGATTCTTTCAGCGTGCGTTGGAAGAGCAGGTTAGGATCCGATGCATCGCCATAAAAATCGCTGCGCAGCCGGTGTAACGAGACGGCGGCGATGCGGTGCTCTTCGCTCGCATCCCCGAAGACGAATTGATGGGAGGTCTTGTACAAATCGTAGTCGGTGATCGCGAGGCGTAGGCCCTCGGCTTGCGGCGTCGATCCCAGCACCTTCGAGACCAGCGTGTTGAAGAAGAGCTGACCTCGAGCGCTGTTGAGGGTCGTTCGCGGTATGCGCACCGCACGCTCGACGCGACATGTAAACAGAAAGCGCTCCTCGAGGCAAAGGCCGAGGCGCGCGAGAAAAGACGCATCAATCGAGTTGACCGGTACGATGCTAACCATGCTCGAAAGGATACCGCCGGAGGGAGAGCATGCAGGATTGCCCCGAGACTTTGCCTTCTTCGCTGTGGATACCTACGTCGCGACTCGAGCTTTGGTTGCGCGCGGGCGTGGGGACGCTCGAACCTGAGTCGCGAACATGCTCTTAACGTGATCTTAGGAATCGGTACCGATTTGGCCGAGGTTGAACGCTATCGCTTCGATGAGGAGCGCCTAGCGTGGTTCGCACGCCGCGTCTATACCGACGAAGAGATGGAATACGCGCTGCGCAAGCGCGCGTGGCCCGAGCGTCTCGCCGGATTCTTCGCAGCGAAGGAAGCGGCACGTAAAGCCTTCGGCTTCGCAATTCCATGGCGCGAGGTCGGCGTCTCGCACGAGCGCAGCGGCCGTCCGATTTTGAGATTTTTCGGAGAGGCGAGCGATCTGCCCGAGCGTTTCGGCGTCGTTCGCTTGCACCTTACCATCACGCACACCGCGACGACTGCTGCGGCGTTCGTGATCCTCGAAGGGAAATAACGATGCGGGCCGTCACCGCGGATCAGATGCGTGAAGCCGATGCGCGCGGTCAAGAGCGTGCCGGCGATGTCACGCTGATGCGGGCCGCCGGCGAGCGCCTATACGAGACGATCGCGAAAGACTTGCCGGGCGACGGACCGATCGTGGCCTTCGCCGGGCCCGGCAACAACGGCGGCGACGCATTCGCGTGTCTCGCGCTCATCGATCGCTCGCGGCCGCGTATCATCTACGCCCTAGAAGCCACGGTGCCGAGCGCAGCACGCCGCGACGCCGAGAACCGCGCGCGCGCCGCGGGCGTCGAAGTTCGGCCGCTGCCCGCGACGCGTGAGGACGCCGAGGCCGCTCTGAACGGCGCGACGGTCGCCCTCGACGCGTTGCTCGGCACCGGTTCGCGCGCTTCGGTCGGAACGGCGCTCGTCCCCGCGATCGAAGCGCTCAATGTCTTCTCACGCGAGCGGGTCCTAGCGGCCGACATTCCAACTGGGGTCGACTCAACGACCGGCGCCGTCGCCGGCTGCGCTGTGCGGGCCGGGATCACCGTATCGCTCGGCGGGCTAAAAGTCGGTTTGCTGCTCGACCCCGCGCGCGGGTTCGTCGGGAAGCTGTATGTAGGCGACGTCGGACTCAAGGATGATGTCGCCGCGGTCGGCGCACCGTTCTTTGCAGCGATGACCGCCGACGAGTTTTGCGACCTGTTGCCACATCGCGCGGAGACGGCCGACAAGCGCTCAGCCGGCGCGCCTTTGGTTGTCGCGGGCTCGCATCAATTCCCCGGCGCCGCCGTCCTCTGCGCGCGCGGCGCGGCCCGGGCCGGTGCCGGCTACGTGACGGTTGCGACGACGAACGATGCGGCAGATCTGTTGCGCGCGCATTTGATCGAACAAGTCGTCGTCGGCATCGACGAGCGCAACGTCGAGCGCGCGATCGCGGATTTGATCGACCTGACCAATCATTGCAGTGCTGTCGCGATAGGTCCGGGACTCGGCTTGTGCGATGCGACCGGTGCGATCGTGCGCGGCTTCATCGAGAAGTTGGAGCTGCCGTTCGTCGTCGACGCCAGCGGCCTGTTCCATCTCGCGAAGCACCTCGACATCCTGCGCGGAAAGGCGTGCGTGCTGACGCCGCATGCGGGTGAGTTCGCGCGGCTCTCGGGTGAGGGCACACTAAAGGAAAGCGACCGTGTTACGCGCTTGCGGCGGTTCGTGGAGCGAACAGGCGTTACGACGCTGCTCAAGGGGCACGCTACCCTCATCGATGACGGCCAGACGATGCATGTGAATCCGACCGGCACGAGCGCGCTCGCCACCGCCGGCACCGGGGACGTGCTGACGGGAATGATCGCGACCTTGCTGTCGCAGGGTCTCTCGCCCGTGGATGCGGCGCGCGCCGCCGCCTACTGGCACGGCCTCGCCGCGAAGTTCATGGCCGCCGGGGCTCCCACCGGCATCATCGCCGGTGATGTCGTTAACGCCCTCAGCCACGTACCGAAGATGGCACCGTATCTTGCGATGGGGGAATATCCCGACGATAAGGTTGGTCGGAGCGATTCTCAACTCGTCGGCATCGCCTCCGACGAACGCCGCCTGTGATTTTCGAGCGTCGACCTGCTCGCCTCACGCTGAACCATGTCACGCTAAAGCATGTCACGCTGAGCCATGTCGCGCTGAGCCATGTCGCGCTGAGCCATGTCACGCTGAGCCATGTCGCGCTGAGCGCAGCGAGTGAAGCGAGCGGAGTCGAAGCGCCACCGAGACATGGAGCGCCGTTCGCCCTTCGACTTCGGCGCGACGCGCTGCGTCGCGCCTTCGCTCAGGGTGACAGGGCTTCGCTCAGGGTGAGGAGTTTGCGCAAGCCCGCTTCGTCGAGGATCGTGATGCCGAGATCGCGCGCTTTGCTCAGCTTCGAACCGGCCTCGTCGCCGGCGACGACGTAATCGGTCTTCTTACTCACCGAGCCGCTGACTTTTCCGCCAGCCGCGACGATCAGTTCGCTCGCCTCTTCCCGCGTCAGGTTCGGCAACGTCCCGGTCAGAACGAACGCTTTCCCCGCGAGCGGACCAGCGGCAACGGCCTTACGTTTCGGCGCGGTCACGTCGACGCCGTGTTTCTTCAAGCGCTCGATCACCGCGAGGTTCTGCGGCCGATCGAAGAAGAATGCGACGCTCTCGGCGATCTGCGGACCGATGCCGGGGATGGCCGACAGTTCTTCCTCAGATGCCGCGGCGAGCGCGTCGATCGAACCGAACGCGCCTGCCAGCAGTGCCGCGTTCTGCGATCCGACGAAACGAATGTTCAAGGCCGACAGCAGCCGCGCGAGACCGCGCTTTTTCGAGGCTGAGACGTTCGCGACGACGTTCTGCGCCGACTTTTCGCCCATGCGCGGCAGCGCCGCCAGTTTTTCGACCGTTAGATCGTACAGATCGGCGACGTCGTGACATAATTTGGCGGCGACGAGCTGATCGGCCAGGACGTCGCCGATGCCTTCGATGTCCATCGCACCGCGCGAACAGTAGTGCCGGATGCGCTCCGTAACCTGCGCCGGACACGCAACGTTGGTGCAATACGAAAAGACGTCGTCGGGCGGCTGATCGATCGCCGATCCGCAGACCGGACACTTCTCAGGCATTTTGAAGATACGTGCGTTCTTTGGGCGCAGTTCGAGCACCGGACCGACGACGTATGGGATCACGTCGCCGGCGCGATGGACGACGACCGTATCGCCGATTCGAATGTCCTTGCGCCGGATGTCGTCGAGATTGTGCAAGGTCGCGCGTTCGACCGTCACGCCGCCGATCGCGACCGGTTCGAGGACGGCGTACGGGTTGAGTTTTCCGGAACGGCTGACGTTGATCCCGATGTCGAGCAATTTCGTGCGCGCTTCGCGCGCGCGAAACTTGAAGGCGATCGCCCAGCGCGGTTCGCGCCCGACGTAGCCAAGCTTCGATTGGAGAGCGAGGTCGTCGACTTTGATGACCACGCCGTCGATCTCGTAGTCGACCGACTCTCGCTCGGCCTCCCAGCGGCGGCAGTAGGCCAAGACTTCGTCGAGCGAAGCGCAACGTTCGGCGGTGCGATTGACCGGCAAGCCTAATTCGCGCAGATAGGCGAGCAGCTCGAACTGCGTCCGTGGCTGTTTTTTCGCCCCTTCGAACGCACCGATGGCGTAGGCGAAAAAGGCGAGGCGGCGTTCGGCCGTGAGTTTCGGATCCTTCTGACGCAGCCCACCCGACGCCGCATTGCGCGGGTTGGCGAAGACGGGTTCGCCGCGCGCCGCGCGCGCTTCGTTGAGTTTCGCGAAGGCGCTCTTCGAAAGGTACACTTCGCCGCGCACGTCGAGCTTCGCGGGCGGAGTGTTGCGAAGACGTATCGGCACCGTGCGGATCGTGCGGATGTTGAGCGTCACGTTCTCCCCGACCGTGCCGTCGCCGCGCGTCCCGGCTGAGATGAGGCCGCCGCCCTCGTAGCGCAGCGAAATGGCAAGGCCGTCGATCTTCAATTCGCAGACGTAACTGAGCGCGGTCCCGGCCAGCTTCGCGACGCGCGCCCCGAACGCACGCAATCCTTCTTCGTCGAACGCGTTGCCAAGGCTGAGCATCGGCACTTCGTGCGGGTACGGCGGGAACTCGGACGATGCGGTGGCTCCGACGCGCTGCGTCGGCGAATCCGCCGTCGCGAGCTCGGGGTGCCCCTCCTCGAGCACGACGAGTTCGTGAAAGAGCCGATCGTACTCCGCATCGCTGATCGCCGGATCGTCGAGAACGTAATAGCGATAATTTGCGTCTTCGATCAGTTCGCGGAGTTCGCGCGCCCGCTTAGCCGGCGACGCTTTCTGTTGGGTCGGAGCCACGCCATCGTTCTACGACGCAAGGCCTCTCGGGGCTGCTATTTTTCCGAATTCCGTGCCGCACGGGTGCCGGGCCGGCTCTCCGCGGCGAAACGCGGCTGCGCGTCGAAGCCTGGTTTCCATGAGCGAAGCATATATTTGCGACGCGGTGCGAACGCCGATCGGCCGTTACGGCGGCGCTTTGAGCGGAGTTCGGACCGACGACCTGGCCGCGATCCCGATGCGCGCGCTCGTCGAGCGTAACCCGAAGGTCGACTGGCCCGCGGTCGACGACGTCATCTACGGATGCGCCAACCAAGCGGGCGAGGACAACCGCAACGTCGCGCGGATGGCGCTCTTGTTGGCCGGCCTGCCCGAAAATGTTTCCGGCGCGACCGTCAATCGGCTGTGCGGCTCGGGGATCGAGGCGGTCGCGCAGGCGGCGCGCGCGATCAAGACGAGCGAAGCCGAACTCATCATCGCGGGCGGAGTCGAAAGCATGTCGCGAGCGCCGTTCGTCCTTCCCAAAGCAGCGATGCCTTTCTCGCGCAACGCGGAGATCTACGATACGACGATCGGCTGGCGCTTCGTCAATCCGCTCCTCAAAGAACAATACGGCGTGGACTCCATGCCCGAGACCGCCGAGAACGTCGCCGAGGAGTTTTCGGTTTCGCGCGAAGACCAAGACGCTTTTGCGCTGCGCAGCCAGCAGCGTGCTGCCGCCGCGCAAGCATCGGGACGCCTCGCGCAAGAGATCGTTCCCGTGAAGGTTGCGCAGAAGCGCGGCGAGCCGAGCCTGATCGAGCGCGACGAACACGTCCGAGCCGACACGACACTCGAAGCGCTCGCAAGGCTGCCAACGCCGTTCCGGAAAGGGGGGACCGTGACCGCCGGGAACGCCTCCGGTGTCAACGACGGCGCCTGCGCGCTTTTGATCGCATCCGAGAAGGCCGCACAGCAGTACGGATTACAACCAAGAGCGCGCATCGTCGGCGCAGCCGCAGCCGGTGTCTCGCCGCGGATCATGGGCATCGGTCCCGCGCCTGCGAGTAAGAAGCTGCTCGCTCGTCTCGGACTTGAGATCTCGCAGCTGGACGTGATCGAGTTGAACGAAGCGTTTGCGTCTCAGTCACTCGAGGTGCTGCGCCTGCTTGGTCTCCCCGACGACGCGCCGCACGTCAATCCCAACGGCGGCGCGATCGCCCTCGGCCACCCCCTCGGGATGAGCGGCGCGCGCCTGGTGGCGACCGCGACCTACGAACTCATGAATACCAAGAAGCGCTACGCGCTGTGCACGATGTGCATCGGCGTCGGCCAAGGGATCGCGCTGCTCATCGAGCGCGTTTGAATGAAGAACCACATCATGTTGAAGCATGGCGGCATCATCGGGGTATCGGATCACGGCGGTTGGGCGGTGTTGGTGACCGCGACGCGCGATGGGACGCTCCTCGACCGCCGACGCGTAGAGCTTGTGGACGAGACCCTGCCGAGTATTCCCCATCACCACGAAGCCCAGGTGCTCCCGGTGGAGGCAGCCGTGGCCCTGATCGAACGGGTGCGCGTTTCGGCGGAGAGGCATGCGGTACTTGCGCTAGATGCCGTGGCGATGGCGGTACCACAAATCCTCGGCATCGCCCTTCGCAGTTGTCCGCAGCTTCCGGCCACGATTGCCGAACGAATCAAGGACTACCGTGCACGAAACGTTGCCGACTGGGTGATGTACCGCAACGCTCTTGCTTCCGCCGCCCAGGAGCGCGGTTGGCCCATCCATTGGTACGACGCGAAGAAGGTGTTGGCTTCGGCGGGCCAAGCGTTGCACGTCGAGGACTTCGACGCCTACTTTCTCCGAGCGCGCCGAGCGGTCGGGCCGCCATGGAACAAGGATCACAAGCTCGCAATGGCGGCGGCCATAGTCACGGCGACGGCGATGACTCCTGTTCTTAGAACGCGCGAGCGGGTCTAACGGCCGCTAAAGGGGGCGGGCTTTTCAGTTTATCGAAGCCAGCGTGATGGGATCGGTACGTACTATCCCTCGACGCTGGAACGTCGAGATCGACGGAATTCGTTGGTTGCCGCGCATGATCGACAAAGCGCGAATGAGCGCGAATGGCTACCTCGGCGCATATTTGATCGGTCATTCGCCGGTCGACCGGGCGTTGTTGGAACGGCTCGGCGTCACGACCGAGGAATTCGTCGCGATTGCGAACGCGCACGCCGACGATTGGTCGGTCTTGCGAGCGTTGCGCGATCGCTGGGATGAAGAGCGCGTTCGCCGCTGGTCCGGAGACTTCGAGCGCGTGTACCGCCGCTATATCTGGATCTGGGACGTCGACGAAGGGTACAAGCGGCCGAACTTGCTGCAACGCGTCGTGCTCGGGATCTACCGCCCGATCGAAGGCACGGTTTCCGCCCTTCTGCGCAAGATCTTGCGCGCGCCTTAGCTCGCGTCTGATTCGAAAGCGCGGGCGACGATAGCCAGCACGTTGCAGCCGCGCGGCAATGTGCCAAATGCGCGGCCCCAAGCGCCCGCCAGCCGCGTCGCGCAAAACGCGTCGGCGACGTACGGCGCGCTGTGCCGGAGGACTTGCGCAGCTTGGAATGCGAGCGCCATCCGCTCGACGAGGAAGCGCGCGCGGTATTCTGCATCGGTCACGTCCGCCAACTCGTCGCGCAGCGAGTCGACCGCCGCATCGAGCCGCGTATCGGCGCCGCGCAGCGACTCGACTTCGGCGAAGTATGCGTCGAGTGTCCCCCGCTCGCGCGCGGCCGCACGCAGCACGTCGAGCGCGTTCACGTTACCGGCACCTTCCCAGAGCGAGTTGAGCGGCGACTCACGGAAGAGCCGGGGCATAATGCTTTCCTCAACGTAGCCGTTGCCCCCGAGACATTCGAGCGCTTCGGCCGCGTGCGGCGCTGCGCGCTTGCAGACCCAGTATTTGGCGATCGCGGTGCCGATGCGCTTGAGCGCGCTCTCACGTTCGTCACCGGCGGCGGCGCGGTCGCACGCTTTTGCCAGCCGCACGAAGGTCAGGGTCGCCGCCTCGGATTCGAGCGCCAGATCGGCAAGGACGTTCTGCATCAGCGGCTGCTCGGCGAGCAGCTTTCCGAATGCGCTGCGGTGGCGCGCGTGGTGAACGGCCTGCACGAGCGCCTGACGCATCCCCGCCGCCGAACCGATCACGCAATCGAGGCGCGTGAAGTTGACCATCTCCACGATGGTCTGGACGCCGCGGCCTTCATCGCCGACGAGCCATGCGCTCGCCCCGTCGAACTCGACCTCGCTCGAGGCGTTCGAACGGTTGCCGAGCTTATCTTTGAGACGCTGAATGAAAAACGCATTGCGCGTCTCGTCCGGCAAGATGCGCGGCAAGAGGAAGCACGAAAGTCCGGCCGGCGCTTGCGCGAGCACCAAGAACGCATCGCTCATCGGCGCCGAGCAGAACCACTTGTGGCCCGTGAGCCGGTATTCGTTGCCCGCGCCGCGTGCGCCGGCCGGCTCGGCGCGCGAGGTATTGGCGCGGACGTCGGATCCGCCTTGCTTCTCCGTCATCGCCATACCGACGAGCGCGCTCTTCTTTTGCGAAACCGGCAGCAGCCGGCCGTCGTAGGTGGACGCGAAGATGCGCGGTTCCCAGAGCGCCGCCAAATCGGGCTGCGCGCGCAACGCCGGAACGGCCGCATGGGTCATCGAGATCGGGCAACCGTGTCCCGCTTCGACCTGGCTCCATAAATAAAAGGCAGCCGCACGCGCAACGTGCGCGCCGGGGCGTGGCTCGCACCACGACGAGGCATGCAGGCCGGCCTCGACCGCGACTTTCATCAAGCGATGATAGGAAGGATGGTAGTCGACCTCGTCGATGCGCCTCCCGAAGCGGTCGTGCGTTTTGAGAATCGGCGGGTTACGGTTCGCTTCGAAGCCCCTGGCGATCGCCTCGGCGCTTCCCGCGCGAAGGCCGATCGCTCGCAACGATTCCCCCGCCCAAGCGACATGTTCGTCCGCCTCCAACACGTCGCGCACTGTCCGATCGCTAGCGAACGCGTCGTAATCGACCAGCGGCGGCGGCTGATTCGTCACGTCGTGCGTCGGCATCGGCGCCGCCTTCCAGTGCGATGCGGGCTTCCCTGCGAGTTATCGAGCGGGGTTCGGCAGGCTCGGCGGCTTCACCAAAAGAGCGTTGACATGAACCGAATAGATCGCTTCGCTGTGCAAGTATCCGTCGTTGTCGTCGAGGCTAACTTTGATTTTCCATTCGCCCGGGTCCCACCCGTCGATGAAACCGGCTTTCAGGTTGAATGCCACTCCGTTGCACCCACCACCGGTGTTTCCCTGAGGAAGCCAGCCCCAGCCCGGCGGCTGCAAGAAGAGCGAAAGGGGAACGCATTTTACGGGTTTCCCGGTCGCAACCACGATCGCGTGTGCGTCGATCACGTAGTTGCCGGGCGAGTTCATTTGAGCCGGCACGCTTCCCACGATCTTCGTCGCCGATTTCGCCACGTTGAATGTGGTCGCGAGCCCGCTTCCGTCGATGTATCGAATCGCATCCGGGTTGAGATCGATCCTCGCCTGATTCTGACCCCCAACCTGTAACGTAGTGTGTTTCGCCGCGAGGCCCGCGGAATTGCTTGTGACAGGGTCGCAGCCTCCGTATTGCGATGCGAATCCCGAATCTTGTAGCACCGGCAAGCAAATGAGCAGTTGAACGCCGGAGACGGGCGTACCAGTCCCGTTCGGGCCGGTCGTAAATAACGTCGTAACGATGACGTCCTTGCCGGTTTCATACTTGCCGCCGCCCACGACAACCACGGTCGGCGCGGTGTAATAAATTTTCTTCTTCGGACCAGCGACGGTGACGGGTGATTCGACGCCGGTTGGGCTGTACTGACCGTCTCCTGCGAAATCAAGGCGCATCGTGTACATGCCCGTCGGTTTCTTGACCACAGCTTTGAAACCGAAACTCCCTTTCGCGTCGGTCGTGACCGTGTCCAAGAACTGGCCGTCCAGCACGATGCTGATCGTACGGCCGGGAATGCCTGTCTGGTCGGTTGTGCGCACGAGCGTGCCGCTGACGACCTCACGCCATTCCGTCGGGTTTCCGGCTGGTGTCCCCACGGTCTGGAACTCTCCGCCAATGGCCGTCGCCGACTTTAAAACCGAGAGGTCGCCGGGAAAAACGGCCGGCTTGTGACCCGCATCGCCCAAGAACTCGGCGCGAATAATATGCTGGCCGACGGCAAGGCCGCTCGGAAACGCAATCGACGTTTGCGCAAAGCCGGAGCCGTCCGTCTTGGCCGCCGTGCCGACCGGGGCGCCGTCGATTGCAAAATGAACCGGAACGTTGACGAGCGCAGCTCCCGCGGATGTCAAGGTTGCGCGCAGCAATATCGGTGCGCCGACGGCGACGATCACATGCTGAACGTCGATCTGAACGGTCTGCACCGGTCCAGGGCTCGCAGCTGCCTCGGCGGCGCCCGGCCTGGTCGCGGTTGCCGCGATCGCAAAGCCCAAGAGCGCGATGAACTTAGACATCGGTGCTGCCCTCCGGGACACAAAGACCCGGCTTTCTTACCGTGGAACGAAGCGGCCGCGTGGCTGGTTCCCCGCGCCGGCCGCCCTGCCACTATTATAGGGCGGGGACGTCCGATTTCGTCCGAACGGTACCGGCCATGGAGATTCCAACGACGTCGCGCGAGATTCGGCTTCGGTCTCGCCCGAAAGGGTGGCCGACGCCCGAGAACTTCGAACTCGTCGAGGTGCCGACGCGTGAGCCGGTCGAGGACGAAGTACTCGTGCGAAACACGCTGATGTCGGTCGATCCGTATATGCGCGGGCGGATGAACGATGCGAAGTCGTACGTGCCGCCGTTCGCACTGGGCGAAGCGTTGCAAGGCGGAGCGATCGGCTGGGTCGTCGCGTCGCGCTCGGAGGTACCCGTTGGGACGTGGGTACGTCACGATCGCGGCTGGCGCGACTTCGTGACGATCGTGGGAAAACACGTGCAACCAGTCGACGTCAATATCGCGCCGCCGAGCGCGTATCTGGGAGTGCTCGGAATGCCCGGCCTTACGGCGTTCGTCGGTCTTCACGACATCGGCGGCCTCAAGAGCGGCGACGTCGTCTTCATCTCTTCGGCAGCCGGCGCAGTCGGCAGCGTTGCGGGGCAGATCGCGAAACGGCACGGCGCGACGGTGATCGGCAGCGCCGGCGGCGCCGAGAAGGTTGCGTACTTGACCAACGAACTGGGCTTCGACGGCGCCTTCGATTATAAGGCCGGCAACAGCACCGAACAGTTGCGTCGCCTCGCTCCCGACGGAATCGATCTCTACTTCGATAACGTCGGCGGCGAGCAATTGGAGGCGGCGCTCTCCGCGCTCAAGGATTACGGTCGCATCGTCGCCTGCGGCATGATCTCACATTATAACGAGACGCCGGGGGCGCCGCGCAACCTTCCTTACATCGTGCGCAAGAGGTTGACCATGCGCGGTTTCATCGTGTTCGATCATCAGAAGCGCGCCCCCGCCTTCATTCGCGAAATGGCGCCTGCCGTTAGAGCCGGGCAGATCAAGTTTCCCGAATCGTTCGTCGACGGTCTCGAAAATGCGTCGCAGGCGTTCATCGACATGCTCCGCGGCGGCAAATATCTCGGCAAAGTCATCGTGCGGATAGATGCCGAAGCGCGCTCGTCGAGTGCCGGTTCGGCGGCCCGAGGTTGAGGCGCACGCGGCTCGAAACATCCCCGAGCATGCGTCTGAGCCGGCAGAGTTCTTCGTGACGGCCGTTGGGATCGAGCCCGCCCTCGGTAGTGGCCGAGTCGAAGCCGCCGTCGACGCGGCCGAGGCGGCGGTCTTGTCACGTCAAAAAGACAACGATCATTGGGTCTTCGAACTCGAGGCCGACGCGACGATCCCCGCAGAGTACATCTTGCTCGAGCATTACCTCGACGAGATCGATCAACCGCTCGAAGAGAAGATCGCCGTCTATCTGCGACGCATCCAAAACGACGACGGCGGCTGGCCGCTCTTCTACCGCGGCGACAGCGATATAAGCGCGACGGTCAAGACGTACTACGCGCTCAAATGCGCCGGCGACTCGGTCGACGCGCCACACATGCGCCGCGCTCGGGAGCGTGCGCTCGCGCTGGGCGGCGCAGCGCGTTGCAACGTCTTCACGCGTATCGCGCTCGCGCTGTTCCGCCAAGTTCCTTGGCGCGCCGTCCCGGTGATGCCGGTCGAGATCATGCTGTTGCCGCGCTGGTTTCCGTTCCATCTCGACAAGGTTTCGTACTGGTCGCGCACGGTTGTCGTCCCGCTGCTGATTCTGACGGCCTTGCGACCCGCCGCGCGCAATCCGCGACGCATCGGCGTCTCAGAACTTTTCCTTACGCCGCCGGACGTCGAACGCGGCTATTTGCGCGCGGCAACACCCTCGGCGCTCGGCCAGGCGTTTCTCGCACTCGACGCCGCTTTGCGCAAACTCGAGCCGTTCTTTCCAAAAGCGCTGCGCCGGCGAGCGATTGCGAAAGCGGTGGCGTTTACGAGGACTCGGCTCAACGGCGAAGACGGGCTCGGTGCGATCTTCCCTGCGATCGCCAACAGCGTTATGGCCTTCGACGCACTCGCGCACGCGCCTGACGCCTCGAATTTGGCGACGGCGAAACGCGCCGTCAGAAACCTGATAGTCGTCCAAGAAGACGAAGCCTATTGCCAGCCATGCGTCTCTCCGATTTGGGACACCGCACTGGCAGTGCACGCCTTGCTCGAATCCGCGAGCGACACCGCACTGGCCGCCGTCGAACGCTCGAACCGGTGGCTCGAAGGGCGCCAAGTGCTCGGCGTCGTCGGCGATTGGGCGGCGCAACGGCCGCAGGTTCGGCCCGGCGGCTGGGCTTTTCAGTACTGGAACGACTATTATCCCGACGTCGACGATACCGGCGTCGTTGCCATGGCGCTCGACCGCGACGACGCGGCGAAATACCACGAAGCGCTGGAGCGCGCGACCGAGTGGATCGTCGGAATGCAAAGCCGAAACGGCGGTTGGGGCGCGTTTGACGCCGACAACGAGCACTACTATTTGAATCACATCCCTTTCGCCGACCATGGGGCGCTCCTCGATCCTCCGACCGAAGACGTGACCGCCCGTTGCGTCGGGTATCTCTTGCAACGCGGACGCTCCAAAGACGATCCGATCGTTGCGCGCGGCCTCGACTATCTGCGCCGAACCCAGCAACCCGATGGTTCGTGGTTCGGGCGCTGGGGCACCAACTACGTCTACGGTACGTGGTCGGTGCTCAACGTGTTTCCCCCGCTGGGCGAAAACGCAAGCAACTCGCCAACTGTGCGACGTGCGGTCGATTACCTCGTCCGCTTTCAGCAAGCCGACGGCGGCTGGGGCGAAGACGGCGCAACGTACTGGGAAGCGCAGCGCGGAACGTGCAAGGCGAGCACGGCGAGTCAGACCGCTTGGGCGGTTCTCGGCTTGATGGCGGCCGGCGAAGTCGCGAATCCCGCCGTCGCCCGCGGGATTCGGTTCCTCATCGAGACGCAAAACGCCGAGGGTTCATGGGACGAACCGTGGTACACCGCGGTCGGATTTCCGCGCGTCTTCTACTTGCGCTACCACGGCTATCGCGCGTTTTTCCCGTTGATGGCCCTGGCTCGCTATCGCAACCTCACGCAGCGAGCCCAACACGCCGGCCGGTACGGATTCTAGCTTTTTCTCACCTGCGCCACCGCTCGCTCGACGTCGGTTTTCGAAACGTCACTGCCGATCGCGTGCGGATGGACGTCATTTTGCGCGACCTTCGTCAAGCCCGGTTCGACTTCGGCGACGGTGAGTTCTTCGGGTGGCCGCACGTTGTCGATCAGAACTCGGATAGCTCCGGCAACCGGCACCGCGACGATCATACCGACGATTCCGAAAAGTTCGCCGCCGACGAGCAGCGCGAAGATGGTCGTTAACGGCGAGATCCGCGCCATCCGGCTGCTCACGTTCGGCGCTATCAGCGATCCGTCCAACTGATAGATCGCGGCGAATCCCAAGGCCGTCAGTGCGGCCGTCGTAACGCCGTCGGTAGCCAGCGCAACGAGGACGCCCGGAACGGCGCCGGCAATCGCGCCGAGATAGGGCACGATCTCGAGCGCGCCGGCCCAAGCGCCGATCAGCAACGCATACGGAAGGTGCAGGAGGAGCAGCAACAGCGTGACCAGAGTCCCGACCGCGACCGCGACGATGAGTTGTCCGCGTACGAAACCACCAAACACTTCATCGAGTTGCGAGAGGATGCTTTTGGCGCGATCCCGGTGGCGGGCCGGCAGCATGCCAAGGAAGGTGCGCTTGATCGACTCCGCTTCGCTCAACATGTAGATCGAGACGATCGGCATGATGAGCAGGAGCGCGACCAGCGAAAGCATGGAAAGCAGGACGTCGAGGACGCCGCTCCAATTCATCGCCGCGCTTTGCACGAACGTTCCGAATTGGGTCGGTATGTTCTCGATGTAGTGGTGGACGCTGGGTGGAAGCCGTGAAACGAACGGCACGTTTGGTCCGGCGATTTGCGCCGCCGTCTGACGTTCGAGTTGCGGCAAGGCGGCGACAAATCTCTGGAACTGTTCGACGATGATCGGCACCACGTACGAGAGGAGGAGCATCATCGCAACCGTGAACGCGGCATACACGGCAAGCACGGCGGCCCATAACGGGACGCGTTCGTTGAACTTGCGGATCAACGGATAGAACAAATACGCGATGAACAGCCCCCCGACGCCGATCGTCACGGCGAACCCGACATGGGTCAGGTACTCCGCGAGGCGTTCGAGGATGAGCCACACGAGGACGCCGATCGCGAGGATCTTGAGCCAACGCGTCAGCTCGAAATCGGCTGGGATGCGTTGTCCTGCGGAAGGGTTGTGCCGATTACCGGAGGCGCGGCCCGCAGGCAATCGCCGACGCCTCAGGCCGGAACGGCACGATCCTCGAATCGCACGACGTAACCGTCATCGCCATCGAGTCGAGCCGGCATCCCGTCAACGTTTTCGAGTCCGTCAGCGGGCGATTCACTGCGCGGTTTACACGGGTTTAGCGTCGAGCGAAAGCCGTCGCTGAAGCCCGACCAATCGTTAGGCGAAAGAGAAGTCAGCCGCATGCCTGACGCTTTCCCCGGCAACGGCGATTCCTCACCAGCGAGCAAGCAACAACCCGCCGGCTCGGTCTTCGATCGACTTAGCCGCTAGTCGCGATCGCGATCCTTGTCGTGCTTGTGATGCTTGTACTTTCCGCCATGCGGCGCTTTGCATTGCTTCTTTTGATGGTCGAGCTGATGCTTCTCGAAGTCGAGTTCGCGCCTCTGCGCGTCGAGCTGTCGCATCAGGCTTTCGCGATAGGCGGCGTTCGCGGGTCCCGGATACTGCCAGCCGATCTGACGTCTTTGCGCGTCTAATTGGTGCTTCTGGACGTCGAGCTGGTGCTTCTGGGCTTTGAGGCCGCACGGATCTCCGGCGAGTGCCGGCGTTGCGAGCCCGGTGCAGATTAGGATCGTAAGAAATGCGTTGAAGAGAACTTTGGTCATCGTACCTCCGAGGTCATACAAACGACGCCGCCCGCTTCTTGAGTTCCCAGCCCCGCGGCTCACGGCGCCTCAGTGCTCTTGTCACGCTGAGCGAAGCGAGCGCGTGACAGGTGCCTACGCTTCGACGGGGATCCGTTCGCCTTGTGCGAGTTTGCGCAAGCTCGCTAGGTTCTCGCGTTCGAGTTCTTCCATGTGGCTGCGATCGGGACGAACCAGACCGTGCGCGCGCTCGTCGGTGAGGGCCGGTCCGAGATATTGGCCGGTAAACGAGTCAGGGATGCGCGTCACCGCTTCGGGCGTCCCGACGGCAACGATTTTACCGCCGCGGTCTCCGCCTTCCGGTCCGAGGTCGATCAGATAATCGGCGGTTTTGATCACGTCCAAGTTGTGCTCGATGATCAAGACGGTGTTGCCGAGCGAGACGAGGCGTTGCAACACGTCGAGCAGTTTGTGGATGTCGGCGAAGTGTAGGCCGGTCGTCGGCTCGTCCAGGACGTAGAACGTGCGCCCCGTCGCGCGCTTGGAGAGTTCGGTTGCAAGTTTGACCCGCTGCGCCTCGCCGCCCGAGAGCGTCGTCGCGGGCTGACCCATTTGGATGTACCCCAGACCGACGTCGCAGATCGTCTTGAGACGGTTGTGGATGCGCGGAATCGCCGAGAAGAATTCGGACGCCTCGTCGACGCGCATCGCGAGCACGTCGGCGATCGTCTTCCCTTTGTATTTGATCTCGAGGGTCTGCGCGTTGTAGCGCTTACCCTTGCAGACTTCGCACGGAACGTAGACGTCGGGCAAGAAGTGCATCTCGATCTTGATGATGCCGTCGCCCTGACAGGCCTCGCAGCGCCCGCCTTTGACGTTGAACGAAAAGCGGCCGGGGCCGTAGCCGCGCACCTTCGCATCGGGAACGAGCGAATAGAGTTCGCGGACGAGATCGAACGCGCCGGTATAGGTCGCGGGATTTGAGCGCGGCGTCCGGCCGATCGGCGACTGATCGATTACGACCAGCTTGTCGAGCGCTTCGGCGCCCTTCACCGTCCCGTACGTCCCCGCGGCGGGCTGGCCGTGGAGATGCTGGTTGAGCGCTTTGACCAGAATCTGGTTGACGAGCGTCGATTTCCCCGAACCGCTGACGCCGGTGATGCACCCAAATACGCCGAGCGGAATGTCGACGTCGACGCCGTCGATGTTGTTGGCGCGTGCTTTGCTCACGCGCAGCCACGCGCGGGCTTCGCGCCGGTGTTTCGGGATCGCGATGAACTGCCGCCCCGAGAGGTAGGCTCCCGTCAGCGATTCGGGGTTGCGCATGACGAGCTCGAGCGGACCGACCGAGAGGATGCGGCCGCCCTCGGCACCGGCGCCCGGCCCGATATCGACGATCACGTCGGCTTCGCGCATCGTGTCCTCGTCGTGCTCGATCACGATCAGCGTGTTGCCGAGATCGCGCAAGGTCTTTAGGGTCGCCAACAGCCGGTCGTTGTCGCGCTGGTGCAGACCGATCGACGGTTCGTCGAGGATGTAGAGGACGCCGACCAGCGACGATCCGATCTGGGTCGCCAGGCGAATGCGCTGCGATTCGCCGCCCGACAGCGTCGTCGCGCTCCGCGCGAGGTTCAAATAACCAAGGCCCACGTTCGTCAGAAAACCGAGCCTGGCCCGAACCTCCTTGAGAATCTGGTGCGCGATCAACTCTTCACGCTGGTTCGGCCGGAAGTCCCGGAAGAATTCCTCAGCCTTCTCGACCGACATCAAGGTCAAAGCGTGAATGTTCGTCCCGGCGACGGTCACGGCGAGCGCTTCGGGTTTGAGTCGCGCGCCCTTACAGGTCTGACACGTCGTCGCCGACATGTACTTCTCGATCTCTTCCTTGACGTAGTCGGAAGACGTCTCGCTGTGGCGCCGCTGCAAATTCTTGACCACACCCTCGAACTGCGCTTCGTAACTCCAGGTGTGCCCGCTGCGCGACTCGTACGTGAAGCGCTGCTTGGCGTCCGCGCCGTACAACAGCATCTCGACCAGATCGGCGGGCATTTTGTCGATCTGCGTCGAGAGTTTGACCCGCCGCGAACGCAGCAACTTCTCGACTTGCTGCATGTAGTACGGATTCATCGACGGGTACTTGCCGCTGCCGATGTTCTTGCTCCAAGGAACGATCGCGCCTTCTTCGATCGACTTGCTGCGGTCGGGGATGACCTTCCAGGGATCGATCTCGATCTTCACGCCGAGTCCCGTACAGTCGGGACACGCACCGTACGGCGAATTGAACGAGAAAAGCCGCGGCGCCAATTCTTCGAAAGAGAGCCCGCAGTAAACGCAGGCGAGCTGCTCGGAGAAGGTCAGTTCGCGCGCTGCCGGATTCGCCTTCACAGTCCCTTCGTTGACGTGAAGTTGATTCGGTGCTCCTGTCTTCGGCGGCTCGGCGAGAACGGTCACGATACCGCTCGACAAACGGAGCGTCGTCTCGATCGAATCGGTCAGACGCTTCCGAATATCGGGGCGCAGGATCAAGCGGTCGACGATCACTTCGATCGTGTGTTTGCGCTTCTTGTCGAGGTCGATCTTTTCGCGCAGTTCGCGCGTCTGGCCATCGACGCGGACGCGCGCGAAGCCCTCTTTCCCAATCTCCTCGAACAGCTTTTGATATTCGCCTTTACGGCCGCGGATCACGGGAGCGAGCAGTTGCAGCCGCGTCCCTTCCGGCAACTCCATGACTTGGTCGACGATCTGTTCGCTCGACTGGGCGCTGACCTCGCGCCCGCAGTTGTAGCAATGCGGCTTCCCGATGCGCGCGTAGAGCAGGCGCAGGTAGTCGTAGATTTCCGTAACCGTGCCGACCGTCGAGCGCGGGTTGCGAGAGGTCGACTTCTGATCGATCGAGATGGCCGGCGAGAGGCCCTCGATATAGTCGACGTCGGGCTTCTCCATCTGACCGAGAAACTGCCGCGCGTACGACGAGAGCGACTCGACGTAGCGGCGCTGCCCTTCGGCATAGATCGTGTCGAAGGCGAGCGACGACTTCCCCGATCCGGACAACCCGGTGATCACGATCAGCCGGTTTCGAGGAAGGGTCAAATCGACGTTCTTGAGATTGTGCTCGCGCGCGCCTTTGATGACGAGCGAGTCGAGTCCACGGGGGCCCGCTGTGGGTAAGGTCACGGTTTCTTAACCAGCATACGCCCAAGGCCGTTGCGATTCATGGGCGGAGCGGACGTAAAAAATGTGACGTGGCGCGCATCTGGCACGCGAAGGGTTGCTTTCTCCCTTCGGCTTGGTCGATAGTCTTTTGCAGAGACATGCATCACCGTTCCATCGATGTGACAGCCGCCGACCTCGCCCTCGGACAACGCGTGCGCCGCGAGGTCACGACTTTTCCCGCCTCCCCCCAGCTCACGGCGGTCCTCGACGCCCTCCTGGGGATCGAGCCGCGCCGCACCGAGCCCGCCTTCGGCGAGTTGGGAGCCTGCGACGATCTCATTTTTGCGCGGGCCTTGCTGCGCCGCGACTTCGAGTACTTCATCGGGCATCGCGATGCGCTCAGAGAGAAGCTGCGGGACGTCGCGAACTACCTCGAGTTCGGGCGCGAGGAGCGAACCTACCTTAGCAATCGCCTCGACGCGGTCGCGCCCACTACGTAACGTCATTCCCGTAAAGGCAGGACCGACTCGACGCGATCGATGCTCGCGACCGTGGCATCGGGTTCGGGTCCTCCAGGAGGGACCTCTTCGCCGCGGGCGTTGAGCCAGACGGTGTACAAGCCGACCGCATGAGCCCCCCGTATGTCGCGCTCGTATCGGTCGCCCACCATCGCGCTCGCTCGAGGTAATGCACCGAGCCGTTCGCAGGCGAGGCGGAACAGCCGCGGATCGGGTTTGATCATCCCGACTTCGTCGGCGATGAAGATCTCGTCGAACGCTTCTTCGAGGTTCAAGAGGGTGAGTTTCTCGCGATGGGTTTCGGCGAAGCCGTTGGTGACCAGGCCGAGCTTCAAACCGCGCACTCGCAGCGCGACGAGCAACTCGAGAGCACCGGGCCACAGTTTGAGATGGTCTTTGCGGTAGCGATTGTAACTCTCGGCGCAGCGCTCCGCCAGCGCCGCATCGTCGATACCGGCGTCGCGCAGCGCGGCTAACCACATGCCGGCGCGCAAACCGACGAGCCGCGTCCCCAAATGTTCGGGCGCGAGGTTGATCCAGAACGACTCCGCCTGCCCGACGTAAGCTTCAAAGAGCGCAGCGGCGTCAACGTCGCGTTCGGCCGCGACGTCTTGGACGACGCGCTCGGCGGCGCGGCGAAAGGTTGCCGTGTCGTCATGCAACGTGTCGTCGAGGTCGAACAAGACCGCGGCGAGTGACGGCCTATCGAGCAATCGGGAAACGCGCTTCGAATGTGACGCCGCCGCCGACGTTGCGATCGACGAGCTGACCGGTGTTGAGGTTTCGAGTGTGATATGACAAGCCGCGCACGCCGAGGACGTACGTCGTCGCGCCTCCGCGCCAGCCATAGCCGGCGGCGTAATCGACTTCGGCGCCGTATTCCGGCTTATCCGGCTCGGGCTGATTGTTGATGTCGTGAGCGCCGAGGTTCGCGCGCACGTTGGGCAACACGGCGAAGGAGAACTCGAAGAAGCGATCGCGCGGCGCGGGCAGAGTGGCCGCAAGCTCGTAGCGCGGTGAGGTGGCGCGCGCGTAGTTCGTGTCGCCGTTATTTCCGTTGAAGTTGCGCAGATTGATCAACTGAAACCCTGCGCCTGCGCGGATGCGGTGGCGGGGGTCGAGATCGACGAGCGCCATCGCGTTCAAGATCGAGAGCGAAGCGGTGGAGTGTCCGAACGGCGCGCCGTTGTTGCCCGAGGCTCCCACTTGAGGAATGCCCTCGAGGTGGATCCGAAAACCTTGCCAGCGCTGCGTGACTTCGAGAAGGGCCCCCGGTACCACACCCGATACGGGATTCGGATTGTCCTGACCGACGTGCGTGCCGGTGAAAACCGCACCGAGGATTCCGACGTCGGTTTCTGCCTTTGCCGCCGTTGCGGAGAGCACGAGAACGATACCGAGCGCGACCAGAAATCGAGTCATAGGCCTCGCGCTTCGGCACATCGGGCACTCAGGGCCTTCGGACCGCGACGCCCCGGAACTCCGCACCGGCAGCGAACGTTCCCACGAGGAACACCGCGTCTTGCAGCGAGGCCCCAATGAATGCTCGCGAGTTTGCCACTTCCGGTCGCCCATTTTTCGCTTCTTTTGCGATCGCACCGGTGCAATTCTGTTGATCGTTGCGTTAACCTCAAACAGGGAAAGTGTTGAACGGCTCACTCCCCATCGAAATAATCCAGCGCCGGGTTATCGCGTAGCATCAGCCCGACTCGCTCGATCAGCACTTTCTTCGAATCAGGGTAGAAGCAGCTGTCGTGCGGCACGATATTCGCGATCATGATGATGTCGCACGGCGCGTTCGACTCGTTGACGATCTTGTGAGCGCCGCTCGCGCGCGCCGGAAACGCGACGAAGTCGCCCTTTCGCAACTTCCAATTTCCGCGCGGCGTGACCAGTGTGGGTTCGCCGTCGGTCACGATGAACAGTTCTTCCTCGGCAGTATGCCAGTGCAGCGGACAGAACGCTTTGCCCGCCGGAATGCGCGCCACGCGGTAGCCCAACTGCTCGGCGCCAATCTCGAAATCGACGTCGCTCCAAGAACCGACGTACGGTTCGCGCGTTCCGGGCGGATCGTGTTTCCAGTAGGATTCGTCAACGTTGATCTTGTTGACGTAGACGCCTTCGCAGGCTTCGAGACACTGCCACAGCGCGAGCGTCGCGCCGCCGAAGATGCACTGGCCGTCGCCGATCAGCAAATGTTCGGGACGGCAGGCGGCGAGCCGCCGCAGCGAGAGCGCGGCTCGGCCGGCGTCGGCAAGTTTCGGACCAAGCCGCAGTTTGCCGGCGACGTCGCCCCACAGCGCGTCGCCGGCGATTGCCGTCTTCTTCGCGCGAAAATGCAGTGCGATCTCGCCCGGGGTCTTCAGGCCCTCGAAGGTCAAGACTCGACCGCCCCCGATCTCCTCATCCTCCCGCAGGACGCGATCGACCGGGATTCCGAGCAACGGCGCGTCGGACTCGCTCGCCGCTATCTTCGCTTTGAAGCGCGCCGCGACGTTCTTGGCGTCGCGCTCGTGATCGCGGTTGGTGACGACCACCCACGCCGCACCGCCGCATCCTTCGATCTCCGCCGCATCTGCGTCCGATAATGGAACCGGATCGACGATGAGGTTGCCGCCCTCGGCCTCAAGGAAGAACGAATTGAAGAACACGTTCGGCCCCGGCTGCCAAGCCGACCACATGTAGACGCCGTCCATGAGTGTTTTTTGCATGAGGCGGTTCTGTTAGGCGGAAACACCCTTGTCACCCTGAGCGAGGCGCCCCTCGACAAGCTCGGAATGAACTCGCGCCGGAGTCGAAGGGCCACCGGTGTTCGACGCTCCGTCGGCGCTTCGACATCGCTCGCTGCGCTCGCTGCGCTCAGCGTGACTCAAAAGCGCGCTCGGCGTGCCAAGAACTACCAAATAGCATGCGTGGCAATTCAGGCAGTGGGGGGGAGCCATCCCCCACCCTTCGTGAAGTCAGGAAGACGGGAACTCACCCGGTCCGCCTCTCGTTTGTGAAGGCAAGACTCTCTGCCCAGGAGTTTTTGCATGTTCGATCGAGCTGCTCGTCAGCTATCCATCCTCGCCTGCGCCGCATTGAGCATCTATGCCGGCGGCAACTGGGGCGACGGCGCAGCGGCCGCGACGCCTGCATTGAATCTACAGAGCGGTCCCTCGGTAGTATCGTGTAAAGCTCCCGACGTCGTCGTGTACGTCGACAACTACCAGAACCTCAAGATCTACTATACGCCCGATCAAGCGGCGTTTACGGCGAAGCCGGATCAATCCGCCGGAACATCGGTCACCGGCTTTACCTGTTTGTCGATCGCAAAAGCGAACGGATTCACCCAAGGCCTCAACGTGATCCCCATCAAGGGGCCCAACGGCGTGACTTTCAATCTGTATCCGACCGCCGCGGATGCGAAAAAGCCGGCCCCCACGGGCTGCCGTAGCGCCTCGGGCCAATTGGCCGGAGACGAAGTTGTGTACGTCAACCAGGGGCGCGCTTTCAAACTCGACGATCCGGCGGCCGGCCAAGGACTCAATGCGTTCACGTGCTGGTCGGAGGCGTTCAAGGGCGGCATCCACCTGGACGTCACGTTCTACAAAGATCCTTCGAGCGTGAAATGCCCCGGCGCGTTTAATCCGGTCGTCTACGCCGACAATACGCCGGGTCACGCGGAATACTATGAGCCGCAACAACCGGGCTTCAAGACCAAGCCGGACACGGGCGGTTATCTCTGCGAAGTTGAGGCGAAAGAGCTCGGCTACGTGCAGCACCACGACAGCCTGCCGAGCGCGCAAACGAGCGCGAATGCCGTCAGGTGCAGCCCTGCCGCCGATCCGGTCATCTACTTCGACTTCACGCGGATGACGTATTTCCCGGCGGACCGGACGGTGAATTGGGGAGGCGCGACGAGTTACGGTGGTTTCGCTTGCTTGACCGACGCGAAGACCCATGGCTTCCATCTCTTGACGACAACGACGGCGCAAGGAGCCGGACCGCTCCCGCTGCTGCCGGCCGGTACGGCAGACAAGGACGTGCACATCTCCTGCGACACCGACGCGGCCTGGTTCATGCCGGCGACGAATCCTACCAAGTTCGTTCGCGAATCGAGTGCGAGCTATGCGGGCGGTAACGGGGTCTTTTCATGCGGCCGCTACGGTGTGCCGTTTCTCGGAGCGCAGCCGGCAACGCCCGCCGACGCCAAGATCCCACCGCCGTTTACTTGCAATCAGATGACCTCCCCACCGGCCGACTGGGTTCAGATCTCGTATGCGGCGAGCACTCCGCTCACGTGCAGTTACGATCTCGACAAGACGACGATCGATCCGAGTCCGAGCACCGCGTGCGGGGCGCCGGCCAACGCCTACACGTTTACGACCGGCGGCCGGAGAGACGTCATGCGCGTCAGTTTGATGCAGCATGCCTGGTTCGCATTTCACCGGCAGGGAAATCCGCGCATAGGCTCCGGAGCCCTCGACATCCTCTGCCAAATCGGAAAAGCGACGGGCCGCTAAGGGCGGAGCGCCGACTCGTGCGCTGGACTCTTTAGCGCCCGACTAACTCCTTCAGCGCGTGCTCGAAGATCTTCGGCGCCTTCCCTTGGAAGAGGACGCTTTCATTGCCGCCCAGTTGCTTCCGCAGCTCGAGCAACTCGTCGCGCAGCGCCGCCGCCTTCTCGAACTCGAGATTCCCAGCGGCTTCCTTCATCTTGCTCTCGACGTCGGCCGCCATGGCCAGCGCGACGTCGCGCGGCAATCGCTCGCCCCGCAGTTTGCCCGCGGCCGTCGTCTCTTCATGAGTCGCGACCAGGTCGAGGATATCGCGCACTTCCTTGCGGATCGAGCGCGCCTCGATACCGTGCTCCACGTTGTGCGCGAGTTGGCGCTCGCGGCGCCGACGCGTCTCTCCGATCGCCCGTTCCATCGACGCCGTGACGACGTCGGCGTACATCACCACCTTACCCTCGACGTTGCGCGCGGCGCGACCGATCGTCTGAATGAGCGAGGTCCCGCTGCGCAGATATCCTTCCTTGTCGGCGTCGAGAATGCCGACCAGCGAGACCTCGGGCAGATCGAGACCCTCGCGTAGGAGATTGATCCCGACGAGCACGTCGAAGACGCCGCGCCGCAGGTCGCGCAAGATGGCGATTCGTTCGAGCGTCTCGACCTCGCTGTGTAGATATCGGACTTTGAAGCCCATCTCGAGCAAGAAGTCGGTGAGATCTTCGGCCATCTTTTTGGTGAGCGTCGTGACCAGCGCTCGCTCACCGCGCTCGACCCGCAGCCGTATCTCTTCCATCAGGTCGTCGATCTGATTGCGCGTCGGCCGCACCTCGACTTCGGGATCGACCAGCCCCGTCGGCCGGATGATCATCTCGACGACCTGCGTCGACTTCCCCACCTCATACGTCGATGGGGTCGCGCTGACGTAAATCGTTTGGTTGAGGTGCGCGGCGAACTCGTCGAAGGTGAGCGGCCGGTTGTCGATCGCGCTGGGCAGCCGAAAGCCGTGCTCGACCAAGACCTCCTTGCGCGACCGGTCTCCGGCGTACATTCCGTGCACTTGCGGAATCGTGACGTGCGATTCGTCGACGAACAAGAGCCAATCTTTCGGGAAGAAATCGAGCAGGCACGAGGGCGTCGATCCGGCTTCGCGGCCGGCGAGATGGCGCGAGTAGTTCTCGACGCCGTTGCAGTAGCCGACCTCGCGCAGCATGTCCAGGTCGTAGCGCGTGCGCATCTCGAGCCGCTGAGCCTCGAGCAACTTTCCGTTGTCGCGAAAGAACCTCAGGCGATCTTCGAGCTCGATCTCGATGCCGGTGATCGCGCGCCGCAGTTTCTCTTCTGGTGTAATGAAGTGCTTGGCCGGAAAGATCGTCAGCTCGTCCTTCGATTCCACGTACTCGCCGGTGAGCAGATTGACGACGTTGATGGCTTCGATTTCATCCCCGAAAAACTCGATCCGGTGCACCAGCTCTTCGTCGACGCCGACGAATTCGAGCGTGTCGCCGCGAACTCGAAAAGTTCCGCGAACGAGATTGAGATCGTTACGGCGGTACTGCATGTCGATCAAACGCCGCAGGAAGACGTCTCGGTCCATGTGGTCACCGACCCTCAGCGAGAGCGACATCTCGATATAGTCGGCGGGCGAACCGAGACCATATATGCACGAAACCGAGGCGACGATCAACGTGTCGCGCCGCGTCAAGAGCGACTGCGTCGCCGAGTGGCGCAGGCGCTCGATCTCGTCATTGATCGACGAGTCCTTCTCGATGTAGGTGTCGGTGTGCGGGATGTACGCCTCGGGCTGGTAGTAATCGAAGTACGAGACGAAGTACTCGACCGCGTTGTCCGGAAAGAAATCGCGGAACTCGGCGCAGAGCTGCGCGGCGAGCGTCTTGTTGTGGCAAAGGACCAGCGTGGGCTTTTGGACGAGGTCGACGACCCGCGCCATCGCCACGGTCTTGCCGCTTCCGGTCACACCCAAGAGCGTCTGGGCCTGGTCGCCGCGCAAAACGCCTTCCGCCAGCTGCTCGGTCGCCACCGGCTGGTCCCCCGCCAGCGCATACGGCAGCGTCAACTCGAATCGGTCAGACATCGCGCCTAGCTACGACACGGCGCCCCGAGCATCAGTTCCACCCAACCCGCACCCCGTCGCTCACCCACGCAGCACCAAGCCCCCACAACCCTACCGCTCTGCCACGCAGCACCGAGCCCCGCATCCCCACCCGAAGTTTTCCGAAGAGGCGCGCCCCATCGCGCACAGGGCAGCGGCCGGCTGCGATCGCGATTTCTGTCGCGGGAACGAGGCGGCGCGACGGCTCGGCGGATTTTCGAGGTCCCTCGATTTGGGGACGCGATGCGCCCACGTGGCTATTTCTTTTCATAGCGAGGCGGCGCGACGGTTCGGTCGAGATCGTGTGAATCGCCGCCGGAGCGCCGGACGCGCGAGAGGCGGCGAGAGTCAGGCGAGGTTTGCCATGGACGGCAAACCGAAGGCGGGGTCGAGACCGATCCGTCGCGCCGCCGAGAGTTCCCGCGGAGCAATGTCGCGCGATTCGCGTCCCCAAGACGGAAGGACCGCCCGAGGCGCTATGTCTTCCGCCCGCGCTCGAAAGCATCGCCGCAAAATGGGACGAGCGCCTCGAAAGGGAAACTTCCCACCAAGCATCCCGTCGTCGTGAGACCGCGGTCTCCCGTCAGGAGTCTGCCCGTGATCCAGAAGCCCTTGCTCTTCAGCGGAAATTCGAACCTCGGCCTTGCGAAAGAGATCGCGAGCCGCATGGAGACGCGCGTCGGAAGCGCGCTCGTCGACAAGTTTCGCAACGAAGAAACCCGCGTCGAGATTCGTGAAAACGTTCGCGGTGCCGAAGTCTTCGTCGTCCAATCGATCTGCAAAGCGCCAAACGGACAGACCGTCAACGACTCGTTGATGGAACTGCTGCTGATGATCGACGCGTTGAGCCGCGCCTCGGCGTATCGCATTTCGGCGATCGTCCCGTACTACGGGTACGCAAAACAGGACAAGAAAACCAAAGGCCGCGAGCCGATCTCGGCCAAGCTCGTCGCCAACCTCATGGCGACGGCCGGCGCCAAGCGGCTCGTCACGCTCGACCTGCACGCGGCGCAGATTCAGGGCTTCTTCGATATCCCCGTCGACAATCTCGAGGCGACGCCGACGCTGTGCTCGTACCTGAAGCACCAAGGTCTCGAAGGTAACAAGATCGTCGTCGTCTCGCCTGACGCGGGCGGCGTCGCGCGGGCTGAGAAATTCGCGAAGCGATTGCGCGCGGACATCGCGATCGTTTTCAAGCGGCGCCCAGAGCCCGACGTTTCCGAAGTTACCGAGATCGTCGGCGAAGTCGACGGCAAGGTAGCCGTCGTTGTCGACGACATGATCTCAACGGGCGGAACGCTCGCCAAGGCGGCCGAAGCGCTCAAGCGTCGGGGTGCGACAAAAGTCTTCACTTGCGCGACGCACGGTATTTTCGCGGGCGACGCGGTGCGGGTCCTCAACGAGTCACCGATCGAGAAGATCGTCGTCACCAACACGATACCGAACGTCGAATCCGAACTAGGCGCAAAGTTCAAGGTCCTTTCGATCGCGCAGATCCTGGCGGATGCGATCAAACGCATCACCGCCAACCGCTCGGTTTCCGAGCTCTTCGCGAAGGAAGACATCGACGAACCGCCTCGATCCGCCGGACCTTTGCTCGAGCTCCCCGAAGTCCTAAGCACGACCCTCTGAACCTCTGATCTCACCCAAACGGAAAGATTAGCAACCGCATCATGACCAACAAAGGCAGCAATTCCAGCCTCGCGGTCGAGTCGCGATCCAAAACCGGGACGACCTCGGCCAACGCGCTTCGCAGAGCCGGTAAAGTTCCGGCCGTGCTCTTCGGTCACGGCGTCGATCCTATGGCGGTCGCACTCGACGCCAAAGCTTTCGACGATCTGTTGCACGCGGGCGGGAAGAACCGCTTGTTGAGCATCACTATCGACGGTTCGAAGAAAGATACCGCGCTCGTGCGCGAGGTGCAGCGCGATCCGATCACGCGCCGCGTCGTTCACGCCGACTTGCAGCGCGTCAGTGAGAGCGAGACGGTCAGCGCGTCGTTGCCGATCGTGACCGTCGGCGTCGCCGACGGCGTGCGGAACTCGGGCGGCGTCATGGACGTGGTGGTCCATACCCTCGAAGTCGAAGGTCCGGCCAACGCGATCCCGCCCAACATCGAGATCGACGTCAGCGAACTGGCCTTGCACTCTCACCTAACCGCCGGCGACGTCAAACTGCCGCCGAACTTCAAGTTGCGGATCGATGCGACGACGATCTTGATTTCGATCGAGCCGTCCAAGACCGAACAGCAGATGGCCGAAGCAGCGGTCGCTGCGGCGGAACCGGTTGAGGTGCCAACGGTCGCCGAGACGACGCCGATCGAAGAGGAACCTGGATCGTAACGAGTGGCCGAGCCGGCTAAGACACGGATCGTCGCCGGCCTCGGCAACCCCGGCCCCAACTACGAATGGACGCGCCACAACCTCGGCTTTCGGATCGTCGAGGAACTGGCGCGCCGCTTCGGCATGGACAAGTGGCGCAAGAAGGACGGCGCGCTGCAGACGCACGTCGCCGCCAGGTCGGTCGTTCTGCTGAAGCCTCAATCCTATATGAATGAAAGCGGAAGACCGATCGCTCGAATCGCGGGCTGGTGGAAGACGCCGCCGAGTTCGGTTTTGGTGGTCGTCGACGATCTCGACTTGCCGTTCGGCCGTCTGCGGATGCGCGAGTCCGGCGGATCGGGCGGACACAACGGCCTGAAGTCGGTCATCGAATACCTCGGCGAGGATTTTCCGCGCCTGCGCATCGGAATCGGACGCGGCGACGAGGACGACGCGATCGATCGGGTGCTCTCGACGTTCACGCCGGACGAAGAAAAGCGGCTTGCGGCGATCCTCGAGGCCGCGACCGAAGGCGCGCTGCGCTGGCTCGAGCGCGGTCCGGTCGACGCAATCAACTACGTCAACGCTTGGCGCCCGGAAGAGGGGAGAATCGCCGCGCCCGACCAAGTGGCAGAGACATGACGCGGCGTCTTCTCATCGTCGCACTCTCGGTTCTGTCATGTGTCGCGCCCGCCGCGGCGAACGAACGTGCCGGTTCCGAGCCGCTCAACGTTCCCCGCGTGGCGTTGTACGAACAACCCGAAGCGGAGCGGCAGATGTTCGCCGAGCTTAATGCCGAGCGCGTGCGGCGGCGGGTCCCGGCCCTCGTCCTCGACCGAGATCTAGCGTCCGTGGCGCGCGCTTACGCCCGCGAGATGCTACGCGACCGCTTCATCGGACACGTCTCGCCGCGCGGCAGTACGGTGAGCAGCCGCCTCCACCGCGCGGGCTACGCATATCATTTCGCGGCTGAGAATTTGGCGTATACGACGGGCGATGAGAACGAAGCGTTCGCCCATCTCGTTGCCAGTCCGGGGCACTATGCGAATATGCTCAACGGGCACTACACGAAGGTCGGCATCGGAGCGATCGCCGTGAGCACCTACGGGACGATGTTCGTTCAGGAATTTGCCGGTGACTGACGCATCCGCGTTCGCCGGGAAGACCTTCGTGCTTCGCATCGACGGTACGCCGTTGACGGAGAAGACGACGCTCGGCGAGGACCTAACATTTTTGCTCGAGCGCAACATCAGGCCGATCGTCGTGGCGTCCAGCGCAGAGGTCGCGCGCGATTACGTTCGCAGGCTCAATCGGCACTCGAATCGTGCCGTCGGTCTTTCGGGCGCCGACGCCGCACTGCTGCCGGCGGCGGGATTCGTCCAAACGGGCATTCTCGCGACGCTCACCGCCGCGGGTTACATCCCGGTCATCGAGCCGACCGGACTCGGGATCGGCGGCGACGACGTTGCGCTCGCAGCCGACGACGTCGCCGCCGCAATCGCCGGCGCGACCGAAGCCGCGCGCGCGTTCTTCTTCCACGAATCGGGCGGGGTGCTCGATCCTCTGACACTCGACCTCATTGCGGAGTTGACGCCCGCCGAAGCCCTCGCGCTTGCCGAACGGAACGATCTCGACGTGCGCTTGCGCGCGGCACTGCGTGCCTCCGCGCACGGCGTGCGCGCCGGCGTCGAGGCTGCGCAGATCGTCGACGGCCGCATCGCGCACGCGACGATCGTCGAATTCTTGACGGCACGCCACCTCGGGACGCAGGTGAGCGGCTCGGTCTTTATGGGGACGGCACGATGAACCGTGGTTCCGCGGCACTCTTCGCGCTGGCCTTAGCCGCCGGCTGTGGCCCGGGCCAACCGCTCGGAGAATCGACTTCACCCCCGTCGCAGGCGACGCCGGCGGCGGCTCCGACGCCTTCCGGCGTGGTCGGCGACGCCGAACTGGTGGTGCAAAGCTCGCTCTTTTCGCCGGACAACACCCTGACGGTCGGAGGTCACATAACCTTCGAGCAGCGCGACACGCGCTTGAGGATCAACGTCATCTCCATCGGCATCCCGGGGATGAATCCAACGGCCGGCGCCGTGGCCAATGCCGGTGCGTCGGCGATGCAATTCTTCCCACCGGGCGGATTTACGGTCGTCCTGGATCAGAAGAGCATGACGTACACGCTTTGGGCGGCGGCAAAACAGAAATACTTCACCGGAAAATTCAACAGGCCGGGAGCGAGCGCATCGCCTGCGCCGACGCCGACTCCCATGCCGACGGCGTCGGCAACGCCCGCCGCGTTCGATCCGTTCTCCGCATTCAAACCGTTGAAGAACGTCAAGACGTTTTCGCTGGGACTCAAGGGCCACGGAACGACCAACGGGCATCCATCGACCGAATACGATTTTCAATTCGAGCGCGACGACGGTCAGGGAAACACCTTCGAGTCGCACGGTCAGCTTCAGCTCGCCGACGATCTCGACGAGTTCCCGGTCCAGATCCAAGTCAGCGCGAAAGGCAAAACTCTCCCTCAGAGCTCCGCCCGGCTCGATCTAACGCGGCTCGAGCGCCGTCTCCCGCCGAATGGCGACTTCAGCGTGCCGCGCGGTTACACGCAGGCGCTATCGCCGCAGGACGTGATCGGCCGCTAACTGCGGGCGCGGAGCAACTCACGATAGCGAAAGCAAGCGTGGTCGTGATCGTTGACGAGTCCGACCGCTTGCATGAAGGCATAGACGATCGTCGGTCCGACGAAGCGCATCCCGCGTCGCCGCAGCTCGCGGCTGATCGTCTCGGAGAGCGGCGTCTGCGCCACCGGCGCGCCCCGACGTCGAGCTGAAACGACCGGTTTCCCGTCGACGAAAGCCCACAGATAGGCGTCGAGCGAACCGCATTCTTTCTGCAAGGCGAGCACCACGCGCGCGTTGCCGATCGCGGCGCGAATCTTCGCCTGGTTACGGACGATCGCCGCGTCGCGCATGAGCGTCGCGACCCGCCGCTCCCCGAAACGAGCAACCTTCGCCGGATCGAATCGCTCGAATGCCGCTCGATAGCCGGCCCGCTTGCGTAGGATCGTCTCCCAACTCAAGCCGGCCTGCGCGCCTTCGAGCACCAGGAACTCAAAGAGCTTGCGGTCGGCGTGAACCGGAACGCCCCACTCGCGATCGTGATACGCGACCATTTCGGGCGTCGTGGCCCAAGCGCAGCGTTTCAGCGGCACGGATCGGGCCGATTCGTCGCGCTCGCGATGCGCGAACCGAGTGGCGGCAGCTGCGAGAAGTAGATGGTTGCCCAAGCCGGCGCGCAGAGCGTCACGAAGCGCCGGTCGGCGGCACGAACGAACGTGCGGACCGCCGACGCCGGATCCTGCGTCAGGCTCAAGGCATAGGCGTCGGTCTTGGTCTCGATCTGGCGCGAGTACACGTTATACATCGGATAGACCACCAGGGCAGCGAGCCCGGTCAGCGCCCCGACCAGAGCGAGCCGCGCCAGTGGATCGTCGTCGCGCCGAAAGCGGATCCGATCGGCCACGAGCACGCCCGCCGCGACGGTGAGGACGAACAAGAACGTCCAGACGAAGGTCGTACGCAGCGGATCGTCGCGGTGAATGTGCGCGATCTGCCGCGCAACCGAAAAGCGGACCTCGCCCGGCGTCGCCGCCGCGAACAACGTGTCTCCGAGGACGATCCGCGCCGTCGCGCCGATACCGATTACCGCAGCACTCGGAAGTTGGGTTTGCCGCGAGGCGTCATAACGAAGGATCGGTGCGTCGACCCCGGCCGAACGCTCGAGCGCCAGAAACGGCGCCGTTTCCTGTGTGCTCATGGCGTGAAAATGGTTGAACAGCGGCGCGATCGCGAACGGCGTGATGAACCCGCCGATCAAGCTTACCAAGAAAATTCCCACGGTTGCAAATAGCCACCAGCTGCGCATCCGCTCGACCAGCGTCATCACCAGCGCAACGATGATGCCGACGACGACCGCGTCGATCGCGACGTGCGTGATGCCTTCGCGCAACCAGCGCCAAAACGACTCGGAGGTCTGATCGAAGACGACCGAGACGCGATACTCTGCGGCGGACGCCGGTAACGCCGCGACGCCGGCGATCACGGCGAGCGCGAAACCGTAAGCGAAGCGGAGCCAAAACACCGAACGGATGCGCCGCCTCAAGGCGTCGCGAAGCCGGGCGGCGTTACCCGACTGCCACAAGTAAAAGAAGACGACGATCTGCGATAAGGCCCAGAAGAGAAACAAAGTGCGCCGGTAGAATGCAAGCGTCTTACCGATCTCTTGCCGGCGGCGATCGATCAACGTTTGCGGGTCGCTACTGAGCAACGCCGCGGCCGGCAGCGCCGTCACGCGACGATCGACGAAGGCTTGCGAAGCGGCGGGCGCCGCCGCAGGCGCGAATGCGCCGCAAGCGCCGAGCGCGACGAGCGCAAACGCGCAACGTGCCGCGAGTTTAACCCAGCTTGGCGAGTTCCTCGAAGATCTGCTCTTCGTCCGGTGTCTCTCCACCTTCGTGGATGTCGACATAGCGGACCGCCCCCGACTTGTCGATAATGAAAATTGCACGTTCGGCGTACCCTTCGGGCTTGAGAACGCCATATGCTTGTGCGACCGCCCCGTGCGGGAAGAAATCACTCAAGAGCGGGTAGCTGATGCCCCCCAGCTTTTCGGCCCAGGCGGCGTTGGCGTGACGAGAATCGATCGAAATACCCACAACTTGGGCATCGTGCTCGTCGAACCGCGCGAGATTCGCTTGGAACGACGGCATCTGGCTGCTTCAAACGCCGCTGAATGCGAACGGATAGAACGCGAGTACGACGTTCTTCTTGTCGCGCAGCTCCGAGAGTTTGAAGTCTTCGTTGGCGTGGCTTTTGAGGGCGATCTCTGGCGCCGCGTCGCCGGGCTTGACCGTGCTCGTCCGGTCGGCCTTTGAGCGGCGCCCCTTCGGGACGGCCATGGATCCTCCAAGAGAGTCAGGAATTACGAATTGGGTCTTCGCGGCGGAAGGCTCAACTCGCTCTCGCCGGAACGGGCGCGGCGCCGTTGGACTCCCCGGCACTCGTTTTGGCCGGCGCGACGCGGCGCCGGGTCGCGACCGGATTGGTGATCGCGATGTAGCGCGGGCATTCGGGCCCGTTGGGTTCGTTGCAGTACCCGCGGACGCACGTCGCGCCGGCCCGGACGAAGAGCGCCGGAGCGATCTTCTTCACGAGCCGCAACATCGCGAACGCGAGCTCGCGTATCTCCCACTGCGCGTTGTTGCACGTCCGCAGGCTGAAAAAATCGAGCAAGGCACGCGCGTTGGCCGTGATCACGATCTGCGTTTCTGCGGCATTGGGGAGCGCGAAGCGGGCGTCTTCCGGCGGCGTGCCGGCGTCGGTCGCCTCGCGATAAAAAGCGGCAACTTGCTGCATCAGCGCATCGAACTTCGCAGCGATCTCCGGACGACTCGCGATCGAAGGCGGCGCAACGTACGAAAAGCGATCGCGGTACTTGATGTAACGCTGGCTCTTCTGTTCGAACGACATATGCCGATGCCGGACGAGCTGGTGCGTCAGAGCGCGCGAAACGCCCGAGACGCCGAAGGTGAACATGGTGTGCTCGAAGGTCGACAGATGCCCGGCATCGCGTACCCGCGCGACCATCTTCGCGATTTCGTCGTGGGTCCAGTTGTCGTCGATCGTCTCGATGTCGCGCGGACTGTAACAGTTGCGAGCCGCCGTCGCGACGGCGCGCTCCGGTTCGGGCGAGTAGGAAAGAAGAACTACCTTGAGCGCCACGCGGGACCATTCGCCGGGTTTCCCGCGGGGCCCGCCGCCTACGTTTCTTTTTCGGGTAACGGTTTGGCGGGATTCCCCGCGACGCGGCCACCGGCGGGGACGTCGCGAACGACGACGCTCCCGGCGCCGGTCAACGCGCCGTCGCCGACCTCGAGCGGCGCGACGAGCGACGTGTTCGTGCCGATGAATGCGTCCTTACCGATCTTGGTGCGGTGCTTTTCTTTCCCGTCGTAATTGCACGTGATCGTTCCGGCTCCGATGTTGGTTCGTTCGCCGACCGTCGCGTCGCCGATGTACGCCAGATGGCGGGCGTTGACCCCCGCGCCGAGATGCGACGCTTTGACCTCGACGTAATCGCCCAACGTGACGCCCGTGTCGATGACGCTGCCGCCGCGCACGTGCGCCCAGGGACCGACGTGCACGAAGTCACCCAGCGCGCTGTCGACGATGATGCTGTCGGCGATCACGACGTGCTCTCCGATTTCGGCGGCGGAGAGACGGCTATTCGGCCCGATCTCACTGTGAGCTCCGATCTTCGAACGGCGCCCGATCGTCGTGTTCGGTAGAATCGTCACGTCGGCGGCGATTTCAAGGTCGGGCTCCAGATAGGTCGTCGCGGGGTCGACGATGGTCACCCCGTTGCACATGTGACGTTCGCACAGACGGTAGTTCAGCAAAGACGAGGCCGTCGCCAACTCGCTGCGGTCGTTGACGCCGAGAACGGAGAGAAAACTGTCGGCCGGTACCGGTACGACGCGTTCCCCGTCGCGCACGAGAAGATCGATCGTATCGGTCAGGTAGTATTCACCCTGCGCGTTCGCTTTGTCGAGCTCGGCGAGGACGCTGCGCAGCTTCGCTTCGTCGTAAACGTAGAGGCCGGCGTTCATCTCATCGAGAGCGAGTTCGTCGGCGCTCGCATCGCGCGCCTCGACAATTTTTATGACTCGCTCGCCACGGCGCACGACTCTTCCGAGCTCTGACGGCAACGGCATCTTCGCGGTGACCAGCGCGAGCGCGCCGCTCCGCGCTGCGACCGCTCGCTCGATCAAGGCTGCGTCGATCAACGGAAGGTCTCCGTTGAGAACCAGCAGCGTACCGGAGCGCGCCGGGAGCTTACCGAGGGCGACCTGCACGGCGTGGCCCGTCCCCAATTGCGGGTCTTGGATGACGACTCCGACGCTCGAGTGCCCCGCATCGCCGGCGATGCTCGAGACGCTCTCGGCGACTTCCGCATTCGCGACGACGAGCAATTCGTCGACGCCGGCGTCGCGCAACGCGCGCACGACGTACCAAATCATGGGCCGCCCGCAGAGCTCGTGCAGAACCTTGGGCCGGGCGCTCTTCATGCGCGTCCCCTTGCCCGCAGCCAGGACGACGGCGCGCGTGCGGCTCACGTCTCGGACTCGCCGTTCGGTGTCAGGTTCTCGAGCATCTTCTTCCACGTTTCTTGCTCGGCCGCCGTCGCGCCGCCCAAGCGTTCGAGGGCGACGCGCAGTCGCTCGCGCACCAGATCCCGGCCGAGTATCGCCATCGAATCGAACAATGGGACGGACTGCGCTTTTCCGGTGACCGCCACGTAAAACGGGCGCACGATCTCGCGCAGCTTCGCCTGGAGCGCGTCGGCAACCGTCCGGATGACCCGCTCGATGTGCGGAACGTCCCAAGGATCGAGGCCGTCGAGGAGCGCCCCCGCCAAAACGAACGCTTGGCGCAGGGCCAGGTCGTCCAGCTTTCCTGAACGCAAATCGTCTGCCGCGACGTCCAATCGTCCCGAGAAGAAGAACGCGGTGAGCGGACCGAGGTCGGAGAGCCGTTCGATTCGCGACTGCGCGAGCGGCGCGATCTTGCCCAGGTAGTCCTCGTTCAGCGCCCAAGCGCGAACGCGTTCCTCGAAGGCGCGCACGTCCAGCCGTTCGCGCAAGTATCGTCCGTTGAGCCAATCCAGCTTCGCGACGTCGAACACCGGGCCGCCGACCGAGACGTGCTCGAGTTTGAAGCGCCCGACCAACGTCGGAAGATCCATGATTTCTTCGGCTTCGAGCGCGGGCGCCGCCAGCAGTCCCAAGAAATTGACGAGCGCCTCGGGCAGATATCCCATGCGCTGGTAGAAAAGAATCCCGGTCGGATTCTTGCGCTTGGAGAGTTTGCTCTTGTCGGCGTTACGCAGCAGCGGAAGATGGGCGAGCTGCGGCATCTTCCAGCCGAAGTATTCGTACAGCAGCGCGTGTTTCGGAGCCGACGAAATCCACTCTTCGCCGCGCATCACGTGGCTGATTTGCATGAGATGATCGTCGACCACGTTGGCCAGATGGTAGGTCGGCCAACCGTCGGACTTCATCAGCACTTGCATGTCCACCGTGCGCCATTCGAAGACGATCGGCCCGCGCAAGAGATCGTCGATCGTCACCGACCCCTCGCGCGGTACCTTCAGGCGCACGACGAACGGAACGCCGGCGGCTTCGTTCGCAGCAACTTCGGCCTGGCTGAGATTTAAGCACCGGCCATCGTAACCCGGCGGCTTTCCCATCCGGCGCTGCTCCTGCCGGACGGCCTCGAGCCGTTCGGGCGTGCAGAAGCACTTGAACGCATGACCTGCCGCCAGTAATTCGTTTGCGTAGCGCGCGTAGTATGCGAGCCGTTCCCCTTGACGGTACGGACCGTGCGGGCCGCCGACGTCGGGCCCCTCGTCCCAATGCAGTCCAAGCCAGTGCAGCGCGTCGAGGATCGCGCGCTCCGCGCCGGGCGAACTCCGGATTCGATCGGTGTCCTCGATCCGCAGCAAAAATTGCCCGCCGTGTTGCTTCGCGAAGCAGTAATTGATCAGCGCCACGAATGCCGTGCCGACGTGCGGATCGCCTGTCGGCGACGGCGCAATCCTCGTCCTAACCGTCATGCCCTTTCCGCCGATCTCATCGTCGCTCGTCGCTCATGTGCGTTCCGAAGCACACATCGCTCCTCGCTCCTCGACCTCGGCGAAAATGGCTATGACGGTTTATCCCACAAGTTCGCGGCGTTTGCCGCACTCGCGCTGCACGAAATCGATGATCTGCGATAGCGGCGCACCGGGCGTAAAGATCTCGCGAACGCCGAGGCGCCTGAGTTCGGCGGCGTCGTCGGCCGGGATGGTGCCGCCGCCGAAGAACACGATATCGTCGGCGCCCTGTGCTTTGAGCTGCGCGAGCACGTCGGGAAATAACGTCATGTGCGCGCCGGAGAGGATCGAGAGGCCGATGCCGTCGGCGTCTTCTTGGATGGCGGTTTGAACGATCTGTTCGGGCATTTGAAAGAGCCCGGTGTAGATCACTTCCATCCCGGCGTCCCGCAACGCGCGCGCGATCACTTTGGCACCGCGATCGTGGCCGTCGAGGCCGGCTTTGGCGACGATGACGCGCAGCGGCCGGGCCCGCTGCGCTGGGTTTTTCAGCATCCTGCCGGAGGTTCTCCCCGACGCCGGATTCACCCCACCTTAGGCCGCCCGGCGCGACCTAATAGCCATACGGCATTCCGATCAAGACGGCCGACAGAGCGAGGATCGGCAAGAAGATGAAAACGGCGCTCAACACGATCCAGAGCATCGCGACCGCGCGCGAGTGTGGGTGGAGAAACGATAGGCTGTTCATGTGCCAAGCCTAGCCCACGAACGCTTTGCCCGGCGTCCGTAGGATTACGGAGAATTGCGTCAGGCTGAGAGAAGGGCTGAGAGACTCGTCAGGCTGAGCGCAGCTCCGAGAGAATTGTCACGCTGAGCGCAGCGAGCGTAGCGAGCGAAGTCGAAGCGCCGACGAGACTCGGAGCTCCGGTGGCCCTTCGACTCCGTTCGCTTCGCTCACTCCGCTCAGGGTGACAAAGCGATGTGACTCCCTAAAACACGGCTCGTTCTTGGTAGCGGCCGAATACTTCCACCATCGCTTCGACGATCTCGCCCTCGGTGGCAAGGGCATTCACCGCGTCGATCAGCGGCGGCATCACGTTCGTGTTTTCGTTGGCGCAGGCGCGCTTCAGCGCGGCGAGCGCGCCTTCTACCTTCGTGCCGTCGCGGCCGGAGCGAACCTCTCGCACCGAGCGAGCCTGGCCGCTTTCGATCTCCGCGCCGATCTTCAGCAGATCGGTAGCCTGCATCTCTTCGGGCTTCTCGAACGCGTTGACGCCGACGATGATTCGGTCTTTCGTTTCCAGCGAGCGCTGGTAATTGTACGAAGCGTCGGCGATCTCGTGCTGGAAGAAGCCGGCCTCGATTGCCTCGATCACGCCGCCGTACTCATCGATCCGCTTGAAGTACTCTTCGGCTTGCTTCTCCATTTCGTCGGTCAGGGCTTCGACAAAGTACGAGCCGCCGAGCGGATCGATCACGTTGGTCACGTTGGTCTCGTAGGCCAGCACCTGTTGCGTGCGAAGCGCGATCTCGACGTTCTTTTCGGTCGGCAGCGCGAGAACTTCGTCCATCGAGTTGGTGTGGAGCGATTGGGTTCCACCCAGTACTCCCGCCATCGCTTCGTAGGCGACTCTCACGATGTTGTTTTCCGGCTGCTGCGCGGTCGCGCTGCAGCCCGCCGTCTGAGTGTGGAAGCGCAACGTCCACGAGCGTTCGTCCTTCGCACCGTACTTGTCGCGCATGTGACGGGCGTAGATGCGCCGGGCGGCGCGGAACTTGCAGATCTCTTCAAAGAAGTCGATGTGCGAATTGAAAAAGAACGAAAGGCGCGGCGCGAACGAGTCGACGTCCATCCCGGCCTTCATCGCGGCCTCGACGTACGCGAAGCCGTCGGCGAGCGTGAACGCCAGCTCCTGGACCGCCGTCGAGCCTGCCTCGCGGATGTGATAACCGGAGATCGAGATCGTGTTCCAGCGCGGCATCTCCTCCGTGCAAAACTTCATCATGTCGACGATGACGCGCACGTGCGGCCGCGGCGGAAAGATCCACTCTTTCTGCGCGATGTATTCCTTGAGGATGTCGGCCTGAAGGGTGCCGCCGAGTTTGGCGCGCGGAATGCCTTTGCTCTCGGCGGTCGCGATGTACTCGGCCAGCGCGATCGCCGCCGGACCGTTGATCGTCATCGAGGTCGTGATCTGGCCCAGATCGATTCCGTCGAAGAGCGTCTGCATGTCGCGCAACGAGTCGATCGCGACGCCGCACTTGCCGACTTCGCCGCGCGCCTGCGGCGCGTCGGAGTCGTAACCCATCAAGGTCGGCATATCGAAGGCGACCGACAAGCCCATCTGACCCTGAGACAGCAAGAAGTGATAGCGCTCGTTGGTTTGTTTGGCGTTGCCGAAGCCGGCGAACTGCCGCATCGTCCACAGCCGGTCCCGGTACATTCCGGAGTGGATCCCGCGCGTATACGGAAATTCGCCCGGATACGCGAGATCGCGTGCCAGATCCAAGTGAGCGACATCTTCCGGGCCGTATAATGGCTTGAGCGGCAGATCGGAGATGGTGCGGTCGGTTGCACCCGAACCGGGCTCGTGCCGGCGCGCGTTGCGCGAGTGCCAGCGCCGCTCCCAGCGTGCGCGCTGTTCTTCGAATTCGGGAGTCGGTTGCGCGCCGAGTCCGCTCGCGCGCTCGATCATCTTCGCCACGTGAAACCTCAAAGCAGGTGACTACCGCCGGTATTCGACGGTTCGAAGGTGACCCCGTTCGCGGCCTTACAAACCCTTGACGGAGGCTCGCGGTTTGGCGGCGCGCCCGAACCCGTCGCCCTCGCCGGGCGGCAAGACGGCGCCGAGAGGCGCGAGCAACTCCGCCGCGACGCGATAGGGATCTTCCGTCGCCGAATCCAGCGTCGCGATCCGCTCCTCGATGCGGCGGTCGACGCGGCCTTCGAGCGCGCCCATGATCAGCGCACGCACGCGATGCGCGAACGCGGCGCGCCGCCGTTCGGCGAGATCGCCGCTGTCGCGCAGATGATTTTCGTGCGCGAGAATTGCCTGCCACAATTCCTCGACGCCCTCACCTTGTTGCGCCTTGGTCGCGACCAGGCGCGGCACCCAACTCGCAAACGTTAACATCTCCATCATGCTGCGGATCTCGCGCTTGAGCTGGAGCGCCATCGGGTGGTCGGCTTTGTTGACGACGAAAACGTCGGCGATCTCGAGGATCCCGGCCTTCAACAGCTGAACGGAGTCGCCGCTGCCCGGCTGCAACACCACGATCGTCGTATCGGCAAGCTCCGCGATCTCGATCTCCGACTGGCCGACGCCGACCGTCTCGATCAACACCACGTCGAGCCCGAACGCATCCATGAAGGCAACCGCGTCGCCGCTCGCGCCGGCGAGGCCGCCCAAGTGCCCTCGACTCGCCATCGATCGAATGAATACACCGGCATCGGTAAAGTGCTCGCTCAGCCGTATGCGGTCGCCGAGGATCGCGCCGTGCGAAAACGGAGAGCTCGGATCGACCGAAACGACGCCGACCGATTTGCCGGCGCTGCGTGCGATCTTGACGAGCGCCGACGACAGCGTCGATTTACCTACCCCCGGCGGACCGGTGACTCCGATCGTCGTTGCGCGACCGCTGCGCCCGAAAAGCGCGTGCATCAACTCCGCACCCTGGCCGGCTTCGGCGCGGCTGATCGCGCGCGCGAGTCCGCGTGGATTGCGCGCGTCGAACAATGCCAAGATCTCGCGATCGCGCTCGTTCATCTACCGACCAGCGCGGCAACGCGAAGCCGATCGCGCAGGGCCGTCACGATTCCGCGCAGAGCGCCGGCCGTTGCCAGCGTAGCGAGCGCGGCGAACGCCGCGAACGCGATCGACCAAAAACTGGGACCGGCCGGCGGCGTCAGCGCTCCGAAGGTCAAGAGCCAAAGAATCAGCGCGCAGAGCGCGGAGCCGGTCGCGACGAACGCGAGCCGAGCGACTTCGGCGAGCACCGCCAGCAGCGCGCGCTGCGGTGCTTCGCTCAAAATGTGGTCGACGTAGCGCCGGCGATAACAGAAGTATTTCTCGATCAGGTGTTCGCGCATTTCTTGGAATCCGCCCCGTTCGACGGTCTCGATGGGGTTGCCGCCCGGGCGGAAATGGACGCCGGTTCGCGTATGATGACCTATGAATGAATGACGACGGCTATTATCGATTTGCCACCGTTGCGGGCGACGCGCTCGCCTTCGTCTGCGAAGACGACATCTGGTCGGCACCGCTCGGCGGCGGCCTCGCGCGCCGACTGACGGCAAATGCCGGGGAGATATCAACCCCGCGGCTCTCACCGGACGGCTCGCTGCTGGCGTTCGTCGGCCGCGACGAAGGCCACCCGGAGATCTACCTCATGCCGGCGGGTGGCGGGAGCGCGAAGCGTCTGACGTTCTTGGGGGGCGAGGTCTGCGTCTGCAGCGGCTGGACGCCGGATGGAAAAGACATCCTGTTCGTCTCCGACGGCGGGGCGGCGTTCCTGCGCGAGACCCAAGGCTTCCGCGTCTCCAAGGAAGGCGGCCCACCCCGCGCGCTCGGGTTCGGTCATATGCGTTCGCTCTCTCTGCATCGCGACGGCCGCCTCGTGATCGGTCGCAATAACGACGATCCGGCGCGTTGGAAACGATACCGCGGCGGTACGGCCGGCGACATCTGGGTAGACGCCGACAACACGGCGCGCTTCTCGCGGCTGATCTCACTCAACGGAAATCTCTGCTGGCCGATGTGGGTCGGCGAGCGCGTTTTCTTCCTTTCCGATCACGAAGGGATCGGCAACATCTATTCGGTGCGCCCCGACGGCACCGACCTTCGCCGCCACACCAACGAAACCGAGTACTTCGTCCGCTTCCCGTCGAGCGATGGCGTCAACATCCTCTACACTGCCGGCGCGCAACTCTGCCATCTGGATCCGGAGCGCGATCGAGTCGTACGCATCGACGTTGCGACGCCGTCGCCCGCGCCGCAAACGGTGCGCCGCTTCGTCGAGATCGCCGAGGGCCTCGAGCATTTTGCGCCGAGCCCGGATGGGACGGCGCTCGCGCTGGTTTCGCGCGGGCGGCCGTTCACGATGCCTCTTTGGGAGGAGGCGGTCGTCGAACACGGCGCCGGCAGCCGCGTCCGTTATCGAGAGACCGAGTGGCTCTGCGACGGGAAGCGTTTTGTCTGCGTGAGCGATGAAGGCGGCACCGAGCGGGTCGAGATTCGGGACTCGCGCGGCGAGACTTGGCCGATCGCCGCTACCAACGAAGATATCGGACGCGTCACCGAGTTGGCCGCCTCGCCGACCGCCGAGATCGTCGCGGTCGCGAACCATCGCAACGAGTTGCTGCTGGTCGATCTGGTCGAACGGCACGTCCGCGTGATCGACAAGAGTCCGGCGTCGCGCATCCACGACCTCGCGTTCTCGCCCGACGGTCGCTGGCTTGCATACTGCGCGGCGATTCAGCACGACCCGGTCGCGGCCGCAGAGACCGCGATCATCCGGATCGCCAAAGTCAAATCCGGCGCCGTTCACGACATTACGCCGCTGTTGCGAGGCGACGAATCCCCGGTCTGGGATCCCGACGGAAATTACCTCTACTTCATTTCGACGCGCGACTTCAACCCGGTCTACGACGCGCTTCAATTCGATCTGAGTTTTCCGCAAGCATCGCGACCCTTCGTCGTCACGCTGCGCGCGGACGTGCCGTCGCCTTTCGTCCCGAAACCCGCACCGCTTCACCGAGACAAGCGCCAGGGCGACGACGACCGAAAAAAAGACGACGCCAAGCCCGTGCGCGTCGAGATCGACTTCGACGGAATTCGCGGACGGATTCTCGGCTTTCCGGTCGAGGAAGGCGAATACGGCCAGATCGTCGCGTCCCGCGGCCGGGTGCTGTTCACACTCTTTCCGTTGAAAGGGATCAAGCCGTCGGGACGCAGTTGGGACGACGAGGAAGAACTCGGAACGCTGCTCGCCTATGACTTCGAGCAGCAGCGCCAGGCGCAGCTACAAAAAGACGTGGCGGAGATCAGACTCGCAAACGATCACCGGACGCTGGTCTGCCGCTCCCGCGATCGGATGCGCGCGATCGACGCACTGATGGAACTTCCCGAAGGTCAGGATGAGGGAGAGCGTTCGCACGACGATCAGCCCGGGCGGCGCAGCGGCTGGCTCGATTTGCGACGCGCCAGCGTGCTGGTCGAACCGCGCGACGAATGGTCGCAAATGTATCACGAAGCGTGGCGCATGCAAACCGAGCAGTTCTGGGACGAGTCGATGACCGGCATCGATTGGAAACTCGTCCGCGAACGTTACGCGAAGTTGTTGCCGCTGGTGCGGACGCGCGCCGATCTCTCCGACCTGATGTGGGAGATGTTCGGCGAACTCGGGACGTCGCACGCATACGAGATCGGCGGCGACCATCGGCGGCCGCCCGAGTACCGGCGCGGCTTCTTGGGAGCCGATCTGGCGTGGGATCCCGACATCGAGGGTTATCGCATCCTCAAGATCTACCGCGGCGACTCGTGGAATCGCGACAGCGACTCGCCTCTGGCCGAACCCGGCCTCGACGTCCACGAAGGCGATGCGATCGTCGCCGTCGGCGGGCGCACCGCCACTCGGGATCAGCCGCTCGACCAGTTGTTGGTGAATGCCGCCGACCGCGAAGTGCAACTGACGATCGCTTCAGGGAAAAAGCGACGCCGCGTGATCGTGCACGCCCTCAAGGACGAGCGCATGCTGCGCTATCGCGACTGGGTCGAAGAGAATCGGCGTCTCGTACACGAGCGGACGGGCGATCGCGTCGGATACGTCCACATCCCCGACATGGGACCGTGGGGGTTCTCCGAGTTTCACCGTGGCTACCTGACGGAGTTCAATCGCGACGCGCTGATCGTCGACGTTCGCTACAATCGCGGCGGCCACGTCTCGCCGCTCCTGCTCGAGAAATTGGCGCGCAAACGCGTCGGTTACGACGTCACGCGCTGGGGCCCGCCGCAGCCCTATCCGCCCGAATCGGTCGGCGGTCCCATGGTCGCGCTGACCAACCAGTTCGCGGGCTCGGACGGCGACATCTTCAGTCACTGCTTCAAACTGTACAATCTCGGACCGCTGGTCGGAAAACGCACGTGGGGCGGCGTCATCGGGATCAACCCCTATCACCGGCTGGTCGACGGGACGATCACGACGCAACCGGAATTTTCTTTCTGGTTCATCGACGTCGGCTGGCGCGTCGAAAACTACGGCACCGACCCCGATTACGACATCGACATCACGCCGCAAGACGTGAAAGCCGGCCGCGATCCACAGATGGAGAAGGCGCTCGAACTCATCGCAGCGGCGATCTCGTCTCAAAACGGAAAGCCTCGCTTCGATCCGCGGCCGTACCTCGGAATCCCGACGGAGCTCACGCCGACCTAACGATTTTGTTACGTTAGCGACCCCAAAAGACGATCAGCGCAACGGCCGCCAGCGTCATCAAAGCGGTCGTGCCCCAACCGAGGACGCTGACGAGCGGGCCGTTGACGCAATCTTTCATGATTTTGCGATTGCCGCCGATCAGCATCAGCACCGTCAACACGATCGGCGCAAGAAATCCATTGATCACGGCCGTCCAAAAGAGCGCGTCTACCGGGCCGATGCCGAGAAAGTTGATCTCGATTCCAACCAGCGTCGAGGCCACGATGATCCCATAGAATTGCGGCGCGCGCCCCGGCCGCTCGCCCAAGCCTAACCTCCACCCCAAGGCCCCCGCCAGCGCGTACGCCGAGGAAGCCGTCAAGATCGGCACCGCCAGCGCGCCGGCCCCGATCATCCCGGCCGCCAAAAGCCACTCGGCGCCCTTGCCGGCCATCGGAGCGAGGGCTTTCGCCGCGTCGGCGGCGGTCGCGATATGGTGATTCCCCGAAACGAACAGCGTCGCAGCGGTCGTCAGAATGATGAAATAGGCGACGACGTTCGAAAAGATCATCCCGACGCCGATGTCGATGAGCGCGTAAAAACGTTCCCGCAGCGTCGTCCCGCGCCGTTGCCAGAGGCGCGTGCGTCCCAACGCGATGTCTTCTTCGACTTCCTGGCGCGCTTGCCAGAAGAGCATGTACGGCGAGATCGTCGTCCCGAGCAAAGCGACCAGCGTCGTCAGATAGTCCGCTTTCAGCGAAATCTTCGGCAAGAATGTGCCGCGCAAAACGTCCGGCCAATGAGGATGGACGAAAAACGTGGCGGCCACGTACGCAAAGAGCGTCAACGTCAACCATTTGAATATGTCGGCGATCAAGCGGTACGAGCCCCAGATCTGCAGCGCGAGCAAGGCGAGGCCGACCGGAACGATCAGCGCGGGAATCGGAATTTTCGGAGCGAGGAGGTTGATAGCCGCGCCGATGGCTCCGATATCCGCGCCGGCGTTGATCGTATTCGCCGTCACGAGCGCGCCGGCGACCGTGTAACCGATCCAGCGCGGATAGTGCTTGCGCAGGTTATCGGAGAGCCCTTGACCCGTCGCGAGTCCGATCTTCGCGGCGACGTACTGGACCGCGGTCATCATCGGCACCGTTATGAGCGCCGTCCACAGGGTGGAATAGCCGAAGGTCGCCCCGGCAACGGCATACGTCCCGATGCCGGACGGATCGTCATCGGAGGCGCCGACCGTGATGCCGGGTCCTAGAATACGAAGAAAGCGGAGAAATCCGCGCTGTTTTCCGAGCGCTCTTTCGCGGGCGCCGAGTTCGCCGGCCGTCGTAGCGCGATCTGGGTTACCGCGTTTCGTCGGACGTTCCGTCACAAATCGGGCCGTACCCAACGTCGCGGAGCGTAAACCTTGACGCCCAAGGGGCTACCTGCTATTCTCGGTGAGCCGAAGCAGGGTCGAGGCCCTCACCGGATGCTCTCGGGCGATCCGGTCGCACTAAAGAAACCGACGGTAGTTTCAATCGTGTGGCGCTTTCGGCGCCGCCTTTTTTGTTTCTACAGGAGCTTTGCCATAGCACGACCGCTGCGCATCAACGACCAGATTCGGATTCGTCAAGTTCGTGTCATCGACGATGACAGCACCCAACTCGGCGTCATGCCAACCGAAAACGCTCTCGCCCTCGCGCGGCAAAAAGGTCTCGATCTCATTGAAGTCTCTCCGACGGCGGTTCCGCCGGTCTGCCGGATCAGCGACTACGGACGCTTGAAGTACGAGCAATCGAAAAAAGACCGCGACGCTCGCAAGAAGCAAAAAAACTGGGAACTCAAAGAAGTCAAACTCCGTCCCAAGATCGAGCAGCACGACTACGAAACCAAGGCTAGGATGGCCGAGCGCCTTTTGCTCGACGGCGGAAAAGTCAAAGTCACGATCATGTTCCGCGGACGCGAGATAACCTACACGGCTTTTGGGAAGAGGCTTCTCGATCGGATGGCCGCCGATATGTCTCCGATCGCGGTCGTAGAGCGCGATGCGAAACTCGAAGGTAAAAACATGTTCATGATCCTCGCGCCCCGACCGGTCCCGACGGGACCGCCCAAGTTCACCTCGATGCTGCATCCCGAAAAGGCTGCAGCGCCCCAAGGAGTCGCCACCAGTGCCTAAGATCAGGACGCATCGCGGAACCGCGAAACGCGTCAAAGTCAGCGCCAACGGGAAGGTCACGCACCGCCATCAATTCAGTGGCTGCGGACACATCCTGAGCAAGAAGTCGCGCAAGCGCAAGCGCAAATTTCGTAAAGATCAGCCGGTCTTCGCCGGCGACCTCAGGCGCTTCGCCGCGCAAATCCCATACCTGGTATAGGAGCGCTCGAACATGGCACGCATCAAACGCGGCCTCAACAAGATCAAACACCGCCGTAAAGTGATGAAGCTCGTGAAGGGCTTCCGCGCCGCGCGGCGTCGCAACTACCGCGTCGCAAACGAGGCGTTGCTCCATTCCCTGCACTATGCGTACCGCGACCGGCGCGTCCGCAAGCGCGACTTCCGGTCTCTCTGGATCGCGCGGATCAATGCCGCGGCGCGGCGCGAGGGCCTCAGCTACTCGCGACTCATCGACGGTCTGAAAAAGAGTGGCGTGACGCTCAATCGCAAGGCGCTCGCCGACCTTGCCGTTCGCGACCAAAAGGCGTTCGAATCGCTCTTGGCCGTCGCGAAAAAACAACTAGAAACCTCTAGCCGGGCGGCGTCCTAATCCCTCAACCGGCAACCAACTCCGCCCGAAACGGGTAATAAGAGGAGTCCGATGATAAAAGCCGCTGCCGTCAACCGTAAAGCGAGGCGTGATTACGCCGTTGGCATTAGCCTCGCAGTCATCCATCTTGGAGCGTTGGGCATTTTCATCCCGGCGCTTTTTTCGTGGCAGGCGGTCGCCGTGGCCGTCACGTTGTACGTCCTTACCGGGTTCGGGATCACACTCGGCTACCATCGGTTACTGACGCACCGTGCCCTCGCGCTTTGGAAACCAGCGGAATACTTTGTCGCCGTCATCGGCGCCCTGGCGCTCCAAGGCGGCCCGATCGAGTGGGTCGCGACACATCGCGCTCATCATGCGAACTCAGACCGCGAAGGCGATCCGCACGACGCGCATCGCGGTATGCCGTGGGCGCACGTCGAGTGGCTCTACCGGAGCAACAAGTACCGCGTACCCTTTGAAGAACGGCCGCGCTGGGCGCCCGATCTTCAGAACGACCAGTTTTACGTTTTCCTCGATCGCAATCACGCGTTGGCGCAAGTCGTCCTTGGATTGATCTTGCTCGCCATCGGTGGCTGGTCGTGGGTGGTCTGGGGTATCTTCGCACGCTTGGTGTTCACCTATCACTGCACGTGGCTGGTGAACAGCGCTTCCCACGCTCTTGGTTACCAGACGTTCCGCACCGGCGACCGCTCGACCAACAACTGGTTCGTCGCGATCATCGCTTTCGGCGAAGGCTGGCATAACAATCATCACGCCTTCCCGTTTTCGGCGCGACATGGATTGCGCTGGTTCGAGTTCGATCCTACCTTTTGGATGATCCGCGTTCTGGGCTGGATTCGCGTGGCAAAAAACGTGCGCATCCCCACGCGCGAGATGATCCAGCGGCTGCAAGCACCACGGCACCGAAGGTTCTCGACGTAGCATCAAACCGCGCCTAGCGGAGGTATTCGGACCGGGGCGGCCAAGGCGATTCGCAGTATGGACCTATGGGCTTTGCCCGTGTCGAATTTGGTCGACGAGTGTCGGGCGTGGATCGACGCGAGGCTCGCGGCCACACCGATAGAGTATTACCCGCTGCCTCACGTCGTCGTCAGCGACTTTTTCCCGGATGACGTCTATCGGGAAATCTTGGCGAACGATCCGTTCCAACTGATCGAAGGCACGGAATGGATGAGCCGCGATGCCGCCGCTACCCTCAAGAGCGCGACGCCGTACTGGCTGCGCAAGCAGGTCAAACTCCCCGACGAAGCCTCCCTGATTCCGGTGCCCGAGCAAGCGCAATTTTGGGAGCGCTTGTCAGAGGTATTCCTGGCGGACCGCTGGTTTCAGGACCGGATCGTACGGAAATTCCCGGATTACTTCAACCTACGATACGGACCGCTCGTCGACGAAGACGACTTCGCGAGGTTCTTTCGCGCCGAGATGTTTTTGCAGCGGCACGAGCCGAACTTCTCGCTCGGTCCCCACACGGATATCCCGATCCGCGTCGCGACGTGCATTTTCAGTTTTGCGGAAGACGAGCGCTTCGCAGCCTACGGAACGGACTTTTGCGTTCCGCTCGACCGCGTCGTCCGCTGTTCGGGACGCGGGCATCACAGCTCGGACGACTTCAGAACCGTCAAGATCGCACCCTACCGCCCCAATAATTTTGTCCTTTTCCTCAAAACCAATCACTCGTTCCATTGCGTGAAACCGATGCCGCCCGGCATCCCGAGGGGCCGGTACGGAATGCAGTATCAACTCTGGGAAAACGACTCCGCAGGAGTTCTGCGCGACATCACCGCGCCGGCGAGCGGCGAGGACCCGGTCTTTCAGCAAAGAGCCGACGAGAGCCTGAGCTAAGCCCTCGTTATTCGACGAAAGGCCGGACGTCGGGCGGCCGCAAGAGACCGCGGTGCGAGCGGGCCCACGCCAAGGCGATCTGCGTCTTCGCATCCCGTAACTCGTCGCGCTCGACGAGGCGCCACGCCTCTTCGATGTTCCAGAGGCGTAACTCGAAGCTTTCGTCATCTTCGGGCGCCGCCTCACCTGGGGTCAAGTCTTCGGCGACGAAAAAGTGAATGCGCTCCTCGCAGAAGCCTGGGGTCGGATACATGGTCCAAAGCGCCCGCCAGCGTTCGGCCCGGTACCCCGTCTCCTCGATCAACTCGCGCTTTGCGGTTTCGAGCGGCGGCTCGCCGCGCTCGATCATCCCCGCCGGAACCTCCCACAGGTCCTCATCGACAGGATGGCGACGCTGTTTGACGAGCACGATCGTGGACGGCGTCGGCTGCGCGACGATCGCGACCCCGCCCGCATGCTCGACCACCTCGATTTCCCGGACGCGATCGATGCGATGGGAGTCGACCTCGTCGATGCGCAGATTGAGGACTCGGCCCTCGTAAATGCGCCGTGAGGAACGGATCTTCACCGAGGATTCACGCGCCCGAGCAATTCGAGCACGAGCCCGAACTCGACGGCTGCGACCGCGCTGCCGATCGACCAGCGGGCGGGCGCAAGAACGAAGGCGGCCGCGGCCAAGATCGCGGCGATGAATGCGACGTCCCGACTGATTCGAATGCGCGCCTGAGTCCCGGCCTGGGCGACGTCCCGGCGCAGAGCGAGAGCCTCCAGCGAACCCAGCACGAGCAAGACGAACAGGGCTACGACCGGAAAGCGCGAGATTTCGACCAGCACCTCACGTCCGCCGACCAGGACGGCCAGCGCGATGATCAGGATGAACCCAGCCTCGACGGTCCGACTCGACACGCCTCTCCAGTCGGGCGCCGCGACGGCGTTTCCCTGGTTGCGCCGAAACGACAAGAACGAAATGCCACCGACCAGTCTAGGAGCCCATTCCCCGAAGCTCGAGCCGGTCCGCGCCCTCAAAACGAAGGCCGGCCGGCGCGAACAGGGCCGTTTTTCCGTCGAGGGGCAAACGATGGTCGAAGAGGCCCTGGGAAGCGGTCTGACCCTCGAGGCGCTTTACCTCACGACGGAGGGCTTCGAGAACCTTGGCCCGCTCGCGGCGGCGCAGATCCACGCCCACGTTTACCTCGTTCCCGATCGAGCGATGGCGCGACTCTCCGATCTCGAAAACCCGCCCGGAATTCTCGCCGTCCTACGGCTTGAAATCGAGCCTATCGAGACGCTCTTAGGAAGCGGCCAGCCGCTGCTCTTGCTGACCGAGATCAACGACCCCGGCAACGCCGGAACGCTCATGCGTTCGGCCGAGATCTTCGGGTTGGGAGGGGTTATCTTCGGGTCGGGAGGCGTGGAGCCGCATAATTCAAAGGTGGTCCGTGCCTCGATGGGCGCGATTTTCCGGCTGCCGCTGGCTGAGGCGTCTCCGATTGAGGTCTCGGAGGGTGCGCGCCGCTCCGGATATGCCCTTGTGGCCGCGCGCCGAGGCGGTGTAGCGCTTGATCGGTTTCCTTTCGAGCGGCGTTCGATCATAGCGATTGGAAACGAGCGGCGCGGCGTCGCCGCCTGGCTCCCAGCCTGGGACTCCGTCGTCACGATACCTCAACGCGGTGAGGGCGAAAGCCTCAACGCGGCGGTGGCCGGCGGCATCATTATGTACGGTCTGATGCGCCATTTGGACAATTCTGAGAGGACCGCCTCGGGACCGGAAAAAGCCTGATTTGTCAAGTCTTGGCGGCCCTCGCGCGGCGTGCTACAATCCGGATTGTCTCTCGCGGCGACCGACATGTCGCTAATAAAATAAAGAAGGGTACCGCTGACTGATGCGCACTAGCGACCGCTTCTGGAAACTGTTTACGAGCACGGGCTCAATCTACGCCTATCTCATGTACCGACAGATCAACCAGCCGGCAGCAAGTAGCTAGCAACAACCCGTTCAAGAAAGTTTAAGGAACGCCCGGCCGAAAGGTCGGGCGTTCCTTTTCACCGGGCGTGCCTGGTCCTCACCTTGGAGCCGAAGATCACTCAACTCGACGATCAATTGAAAGCGCTCGGCGAACGCCTCGAAGGGGCTCTTGCCGGCGCGAACGACGAAGCCGTGCTGGAGCAGGTGCGACTTCGATTCCTCGGTCGCAGCGGCGAAGTGACGGCATTGCGCCGCGGGATCGGAAACTTGCCGCCGGCCGAACGCCCCGAGGCGGGAAAAGTCATCAACGCGGCGGTGGAGGTTTGGGAACGGCAACTCGCAGCGAAGGACGCCGAATTGCAACGCCGCGCGCTCGCCACCCAGCTCGACGCCGCAATCGACGTGACGTTTCCGGCTCCGCCGGCCCGTTCCGGCTCCCTGCACCCGCTGCGGCGCGCGATGGAGGACGCCTGCGGGTACTTCGAGCGGCGCGGTTTCGCGGTCGTGCTGGGCGACGAGATGGAAACGGAATACTACAATTTCGACGCCCTCAACATCCCCCCGGACCATCCCGCGCGTGAGGGGCTCGATTCATTTTTCTTTTCGAACGGCATGCTGCTGCGGACCCACACCTCTCCGATGCAGATCCGCACGATGCAGGCGCACGCGCCGCCCGTTGCGATTGTCGTCCCCGGCAAATCGTACCGGCGGGATTCGATCGATGCGCGGCACTCGCCGATGTTCAACCAAATCGAAGGCTTGATGGTCGCGCCCGGCATCCACATGGGTCACCTCAAAGGGATGCTGACCGGGATGTGCCGCGAGGTCTTCGGACCGAACCAAGTCGTCCGCTTCCGGCCCTCGTTCTTTCCGTTCACCGAGCCGAGCGCGGAGGTCGACACGACCTGCCCAGGCTGCGCCGGCGTCGGGACGATCGCCGGCGGGGTTTGCAAGACGTGCGGCGGCGCCGGCTGGATCGAGATCGGCGGCTCGGGGATGGTCCACCCCGACGTACTGCGCGAGAGCGGTTACGATCCGGACGTCGTTTCGGGTTGGGCCTTCGGCGTCGGGATCGAACGGATCGCGATGGTGCGACACGACATCGACGACATCCGCGTCCTGTTCGAAAACGACCCACGCGTTTTGGAACAACTGGCGTGAGGTTGCCCATCGCGTGGTTGCGCGACTACATCGATCTTGAATCGAGCAGCGACGAACTCGCACAACGGTTCGCACTCTTGGGATTCCCGGTCGACAACATCGAGCGCCGCCCTCAGCTCTCCGGCATTCTCGCCGGCCGGCTCGTGCGCGTCGAAAAACATCCTAATGCCGACCGGCTATCCGTTTGCACCGTCGACGGCGGCGCGTCTGGGACGCTGACGATCGTCACCGCCGCCACCAACGTCGCCGCCGGCCAGGTCGTCCCCGTCGCAACGATCGGCGCGAAACTCGTTCGGCGCGATGCGAAGACCGGCGAAGTCGGCCCGCTCGAGATCGCATCGCAAACGATGCGAGGCATCGAGTCGCAAGGGATGCTGGTCTCGGCGGGCGAGATCGGGTTCGAAGAAGATTGGTTTGAAGACGGCATCCTCCAACTCGATGCCGAGCTCGCCCCGGGGACGGACGTCGTTGCACATTATCGCCTCAGCGACGACGTTCTCGACGTGGAGGTGACTTCGAATCGCGTCGACGCCATGTCGGTCATCGGGCTCGCGCGCGAACTCGGCGCCGCCTTGGGAAAACCGCTGCGCGCGATCGACCTCTCGTACGATTACCCGCACGGCGGCGACGAAACCGGCGGTGCGCTCGTCGAACTCGAGAGCATGGATTGCCGCCGCTTCGTAGCGCAGCGCTTCTCGAACGTGACCGTGCGGACGTCGCCCTTCTGGATGAGCGTCAGACTCGCTCTCGCCGGCCAGCGGCCGATCAACAATCTGGTCGACGTTTCAAACTTTGTGATGCTCGAGGTCGGTCAGCCGCTGCACTTCTACGACTACGAAAAACTCGCAGGACGCCGCTTGATCGTGCGCAACGGCTTGCTGAACGAGACGATCACGACCCTCGACGGCGAGGTGCGCAAGATCGATCCGGTGGATCTGGTGATCGCCGATGAGGAACAAGCCCAATGCCTCGCCGGTTTGCGGGGCGCGCGCGCCAGTGAAGTGACCGCGCAGACGCACGAACTGCTGCTGGAGGCCGCGAGCTTCGTCGGAGCCCGGATCCGTCGCATGAGCATCGCCCATGGGCTTCGCACCGACGCGTCGAGTCGACACGAGAAGACGTTGCCGCTCGCGCTTGGAGAAATCGGTGCAGCTCGCGCCGCGCATCTCTTGCAGGCGGAAGGCACGAAACCGTACCGGCCGGTGGTCGCCGGCGCGGCGCTCGACAGGCCGGCGCCGATACGCGTTACGGCTGCCCAGGTTCAAGCGCTGCTCGGAATGCTCGTGACCAACGAAGAGATCGAATGGGCGCTGCGAGGACTGGGCTTCGAGCTGAAGCGCGACGGCGAAACCTTCGTCGCGACGCCGCCGCCTTGGCGCGGCGATCTGAAGATTCGCGAAGATCTGATTGAAGAGATCGGCCGCATCGCCGGTTACGATCGCATCGCATCCGAGCAGCCTCCCGTGCACGCGCACGCGATCTCGAGTAAGAAGTATGACGACGAGCGGCGCGTCGCCCACGCGTTCGCCGGCGCCGGTTATCGTGAAGCGGTGACGTTCTCTCTACAATCGTCGCAGCCACGCGACCGTTACGCGGCAGCCGGCATCGAACTTCCCGGCGCCGTCATCGAGATCTCGAACCCGCTCTCGGAAGACCAGCGCTACCTGCGCTTTTCGCTGCTGCCCGGGCTGCTGAGCCTGATCGCTCGCTTCGAGGGGGAGAGTCCGCAGCGCACCTTCGAAATCGGACACGTGTTCTACGAAACGCCCGAATCTGCCGGCAAGATGGAATCCTCGGCCTTCGAGACGGCGATGGTGGCATGGGCGTACGCGCGGCCGAAAACCGACGAGCCGGCCTGGCGCGACTCCGGCTTTCTCGAGTTCAAAGCCGATTCGCTCGCCGTGCTGCGCGCGATCGCCGGCCGTGCGGCCCAAACCGTCAGCGGAACCCAGCGCGAATTTCATCCCGGAAAAACTGCGACGCTGCTGGTCGGCGGAGTCGATGCGGCGACGATCGGTGCGGTCGATCCACGCCTTCTGGCGGAATACGACGTCATCGGAAGCGTCTATGCCGGGACCGCGCGGCTGCACGACCTTCCGGAATATCGCGTCCCCCATTATGAAGCCCCTTCGCGTTTCCCGGCGATCGAGCGAGATCTCGCCCTCGTCGTTGCGCCCGAAATCCCCGCGATCGACATCGAACATGCCGTGCGCGTCGGTGCCGACGGCGTCGTCGGCGACGTTCGCGTGTTCGACGAATACCGCGGGCCACAGGTCGAAGCGGGGAAGAAAAGCGTCGCAGTCCGCGTCGTGCTGCAGCGCCGCGACGCGACCTTGACCGACGCCGAAGCCGACAAGCACGTCGCCGCGATCCTCGCGTCGCTTCGCGAGCGCTGCGGGGCGAGGATTCGCGAATGAATCTGGCGTGGCCCGACTTCATGATCGGCGGGATCCTGCTGCTCGGCGCACTTCGCGGCTACATGCGCGGCTTCGTCCTCGAATTGACCGGGGCGCTGGCGCTGGCGACCGCGGTCGCCGCCGCCTTTCTCTATCCGGGTATCTGGGACAAACCGCTCGGCGATGCGACGCACCTCGGCCCCGGCTCGGCGCACGTGATCTCGATGATCGCCTGCGCGGCGATCGTGTACCTCGCCGTCAATTTTGCGGGCGCGCTCTTGGCGCGCGTCGCGAAGCTGCCGGTGCTCGGATTCGTCAACGCCGTCCTCGGCGCGATCGTGGGCTTCGCTTGGGCCGTCGTATTCGTCTGGGTCGTGATCTTCGTCGCGCTCTACTTCCCCCTCAGCAAAGATCTTCGCCGCGATCTGCACGCGTCGTCTCTCATAGCCGTCTTCCAGCAGCCCAACGGAACGATCGACACCTTCATCAAAAAGTCACTGCCCTGGTTCGCCAAGCCGTTCTCAAACGGCATCTTCGGACGCCATCGCGTTTAGCGAAAATGAAGAACTATCGAATTGCGACCATCCCCGGCGACGGAATCGGCAAGGAAGTCCTCCCCGAAGGGATTCGGGTTCTCGACGCTATTGCGAACAAGCATGCAATCAGCTTCGAATGGGAGTGGTTCGATTGGAGTTGCGAACGTTACGCCGCTCGAGGCGCGATGATGCCCGCCGACGGACTCGCGCAATTAAAAAGTTACGACGCGATCTTTTTCGGAGCGGTCGGGTTCCCGGGAGTCCCCGATCACGTCTCGCTATGGGGGCTCTTGATTCCGATGCGGCGCGGTTTCGAGCAGTACGTGAACCTGCGACCCGTGCGCTTGATGCCCGGGCTCGCTTCGCCGCTGGCGGGTCGCGGCGTCGGTGACATCGATTTTTGGATCGTCCGCGAGAACACCGAAGGTGAGTACTCGTCGATCGGCGGCCGCATGTTCGAAGGAACGGATGAGGAGTTCTGCATCCAGGAGTCGGTCTTCACGCGGCGCGGAACCGACCGCGTCATGCGTTACGCGTTCGAGCTCGCGCGCAGCCGGTCGAAGAAGCACCTCACCTCGGCGACCAAATCGAACGGCATCGCCATCACGATGCCGTACTGGGACGAGCGCTTCAAAGCGGTCGGCGCGGCCTACCCCGAAGTGAAGACCGATCAGTATCACATCGACATCCTCGCCGCGCACTTCGTGCAGCACCCCGATTGGTTCGACGTCGTCGTTGCCTCGAATCTGTTCGGCGACATCCTCTCCGATCTCGGCCCGGCGACGACCGGGACGATCGGGATCGCCCCGTCGGCCAACCTCAATCCCGAGCGCGAGTTTCCGTCGCTGTTCGAGCCCGTTCACGGCTCCGCGCCCGACATCGCCGGCAAGAACGTCGCAAATCCGATCGGCCAAATTTGGTCGGGTGCGATGATGCTCGACCACCTCGGCCATCCCGAGGCTGCCCGCGAAATCGAGCGCGCGATCGAGACCGTGCTCGCGAGCGGCCCGCGCACGCGCGACATCGGCGGAACCGCGAGCACCGACGAGGTCGGAAAGGCGATCGCCAGCGCAGTCGCCTAAGCAGCGATGATGAAAGCGGGGGTCAGAATCGGCCCCGAAGATTCCCTTGAGGAGTCTCTGCTTCGCCGAAAGGAGCTAAAGCAAGAGAGGTGGATTCCCTCGAATTGTCGCTGCTTACTCCTCCGACGTCGTAGCGGGGCGCAAGTAAGACTGATTCTGCACGACGCTATTTCTTGACGATGTCAAAAGAGCCTCACTTCAGGGTGTGACTTACTTGACAAACTACGACCCGGAAGATAGGCTCGGCCCTGCCGTGACAGGGCCAGGCGTGCTACCATCGGAGCATGTCCAAGCAGCCATTGGAGCCGCTGATTCCGCTGGAGGAGTTCGGGAAACTCGTCGCGCGGATCGCGCGCGTCCCAAAGGACGCGGTGACGGATCGCACTCGCAGGCGGAAGGGCAAAAAGGCGCGACGGAAGGCGAAAACCTAAGCTACGATCCATCGCTACCTATCTTCGTTCCCGGCCTATTCCTTCGCATTCACTCCTGGTGGCGGAATCTGGCCGGAAAAAATCGAGTGCAGGCCATCAATTCCCCCTATCTGCTCAATGGCAACCGGCGGCGGCCACGTTACGTCACCGTCTACGGGCCATATCTGCTCGACAATTCTCGGGAACTTTGTCGTGTCGAGCCCGATGAGACTGCCTGTAAGGGTGTGACCGAATACGACGAAGGCGACGTGCCCTATCGCGAACGTGATACGATAGAGTATCGCCCCTTCGTCAAATTGCTTTCGGATGGCGTCCGCGACGTTGACAGGCGCGGTAACTCCGGAAATGGTTTCTTCACGCGCTGCTACCATCAACTCGCGCCCCGTGTTATCGCGAAAAACTGTTCGATGCCCCAACCAAACAAGATAACCTGGGAGTGGCTTTTGGATCGCGTAAAAGGCATGATATTCCGAACTTGGTACAATGCGGTCATTTGGGTGAAGGTACTCGAGTACGAAAGCGGTCTTAACGGCCCACGTCGCAAGTAAGGCTTGCACCGGTGATGTCATCTTCTTAGCTTGACCGTGCTTGATCATGGGTCCAAGAACCGGGCGCACTTGCCCTTCAAGTTTGCTCATCCAGCCGCCGTTGCATTTCTCACAAACGACTCGGATGGTTTGCTGGAATAGCTCTATCGGAAAGGAGCGGATCGACTTGTCACGGGCGATAATCTCGGCGGTTCCCATGCCGAGTTTCTCGCCCTTATATAGGTCGCTTATCCATTCTGCGACGACGTGTTCTTTAGTAAGGCCGTTTGAAGACGAGCAGAAGATGCAGGCTCGGGCCAACTATGCTCCTAACTTCGCCGTCAATGCCTTATAGGTCAGCGGTTTTCGTTGTAAACCCATGCCGCTAAGCCGAGCAATCCAAAGCCAATCAAGGCCGGTATATATGTTAAAGCATAGAGAGAGCAGTTGGGTTGGTCGCCCATCGTTGGGGCGAACTTTGCGGTCATCACGCATCCATAGAACACGCTGGCGGCGTGAACGCCGATGAACCACAAGATTACCCCGCCGGTGACGAGTTTGATGACCTTTCGAGCCGTTGCTTTGTCCAAGGCTACTTTGCCGTTAGAGCCTTGTGCGTCAGGCGCTTGCCGTCTGCGCCCTTCGTTGCCAAGGCGAAGCGCGATCCATCGTCGTTCTCGCGCTCGTCAAAACGGAACACTTGCTCAGCGAGGTAGCGGTCCAAATGGCGCGGGTGAACGTGGGTGTACGTCCCGCCGATGGTCCGCTTCAGTACGGCCCAGAAGCATTCGATGTTATTCCTGTGGACGTTCCCGCGAACGTACTCATGCAGCGAATGGTCAACTGGCGAGTGGTGCAAGAAAAACTCGTTAATGTGGCGGTAGAGATTGTACGCGTCGGTATAGACCGTCGCGTCGTGGTGAATGCTCTCGCGCAGTTTGGGCAGGAGCGTGCGACGAAATGCCGTTACGGTTACTTGCGATCAGCCAAAACGCCGGCAACCACTTGTCGAGGCCAATCGGTGAATCTTCAAAGACCGTCCCCACCTTGGCCGAAAACTGCCGCCCACAGTCCTTGCAATTCCAGCGGTGATACTTGGCAAGGTAAGTGACGTGTGCCGATCCGCAGCCCATCCGAGGGCACGCGACACCGTTCGGCCAACGCATCTGGACGAAGAAGTCATGGGCAACTTGAGGGTTCGCGAACTGCCTGACCGCCTCGATCATCGTCTCGGGAACCGGCTGCTTATTCATAATGTTATCTCTATATTCTTGGATCATCGGTCTATGCACGACTGCTTCGGAACGCCATGCTCGCAAGCCATTGCCGGAGACGTGGCCCCTTGTAGTAGACCGCCGGCCAGAGTACTACCGTCAGAAATGTCGCCCAAACTGGAATTGGTGTGTTCCAGCTGAAATTATGCGTCGCTCGAGCGTTAAGGAATAGAAAAAGCAGATACTCGGCTAATAGCACGACAGCGACGCTTGTTCCGTATGAAAAATTGAGGCGCATGCTGTTAATGGCACTTCTAACAGGTTAGGTCGTCAAGTATATATCACGCCCTCACTTCATCCCGTCCACTATGTCGCCTAGCTGTTTAGCGGTCGCAATGGTATCAGTGCCTTGGAACGCTTCGGCATATAGGTGCAGAATGTCATCCTTCGTTAACCTTAAGCTAATTTGATAATTGCCGCCGAGAGTCAATTTTGACGGACCACGCATGACCTTCACGTCGCCGTTTTTTTCTCGTCGAATGTAGGTCTTGTCCCGAGCGTAACCGTTGCCAACGTCGTAAGCGTAACCTTGCCCAAGGTCGGCGTCGAGAAGGCTGTTCGTGTACGCAACTCGTTTCCAACCTTCAGCGGTGATCCTCATTTGAAATCCCTCCTTGCCAGCAAGTTCAAGATAAGCCAAGTATAGTATAGACAAGCTTTGTATGTCAAGTTCCTGGGCAACTGAAGAACCCGCCCCAGCCAGCCTCGATCGAAGGGACCCTAGACGCCGCCGATTATGGCCGCACCGTGATCAGAATTTCACGCGGACGTTGTAGGTCAGCGTCGTCCTGGAGTTCGGGGCGACGTGGACGAGCCATGTTGCCGTTGAACTCGAGCTTTTCTGGTGCGGCTGGCTTTCGGAGAGCATCGTCCATTCGCCCGGAATCGGTTCGATCACTGAGACGTCGACGGGTTCGTCTTTGGCGTTCGCGATGACGATCTCGTACGCCGTATCGTAGATCGGCACCGTGTCGCTGACGATGTGGAAGTTCGTCTGCTTCTTGCGCGCGGTGACGTCGAACGAATCGCCGACGTGCAAGCGAACCGTTTCGTTGCGGGGCGTGTGATCGATCCGGTCGGCTCCGAGGAATTGTGACATTCCTCGCGAGTCGCTCTTGTAGAGCCGGACCAGGCCGCCGGGCAGCGGAACGCCCAGTTCCCCACCCTTGTTCTCGAAGATGACGTAGGTCGAGATCGGCAGCTTCGCGCCGAGATCGGGAGTGCTCGTGCGATAATAGCTCGCACCACCGCGGAGTTCGAGCGACTTGCGAATCGGAACCGCGTGCGCCGTCAGGAAGCCCACTTGCTTGGTTTGATTCTCAGCAATCGTCGTCGGCCGGGCGAGCGTGTACAGGTGATACTCGAAGAAGTTCTCTTGGGTGACCGAGTACGTATCGGCTTGGACGCGTCCGATCGCGCGCATCGCGAGCGGAGCCGGGGGCGGAGCATTGACGTTCCCGGCGACCAGTTGCAGATGAGCGTTCTGATACGACGTGCCGCTGGTGTTGGTCAGCGTCACCTTGCCGTTGAGATCGAGCCGATCGTCGTTAGCGGAAACTTGGCCGACGTACTCCGCGTGCCAGCCCAGGCCGCTGGTCAAGTAACTGAGATCGATGTCTTGCCCGCCGGCGCTCGTGCTGTCGAGATCGAGTACGAGCGTTGGGCGATCGCGCAGGTTGGGCGGCAGCGACGAATAGACGATGCGCGAGTCGTAGAGGCTCGTTTCGATGCGATCGGCGTACTGCAGGATGAGCCCCTCGTTGGTGCTCAGCAGTTTGGCCCTCTCCTCGGCCGGCTGACCGGCAGCCGGGTGGTTGTGCACCACGATCACGGTGCTGCCGACGGCTTTTTCCAGAAGCGCCGACGGCTTGAGCAGGTCGAAATTGAAATTTTGCTCGAGCAACGACACCGTTCCGGGCGAACTGACGCTTTCGAGCAACGACGACGTTCCGTCGAGGTTAGCACTGACGTCGCGCCAGGCGATCCGGTTCTCTCCGCGCTGGAGAGCGACGCGCCGCCTGTCGTGGATTAGCGCGAGGTTCGAGTTGTAGATGGTCACGTTGACTTGACGCTGATCGGCGAGCGTGCTCGGCTGTTCGCCCGGCACCGCGCCCGATCGGAGTCCCGTTACGGTCACGAGAGAAACGAGAAATATAATAGTGGCGAAGATGCGCATGGCATGTCTCCTTGTGGAATGACAACGTTCCGAGTCGCTACGGCGTGATGCGGCTCTTGAAGACCACCCAAGGATTGTCATCTTGAGCGGAGCGCCCCCTCGACAAGCTCGGGATAAACTCCGGGGCGCTGTCGAAGGACCGGCGGCGCTTCGACTCCGCTCGCTCCGCTCGCTTCGCTCAGCGTGACAACGTTACTGGGTCGAAAAGGTTCCGGTCGTCGCCGGTCCGAGGCACACGATCTGTTGCGTGAGCTGGACCGTGTACGTCGTCGCGCTCTGTAACGACGGTGGAGTCGCCCCGGCATAGACATAGTTCTGCGGCAGCGTTGCCAGCGGACTCGGTAAAGGTGAGGGCGGCGGGCCTAGGACGCTGCCGATGCGTGTCTGGCCATTCGCGACCAACTGAACCTGGTAGCCGCTTGCGTTGCCGCCCTGCGGAATGCCGAACACGAGCGTATTCGTAGCGACCGGGACGCCGGTCGCGCCCGAAACCGGAAAGGCTTGCACCAAGATGACCTGCGCGACCAAGCACGCGATGCTCGGCTGTGGATTCGGATTTCCACTTCCAGTGCACGCGCCGAAAGCTGTGGCGAGGGCAAGCGCGCCGAGCGCGACGCCGGCGCCCCGTTCGAGAACGCTCATGCGCCGACGAGCGCCGAAGCCTCTCTCTCCAGAAACACTTCGAGCGCGGCGCGAACGCCGCTGCCCACTTGCAGTGGCTGACCTTGCTTCAAGAGAACGATCTCGAGCGCACCGACCGCACCGAGGATGTCGGTTTGCGTCAGAGCGCCCATCGTACCGATGCGCAAGATCTTTCCTTTGAGATCTTGCTGTCCGCCGCCGATCACGACGCCGGCTTCGTCGCGCAGCGCGCGCCGAATCGCGTCGGCGTTGAGATTCTCCGGCAAGCGCACCGCCACCACGGTCACCGAATGGGCATTCGGTTGCGAGAACAATTCGAGGCCGAGTGCCGTGACGGCGTTGCGCAACGCGTGTGCGTAACGCTCGTGACGCGCGTGAACGTTCGCAGCCCCCTCCAAATGAAAACGTTCGATGCCGACGTCGAGCGCGAATGCAATCGAGACGGGCGGCGTCCAAGGCGTCTGCCCCTGCGCCGCAAACTCGCGCGCGCGCGCCAGGTCGAGATAAAAACGCGAACCTTTCGCTTGCGCGATCCGCTGCCACCCGCGGGCCGACACCGCGACCATCGCAATACCCGGCGGCACCGCCAGCGCTTTTTGCGTCGCGGTGACGACGATATCGTAATTCCACTCATCCATCGCGAAAGGAGACGCACCAAGTCCGCTGACCGAATCGACGATCGTGGTCGCTGGGTGGTCTCCAATCGCCGCCGCCAGTGCCGCCATGTCGTTTTGCACGCCGGTCGAAGTCTCATTGTGCGTCAGCAGGATGCCGCCGATCGAATGGTTTCGATCCTCTCTCAATCGCGCCGCGAGAGCGGCCGGTTCGACGGCGTGACCGTAGGGCGTATCCAGCAGCTCGACCTCGAGACCGTGCGTGCGCGCGATGTTGACGAAGCGCTTCCCGAAGACGCCGACCGGAACGGCGAGAATCCGTTGTCCTGGAGAGAATGCACTCGCCACCGCGGCTTCCAGCCCTCCGGTTCCGGAGCAGCCGAGGATTACGACGTCGGACTCGGTCCCAAAAATTGGGCGCATCCCGCGCTCGATCCGAGCGAGCAGCGCGGCAAACTCGGGGCCGCGGTGATCGATCATCGGTTTGGCCATCGCCTCGAGAACGGGCTGGGAACAGGTCACCGGACCGGGTATGAAGAGCAAAGGCTTGTGCATCGCGCGACCATCGTACCACACGAGCAGAAACGCGGCACGGACTGCGCGCGCCGCCGACGAAAGCGGCGTGGATGAAAGGACCTGACCGCGTTCGGCTCACGGCGCTCTGTTCGGGCGGCGGTTGAGCGAGTAAAGTCGGCTCCGCCGACCTGGCGCAGGTGCTGCGCCACTTGCCCAAACCGCTCGACCCCAACGTTCTCGTCGGCTTTCACACCAGCGACGACGCCGGAGTCTACAAACTTCGTGACGACTTGGCCATCGTGCAGACGGTGGATTTCTTCACGCCGATCGTCGACGATCCGTACGACTTTGGTCGGATCGCAGCGGCCAATGCGCTCTCCGACATCTATGCGATGGGCGGCTCGCCGATCACAGCACTCAACATCGCCGCTTTTCCGATGGAAAAGCTCGGTCCGGAACTCCTCGCTCGAATCTTCGGCGGAGGCGCCGAGATCGCGCGCGAAGCCGGCGTCTCGATCGTCGGCGGCCACACCGTCGAAGACGACGAACCAAAGTACGGGATGGCGGTCACAGGCGTCATCCATCCAAAGCGCATCGTGACCAACGCAGGCGCGCGCGCCGGCGACGTGCTGATTCTGACCAAGCCGCTCGGTACCGGCATCCTGGCCTCTGCGCTGAAGAAGGGCGCGATCGGCGAGCGCGAGATCGGCCCGGCAGTCAAGTGGATGACGACCTTGAACGCGCTTGCGGCCCGCGCTATGCTTGCGGCCCGCGCCCACGCGGCGACCGACGTAACGGGATACGGACTACTCGGTCATGCCGGAGAGATCATGCAGGCGAGCGGCGTGCGCTTGCGGCTGCACGCATCGGACGTCCCGGTGCTCGCGCTCGTTCGGGATATGCTGGCGGTCGGTATCGCGCCGGCGGGGACGCGCAACAATCTCAAGGAGCACGAGCAATTTACCGAGTTTGGTCCCGACATAACGCCTGAGATGCGTCTTATCCTCAGCGACGCTCAGACGTCGGGGGGACTCTTGATCGCGCTCGCTCCGGAGCGCGCGACCGCGTTGAAAGCCAAGCTCGTCGCGAGCGGTGCGCTCGGAGCCGAGATCGGGAGCGTCGAACGCGGCACGGGCATCCTCGTAGACTGAACCATGGAAGCTCCCGAGCAGCCGCCCCAATCGCAGCCGCCGCCCGATTATAACGCAGTCGAGCGCGGTGGGCGCCTAGTCGTTCTGGTGATCGCGATCATGCTCGCGACGCTGCTGCAGACGCTCGACGGGACGATCGTGAACGTCGCCCTGCCGGTTATCCAAGGTAACCTCGGCGCGACGTTCGACGAAGGCGCCTGGGTCGTCACCGGTTACATCATCTCCGCGGTCGTCGTCATTCCGATCACGCCCTGGCTGCAACTGCGATTCGGCCGCCGCCAGTACTACGCAACCGCGATCTTCGGCTTTACGATCGCCTCGGTGCTGTGCGGTTTCTCGGAGTCGATCGGGACGCTCATCTTCTGGCGCGTCGTCCAGGGCGCTTTCGGTGGAGGCCTCATTGCGACCGGACAGGCGGCGCTGCGCGATTCGTTTCCGCCGGACAAGCTCGGCTTAAGCCAGGGAATATTCGCGCTCGGCGCGATCGTCGGCCCAACGGTTGGTCCGACGCTCGGCGGCCTGCTGACCGACAATTTTTCGTGGAATTACGTTTTTCTGATCAACATCGTCCCGGGAACGATCGCCGGAGTAACCATCCTCGCGATGATGAGGAACCCGACCAAACCGCAGCGCATGCCGCTCGACGTAGTCGGACTGAGCTTGCTGGCGATCGGCCTCGGCTCGCTGCAATTCATTCTGGACGAGGGTCAGCGTCGCGACTGGTTCAACGACGACCTGATCGTCGCGTTCGCCTGCATCGCCCTCGCCGGAATCGCCGCGTTCGTTTGGTGGGAGCTGTTCGCAGCCCGCTATCCAGTGGTCGATTTGAGGGCCCTGCGGTATCGCAGCGTGATGGCCGGCTCGGCACTGGCGCTCGTCATGGGTGCGAGCCTCTTCGGTACGATCGTCCTGCTGCCGCAGTACGTCCAATCGATCTTGAATTTTACCGCGACGCTTTCGGGCGAGCTCATCCTGATCCGTGCCGTCGTCACCGGCATTTTGACGATGGCGATCGTTCGGCTCGTCGGAAGCGGCCGAATCGATTCTCGAATCCTGCTCGGCGTCGGATTTGCACTCGTCGCGGGCTCGAACGTTTGGCTCGCCTACGTGTCGACGAGCAACACGATGTTTTGGAGTCTCGGCATTCCCTTGATGGTCGCGGGAGCGGGTCTGGCGCTTCTATTCATCCCGCTTTCGATCGCCGTTTTGAGTTCGGTGCCGGGCGACGTCGCTCAGAAGGCGACGGCCTTCGTCAATCTTTCGCTGCAGCTCGGCGGATCGATCTCGACCGCAATACTGGTTACGCTGCTCGCCCATCGCGAGGCTTTCCATCAAACGATCCTCGCCGCCAACGTCACGCTGCACAACCCGCTTGTGCGCGAGGTCGTCGCACAACACCGCCTCGGAAGCCTCTACCAGGTCATCGTTCAACAGGCGAACACGATGGCGTTCGAGGACGCTTCGTACTTGGTCGGCGTCGCGACGTTCTTCTGCATCCCCCTAGTGTTTTTGATGGGGCGGCGCAGATCGCCCCAAACGTCAAACGCCGCGCCCACGACGCGCAGCTAGGCGCGTCTGCGGACTCGCGGCTCGATCCCCTACGGCGGGGCGGGTTCGCTGCGCGACGTGACCATCATGAGTGCAACGCCGGAGAGGATGAGAGCCGCCCCGAGCGCCGTGTGCCACGATAGCGGCTCGTGCAACAGCAAGACCGAGATCGCGATAGCCACGATCGGATTCACATACGAATACGTCGAGGCGAGCACCGTTTCGACGTTGCGCGTCAGCCAAATGAAGGCGCTGAATCCGACGATGCTGCCGAATACGATGAGAAATGCCAGGGCCGCGGTCGCGGCCGGCGTGAATTCGGCCGCGCGAAGATGCTCGCCGCTCGCCAATCCCAGGACGCCTAACTCGACCGCGCCTACCAGCATCTGCATGGCGCTCATTTGCAAGAAGTGAGTGGCCGGATAGCGACGCTGAATCATCGACCCGATCGACCACATGAGCGACGAGGCCGTCGCAAGCGCTACGAGCGGAAGCGCCAAACCCTCTGCACCGCTCGGTGAGACCAAATACGCCATACCGCCGAAGCCGAGAGCAATGCCGGCGATGGCGGCCGCTGAAAGCCGTTCGCGATAGAACATGAGGCCGATCAGTGCGTTCCAGAGCGGTGTGAGCGCAAAGAATAGGGAGCCGATGCCGGCCGGCATGAACTGCAAACACCAAGCAAACGTTCCGTTGCCCAAGGTCAGCAGCGTCGTTCCAGTGATCGCTGCGCCGCGCCAATCGCGAACGGCCGGCAACGGCTCGCGCCGCGCGCGCGACCAGATCCAGAGGATGCCGCCCGCAACCGCGAAGCGGAGCGCAGCCATGTACCACGGCGGGATGCTGCCGACTGCGACCTTGATCGCCGGCGCGGTCGAGCCCCAAAGAACGTAGACCGCGAGCAATGCTCCGGCGACCGCGGCGAAGTTGCGCTTTTTCAGCGCGCTAGTTTCGGCCTACGTTCGGCCGCGTTTGGCATTGAGTCGCGCACGCTTCCGCTCGCGCTCGCCGTTGACGCGCCCGACGCGTTTGATCGAACGCCGCATCGGAACGACGACGCCCTCGCGCTTCTCAGAAACGACCTGCGCTGCCGGCGTCACGATTCGGTCACCGAAGGCTTGCAGGAAGACTTCGGAGATGTCTTCGACGCCGGTAAACGACATCGTGTCGCGCACTTCTTTGGGGACGTCCTCGAGATCGAGTTCGTTGCGCTTGGGCAGGACGATCTTGGCGATCCCCGAGCGTTTCGCTCCGAGCACCTTCTCCTTTACGCCGCCGATCGGCAGCACCTGACCGGTGAGGGTGATCTCTCCCGTCATCGCAATATTCGGATCGACTTTCTGCCCGGTCAGCAGCGAGGCGATCGAGGTCGCGAGGGCGATGCCGGCCGAGGGGCCATCTTTCGGCACCGCTCCGGCTGGAACGTGGATGTGGAGGTCGTGCTTCGCGAAGTAGTCCTCGGGCAGCCGGAGCTCGTTCGAATGCGCGCGCAGGAACGAAACCGCTGCGGTCGCGCTCTCTTTCATGACGTCGCCGAGCTGACCGGTCAACACGAGTTTCCCGCTGCCGGGCATGACCGTACTCTCGATGAACATGATGTCGCCGCCGACGGGCGTCCAGGCCAGTCCGGTTGCCACGCCGATCGAAGCCGTGCGTTTCTTCACCTCGTTGAAGAACCGCGGCTTGGAGAGGTACTCGACGAGGGTAGCCGGCTTGATGCGAGCCTTGAAACGCGCCTCTTCGGCGATGCGCCGCGCGACTTTGCGGAAGATGGTTCCGATCTCGCGCTCGAGATTCCGAACGCCCGCTTCGCGGGTGTAGTCGTTGATGATAGCGCGGATCGCCGCGTCGTTGATCTGAACTTGCGAATCGCGCAGCCCGTTCGCCTCGCGCTGCTTCTTGACGAGATAGCGTTTGGCGATCTGAAGTTTTTCGAATTCCGTATAGCCCGCGAGCGGGATGACTTCCATCCGGTCGCGCAGCGCCGGGCTCACGGTGTCGAGCTGATTGGCGGTGCAGATGAAGAGCACTTGCGAGAGATCGAAAGGCAGATCGAGATAATGATCGCGGAAGGAGTTGTTCTGTTCCGGATCTAGGACTTCGAGCAGAGCCGATTGCGGGTCGCCGCGGAAGTCGGCTCCGACTTTATCGATCTCGTCGATCATCATGACCGGGTTCTTCGTCCCGGCATCGCGCAGCGCGCGAATGATGGTCCCGGGCATCGCTCCGATATACGTGCGGCGGTGGCCACGGATCTCGGCCTCGTCGCGAACGCCGCCGACCGAGAGCCGGACGAACTTGCGGCCCATCGAACGCGCGATCGACTGACCGAGGGAGGTTTTCCCAACACCGGGCGGGCCGACGAAACAAAGGATCGGACCCGTCATCTTTTTCTTGAGCTTGCCGACCGCCAGGTACTCGATGATGCGATCTTTGACTTTGTCGAGGTCGTAGTGATCGGCGTCGAGGATTTGGCGCGCCTTCGCGATCTCGATCGCGTCGGTGGTCGCGTTCTTCCACGGCAGCTGCACGAGCCAATCGAGGTACGTCCGGATGACCGAATACTCCGGCGAGGCCGTAGGAACTTTGGTCAGGCGGTCCAGCTCGCGGTCGGCGGCCTTCTTGACCTCCTCCGGCATCTGCGCTTCGTCGATCTTCTTGCGCAGCTCGTTGCTCTCCGCGACTTGCGGATCGGTCTCGCCCAATTCTTCCTGAATGGCGCGCAGCTGCTGGCGCAGATAGAATTCGCGCTGATTCTTCTCCATTTCGCGCTGAATGTCGGACTGAATCTTATGCCCGAGCTCGACGACCTCGAGTTCCTTCGTCAGAAGCATCGTCAGCTTCCGCATCCGCTTCTCGGTGTTGCGCTCCTCGAGCAGCGCTTGCCGATCGCTCGTTTCGAGCCGCATCGAGCTTGCGATGAAATACGTCAAGAGATTGGAGTCGGTGATGTTGTTGACTTCCATCTCCATCTCGCGCGGAGCCTGCGGCAAATAGCCGATCAGCTTCGAGAAGAGTCCCGCTAGGTTGCGGTGCATCGCTAGCAGATCGTCGGATGGGATCGTGATGTCGGGGAGTTCGCTGATCTCCGCGGCGATGTACGGCTCCGTTTTCGTGAAGGCGTCGATGCGGAAGACCGAATTGCCGCCGACGATGCAGCGAATCGTCCCGTCCGGGACCTTGATCATACGCTGAATCGTGCCGATCGTGCCGACGCGCCGCAGATCCTCAGGGTCGGGATCTTCGGTCTCTTTGTCCTTGAGCGCAACGAGCCCGATCTGCTTTCCGTCGCGCAACGCTTCCTCGACCAGGATGATGCCCGGCTTCTTTACGACCGCCAGCGGAATGACCGTATTTGGGAAGAGGACGGAGTCTTGGAGCGGCAAGATGCCGATCACGTCGGTCTTACGCTCGTTCGTGGCAGTGCGGGGCATTAAACGGGGATCCTTTTAACGGTCATTCGGATTTCGGTGCGATTGCGGGGGACGAGGGCATCGGTCGAAACGGGCAGTCGGATCGTCAACATGCCGTCGCGGTAGACGGCAGTCGTATTCTCGTACGACACCGGCACCGGCAGGTGAATCTTTTTCCCGAACTCGCCGTAGTCGATTTCTTTCATGAAGTACGAGCCGCGTCCGTCGCGCTCACGATCGGTACGGCGTCCGAGGATGTACAGCGTGCGCTCTTCCATCATCACGCGAAGTTCGGTCGGCTCGGCGCCCGCGATTTCGACGGTGACGACGACGGCTTGACCGTCGTCGGTCAGCGCGACGTCGGTATTCGGTTCGAAGCGGCCCGGCCGGACGCGGCGCACGAACTCCGTGAAAATGGCCTCAAAATCGTCGCCAAAACAGTCTTTCATCCCAAATTGCTCCCCACACACAAAGCGCGTGGAGCCCCGGCCAATTTGCTCCGCAAAACAGGGACCCCAATGGGGACAGGGCGGGTGCGCAGGTTACCAGCTCTCATTTAGCACTCTTCTTGACACACTGCCAATCTGGATGGTTGCCCGAGCGGGGGCCGGCTCCTCTCGGGGGTCCCAGCTCGCCCTTTTTGGATGTGCCCGTCCCCGGCTTCGGCGCCCCGCCGCCGGCTTCCGAGCTCGACGGCCCGGCCGCCAGAGACTAACTGTCGAGAGATTTCAGCCAGTCGATAAGCCGTTCGCCGTCGTGCAGGTTGAGTTCGTAACCGTCGGCGGCGGCGCGCCGTCCGAATTTATCGAGGTAAAAGGAAAAAAGACGTTGCCCTTCGGCGTTGGTAAAGATTAGCCCCCAGCGCGCGTCCAGACGTCCGGGCTTTTCATCCATCTCGGTTTCGGCGATGTAGGTGACGATCGTTTCGAGCGCTTGCGGATCGTCGAGCGTCTTGCGAGTGAAATCGAGTGTCTCGAGCTTCGCCGGGCCGATCGCGGCGCGCGTGCGTAACTCGTCGTCGAGATGAAGGACGTCGAGCTTGACAAATTTTCGGCGCTCATCGAGAGCGACCCGCAAGTACCAGGGAAGCGCGATACATCCTCCGTCTAAGATCGATCGACCGGGGAATCGACGCGATACGTCCATCCGCCGTGATCGTGACGGACGTCTTCGCCGAGCGTTCGCGCCGCGTGCGCTTCGGACCCGACGATCACGCGACGTTCTTCGAGATTGTCATACTTGGGATCGTACGCGTCCGCACCTGCTTCGGCCAAGCGCCCGTCGACGACGGCGTGATCCAGTTCGTGGCCGAGGCCGAGCGCGGGCGACTGATGTCCGCCGGAGGTTGTCTCGAGGGCGCTGTGCGGATCCCAATTGACCGTGCGCGTCGCGGGATCGTACGAGTCGTCGTCGCGGCAATTGACTTTCAGGTGCAACGCGCGACCGGCATGCTCGGCCTTGACGAGAATCTCTCGCATGACCGAGTCTTGCCCCAAATAGTCCGCAGCGAGCTCGAAGTCGTGCTCGGCCTTTGCCGGAACCGAAAGCGTGCCGTGGCGAACGCCGGCCCGAAGATAGAGTGGAGCGATCATGCCCCTCTATCACGCGGCCTGTGCCCGGTGGCAAGAGCCGTAAGGAAACCGGGCTGAGCGGCTCGTAAGGTCCGCTATGCGCCGGTTGCTTTCGTTCGCTCTGTTCTTGGCAGTGCTCGCAACGCCGATCGTCGCGCGCTGGTCGCGCGCCGCGGCGGACCAACCTGCCGCGACGACCGCACACAAAGTTCCGCTCGATTACAAAGCCTACGATTCATGGAATGGGATTCGCGCGACCAAGCTCTCGGACGACGGGGATTGGATCGCGTACGCGCTGACCCCCGAAGACGGGGATCCGATCCTCATCGTTCGCAACCTCAATTCGGGCGCCGAAATCAAAGAAGAGCGCGGGACAAACCCCGCCTTCACGCCCGATTCGAAATTCGTCGTCTATGCGATCCGCGCGAAGAACGACGAGATTCGCAAGGCCGAACGCGAGCACAAGCCCGCGGCCGAGCAGCCGAAGTCCGGCCTGGGCATTCTGGATCTTTCCACCGGCAAATCGACGCAGTTCGAACGCGTCAAGAGCGTCAAGCTCCCGCGCGACCCGGGGCATACGACGATCGCGTTCTTGTTCGAGGCGCCCGTGCCGAGCCCGAAGCCGAGCGGCTCGCCGCCGGCCGCTTCGGCATCGCCGGAAGCCACGTTCACTCCGATGGTTCGGCGCACGCCGATCATCATCGCAAGTTCCGCTCCGAACCTTCGGACGCCGCTGTCCGAGTCCACCGCTCCGGCAGCCGCCGTCACGCCGCCGTCTGCGACGCCGAGCCCAAGCCCCTCGCCGGACGAGCTGCACAAGATCGAAGACGGTACCGAACTCGCGATCCGAGATTTGGCCGGCGCGAAGCAAGTCGCGATAAAGAACGTGACCGAGTACGCGATCTCACACGACGGTGCGTACGCGGCGTACGCGACCGCGTCGGCGAAGGATCCGAAGGTCGACGGCGTCCACCTACGCAGCTCTGCCGATGGGAAGGCGGTGGACGTTCTCGCCTTGCCGGGCCACTATAGGAACCTCGCGTTCGCTCCGAAAGACGAGTTGCTCGCCTTCATGAGCGACGAGGCGTCGTTCGCAGAAAAGGCGCCGCATTACGATCTCTACGAGATCGATCTCGCACGCTCGCCGCAAGCGACCCCAGCTGAGGTTGCTGGCCCCGGGACGCCGGGGATGCCCAAACGCTGGGCACCGAGCGTCAACGCGACGCCGTCGTATTCGAAGGACGCACGCCGCCTGTTCTTCGGCACCGCACCCGCGCCGACGCCGGTGCCGTCCGGGACGCCCGAGCCGCTGAAGGTCGACATCTGGAGTTGGAGCGACGGCGATTTACAGCCCTATCAGAAAATCAACGCGGACAAAGAGCGCAAGCGAGTGTACGCTGCGGTCGGCGCCGACAAACGCGTCGTTCAACTCGCAACGGAGTCGATGCGCGATGTGGCGCTGACCGAAAACGCGGATTTCGCGTTGGGTGCCAACGACGTACCGTACCGGAAACTGCTTTCGTGGGAAGGTGAGGTGTTCGAGGACCTCTACGCCATCTCGCTGCGCGACGGTGCTCGACGCTTGCTGGCGCGCAAGAGCGCCGATCCCGGCCGGCTCACGCCCGACGGACGTTTCATGCTCGCCTACGACCAGCTGAAGCGCGACTGGTATTCCGTCGACACGCGCACCGCAAAACGCATAGAGCTAACCGCGGATCTCAAAGTCGCGTTTTACGACGAACAGGACGACCATCCGGCGCCGCCGCCGCCCTACGGGTTCGGCGGCTGGGTGCAAGGCGGCCGTTACGCGCTCTTACACGATCGTTACGATCTCTGGGTTTCGGAACTCTCGAGCGGCAAAACGTGGATGCTGACGCAAGGTGAAGGCCGCAAGAACCACTTGCGCTTCGCGCCCCTAGGTTACGAGGAGGAGCGCGAGTCGTATGATGCCGCCCGGCCGATACCTCTCTTCGCGTTCAACGACGACACCAAGGATAGCGGACTGTACGTCGCGCGTTTTTCTGGACCGATCCCGCAGCGCATGCGGAAGGTCACGATGCTCCACAAATATATCGCGAGCTATCAGAAAGCGCGCAACTCCGGACGGATCGTTATTTCGGAACAACGTTTCGACGAGCCGCTCGATTTATGGAGCGCGCCGTCGCTCGAAAGCGGCAGTTTCGCGAAGATCAGCGACGCCGATCCACAGAGATCGAAATATCTTTGGGGGACGGCGCAACTCATCTCCTACACCTCCACCTGGGGTGTGCCGCTCAAAGGCATTTTACTACTCCCCGAAAACTTCGACCGGAAAAAGAAATATCCGATGCTCGTCTATTTTTACGAGCGCTTCGCGGATAGTCTCCACCACCCGCCGCTTACCATTCCGTCGCCCGGAACGGGTCCCGATCTGCTGCGCTACGTTTCGAACGGCTACGTCGTCTTGTATCCCGACGTGGCATATCGAACCGGCCACCCAGGGCAAAGTGCTCTCGGCTGCATTCTGCCGGCGATCGATGCGGTGACCAAACGCGGCTTCGTCGACGAGAAGCGCATCGGCGTCACCGGTCACAGCTGGGCAGCCTATCAGATCGTCTACATGCTCACGCAGACGCACCGCTTTGCAGCCGCCGAAGCCGGCGCGGCGGTCGCCGACATGATCAGCGCGTACGGCGGGATTCGCTGGGGAAGCGGCCTCGTGCGCGAGTTCCAGTACGAACGCAGCCAAAGCCGGATCGGTGCGACGCCCTGGGACCGCCCCGACCTCTATCTGGAGAATTCGGCGCTCTTCCACATCAAGAACATCACCACGCCGTACCTGACGATCGCCAACGATGCCGACGGCGCGGTGCCGTGGTACCAGGGCATCGAGTTCATCACCGCGATGCGCCGGCTCGCCAAGCCGGCCTGGATGTTCGAGTTCGACGGTGAGGACCACGGATTGCGCAGCCGCGAGAATCAGAAGTACTGGACGGTGCACCTCGACGAGTTCTTCGATCACTACCTCAAAGGCGCGCCGGAACCGCCCTGGATGAAGGGCGGCGTCCCGTACGTCCACCGCGGCGAGCGCGACGTTCGCCCGCTCTACGGTGAAAAGCCGTAGCGCCGGAAGTTATCTGCAGCCTGCTCGCTCCCTAACCAAGCCGGCGTCAGCCGGCGAGCCATTCGTCCTCTCTTTCCGAACGAAAACTTTACGGCCCGGGAATTTTCTCTTGGCGCTTCGCGTTGTAATCTGTAACCGTGGAACCCGAGCACCAGGCGTCTATCGACCGCCGCCTTTCGTCTATGCTGGAAGAGGCCGGGATGCGAGCCAAGCGCATCGGCGCGAGCTCGTACGACGTTATGTTCACGAGCGACCTGCGAGAATGGGCCGTCAACGTCAGGCTCAACGATTCGTGGGTGATGTTGCGCACGTTCGTGATGGCGCTTCCGCCCGGGGCACCGCGCCGGCTTGCACTCCTCGAGGCTGCCCTGCAGGCCAATGCTTCCTTATCGCTCGCCAAATTCTCGGTGACCGAAGACCGTTCGCTCGTCATCGACCTCGAATATCGCGACGAGCACCTCAACTCCGAGATCTTGCGAAACCTGATCGGCTTGGTTGTGCGCGACGGCGACGACCATTATCCAAAGCTGTTCAGAATCGCGACGGGGGACACGGCCCTCGAAGCACTCGAAACGGCTTTCAAGAAACCGCCGAACGAACCCGACGCGGTTTAGGCGCGACCTCCGCGGTCAGCTTCAGGCGGCCGGTATTCGCGTTCGCCGGTCTGTGGGTTCTGATAGACCACGACCGTCTTCCCGGAGGTCGGATCCTCAAAACGCTCTCCGGTCGGAAGCCATTCGCCAGAATTAGATTTGACCTGCGGCCGGTAGCGGCTCCGCTCGAAAACGATCAGCGCGAGCGCAATCGCCAGCAACAGCATCGGCGTCCACGACGCCGGACCGATTGCATAGCGCACGATCGAGATGACGAACAGCAGCGCGCAGATCGCCAAGATGACGTTGCGAAGGGTCACGATTCAGACTCGACCACGACGGCCGTTCCGTAGGCGACGATTTCGGTCATCGACGTTCCCATCTCCGAGGAATCGAACATCATTCGAATGACCGCGTTGGCCCCCATCAGCGTCGCGTTCTTGCACATTCGGTCGATCGCCTGACGGCGCGCGTCCTCGACCAGCGACGTATACTCGTGAACTTCGCCGCCGAAAATCGTCCGAAAACTTGCCATGATGTTTCCGCCGATGCCACGGCTGCGCACGATGACGCCGAAGACTTGGCCTTTGGTTTCGACGACCCTATGACGGGCAATGGTACCGGTCGTGGCTACGATCATGTTCGCTCCTCATCTTGTTTAGCGCGTACTACCACGAACCCAACTGGTAGGTTTCAAGACGGCCGGTGTCGAGATTGACCCCGCATGAACGAGGAGCGTTTCGCCGCACTCGTGTTCCGTCTTGAAGCAGACGCACGACGCCGTCCCGCTTGGTATCGTCTTCGAATTGCCTTCCTCGCAATGCTCGGGCTTGTCGTCCCTATCCTCGTGCCGCCCTTCGTTTGCGGCTTAATCGTCCTGGCACTTCTCCTGCTCCACATCTGGGCCCTCGCCATAAAGTTTGTCTGGATTCTCGCGATCGCCCTAGCCGCGCTCGCCCGGGCCTATTTTTTTCGTGTTCCGGACGCTTACGGTTTGGAGTTAACGCGCGACAATGCTCCGCGTTTATTCGCACTGCTAGATCAGTTGCTCGATCGCAGCGGCGCACCGCGACCCGACCTGGTTACGATCGACGGCGCGCTGAACGCGTCAGTCACGGTCGCGCCGCGCTTTGGACTCTTCGGGGGAACGATCCGCCGCCTCGCCGTCGGTCTGCCTTTGCTGTTCACATTGACGGAACCGCAGGTCGAAGCCGTGCTCGCGCACGAGTTCGGTCATCTCGAACGCAAACGAAACCGGTTCTCGACGTGGATCTATTCTTTGCGATCCGTCATGTATCAGCAGGCCACCTTCGTCGAGGAATCCGGAAACTGGGCAACTGCCGTACTCGTCTTTTTCTACCGGTGGCTGCTCCCTCGTTTCAAGGCATATTCGCTCGTGCTGGCGAGACAGGTCGAGCGGACGGCGGACGGGCTCGCGATCGAAGTCGCCGGCGCCGAAAACTTGGCATCGGCGCTGACAGCGATGGCCGCTGCGAACCTTCAGATCGCCACGGATTTCAATCGGTCGGTCATAAACCGGGCGCGCTTCGACCCGGAGCCTCCGGTAAGTGTTTTCGGCGAACAACGCGCTTTTTTGGCCGCAACCGCATCGACGCGCGGAGAATTCGCGCAGCTCGCCCTCGCCGAACGTATTCGAGCGGATGACACGCACCCGGCTCTACCGGACCGACTTCAGGCGATGGACATATCGCCGAATCAAGCGATCGCGGCAATGAATCGCGAGCTTTCAGGCCGGCCGGACGCTGCCACGGCGCTCCTCGGCGACGAGCTGCCGCAGCTAAGCACGATTTTGGACAAAATCTGGCAATTCGGTGCGCGAGAGGAGTGGAACGAACGCAGGCGCTTGGCATTGTATGACGCTCGTACGCTGGCCGCACTAGACGAAGCGGCAGCGACCGGTCTCAACCCGACGCAGGAACGACAGCGAGCGTTCCTCGCAGCGGAAGCCGAACGACCCGACTCCGAGATGTTGCTACGCGACGTGCTGCTCAAAAAGGAAGACAGCGCTCGCGCCCACGCCTACTTAGGAAAACTTCTTATCGAGCGCGGCGCCGTCACCGAAGCGCTCGAACACCTGGAGCGCGCCCTAGCTTCCTCGACCGATGACGCCAAAGACGTCGCGCGCTTCGCAATATGGCGCCATTACGTTGCGCAGGGCCGGATTGCCGAGGCTCTCTCGCTCACCGAAACATCCTCTTCCGCGATCGAAAAATAGGGGTTCCCCATCGGGCCGCATCGCTGCGGCGCGATGGAGAAGCTTTTCACTAGGCCGCGCGGAGTTCCGGACGGGCGAACCGGGCGATCACGCCCGGAGCGCTCGCATCGAAACCGACGACGTCGAGCATGCCGGCGTCGTTGGGGTCCGCGATCGTGAAACCGGTCGAGGTCATTCCGACCACGACCAGCTTCGCCGGAATCCCCGTGCGCGCGCGATACGCGCGCAGCGCTTGGTCCGGGTGGACCGTGCCGGCCCACGTTTCGCTGTCCGTGTAGACGACGAACGTGTCGATCTCGAGTCCCTTCTCGAGCGCGAAGAGCATCGGCAGCGCGCAGTCCGTCGCCTGGAACGGCAGGCCTTCCGTACGGTTCACGACGTCGCCCAGACGGTCGCCCTTCGCGATTGCGAGCGGCACGAACCGATCCGAAAACGCCATGATGCGAACCGACGGCTCGACCGCGACGTGCGTCATCGCCATCGCCACCGCCGCAACCCGCGGCGTCAGCCCCGGCACGCCCGCGACGTCGCCGCAGCTCATCGAACCCGAGACATCGAGGCCGACGAGCATCCGCGAACCGCTCGCTTCGAGCGACTCGAATGCGAGGTAGAACGCGGCGTCGAGCGCCGCGACGATCGAATCGATCGGCTTCCACGTCGCGCTTCCGCGCGCGCTTCGACCGCTGCGATACGTTTCGAGCGCCGCCAGCACCGCGACCGGATGGATGCGCGCCTTGCGCAGCCAGACCGAGTCGCCGAGCCGCGCGACGATCGCCCGCGTCGCCTCGCTTTTCGGCGTCAGCAGACCGACGCGCGTCATGGTCGCGAGGTTGCGGATCGTCGCCGTCATCGGCATCCGTTCGAGTAGCGCGGCCCAAACCGCCGGTTCTCGCAGCCATTCCGTCGGCAGCGCTTCGCGCGGAAGACCGCTCTCACGAACGAACGTCGCGTACTCCTCGGCGTCGGCCGCATCAAGCGCTTTGGCGCGTTCGAATGCGGTGATGAGTTCGAGGCCGCCGGTGCCGTTCGGCGCCTGCGCGCGGACGATCCACGCGTAGAGTGCTTGACGCTCCGCGTCATCGGCGACCGGGTGAGCGAGTCGGAGAAGGTCGCGGTGCGTGAAGCCCGAGCGGTTTTGGTACTTGACCACTTGGTACGCGAGCTCGCCGAGCGGCTTGGTCGCATACCAGTCGCGGACTCCGCCGCGCAGCGCGCGGCCCCAGCCGCGGAACTGCTCGACGTACGACGCGAACTCGAGAAGGTGCGAACCCGTGCGGCAGACCGCTTGGAGTCCACGGCCCAGCGCGAGGCGCCGCGTCGCCTCGTCGCCGAAACCTGCGCACATCGCGAGTGCGAAGATCGCCGGCGAGACCTTCGGCGCCCGGCCGCTCTCCGAGATCTTGACGACGCGCCGCACGACGCCGATGCCGTCTTCGCGGACCATCTCGACGAGGTGCAGAGCGTTGTCCTTGGTGAGCGCGCGCTCGTTGACGTAGTAGGTTCCGCCTTCCGAACCGAGGATCAGGAAGCGGTCGACACGATCCCACGGATCGAGCGCGTAAACGTAGCCGTCTGCGTTATTACGGACCTGGTCGCGATCCGGTTGCGGCGCACGTTGCGACGTCCCGGCCGCACGGCCGTAGAAGAGCTTGCGAAAGAGATTCATGATTTTTCGTGACCTCCTTTCCGAGGTGGTTGGTAGCGAGATGATTGCGGGGTTACGCTCAGCCTGTGGCTTTGCCGTTGAAGGCGTGCTCGGAGTCGTAATTGCAGCCGTTGCGGCAGCAATACAGCACGATTCCGTGCGCGCGTTCCCAAACGAGTAGCGCGCCGAAGATCTTGCAGCGCGGACAGGCCAATTTGCGCAGCTGGCGCGCCCAGAAAGCTAGGCTGTCTCCGACGAAGGCGACGGAGTGAAGTTCTTCAGTCGATCCGAGAAGGTTGGCGTCAAAAGCCTTCCGCCGGCAACACTCGAACGCGTTTGCTTTGATTGGCTTTCGATTTCTTGGACATGGCGATACTCCTAATGAAAAGTGATGAGCGGCGCGGACGAGTGTTTGCCGGCGGCGGGAGCTGGCGATGAACGCCTGAGGGTTGCCACCCTCGTCCCCGCGGCAAGCCGCGTTTGGTGCGATAACCGTCGACATCCGGCCCGCGCCGGACGATTAAAGCCTCGCGGACAAGTGGTCGCGCAGGGATATGCACGCCGAACCCGAGCGTTCGGCCCGAACTCTTGCGAATTCAGTGCTGTGCTTGAGCTGCTACGCCGAAGCGTAGGCCGGATTCGAACCGGCGCCTCGCGCCGTTGCCGGCGCGTGCTCCACCAAGATAACCCTATGCTATCGGCCCGCGAGGACCGTGTCATGAAATTGCGTGACGTGGCGGGAGATGAGACGCCGCGGGCAAGTGGTGTCCCGGGGTGACGCTTACGATCGCTCGCAAGCGCCCGCGCTCTACCGTTGAGCTACGCGAGCCGAAGCTCGCGGCCGGAGTCGAACCGGCATCCTCGCGTTTATCAGACGGTAACCCGAAACGTTCGGCCCGCGGCCGACATTGAGGCGAACCTGGGCCGGAGCAGCTCCGCTTGCGTGCCTGCTCCGGCCGTTCTTCGAGACTCGCGCCTTCGGGCACGCATAGCCAAGCGGCGCGAGTCTCTCCGGCCGAAAACCCGCTGCGAGTCCGGCGCGGTGGCGCTGACTGTGTCGTGAGCACGCGCGCCCACCACCGCGTGGTACTTGCCGGGTCGTCCTGCCGGAAACTTTGATTTTTTGGCAACAAGAAACTAGGGGATCAGCCGGCACCGCCATCCGAGGTGACGCGGTGCTCGAGTCCCGTGCAAAAAGAATGAGAACGTTTAGTATTCGATTGTCAAAGAACGCTGTGAATGAAAGGGAGGCCGGGCAAATCGCCCGGCCTCCCTTTAGAAAGCTGAGAAGATCCTTGCCCTTACGTGTCTCGATCGGCCATCGTCGTCTCGCTACGATTCCAGCCGTTGGAACGCGAACCGAAGCCGGTCGCAGTGAATTCCGCCGGTAGTTGAACGAGTGAGACAAAAATGTGTCTTGGCACGTTGCTTACTTTATCAAATAGGTTTCGAAAGTCAATGGGGTTGGATTAAATTCTTTCGACAAAAACCTCAAGACTCTTGACGGCGCGGCCGAAGAACCCTAAAGTGGGAATCGCAATGTTCATTTCAGGACGGTTAACAAGACTCGAGCAACGATCGGCGAGCATATTCGCCGCGCTAGATCATTGCCCAAAGTCCGTCAATCCGATCGCATGGATGAACGGTACGCGCATGGTTACCTAAGCGTTCTTGTCGGTTTCCTCACATTTTCAAGTGAAGAGGGCTCGGCAAACGCCGGGCCCTCTTCTCGTACTTGGGTCGGAGTATCGGTTACGAGCGCGCCTCCAAAGCGCGCGAGCGGGGGTTCGACTCCCTCTCGGCCCGCCACGGTGACCGTAGCCTAGCGGTGAGGCACCTGATTGTGGATCAGGATTGAGATCGGGTTCAAGTCCCATCGGTCACCCCAGATTTTTCGAACCTTGAGAACTGAATAGGCAAACTTGGAACGATGGCCGAGTCCGGTAAGGCACCGCCTTGCTACGGCGGCGAGGCTCAACTTTGGGTTGCGCTGGTTCGAATCCAGCTCGTTCCGCCGCGGGAGATAGCTGAGACGGATTAGCGGCGCGTTGAAGGCGCGCAAAGGTTGGCTCGATACCAACTCTCCCGGCCACAGACCCTCGATGCTCGACGGACGGGCAGCGCTCTACGAAAGCGTGTTGTGTCGGTTCAATTCCGACCGAGGGTTCGGGGGCTTCGTATAACGGCTCGATTACTTTCGCCCTGCAAGCGAACGATCTGGGTTCGACTCCCAGAGCCTCCACCAATTCCACGCATTCCGGGGTAGCATGAAGGTCATGCGCGGCCTTGTTACGGCTGAGTCGTTGGTTCGATTCCATCTCCCGGAGCCACGCTGGAGTAGCCTAATCGGAATCGGCGGCGGGCCTAAACCCCGCGACATTTTCGGGTTCGAATCCCGACTCCAGTACCACGCCGACGTAGCACAATTTGGTAACTGCGCCGCGCCCAGAACGCGGGTCGACTCGCAAGAGTCACTAGAGGTTCGAGTCCTCTCGTCGGCACCAACGACAAGTGGGGGAAAAACAGGCAGACCCGTCGGTTCGAGAAGCCGATGCGAAAGCGTGCGAGTTCGAATCTCGCCTTGTCGACCAATCTCACTGGCCTCACTTCCGTTCATTCACTCACACATCGCGATCATGCCCGACGTCCACATGGGCATCGGCGCGACGGTCAGCTCGAAATGGGGTTGAGGCGCACACGCCATTAGAGCCGACGTTTCGCGCTATGCCTTGGGCGACTGGCCGGGCGAGTTTGGTTGCGGTTCTACTGCAGCAGGTAACAGAAGAACGCGTTATCCAAGCCGCTACTGTTGAGATAGATCTGCTTGATACCGCCCCAGCTCATCCCGCCGTTACCACCACAGAAACCTTGGCCCGGCGGCAAGACCGGCACGGAGTTTGCAACCGAGGTCAGGTTCTTCTGGAGATTAAGAATCTCTTCGCCCAACAGATTCTCATCGAACACGACCTCGTTTTGGACGCTGCCGACTTGAGACGAGAGCTGCGATACCTGCGTCGAAAGTTGCGCGACCTGCGCCTGAAGTTGTTGCAGCTGAGTCGGCCCCTTCGTGAAGATCGGATAAGGCGTTATTCCTCCATGCCAGATGCCGATGAAGTGCGAGTGCTGCGTCTTCAATTTTTGAAGTCCAGGCGAGATGTTGTCGGCCAGTTTCAGCTTGTGAGTAATATCCGGCACCTTGCGAGTTTTCGCAACGCCTGAGCGGACGTGCGCTTGAGCGGTTCGCGAGATCGATGACCCGTGTTGAAGCGCGGCGACCTGCGTTTGTAATTGCTTGATCAACCTTCCCTGAGCCGCGACTTGCGCTGCGAGCGAGGACGATGGCGTCGACCGAGCGTGCGGGTATAGCGGCGGCTGTTTGGCTTCCACCCGAACCAACAGTATGCCGAGTGCCGCTGCAAGCGCGATGCTCGCGAACGTGGCGATTGCGAGAACTCGTATGCCCATGGAACCTCCTAGCAGTCGGTTAGCATTCAATCCGGCCCTTCGCTCACGTCAACAAACACCATGCCGGATACCTCATGGCGAGGACGCTGCCTGTAAAGCAGTCGCGCGGCGCGCATCGGGAGTTCGATTCTCTCATCCGGCACCATCATGCGGTGTCGCCCAGCGGTAGGGCAGCGGCCTCATAAGCCGTAACGGCGGCGGTTCGAATCCGCCCACCGCAATCAGCGAGATGTAGCTCAGTTGCTCAAGAGCGCTCCCCTCGGGCGGGAGAGGCCGCAGGTTGAAGTCCTGCCATCTCGACCACTTGCCTGCCAAGCTAATCAGGAATAGCACCGTCCTTTTAAGTCGGCGACACTCGGTTCGACTCCGAGGGCAGGCACCAACCGCACGAAGCGCAAGCGGAAGCGCGTCGATCTTCTAAATCGAAGGCTGTGGGTTCGAATCCTACCGTGCGGATATTGGCGGTTCGTCTAGGCGCCAAGACGGCAGATTTTGGCTCTGCAGAGGGTGGTTGAAGTCCATCACCGCCAGCCACTCACGCCAACGAAGCTCGAATGGCCGAGCGGCTGTTTCGTAATCAGCAGATAGTCGGTTCGATCCCGACCGTTGGCTCCACGCGCGATAAGCAAACGCGGGATTGCACCTGGTTCTTACCCAGGTCATGCAGAGTTCGACTCTCTGATCGCGCACCATGCGGGCGTCGTCTAATGGCAGGATACGAGATCTTCACCCTCATGACGCGGGTTCGATTCCCGCCGCCCGTACGAGCGAACCAAATACCAGGAGCGTCAGTGCATGCCGCGATATGTCTCCAGGCGGCGCGCGCGCCCGTAGCCTAGCGGATCAGGCAACGGTCTTCGAAACCGTCCTACGCAAGTTCGACTCTTGCCGGGCGCGCCACGTTCTTTCGAGATCACCCTTGGCGCTACGCTAAGAGCGCCGCACCATTCCTTCAGGTGCGCCGTTTGCGAGGCATTTTGGGGCAAGCAAGTCTCAAACAAACGGATTCGTAGCCAAGCGGCAAGGCGGCGCCCTGCAAAGGCGTGATCGACGGTTCAAGTCCGTCCGAATCCTCCAACCTGGATAGTGCCGGCGCGGTGGCGCGCAAGCGGTCCTGAAAACCGCGGGACTCGGCTAGTACCCGAGGGGGTTCGACTCCTACACTATCCTCCAAGCTCCCGTGGTGTATCGGCCGCGCACGGCGGATTGTCGATCCGCAAGGACGAGTTCAATTCTCGTCGGGAGCGCCATTCATGTTGCTGTAGCTCAGAGGTAGAGCGCCGCGCCGATAACGCGGGGGTCGATGGTTCGAACCCATCCGGCAACACCAACCGCGGGTCGCCAAGTCCGGCTAAGGCATCGGTCCTACACACCGACATTTCGGCGGTTCGAATCCGTCCCCGCGGACCATCATGTGCCTGTAGCTCAGTTGGCCAGAGCGTGTGCTTGCCATGCACGAGATCGCGCGTTCGAATCGCGTCAGGCACTCCATGCGGGTGTTGCATAGTGGCAATGCCGCTGTCTTCCAAGCAGAAGCCCCGAGTTCGATTCTCGGCGCCCGCACCAATTCTAAACGCCGCACTCAAATAGGCCCAAGAATCGCCCGCCGGCAATCGTTTGCACCGGGCTTTCACTTCCACAGGGATGATACGGCGCAGTACGCCTTCCCGTGAGAGTTGCTCACAGTTTATGCACCTGTGTGAGCAATTCTTTACACTTGAACTTCCGCGCTCGCTTTGGTCCTTAAGTGAGTCGGCCGTTCAATCCGCATGAACCAAAACGGCCCCCGGCGCAGAGCCGGGAGCCGATTTGACGATGTTGCGATGCCGCGAGGCGTCGCGTTTACATCATGTCGTAGCCGCCGCCGCCCATTCCGTCCATCCCTCCGCCGCCGCCGGAGTTCTTCTTGGGCTCCGGCTTATCGGCGATGAGCGTCTCGGTGGTCAGGATCAGCGACCCGATCGAGGCTGCGTTCTGCAGCGCAGAGCGCGTCACTTTGAACGGCTCGACGATGCCGGCCTTGTACATGTCGACGAGATCGCCGGTCATGGCGTCGAAGCCCTCGCCGGGCTTCGAACCCTTGACGCGCTGCACTTCGACCGAGCCTTCGTAGCCGGCGTTGTCGGCAATCTGGCGTAGCGGCTCTTCGAGTGCGCGGCGGATGATGTCCCAACCGATCTTCTCGTCGTGCGCGCCGGGCTTGCCGTTTTTCGCTTCCGCGACGTGTTTCTCGAGCGCCTTGAGGGCGTGGACGAGCGAGCTGCCGCCGCCGGGGATCATCCCCTCCTGCACGGCCGCGCGCGTCGCGGACAGGGCGTCTTCGATGCGGTGCTTCTTCTCTTTGAGTTCGGTTTCGGTGGCCGCGCCGACCTGAATCACGGCGACGCCGCCCGAGAGCTTCGCGAGCCGCTCTTGCAGCTTTTCGCGATCGAAGTCGCTGTCGGTATCTTCGATCTGCCGCTTGATCATCTCGATGCGGCCCTTGATCGCGTCCGGTTTGCCCTTGCCATCGACGATCGTCGTCTCTTCTTTGGTGATCTTGACGGTCTTGGCTTGGCCGAGCAGATCCGGCGTGACCTTGTCGAGCTTGAGTCCGAGCTCTTCGGAAACAACCGTCCCGCCGGTCAGCGTGGCGATGTCCTTGAGCATCTCTTTGCGGCGGTCGCCGAAGCCCGGCGCCTTGACGGCGACGGTCGTGAACGTGCCGCGCAGCTTGTTGACGACCAGCGTCGCAAGCGCTTCACCCTCGACGTCTTCTGCGACGATGAGCAGCGGCTTCTGGAGTTGCACGATCTTCTCGAGCAACGGCAGGATGTCTGCGATCGCCGAGATCTTGCGCTCGGTGATTAGGATGAACGGATCGGTGAGCACCGCTTCCATCCGCTCCGAGTCGGTCACCATGTACGGCGAAATGTAGCCTTTGTCGAACTGCATCCCGTCTTTGGTCTCGACGTCGGTCTTGGTGGTCTTCGATTCCTCGACGGTGATGACGCCGTCTTTGCCGACGGCCTGCATCGCCTCTGAAATCAGTTTGCCGATCTCGGGGTCGTTGGCCGAGATCGACGCGACTTGCGCGATCTTCTCCGGCGTGTCGACTTTCTGGACCAGCTTCTCCATCTCGGCGACCGTCATCTCGACTGCCTTGTCGATGCCGTGCTTGATGAGCAGCGGATTCGAGCCGGCCGTGACGTTGCGCAAACCTTCGCGAATGATCGCTTGCGCGAGCACCGTCGCGGTGGTCGTGCCGTCGCCGGCGATGTCGTTGGTCTTCGACGCGACTTCTTTTACGAGTTGCGCGCCCATGTTTTCGAACGGGTTGCCGAGTTCGATCTCTTTCGCGATCGTAACGCCGTCGTTGGTGATCGTCGGCGAGCCGAATTTCTTGTCGAGGACGACGTTGCGGCCTTTGGGCCCAAGCGTCACCCGAACGGCGTCGGCGAGGATGTTCGCTCCGCGCTCGAGCGCGCGACGAGCGGATTCGTCAAATACGAGTTCTTTTGCAGCCATTTTTTACCTAACTCCGGCCGGAACTTTGACGTCGGTGAAGATCGCCAAAACGTCCTTTTCCGAGATGATGAGATATTCGGTTCCTTCGAGCTTGATTTCGGAGCCGGAATACTTCGAGTAGATGATGCGGTCGCCGACTTTTACGTCCATCGAAAGCTTGGTGCCGTTGTCGAGCGTTCGGCCGGAACCGACTGCCAGCACCTTACCTTCTTGGGGCTTTTCCTTGGCGGTATCGGGCAAGAAGACGCCACCGGCGCTCTTATCAGCCTGCTCGACGTGCTCGACGACCAGACGATCGCCCAAGGGCCTGAGATTCACAGAAATAGACCTCCACGGATCTGAGATTGGGGTTCTGAGGGCGTTAGCACTCAGGGCAAGTAAGTGCCAGCAAACGGAATGTTAGCAGACTCCCCCCGAGAGTGCAAGTACGAAAACGGGCTTATCAGCCCCAAGCTAAAGTGTCCGCCCTTCCCCAAGCTAAAATGTCCGGTCGAGGCTCAACCGATTGGGCCCGGCGTAAGGGAGATCGGCCGGCGCGAGCTTGCTGCGTCTTTAACTTTGTAGTACAAAGTTAAGCATGCAAAAGTTCAATGCCGCCAGCGGCTATGCGCCGATCTTCATATCGCTGTTTTGCGTCACGTTCGTGCTCGTGACCACCGCTAGGTTTTGCTCTCCTCCGCACGTCGACGAGGGGGCCGAAGCTCACATCCTCCAACTTTTGATGGCTGCGCAAGTCCCCATCGCCTTGTTCTTCATCTTCACGAGAGGCCAAAAGCCGTACGGACAGATCGTGCCGATCCTGGCCCTTCAGGTTTTCGCTTGGGTTGTCGCGGCCGCGGCCGCGCGACTCCTCACCTAGGGGGCGGGCTCGTCCTCGCGCTCGAGCAAGAATACCCAGGTACCGCTCGGGGCAACTTGCGCGTGGATCACGCGCCATCCGTCCTGCCCCCGGCGAGTGAGGTCGGCGGTGATTTCCTCATCGTGGAGAGAGGGAGCGTCGAAGAGGTCGTACAGATACTTTTTCATAGAGCGGCCTACTCGGGCGGAGACCCCAACCCCCTGCGCTGCGCGCCACTTCTATCCGGCTTTCGAGCGTTTCGCCTTCTGAGCGCGTTCGCGATAGCGGCGAACCTTGTCGCGATTACCGCACACCGTCGGGCTGCACCAGCGGGAGTGGCTGTTCTTCGATCGGTCGTAGTAGGCCCAGAGACAAGTTTCGGCGGCGCAAATCTTGAGCCGATCCCACCTGCCGTCATCCATGGCCTGATGGACTTGAGCGATGATCCGGCCGACGGCTCCCGCGACACCGGACGCCATTGGCTTCAGTTCGCTGCGACCGGTCCGGGAGTCAAAAACGAGGCCGAAGCGTGCCTCTTCCGCAGCGCGCCGCAGGAACTCGAGATCGACCGGGACTTCGAGCCCATTGTTCCGAGCCGCCAAGCCTCTCAAAGACTCGCGCAAGGTCCGCAATCCCACCGCTTCAGATGCGGTGACACGCGCTTGACGGCCGAGCAAGCCCCGCTCGCGTAGCCAATCCGCCGCCATCGCCGGCGTCGCCAATTTGTCCCATTCCGACGACGGCGCCGCGACCTTCGCCTCGCCCTCGATATTGCGCGAGTTGATCAGCGCACGCACGAGCTCGAGTTCGCTTGGAGCCGGCGTTCGACCGACGTCCCCAGGGTCAGGCGCCGGGTGGGGAGCGTGCTTCATTCGGCTCATTCTAACACTTTCAAAAGTCATTGACAAGTTACGGTAACCTGTGTAACATACTCGTAGGTTACACTTACACGCCGGCCGAGGGCCGGAGAAATACTCAGCACCATGTATAACGATACGCTTTCGGGCGAGGCTCAGCGACGCATCGCGCGCATCCAGCGCGAAGCCGCGCTCTATCGCGAGATGATCGACGAGGCGCCCCTCTACTTTCATGCGCGCAATCCATTTGGAGATGCCCGGCGCTTCTTGGCCACCGGCCTCCAGCGCTTGGCCTCAGTTTTCGCGCGCGGTTAAATCATGAAGAAAGTCTGAACACTACCAAAATCTATTGACAGGTTACGGTAACCTGGTTACACTAAACCCAGGTTACACAACCTCACAAATCACCGGGCTCGAGCGACGCCGCAAGCGAGGGCCATTCAAGGAGACAGCTCGTGCAACGCACACTTCTCGCTCTCATTGCGGCCGTTACGCTCAGCGCCGCACTCGCTCAGGCGGCTTCCGCAAGCCTGACGCTGGTACACAGCAACTCGCCCGCTAAGAACTTGGCGATCCGCGGCGCGGTCTGCGCGGTACCGTACAGCGACGCTTCCATCGCCAAGCCCGCGCCACCGGAATTGCCGCAAATCGCCAAGGAACAGGGCGCCAGCGGCAGCGCCGTGGTGGAAATTCGCCTCGCGCCCAGCGGAACGCTGGTCGCCCGCAAGGTCGCAGTCTCGAGCGGCAACGCTTGGCTCGATCGCGAGGCACTCGCGTCAGCCGCTCAATCGAAGTACGTCCCCGAAACGCAAGACTGCGCCGCGGTCGGTGGGACGTATCTGTTGACCGTCGACTTCAACTCCTGAGAGTTCGACGGATCAAGGAAGGCGCGGGCGACGCAAACGGCGAGCGCCGCACCGCGCCTTCAACACCGGCCTAAAGTTTATGCGCCGACCGCGAAGCGGCGCAGCGGATCGACGAGATTATGCACGACCCACATCTCGGGCACGTCGGGATCTACGACTCCGCTGAACTTCAAAACCGTGTAGGCGGCGAGGATCAACGTACAGATAATCGAGCCCGAACGGATCGCACCGTCGCCCTCCGGGCGCATCGCCGGCAAGATCATCGCGCCCATCATTAGCAACAGAATCAAAAAGCGCGCGGGCGCCCGCCAGGATTCATCCCAGAGCGGGCCGTTCGGAACGGCCACGATCCCGCGGACGACAGCATAGGCGATGATCGCGAAAAAGTAACCGATCGCGACCATTCCCAAGAAACCCGCGAAACGACCGAGCACTCCCATATAAAGAGAACGTCGGCCTTTTCGGCGCGATTCTGAATCCGGCCGGAAGAGGTGAAACCGGCGACCGAGGCCGCCGGCGGCTAGGGCGTCGAACGGAGCCGTTATGCCCGAAAGCGCGCCCTTATTGAGACGCAGGATTGTGATCGGCATCACAGCCGGCTTCGTAGCGGCCGCGATCATCGACGCATATTCGTTCGCCGCGATGATCTTCGTCGCGGGCGGCGTCGATATCGTCCGCGAGTACCAATACACCGCCGCCGCCCTTGTTGGAAAGATCGCGCTGACCGATCCGCATTACGCCTGGTTGGGCGTCGCGGCACATTTTGCGATTAGCGCCGCGTGGGGTGCCGGTTACGTCTACGTGGCAACGCGCACGAAGCAAGTCGACGCCTTTCCGCTCATCTCTGGGTTCGTCTACGGCGGCGTCGTATGGCTGCTGACGCTGCTGTTTCAAGTCGCCGCCGGCATGCACAACGTCCCGGAGATCTCGACGCTGGGCTACGGCGTCATCGGGTACACGCTCTTCTTCGGCGTCCCGATCGCCGTGCTGACGAAGGCCTGGCGAGACGCGTGATCGCCGAAATCGTCGTCGATCTCGGAGCCTTACGGGCGAACGCCGAACGCCTAAAAGCGCTCGTGCGACCGGCACGTTACGCCGCGGTCGTTAAGGCCAACGCTTACGGCCACGGGCTGGCCGCGGCGGCGCACGCACTCGAAGACCTTGCAGATGCGTTTTGCGTGTATCGCGGTGACGAAGCGATCGCATTGCGCGCCGCCGGCGTGCGCGCGCCGCTCCTGGTCATGGGTCCCGTCGATCCCAACGAACTCCCGGAAGTCCTAGCGTCGGGTGCCGCTATCACGCTCTGGGACGCGGGATCGTTTCGGGGCGAGGTCGCGCGCGTGGCGCGAGCGCGCGGAACGCGCTTCCCGGTTCACGCCAAGATCGACACCGGGGTGACGCGGTTGGGGTTCGAGCCAAACGTCGCCGGCGGCGTCATCGCCGCGTTGCTCGCCGACGACGGTCTCGAGTTGCGCGGCGCCTACACGCATCTGGCCGCCGCCGAGGAACTGGAATCGTCCTACACGCTCGGACAACTCGAATCGTTCAAGGGCGCGCTTGCTCCGATCGACGCACTATTGAAAGAGCATCGCGTCATCCGGCACGCCGCCGCCTCGGCGGCCTCGATGCTCTTCCCGGCGCTCCGGCTCGACATGGTCCGCGCGGGAATCGCGACCTACGGCATCTGGCCCTCGCCGGAGACGCGGAACGCCGCCGGCCATACGCTCCGGCTCGAACCCGCGCTCAGCTGGACGACCCAACTCGTCGTGGTGCGAGACGTCCCGGCCGGACAAGCGGTGGGCTACGGCTGCTCGTATCGCACGTCGCGCCCGTCGCGCGTCGGCGTGATCCCGATCGGCTACGCCGAGGGACTTCCGCGCGCTCTCTCCAACGCCGGCGAAGTCATCGTGCATGGGAACCGCGCACCGATCGTCGGCCGCGTTTGCATGAACATGGGCTTCGTCGACGTTACCGACGTGCCAGAAGCGCACGTGGGCAGCAAGGTGACGCTGATCGGTCGCGAGCGCGATGCCTGGATCGATGCGAACGAACTTGCGACGCTCGCCGGCACGATTGGTTATGAAGTCGTTGCGCGGCTACCGGAAAACGTTCCGAGGCGGTACGTCGCTTCGTCACCTGCTCAGGCGAGTTCGGCGATCGCGCCGGCTAAATCGAGCGTCCCTTCGTAGAGCGCACGCCCGACGATCGCGCTGTCGACGTTCTCGGGGACGCCGGCGACGAGCGCGCGGAGATCCTCGAGCGTCCGCGCACCGCCGCTCGCCGTTACCTTGAGTGGAAAGAGTCGGGCCACCTGACGCAGCGCCTCAAGATCGTAACCGGTTCCGGCGCCGTCGCGCGCGATTTCGGTGAAGACGATGCGCTCGAAGCCGCGGGTCGCGACCTCCCGCAGCAGATCATCGCGCTCGCGCGGTGCGGTTTGCAGCCAACCGCGAAATGCGATCGCGCTTCCACGCGCGTCGATGCCGGCGATGAGCCGGCCATCGAATTGATCGAGCAGCTCTTGAACGAGCGCGGGATCTTCGATCAGCATCGTCCCGACGATGACGAAGCGCGCACCGGCCTCGAAGCGCGTCATGACGTCCTCGCGCGTGCGAATCCCACCGCCGGTTTGAATCGGGACGGAGACCGCTTCGCAAATCGCCTGCAAGGCGGCGACGTTCTCACCCGTGCCGAACGCGCCGTCGAGGTCGACGACGTGCAGCCGCGCCGCCCCGGCCGCCACAAACCTGCGCGCGCGTTCGACGGGATCCCCTTCGTACTTTGTCTCTCGCTGCGGATCGCCGTGTAAGAGCCGCACGCATTTTCCGTTACGAATGTCGATCGCTGGGACCACGATCATCGAGTCGCCACGATCCGTAGGAAATTGTCGAGCAAAAGGGCGCCGGTGGTCTGGCTCTTTTCGGGGTGAAATTGCGTCCCCATCACGTTGTCTTGCGCGACGATCGCGGCGAACCGATCGCCGTATTCGCACGCCGCAACCGTCGCGGGGCCGACGCCGGCTTGATAGCTATGCAGAAAATACACATACGATCCGTCGGCCACGTTCTCGACGAAGGGATGCGCGGCGAGCAGCTCGAGCTGGTTCCAACCCATGTGCGGGACGCGCGGGGCGTGCTCGAAACGCGAAACCGAACCCGGTAAGATCCCGAAACCCTCGTGCTCGCCGTGCTCGATGCTTCGCTCGTAGAGCAACTGCATCCCGACACAGATGCCCAGGAAGGGTTTGCCAGCGGCCAGCACCCGTCGAATCGCAGCGTCGAGGCCGCGCTCGCGCAACGCATCCATCGTCGCACCGAAGGCTCCGTCGCCGGGCAGGATCGCCGCCGCTGCGCGCGCGACAGCTTCGGGTTCGTGAGTCACTTCAAAGTCCGCGCCGCGCCGCGCGAGGCCGGAGCGAAGCGAGCCGAGGTTTCCGCCGCCGTAATCGATTACCGCAATCATTCAACGGGCTCGGTTTAGGCGAGCATCCCCTTCGTCGAAGGAATCTCTCCGCCGCCCGAGCGCGCTTTCGCCTGCGCGAACGACTTTGCGAACGCCTTGAACGAAGCTTCGCAGAGATGATGCGAGTTCGTCCCGCTCAGTTGAATGAGGTGCAGGTTGAAGCGGCCGTGTTCGGCGACGCTGTGGAAGAAGTGGCCGACGAGTTCGGTTTTGAGGTCGCCGAGGTTTTCGACGCCGAATTTTACGGCGAAGTTCGTATAGGCGCGGCCCGAGAGGTCGACACTGCCGAGCACGAGCGCGTCGTCGAGCGGGACCGCCATAGAACCGAAGCGCGCGATCCCGCGCTTGTCCCCCAGCGCTTCATAGATCGCCGAGCCGAGGGCGATGCCGACGTCTTCGACGAGGTGGTGCCCGTCGAGGCCGTCTCCGCTCGCGCGCACCGACAGCCCGACGCCGCAATGTTTGGCGAACGCATCGAGCATGTGATCGAGAAACTTGATGTCGGTTGCGATGTCGCTCGCACCACCTTCGAGATCGAGGGTTAGGTCGATCTTGGTCTCCTTGGTGTGGCGTGAAAACTTCGCACGTCGTGCCGCTGACTCGATGATCCTAGCCTCCTATCTTACGTTTCGACCAGTGTACGGCCACGGTCGAGCGCGGCGCGGACGAGACGATCGATCAGCGTGTCGTAAGGAATGCCGATGGCCGCGCATTCCTCAGGTAAGAGACTCGTCGGCGTCAGCCCCGGAAGCGCGTTGGTTTCGAGGATATAAGGGCGACCTTCTCGCGTCACGATGACGTCGGTGCGCGAGTAATCGCGCAACCCGATCAAACGGTGCGCGGAGAGCGCCAGCATCTGGAGCCGATGAGCGAGATCTTCGTCAATGTGCGCGGGAACCTCGTGCCGGCTGCCGCCCGGCGCGTACTTCGCCTCGAACGTGTAGAACTGATGGCCTTGCGGGAGAATCTCCACCACCGGCAGCGCTTGTTCGAACAAGACGCCGCACGAAAACTCTCTGCCTTCGATGAATTCCTCGGCGATGACGCCGTTGCGGCGTTCCGATAAGTCGATCATCGCCTGCGACCATTCTTCGTGAGTCCGCACGATGCGGACGCCGGCACTCGAGCCCTCGTTGCGCGGTTTCACGACCAGCGGCAGATTGAGCGAACCGGGCAAGAGCGGCAACGTTCCGCCTTCGAAATCGAACGTGTCCCACGACGGCGTCGGCAGCCCCTCGGCCGACAGAAGTTTCTTCGTCAGGTGCTTGTCCATCGAGAGAGCGCAGGCCCGCACGTCGCTGCCGGTATAGGGCAGTCGCAGCCACTCCAAGACGCCTTGAATCGTACCGTCTTCGCCGCCGGGTCCGTGCAGCGCGTTGAAAACGACGTCGGGCTGAACTTCGCGCAGAGCCTCAACGAAACGCTGATCGAAATCGAGCGAACGCGCCGCATAACCGAGCCGTTCGAGCGCGCGCATGACGCCGTTGCCGGTCGCGATCGAAACCTCGCGCTCGGAACTCGGACCGCCCATGACCACGACGATCGTCATCTTAGGCAAACACTCCCACGAAGTGCACTTCCAGCTCGAGTTCTACGCCGAATTGTTCCGCGACGGCGCGGCGAACGCGCGCTAAGAGCGTCGCGACGTCGGCTGCGGTCGCGTTGTCGCGGTTGACGATGAAGTTGGCGTGCAATTCGGATACCTCGGCGCCGCCTTCGCGCCAGCCTTTCGCTCCGGCCGCCTCGATCAAGCGACCCGCTTTGTCTCCGGGCGGATTGCGGAAGCACGAACCGGCGTTTGGGAATTGCAGTGGCTGTGTTTTCTTGCGGCGCACGAGCCGCTGTTGCATCTCCTCGCGCACGAGAGCCGGTTCTCCCCGCTCGAAGGCGAGCGTAACGTTGGCCACGATGGCGTCGCGTTCGAGCGTCGTGTGGCGGTAATAGTACTGCGGAGTAACCGAGTGCGGATCGGGTTTGGTCGGCGTTTGCACGCGCACCTCGCGCACGAAGTCGCCGATCTCTTTGTCGGTCCCGGCGTTCATGCGCAGCGCTCCGCCGACGCTTCCCGGGATTCCCGCGAGCGAGCCGACGCCGACCGCGCCGCGCGAAGCGGCTTGCGCCGTCAAGAGGGACAGCGAGGACGACGCACCGGCGCGGACGACCACCTTCGCCGGCTCGTCGAGGAATTCGATCGACGTAAAGGCGCCGCCCAAGCGAATGACCAGGCCGCGTACGCCGCCGTCGCCGACCAAGAGGTTCGATCCGCTTCCGAGCGGCTGCCACGGAAGATGCCGCTTGAAGATGAAGCGCAGGAGCCCAGCCAATTCGTCGGTGCTTTCGACGTCGACGATGGCGTCGGCCGGACCGCCGATCTTCCACGACGTATAGGGCGCGAGCGCCGCGTCGAAGCGCACTCGCGATCCGAACATCTCGGTCAGCAGCGTTCGATCGTCATCGTCGAGCAGCGAGCGCAGCAACTCGCGCTCCGCAAGCCCCGCTTCTTTCACGAAACCATCGCCCCGCGTTCGAGTTCGCGCGCGAGCACGGCCGCGGCGGACGTAATCGAGCCCGCGCCCAGGAAGAGTATGAGAGCGCCGGCAGGAGCGTTTGCGAGCAGGTACGCCGGCAGCGCCTCGACGTCATCAACGTACGCAACCTGAGAGCCGAGCCTGCGCAGCGGCTCGCCGATCGCCGCAGACGTCGCACCGTCGATCGGGGTCTCCGAGGCTGCGTAGACGGCGGTCAGCACGACGCTGTCGGCAGCGCGCAAAGCGCGGACGAAATCGCCGGCGAGGTACGCGGTGCGCGTGTAGCGATGCGGTTGAAAAACCGCGACGACCGGCCCGTCAAAGCCGGCGCGCGCGGCAGCGATCGTTGCGGCGACGGCGGTCGGATGATGGGCGTAATCGTCGACGATCGTCATTCGCGGCGTCTGCGCGAGGATGTCGAACCGGCGGTGCACGCCGCGGAACCCCGCGAGAGCCGCCGCAATCTTGGTAAACGGCATCCCGAGTTCGAGACCGATCGCGACGGCCGGAAGCGCATTGCGGATGTTGATCGCGCCCGGTACCGCAAGTTCGAGGATGCCGGCCGGTTTTTGATCGAGCGCCAGCGAGACGCGCGAGCCGAAATCGATATACGTCGCGTCGCGAACCTGCAGACTTGCATCGCTTGCGAATCCATACGTGCGAGTTCGAGCATTGCGTGATACCTTGGCGAGCGTCGCGCCGCGTGGTTCGTCGATTCCGACGAGTGCGAGACCGTGCGCCGGAACGCCGGCCAAGAAGCGTTCGAACGACGCGCCAAGCGCTTGAAATTCGGCATCGGAGTTCACGTGATCGTTCTCGACGTTCGTGACGACCGCGATCTCCGGATGCAAATCGAGGAACGAGCCGTCGGACTCGTCGCTCTCGGCGACGAACCATGCGCCCTTTCCATCGCGCGCGTTGGTTCCGGTGTCGATGCGTTCGCCGCCGACGACCACCGACGGGTCGAGTCCCCCCGTTTCCAGCACGCGCGCGATCATCGCCGTCGTCGTCGTCTTGCCGTGCGTCCCCGCTATCGCGATACCGCGACGCTCTGCCATCAGCTGTGCGAGAAGCACGCCGCGCCGTCGGATGTCGAGCTTGCGTCCGCGGGCCGCGACGATCTCCGGATTGTCGGGCGCGATCGCCGAACTGACGATGACGGTTTCGGCGGCGCCCAGGTTCTCGGGAGCGTGACCGATCGTGATCGTTGCGCCCTCTTCAATCAAGCTCGCCGTGAGGCGCGTTTCGCGATCGGACGAACCCGAAACGCGATAGCCTCGCTGTAATAGGATGCGCGCGAGCGCCGACATGCCGATACCGCTGATGCCGATGAAATGCACCGTCGAGGAGAGCCTCACGGTTGCCCCGCCTTCTGTGCGGTCCAAGTCTTCACCCGCGCTACGATCGCGCGCCGCGGATCGCCCACCGCGCGGGCGCGCGCCGCTCCGCGAAGCGATGCGAATGCGGTCGGGACGAGCGCCGCTTCCAATTCGGCGCGCAATCGCCGCCCATCGAGATCTCGATCGGCGATGACGCGCGCTGCGCCGCAGCGCTCGACGACGGCGGCATTTTCGGTCTGATGGTCGCCGGTGGCGTAGGGATAGGGCACGAGCAGCGCCGCCGTCCCGGTCGCCGCCAATTCCGCAAGCGTCGAAGCGCCGGAACGGGCGACGACGAGATCGGCCGCCGCGAAGGCCGGAGAGGGGTCGTCGAGATACGGAACGAGGCGGACGTGCGGCACCCCCGCCGCCCCCATTCGGCGCTCGACCGCATCGTAATCGCGCGTGCCCGAGACGAGCAGAATTTGCCAGCCGGCCGGAAGGCCTTCGAGTGCCAGAGCGCTCACGGCTTCGTTGAGGCGACGAGCCCCCTGGCTTCCTCCGAAAACGACGATCGTCGTCGCCGCGGCGTCGAGGCCTAGCGCGCGCCGCGCCTCAGCCGCGGCGAGCGGCTTCGCGAATGCGGCGCGCACCGGCGTCCCCGTCATGTATTCGCCACGCGCGAGTGCTCGAGTGCCGCCGTCGACGCCGAGCCACACTTCGTCGACGAGCGGCCGTAGGAGACGATTGGTCAGCCCGGGCTGGGCGTTGGGCTCCAGGAGCGCGATGCGCGCGCGCGACAGCCGCAGCATCTTCCGCGTCCAAAGCGCCGCGAGTACCGGGAACGTCACGTAGCCCCCGGTTGCGACTGCAACGTCGGCTCGAAAGCGACGAAGAATTCCCTGCGCCTGAAAGAAGCCGGCGAGGTTCGAGAAGATCGTGCGGAACAAAGCGAACGAGAATTTTCTCAGCAGCGGCGCCGCACTCACGTACTCGGCTCGCAAGCCGGCCTTCGCGACGATTTCCGTCTCGAGTCCACCACGCATCCCGACGAACAAGAGCTCGAGCGGCGCAAACGCCGGTTCGGCGGCGAAAGCTTCGGCGATCGCAATCGCCGGATAGACGTGTCCCCCGGTCCCGCCTCCGGTCAGCAGTACCTTCATTTTAATTGGCGACGGTTCTTGATGCTGAGCTCGTTGAAGCGCAGTTTTGAGTCACGCTGAGCGTAGGCCCGAAGCGTGGTCTTGTCACGCTGAGCGCAGAGCCGAAGCGTGGTCTTGTCACGCTGAGCGCAGGCCCGAAGGGCCGAAGTCGAAGCGCCGACGGGACGTCGAGCTCCGTCGGCACTTCGACTCCGCTCGCTGCGCTCGCTTCGCTCAGTGTGACAGGGCTCACAAAGAGCTTCGTCTATGCCTGCCCACGTTCATGACCAGCGCCACCGCGATGAGCGAAACGACCAAAGACGAACCACCGAATGAAATGAACGGAAGCGGGACGCCGGTAACGGGCCAAGCGGACGTCACGACGCCGATGTTGACGAAGGCCTGGATGACGATCATCGCCATGCAGCCGAGTGCGAGGCAAAAACCGAAGCGATCCGGCGCAGAGACTGCGATGCGGGCGGCGCGATAGGCGAAGATGACGAACAAGGTCACGATCGCAACCATCCCGATGAAGCCGAGCTCCTCCCCGATGATCGATCCGATGAAATCGGTGTGCGCTTCCGGCAGCCAAAAGAATTTCTGCCGCGAGAAACCCAGCCCCACGCCGAATGGCCCGCCGCTGCCGAGGGCCATCAACGATTGAACGATGTGAAAGCCCTTGTCTTGCGGATCCTTCCAAGGATCGAGGAAGGCCAGGATGCGCGCGCGTTTGTAAGCGTCGTGCGCGATCAAGAAGACGATTCCGGGCGCGGTGATCGCCGCGACGATGAGGAGGTGCATGAACCGAGCCCCGGCCGCAAACAGCAAAGCTCCGGCGGTAAACGCGATCAGACTCGCAGTCCCCATGTCGGGCTCTTTGACGACGAGGACCGCCAGGATCGCCGTGACGATCGCCAGCGGCGCGACGCCGCCGGTAAGCGATCGAATCCGATCTCCCTTCCCCGCGAGCGCCGCCGCCAAATAGAGCACGAGAGCTAACTTCGCAAACTCAGAAGGTTCGAAGGAAAACGAATGCCAGCCGAGCCAGCGGCGCGCTCCGCCGGCGGATATGCCGAGATGTGGAACGAGGACCAGCCCGAGCATGATCATCGTCAGAATCAGCACCAGCGGAGCGAAGCGCCGAAGTTGTTGATAATCGACGCGATAGGCGACGTACGCCGCGATCCCTCCAATGACGAGCCATATCACTTGCCGCTTGAGAAAATAGGTCGCGTCGTGGTGCAGCGCGACTGCGTACGCGCTCGACGAGCTGAAGATCATGATCAAACCGATCGCAATCAAACCTGCGACGCTGCCGATCAGCCACGCGTCCGGAGCGCCCTGAGCCGGCATCAGCCGTTCGCGCTCAACCATGAGCGACCGCCTCGCCGCCGACGGCTCGCGTGAAGACTTCGCCGCGCTCTTCGGCCGAATTGAACATGTCGAACGACGCGCAACCAGGAGACAGCAATACGACGTCGCCGGGCTGCGCTAGCGAGCGCGCCAGCCTCACGGCCTCTTCCATCGAGGGCGCGCGTACGATCTGCGCCGCGCTCACCGATTTTGCGATTTCGTCGCCGGCTTCGCCGATGAGCACGACGGCCTTTGCCTTTCGGTCGATCGCCGCACCCATGTCGCGGAACTCCACACCCTTCGACTTTCCGCCGGCAATCAGTACGATCGGGCGGTCGAACGACTCGAGCGCGGCGACGACCGAACCCGGTGCGGTCGACTTCGAATCGTCGACGAACAGCAGGCCGCCGACGTCGGCGACAGTTTGCAGCCTATGCGGCAAGGGCTTGAAGGCGCGGACGCCGGCGCGCAATTCTTCGGGTTCGATGCCGGCGATCAAGCCGACCAGAATTGCGGCGAGCACGTTCGCGACGTTGTGCTCTCCGAGCAGCGGAATCTCGGAGACGGGCATGACGTCGACCGGACGTGGATCGCCCGTGGCCGGCGCAAACGTGATGCGCTCGCGCCGTACGTAGAGCGTCGTCATCCGTCTCGGCGTCAAGCCGAACCAATAGGCGCGCGACGGAATCCGCGACGCACCGTCGCCTTCGGCCAGTGCGCCGATCGCGGGGTCGTCGAGGTTGCCGATGAAGGCGTCGCCCGGTCCCTGGTTGGCGAAGATGCGCAGTTTTGCTTCGGTGTACTCTTCCATCGAATGATAACGGTCGAGGTGATCGGGCATGAGGTTCAAGAGCACCGCGATGCGAGGCTTGAACGCCCGAATCCCTTCGAGTTGGAACGACGACACCTCGGCAATCACCCAATCCTCGGGCTTTGCGACGGCAGTCTCGGAAATCAACGCGTTGCCGATATTTCCGCCGACGCGCGTCGAGCGGCCCGCATGGCGAAAGAGTTCGCCGATCAACGCCGTCGTGGTGGTTTTGCCCTTGGTGCCGCTGACTGCGACGATCGGCGCGGCGCAAATCCGATAGGCCACTTCGATCTCGCTATAGACCGGAACGCGCGCAGCCTGAACGCTGCGCACCATGTCGTTGGTGAGCGGCACGCCCGGCGAAAGAACCGCCGCCGTCAGCCCGCGGGCGAGATGGAGCGCCTTCGGCCCCATGAAGATCGCTCCGCTGCGTTCGATCTCATCGATGACTCCACTCAAAGCAGCCGGATCCTTATCGTCGGTCGCATAGACCGTGGCGCCGCGCGAACGCAACACGTTGCAGCTCGCGACCCCGCTTCGCCCAAGGCCGATAACGAGCACGCATGCGCCCGCGCCGAAGTCGTCAGCGTTCATCGAACGGCCCCGAATTTGAGCAGCGCGACGCCAAGGAGCGAACAGAGCGCGGACGCGGCCCAAAAGCGATGCGTAACCTTCGTTTCGGGCCACCCTGCAAGCTCGAAATGATGATGCAGCGGGCTCATGCGGAAGATGCGTTTGCCCGTCATTTTAAACGAGGCCACCTGGAGAATGACGGACAGCGTCTCGGCGACGAAGACGCCGCCGATCACGATCAACATGAGCTGCAGACCCAGCATAATTGCGCTGCCCGCGAGGATCCCCCCCAACGCGAGCGAGCCGGTGTCGCCCATGATGAGTTTCGCCGGAAAGCGATTGTAGAACAAGAAGCCGATGACAGCGCCGGCAACGGCGATGTCAACCATCGCTACCACCGCGCCGGTGTCCCACCATATGTACGAGGGCCAGAAAACACCGAACCAGATGAGGACCGCGAAAACGGGCAGAATCGTCCCGGACGCGAGCCCGTCGAGACCGTCGGTCAAATTGACCGCGTGCGTCGTCGCCACGATCGCGAGCAGACTCACCGCGAACCATAACCAGTGCGGCATGGCGAGTACTCCATGGAACGGCACGACCACACCGTAGATGACACCATAGCGAAGGGACGAGAGGAACCAAAGAAACACTGCACCCACGATCGCTGTCAAGAGCAACTTCGTCCGCGCGCGCAAGCCTCGGTTCGTCGCTCGCCGAACCGACAAATAGTCATCGACGAGACCCACCACGCCGCAGCCCAACCCAAGCCCGATCAGCGCTAGAACGTGCGGCTCGCCGCGCGTCACGATCGCCAAGGCGATTAGGACGATCAGGAAGAGAAGCCCGCCCATTGTCGGCGTTCCGGTCTTGACGGCGTGTGTTTCGGGTGCGTCCTCGTAGGCGTATTGGCCGAAGGACCATCGCTGCATCAGCGGTATCAATCGCGCTCCGAGCGAAACGGTCAAGAAGAGCGGCAAAGAAAATACGAGGGCTACGTAGACAGCTCCATTTTTCAACAGACCGGTGACAGCGCTCACGCCGCGGACTCCAGGAACGGATTCGCGCCGCGACCGCGCCACTTGAGCGCGACGATCGGCGTCTGTTCGTCGCCGTTGCCGTGCGGATTCTCGAGCAGCGCCGATTCGACCGCCGAACGTGCGACGCCGCTCGAAGCGCCCAGAACCTTTGCGATGCCGAGATCGTTGACGTCGACGATCGCGGCGTACGAACCCGTCAGTGCAGCGATTTCGCGCGCGACGCGGTCGGGATCGGCCGGACCGAGGACGATCGTGCGCTCGAACGGCGGCAGCGTCCCAGTATATCCGTCGATCGTCGAAATCGCCCCGCCTAATATTTCGTAGAAGACGCCGCGACGCCCGATTAGCCGGCCGCCGGCCTGTGCGACGGCAGCACAGGCGACCCTCCACGCACCCACTTGGTCGATCACGAGCTGCAACGACTCGGGCTGATTCACCGTCGCCATCGGGCCGGCATAGCGCGAGAGCGCATAGGCGAGCCTGCTCGGGCGGATCGTCTCGGCGGAGATCATGCGGCCTTGCGCGATGGCGACGGCCGTTTCCGATACGCAGATCACGTCGCCGGACCGTCCGATCCCCGCAACCGCCGACGCGATGAGCGCCGCGAGATCGTCACCGCGCCGCACGAGACGAGTGCGCACCGGAATCGCGAGAGCTTCGCCTTCGAAAGCCGCGCGCCGTTTGCGCGACGCGCGGCCAATCACGCGCACACCGAAACCAAGGTCAGGCATGCGCCGCCCGCAAGCTGTGGAGGATGTCTTCCAAATGATAGCGGCGCGACGCTTTGAGCAAGACCACATCGCCGGCGCGCCCGTTCGCGCGCAACCACTCGACGGCCCGCGCGACGTCCGTGAATGCGAAGATCCGCTCTTCAGGAAAGCCGGCAGTGCGCGCGCCGCGCGCCAGATCAGCGGCATGATCGCCGCCGACGAGCAGCGCCGCAAGCCCGCTCGCAGCAGCCGCGGCGCCGACGCGTTCGTGCATCGCGGGCGCATCGGAACCAAGCTCGGCCATGCTTCCCAGCACCGCGATCTTGCGTGAAGCGCTTTCGAGCGCGAACGAGCCGAGCGTCGCCAGCGTCCCGCTCATCGACGCGTTATATGCGTCGAAAATCACGTCGAAGTCGCCGGCGCGAAGCCGCTCGTAGCGGCCCGCGGGGAGCGTCAGGGAGGTTATCGCGCCGGCGACGGCCTGCGCCGGCGCGCCGGCCGCTAGTGCGGCGGCGACGGCGGCGGCGACGTTCGGAAGATTGTGATCGCCTGGAATCGAGCATTCGATAGCGTAGTGGCGTGTTTCGCCGGGCTCGCGAACGACGAGCGTCTCTCGCCCGAGCAGCGCGACGACGCGACCCTTGGGCAGCGCTTTCGCGGCGCGCCCTCGTACCGCAAACCACCACGGTTCGCGCTCCTGCGTCGCGCCGCGCGCGCGCGATGCATCGTCGTCGAAGTTGAGCACGGGCTGTGCGCCGGTCGCGAATATCTCGAATTTCGTCGCAGCAAGTTTTTCTCGCGAACCCATGATCTCGAGATGCGCCTCTCCGATGTTGGTGACGACCGCAACGTCCGGCCGTCCGATCCGCGCCAGCGGGAGGATGTCGCCGGGATGGCGCGCGCCGAACTCGACAACGACGGCGCGCACGTTCGGCTCGATCCCCAAAAAGAGTTTCGGGACGCCGAACTCGTTGTTTTCATTTGCCGGCGTAACGGCGAGCGGCGAGAAACCCGATCGTTCGAGCAACTGCGCGATGAATTCTTTGGTCGTCGTCTTTCCGGCACTGCCCGTAACGGCGATCACTGGCGCCGCGAGCAGAGCGCGAGCGTGCGCAGCGTACGCCTGATAAGCGCCGAGCGTCTCGGCGACGATCAGGGCCGGAGCGCCGGCGGGGAGAACCCTCGGATCGCTGACGACCGCTCCGGCGGCGCCGCGTTCGAACGCGTCGCCGACAAAGGCGTGACCGTCGAAATTCTCGCCGCGCAACGCGACGTACAATTCACCAGGCGCGAGCGTCCTCGTATCGGACGAGATCGAAGCTGACTCGGGCAGACGTTCGCGGTTCCTGACTTCGGCGTGGGCCGACTCTACGAGCGTCTCGAGCGGCAATTTCACCGAGCCGGTTCCTCACGCGGAGCCCGTACCGTATCCGACGCGCGTTCGAGCAAAGCGGCGCGAACTTCTTCGCGGTCGTCGAACGGCCGCGCCTCGCTTCCGACGATCTGATAGGTCTCGTGACCTTTTCCGGCGACGACGATCGTATCGCCGCTGTGCGCTGCGAGCACCGCCGACCGAATCGCGCTCGCGCGATCGACGTCGACGTGCAGTTTCGAGCGGTCGGCGACGCCGGCTACGATTTCCGTGACGATCGCGTGCGGGTCTTCGCTGCGCGGGTTGTCGCTGGTAACGACGACGAGGTCGGCCAGTTGGCCCGCGACACGTCCCATCTCCGGCCGTTTCCCGCGATCGCGGTCGCCGCCGCAACCGAAAATCGCGATCAGACGGCCCGATGCGCTCGAGCGCGCCGCACGCAACACGTTTTCCAAAGCGCCGGGCGTATGAGCGTAATCGACGATTGCGTCGATGCCGCCGCCCTTGAAATGCTCCATGCGACCGGGCACCGAAGCGACGGCCGCCAAGGCCGCCGACGAGACCGCGTCGTCGATGCGAAGCGCGCGCGCGACCGCAAGAGCGGCCAGCGCGTTCGAAACGTTGAATGCGCCCGGCAAGGGCACCAAGAATTTTGTTCCGTCGACGACGAACGTCGCACCGCTCGGCCCGAGCTCCACATTTCGCGCGCGAATCGTGGCATCGGCGCCGAGGCCGAACGTACGCCAGGGCGACGCCGGAAATTCCTTCGCCCAGCGAAGCCCCAACGGATCGTCCGCATTGAAGATTCCCTCGGCGGCCAGCTCGAACAGTTTTCGCTTCTCCGCGGCGTAAGCTTCGAAAGTGCCGTGAAAATCGAGATGATCGCGCGTAACGTTCGTCAGAACGGCGAGCGCAAACGCTACCTCCGCGACGCGTTCGAGCGCCAGAGCGTGCGAGCTGACTTCCATCACGACCGCGCGCGCGCCGCGGTCACGCATCGCCGCCAGCGTCGCCTGCAATTCGAGTGCCTGCGGCGTGGTGTTGCCGAGAGGCCAATCGGCGTCACGAAAACGCGCTCCGAGCGTTCCGATCCGCCCGCATGGAATCTGCGCGGCGTTCAGTATCGCTTCGATCAAAAATGTCGTCGTCGTCTTCCCGTTGGTCCCGGTAACGCCGATCACGGCCAACCCAGCGGAGGGCCGATCGTAGAACGTCGCCGCCAAGCGCGCGACGGCGCGTCGCGTGTCCTCGACGGCGATCAGGCTGACGCCGTTTGGAATGTCGACCGACGCGGCACGCGCCAAATCGACGACGACCGCGACCGCGCCGCTTGCAATCGCCGAGGCGACGAAATCGTGCCCGTCGTGGAGGCCGCCGCGCAGTGCGACGAACGCAAAGCCGGGCCGGACCCTTCGCGAATCGTCGGCCAGACCTACAATCCTTTTCGTGGACGTGCCTTGTACGAGCGCGCCGTCCAGCGCCGCGGCGAGGGCCGCGAGCTCGATTGCGCGCGGCGGAGTTTCCGTCATGCCTTTCTCTTCGACGCCGTCTTCGGCTTCACCAAGCGAGGCGAGTCAGGCAGCACGCCGGCGTGCATCATCGCCATCCGCGCGATCGTCGCAAAAGCGGGCGCCGCGACTTCGCCCCCATAAATGGCGCCGCGCGGACGCTCGATCTTTACCAGAATCACGAAACGCGGACGCTCCGCCGGAATGTAGCCGACAAACGATGCTACGTATTCGCCGGCGACGTAAACGCCGTGTTCGGCGATCTGCGCAGTCCCGGTCTTCCCCGCTGTCGTATAGCCGGCGACGTATGCCGTCGGGTTGGCGGTGCCGCGGATGACGACCGCCCGCAAATAGCGGCGCAAGACCGCGGCGGTATGTGCCGAGATGACCCTGCGCTCGACTTCGGGACCATAGCGATGGACGACTCTTCCGTCGGCGGCAAGGACCTTGCCGACGATGTGCGGCCTGAGCAAGAGTCCGCCGTTGGCGATCGCGCAATACGCTCGTGCCAGTGCCAGCGGCGTAATGGCGATGCCGTGTCCGAACGCGATGGTCGGCAGGGTCGAGTCGCTCCATGAGTCCGGTCGCGGAACGATTCCGTTGCTTTCACCCGGCAATCCGACGCCGGTCTCCGCGCCGAATCCGAAGCGCCGAAGCATCGAGTACACGGTCCGCTTTCCAATCGAGAGGCCGACCTCTGCGGCACCGACGTTATGCGAGTAGACGATGATGTCTTCCAGCGTTTCGCTGCCGCCGCTTCCTGCGAGAAATCCGTCTTCGGCATTGTGTATGATTTTGTCGCCGATCTCCAGTTTGTCGCGAGTGGGGAAGCGGTCGTACGTCGTGACCTTCTTGCTCTCGAGGGCGGCGGCTGCCGTAATCAATTTAAAGGTAGAGCCTGGCTCGTAGGCGTCTGTTACGGCGCGGTCGCGACGCGCGTCCGCCGGAACCTTGTCGTAGGCGTTTACGTCGTAGTCCGGGACGTTTGCAAGCGCCAATATTTCACCGGTCCACGGATCCATCACGATCGCGCTGCCGCTGCGCGCCTGCCATCGTCGGACCGTCGCGCGTAAGGTTCGCTCGACATTGTATTGCACGTAAGAGTCAAGGGTGAGGGCGAGACTGTCACCCGTCTTCGCCGCCTCGATGGCGTGCGGTGCCGCGAACGGAATGGCGCGTCCCCACTGATCCGCTTCCAGCGACATGCGGCCCGGGTTTCCGCGCAGGATGCGATCGAACGAATACTCGACGCCGTCGAGCCCGTTCTCATCGATGCCGGTAAAGCCCAGCACCGTCGACGCCAGCCGGCCGGAGGGGACGAAACGGACGCCCGTCTCTTCGGCAACGACGCTGACGCCCGCCAGTTTGAGCGCAAGAATTCGATCGGCCGCGCGCCGTTCGATCTTGCGATCGATCAACACGTAGGGTGTGCGCGAGCGCAATCGTTGGAGCACGCGGCCGGGCGAGATTCCGAGCGTGCGCGCCAAGGCCTGCGCCGTGCCGACCTTGTCCTGGACTTCGCGCGGAGTTACGTAGACGCTCTGCGACGGCAAGGAACGCGCCAGCGTATTGCCGTCTCGGTCGTAGATGGACCCTCGCCGAGCCGCAAGGTCGATCGTTTCGAGCCTTTGCTCGCGAGCTCGCGCTGCGAGCGACGGACCTTCCATGACTTGGATACGATAGAGGTGGACGAGCAAGCCGATCGCAACCAGCGCAAAGACGTAGAACAGAATTTTTGCGCGAACCTGAGCGACGCGCGCCAGCGAGCGCGAAGGTTCGGTTTCGTTCGCGTTCCGCTTACTGCGGCTGCTCGACCCCCGGGCGCCGCGCGCGGGAGCTTCCCAAGGCCGAGCCAACGATTACCTCAACCAGTCGGTGATCGCCGGCAGCAAGGCGACTCCGCGAACCGCCGACCTCGACTCCACGGTTGCAGCCCGCTGAGGGGGTGCCGCCAAGGTAGCGACGCTGAAGCGGGCGGGTTCGCTCATTCCGAGCTTCCCGGCGAGTTCCGCGAGACGGTCGCGCGACTCCAGACGCGCAATCTGATCTTCGAGCGACGTCTCCTTGTCGAATAGCAACGTGCGCTCCCCAGTCGCCCTCGCGTACTCGTAGTTCATGCGAGTGATATTGGCCATCAACCAAAGGTAGCCGACGACGAGGACCGTCGCGAGGCTCAACCACCGGATGGTTTGCACGATCGAGCGATACCGTAACGAGACCGATCTCTTGCGGCGGGTTTGGGCGGCGGCTCGCGCGACCCGCGCGTTGCCGTGCGGCCGACGAACCGATTGGGCACGATCCTGCAAGGCGTATGCGGTCACGCGACGCGCTCCGCGACGCGCAGTTTTGCGCTGCGGGCGCGCGGGTTCCCAACGACTTCGTCGCGAGCCGGGAGGATGGGCTTCTTCGTCAACGCTTGCAGCCGGGCGTCGTCGCGGAAGGTTTGCTTCACGATGCGATCCTCCAAAGAATGAAAACTGATCGCCGCGACACGCCCACCCGGACGCGTGCGATTTGCGGCAGCGGCGAGGCCGCGCCGCAACGCCCCGAGTTCGTCGTTGACGGCGATGCGCAGAGCCTGAAAGGTGCGCGTAGCCGGATGGATCCGCCGATGGCCGCGCGGCCGCACCGCTCGCGCGACCAAACCAGCGAATGCGAGCGTCCCGGTCGGCAGCCGGCCGGCCGTGCGCGCCGCAACGACGGACCGAGCAATCCGTCGTGCGGCGCGCTCCTCTCCCAAGTCGTAGATAAGATCGGCCAGCGAACGCTCGTCGAGCGTCGTCAACAGCTCGAGCGCGCCGGAGCCGATGCCGGGATTCAAACGCATGTCGAGCGGTCCGTCCCGCTGTAAGGAGAATCCGCGTTCGGCGTCGGCGAGTTGAAGCGATGAGATTCCCAAATCGAAGAGCACGCCGTCCACCAGGGAGACGCCGAGCGCATCGAGGCCAGCCTCCAGATCGCCGAAATTGCCGCGCACCAGCGTGACCCGACCAGCGAGGTCGTCCGCGAGCCGGACCGACGGATCCACCTCGAAGGCGACGACCCGGCCGCCAAGCTCGACGATCGCCCGCGTGTGCCCGCCTGCCCCGTAGGTCGCGTCGACGTACGTCCCAGATGGGGACACAGCGAGCGCCTCGACGGCTTCCCTGAGCAGGACGGGTAGATGATCCACATCAGTAGAGCCCGATCTCAATCGCGAACTCCTCGACCTCGTCGGCCGAGGGACCGGTCTCGCCAAGGCGTTCCTTCGCCCAAACCTCGACACGCGTCAGCGTCCCGATCATCACCACGTCTCGGACGATGCCGGCAAAGGCCCTCAGCCGAGGGGGAACCACGAGCCGGCCCTGAGCATCGCACTGCGCTTCTTCGGTGTGGGCCGAGATGTGACGGACGATACGCCTGAAGCGTTGGTCCTTCCGAGACGCGTTCTCAAGGCGCTCGGAGACCGATTCCCAAGTTGAGAGGGGGTAGAGGGCCAGGCACTGATCGGGCTGTGCGATCGTTAGAATGAAGCCGGGACCGAGACGCTCGCGGAAGCGCGCCGGCACGACGAGCCGGCCCTTGTCATCAAGAGCGTGCTCAGCCTGCCCCGTAAAGCGCGGCACGTCGCGAGCCAGGATAAAGCCTCCCACCCAGTACCACTAGGAACCACCGAACCCCACTATACTAGTCATACCCGCCCCTGACAAGCCCGCAACGGGAGTTGCTACCTCGGAACAATGTCTAAAATTGGTAAAGCCTGGGCCGCGGACGGTCCGACTGCGACGGGCGCTCCCTCGCTCAACGAGGCGTTAGATAGCCTGCGGTGCGGATATGTTAGATCATGGTGAGGTCGCGGTTCGTCGAGCCCCTATTCACAGGCCGGGTTCCCGAGCCGGACGAACCATGGTGACGGCGTGGTGAGACGACGACTGAAGGGCTACGCGATGCGCGGCATCGCGACGACCCTGTTCCTTCTCAGCGGACTCTACGGCTGCAGCGGGGGCGGTTGGGTTCCCAATGGGCCGCATGCGATGAATGCTGAGGCGCTGCAGCGGCTCGTGCGCTTGGAGGCCGAGCAATATCATCTGCCTTCGAAGCTGGTGAACGCTGTTATCACCGTCGAATCGCACGGCGACCCGAGCGCCGTCAGCGTGGCCGGCGCCGCGGGATTGATGCAGTTGATGCCGGATACGGCCCTCGCGTACGGCGTCGGGAATCGCTTCGATCCGGAAGAAAACGTAACGGCCGGCTGCCGGTACCTCCACGATCTCCTCGCCCGCTATCACAACAATCAGTCGCTGGCCTTGGCCGCCTACAATGCGGGGCCGGGCGCCGTCGACGCACATCATGGGGTGCCGTCGTTCCCAGAGACGCGGGCGTACGTCGCGCGAGTTAGCGCGGTCTTGCGGAATTCCAACTACTAGTGCTCCGAACCGGACACTAAGCTCGATGGCCACGATTCCCGGGGTTCGCGCCGCACCCGCGCCGATGAATTTTTCGTGGAGGCCGCCCATCCTCGACGAATACATCGCGCGCGAGATGGCGCCGCCGTTCTTTTTTGCGCTGGCCGCGTTCTTGCTATTCCAGTTCATAAATCTTTTTTTCTTGTCCGCGGATTACATCATCAACGCCCACGCGTCGCCGTTCTTGCTGCTGCGCTACCTACTCTTTCGCGTCCCGATATTCACGCCGTTCGCTTTCCCGTTCGCCTGTCTCACCGCGACGTTGCTCGCAATCGGACGGCTTGCTGCGGACAACGAGCTTCAGGCCTTGCGCACCTCAGGAGCCCGGTTTCTGCGCATCGCGGCGGCGCCGCTCGCACTGGGCTTGTCGATGTTCGCCTTTTCCTACTACGTCAACGAAACGGTCGTCCCCAAGAGCATCGAACTATCGACGCGGACGTTCTACCAAATCGTGATGCACACTCAAGAATTGCCGATCATACCGCGGTTCTTCCAGAAGGACGACACGACCGGGCGTGTTTTCTACGTCGGCGACGTCCTACCGGACCACAAGACGATGAAGAACGTCATGATTTTCCAGCCGGCCATCAACTCGCCGTACCGTCAGGTGACCAATGCCGATACGGCCATCATCCAAGGCGCGACCCTGCACCTCATCCGAGCGCGCGTGGCCCGCTTCAAACCGACCGGCGAAATCGACGGCCAGATCATCAGAGCCGACGTCGATGTGGGTCTTCCGATCGGCGAAACCGCGGAACAATTCATCAACGCGAACTCGAGCGATCCGTTCATGACGAACTCGAAGCAACTTGCGGCACAAGTGAAAGTTATGCAGTCTACCGGTCAGGGCGGCACCGCGCTCGACGTTCTCAAGATCACGCTGGCCCAAAAGCTCGCGGCGCCCTTCGCGGCGTTCATCGCGGTCTTGATCGCGATGCCGCTCGCGGCGCGTCTGGGAAAGAAAGGCCGCACGATCGGGATCGCGCTTTCGATCCTGCTCTTGTTCGTCTACTATCTCATGATGTCGGCATTCGCGGCACTCGGAAAAAATGGCGCGCTCGACCCGTACTTTGCCGCGTGGCTGCCCAACCTCGTCATGCTGACGACGGGCGCCGTTCTGTTCTACCGAGTCGAGCACTAGACCACTGAATAAGTTCGCGCGCGCCGCTCTTGCGACGTTCGCGCTCTGCGCCATGTTCTCGCGCATCGTCGCGCCGACTCAGGCGCAGCCGGCGGCGATCCAACTCGATCCACGCATCGTTCAGCTCATCAAGACCGGCTGCGGGACCGAGCACGTCGCCGTCAAGCCGACGCCGGAGCCGTCTGCGCCGTTCCACATGCCCGAGAAGATCGTGCTGTTGGCGCAGGCTGAAGCGAGCCCGTCGCCGGGGCCAACGGGAACGGTGAGCCCCAGTCCGAGCGCAGCGCCCGCGACCGCGGCGCCGACGCCGACCGCGAGCCCGCTGCCGAACGCTCCACCCGGGCCGGCACAACTCATCCCGCCTACGCCGAGCGGCAGTCCCCTCCCGACCGCGCCGCCCGCGCCGTCGCCCTCACCGGTCCCGAACTCCACGAGTCCCGTCTATCTGGTCGCGCCGACTGGACCGCCGCCGACGATTGCGCCGGCCGGCGAGCGAACGATTTCGGCACCCCGCCCGAGCGGTCCACCGGCAATCGGTCCGACGGCGGCTCCCTCGGCGGTCCCCACCCTCGCCCCCTTTCAAGTGGCCGTCATGTTCGATCACGGAGAAGGCTGGAATCGCGAACACCAACCCGCCGACGCGACCGGTAACGTTCACATCTTTTACTCCGAGGGCCAGATTATCGGTGACCGCGCGCACTACGACGGCGATCACACGATCACGGTCACCGGTCATACCTACCTGATCAACAAGAATCAAGACTCGATTCTGTACGCCGACTCGATCACGTTCGACACGCAGACGCGGCGCGCGGTGCTCGTCAACGGTCACGGGGAATCGACCGAAGGTGTGCAGCGTGGGAAGATCCACTACACGGCGCGGGAGCTCAACGCGCTCAATACCGGCGTCTCGCACGGCGAGCGCGCCTCATTTACGACCTGCGAGAATCCGCACGGCGGTTATCACATCGAAGCGCGCCAGCTCGACGTCTTTCCGAGCAGCAGGTTGATCGCACGCAAAGCCGTCGTCTTCCTCGGCCCGCTCGCGATTCTCTACCTGCCGCTGCTCGTGATTCCGTTGCGCGAGTATCAGGATCCGAGACGTCCGACGACTTTCTTGCCGCTGATCGGCTATTCCGATTTGGAAGGTTATTACGTCAAGATGCGGATCGGGTTCAATCCTTCCGATACGTATTACGGCTACTATCGCTTTGATTACATGACCAAGCGCGGGCTCGGGCTCGGGTACTCGGCATTTTTCGGGACGACCAACCAGCGGCGCTTCGCAACGTTCGACGGCTATACCATCAACGATCGTCTGGCGGGAGGCAGGCAGTCGAACGCCACCCTGAACGAAACCGAATACTTTTCGAACCGCCTCAAGGGAACGTTCTCATTTCAATACCAAGGCGACTACGGCCCTGGAATCTCGCTCCCGGTGCAATGGAACATCAATGCGGTCCTGGCGCGAACCGGCGTCGGCACCAACGAGCAATTGACGTTCAGCCGCACGACGCAAGGTGCGCTCTCCGACAATTACAACCTGGGTTTCCTCGACTCGATCAACATAAGCCAGCAATTGTCCGAGCGCATCAATATTAGCTATGGCAAGTTTAATTCGGGCGGAATCTCGTCCGAAAACTTGCACCTCCAATCCGACACTCACTGGACGACCAAGGCCGCCGATTTCGACGCTACCTACGATAAGACCGACACCAATACGGAGGGGCTCGCCTTGCAACGTCTACCCGAAATCACGGTCAACCCGCACATCAATTTTCACGGCTTCCGGTTTCCGTTCCAAGCCAACCTCACGCTCGGGGAATATGCCGAACCTTCCAACGCTTTCTCGACCCCACGCGTAGAGTTACACTTCACGGAACCGGTCACGCTGAAACTCGGTAAGAGCGATTTCAACGCCACCGAAGACATCCGGCAAGATTATTACGGAACGGGCGACGCCAAGGCGACCGAATCTCAAAACATGCAGTTGACCACGCCGCTCGGCCACCACATCGTCAACGCGATCGTCTACAGCGAGAACCACCCGATCGGGCCGGCGGACGTGCCGTTTCAGACGCTCGATCGGCTCTCAGGCGGCTCGCACAATGCTCAGGAGACGCTGCGAATCTTCAACGGCGACGTCTACCTGCTGCAAATCGGGGCCAGCACGTTCTTCAACCGACAGGCGCAAGCGCTGACGTACCAGCTCACGACGCGGCCGTCACTTCGCTCCTACCTCCTCTTGGGCGGATCGTACATACCAGGGTCCGGCAACGGTTTCTTTGCGACCAACGTCCAGGGCATCACGGGACTCGGCCACGATACGACCCTGCAATTCTCAACCAACGTCGACTGGAAGAACAAGGGCCGGCTCGTGAACAAGACGATGTACCTCAGCAAGATCATCGGCAACTGCTACCGGACCGATCTCTCGTATAATCAAGATCTCAAGGCTTGGAATTTCGCAGTCTCGATTCTAGCGTTCCCGAATCAGGCGATCGGCGGCCAAATCGGCACGTTCAACCCCACAGCCATCGTCCCAGGCAACCTGAATTTCTAGCATAGGAGCCTAGCCGCGCGGCGCTTATGGAAAGTTGTCTACCTCTCCACCGTCGATTTGCGCAGCCGGATTGCTGGGCAGCGTCGACCCGGGCGGGCGCGTTATCTGCATTTGAAAGGCCGTTGTGGTGTCGACTTGGAGCGTGAACGAGCTATCGTTCGAACCGCCCAGACCGAGCGAATCGAGAACGCGAAACGGATTGGTCGTCGTATCGATGCTGAAGAAGTTGATGAACCAGGTATTGGAGGAAGTCGTGTTCGTAACGCACCCGCCGTTCGGCTGGGCGAGCGGATTCTGGATTTGCGTCCGCGCAAACGTCAGGCTGAACTCGGTTCCGAGATTGTTGTCGTTGAGGACGAGCTGTGTCGTCGAAGGCTGGAGCGAAACCGATTGTTGCACGAGCTGATTGGATGTCAGGATGTATTGATAGAGAATCGGCAGCGCGACCGTCCCGGTGCCGCCGACTACGAACGCATACGAATAGTTCGTGTAGCCGGTAGCGAACGCGTTGGGATACGGCTCGCCGCCAGGAGAACACGTGTTGAAAACGATCTCGTACGCGACTCTGGTCAAGTCCATCGGATTTTTCGTGCGAAAGCGAATCACCATATTGCCCGTCAGAATCGAGGTGATCCGATCCGGCGTCACCTGACGCCCGCAGGCCGAGAGATCGAGGAAGGCTAGCGCTACGATGAGGAGGGTGGAGAAGACTCGGCGGACGGACATGTTTCCCTCGTGGGCGGCGCTTGCGGTCGCGCTGGCGGGGGCGGCCTTGATGGCGCTCGCGTTTCCGAAAACGAATGCGACGGTGCTGGCGCCGGTGGGCGCGGCGGCGCTCTATTGGGCCTGGTTTGGGCTCTCGCCGAAGCGCGCCTTCTTGGTCGGCTGGGCGGCCGGAACCGTTTTCTTCGCAATCAATTATGCATGGTTCGGTGAGACGGCCGGAGCGTTGATCGCGCCATTCGGCGAGTTTTTGACGCTCGGCCCGGGAATCGGCGACGCGCTCTTCGGGTTCGCTCTGCCGGCGCTCGCCATCGCCCTGCTGCAACGTCGCGGCCGGCCCGACCTCGTTCCGCTCGGTGCGGCGGCGATCTTCGCGTTTGCAGAGTGGTTTCGGTGCGAAGGGCTGGGCGTGCTAGGCGTCCCATTCGGTAGCATCGGCTATTCCCAAGTCGAATCGCCGCTCGCTCCCCTCGCTTCATACATCGGAACCTACGGCGTCTCGTTCGCGCTCGCGCTCCTCGGCGCATATGCGGCGTATGCCGTGCGCGCATCGTTCGCACTCAGCGCGCTACGCCCCGCCGGGATCGCGTACGGTGCAGTCATCGTCGCCGTCGCGTTTGCGTGGTTGGCGTGGCCCGCCAAGAGTCTAGCCGCGCCGGCCTTCAAGGTCGCGGCCGTCCAGGGTAATATCGCCCAACCGCTCAAATTCACCGATGCGGCATACCGTGAGGCTCTGGCGCGCTACACGTCGCTGACGCTGAGTCTAAAGAATGCGCACGTCAAACTCGTGGTGTGGCCTGAAACGGTTATTATTCGCGCACTAAACCTGGATCAAGCTCTTCAAACTCGTTTCGGCGCGCTCGCGAAGTCGGTCGATGCGGAGTTGATCGTCGGAACCTTCGAGGTTCTCAACCAAAACAAAGAGTACAACGCGCTTTTTTTCTTCAGGCCTGATGGCGGCCTCGACGCCGTCTACAAGAAGCGTCAACTCGTCCCGTTCGCCGAGCACCTTCCACTGCGACCGCTCCTGACTTGGATTCCATGGACGGAAAAAGTGAATGACATCGGCACCGGCGACGATCCGGGCGTCGTCAATGTCAACGGTATGCGGGTCGGACCGATCGTCTGCTGGGAATCCGCGTTCAGCGGACTGAACGTCGGCGACGTGCGGCGCGGCGCGCAATTGCTTGCGATCGCGACCGACGACGCGTGGTTCGGAAGCACCGCGGGTCCATACATGCACGCGCAGATCGCACAGATGCGCGCGCTCGAGACCGGCCGCTGGATCGTTCGTGCCGGCGCGACCGGAATCAGCGGCATCGTCGCCCCCAACGGCCTGTACACGCGAAGCACGAAGCTGGAGGTTGCGACCGTCGTCGTCGGCGCGGTCGGGATGCCGGTCGATACCGTTTACGATGCGATCGGCCCCGTACCGGTCGCGCTCGCCTGCTTGGCGATCTATGGAGGCATCTTCGCATGGCCCGCGCGGCGTCGCGTTCGCCACTAAAGCTGCTCGCACTCGCGGGCGGTGCGCTCCTCCTCGGCTACGTCGCTGCCGGCATTTACGTCGCGGGTCTGGAGCAAACCGGGCCTCCGCCCAACAACACGGCGGTGACGCTGCATTCAGGCTGCGCTCGCGGCGAGCGCGTCAACGGACGCTCCTGGACGGCATGTTACGGCCGCATCGTCACCAGCGCCGACCAAACCGTACTCGAACTCTACGACGTCTCCGAGGGCGTAATTTTCAAAGACAAGAAACCCTACTTGCACGTTCAAGCCAAGCATATGACGGTGAACGCTCTAACGCATGACTTCTCGGCCTCCGGCGAAATCAATATCCAAACCGCAGATCCTGCGGCGATCCATCGGACCTTCGAAACGGACGCCGCGACTTGGAGCGACGCGACGCAGAAACTCGTGCTCCCTCACAAGAGCACGATCGACTCAGGCGCGGACCGGCCGTTGACGGTGGGCAGTCTGACCGTCGACGTAAAGAGTGGCGACGTTCAGCTCAATAACGTCGCCGGCGCGGTTCGCATCAAATGAAATGATGCGCCCGCGGCGGATCGACCGCTCGCGAGCGCATCACTGCGACTATTACTCCTACTCGGAGATTTTTTTGGCTTCGGCGATCAGGCGCTTGACTTTCTGGCCGCCCTTGTGGCCGATCTCTTCGTAGAAATCGCTCCCATACTTATCTTTGACGACGCGGCCGCCTTTTTGTCCGATTTGCTCGTAGAATTGCGCGCCGTGCCGTTCGCGCGTCGCTTGGCCGCCCTTGCGGCCGATCTGCTCGTAGAAGCCCGAGCCGTACCGCTCGCGAACGGTATCGCCGCCCTTCTTGCCCGCTTCGCGGACGGACATCTCGCCGCCGGGCTTACCGTTCTGACCTTGTTTCAGCGACTCGTCAACCATCGGAGACCTCCGGAATCGTGAGATACGCCTTGCTCGTACCCAAAGCGTCCGGGCCTAAACTTGTTTGATTAGCACCCTCATCGAGGGCGCGGCCCTCTACGACGGCATTTCGAACGGCCCCGTTACGACCGACGTCGGGGTGGTAGGCGACCGGATCGCCCTGATGGGAGATCTCAGCGATCGTGAGACCGCGCGGCGGGTGGACGGTCGGGGACTCGCTTTAGCGCCGGGCTTCATCGACGTTCACTCTCACTCGGACGAACTGTGGCTGGTCGATCCGCGCTGTGAGGGCAAAATCGCCCAGGGCGTGACGACGGAAATCGGCGGTAATTGCGGGAGTTCGGTCGCGCCGCTCTACGGGCTGGCCCACGAGCGCCGGCAAGAAGATCTCGCCGTTTTCGGCCTCGAGGCGGAGTGGCGTGATCTCAATCAATTTTTCGATCTGGTCGCTCGGCGCGGTGTCGGTTTGAACGTCGCCACGCTGGTCGGACTCGGAACGACGCGGCGCTGCGTGCGCGGCGATCGTGAAGGCCGGCTCGAGCGCGAAGAGTTGGCGGCCGAAGCCACGTACGTGCGCGCGGCAATCGAGCAAGGCGCGCTGGGCATCTCGAGCGGCCTTATCTATACTCCTTCGCGTTACGCCGACCTCGACGAACTCGCGGCTTGCGCGATCGAAGCACGCGCAGCCGGCGCGCCGCGCTACGTTTCGCACATTCGAAGCGAAGGCGACGCACTGCTGGAGGCGGTCGACGAAGCGCTCGAGGTCGCTCGGCGCGCAGATGTCGCGGTGCAATTCTCGCATCACAAGGCCGCCGGCAAGAAGAACTGGGGGAAGGTCCATCGTTCGCTGGCCGCGATCGATCGCGCACGCGACCGTTCCGGAATAGCCGTGCACGCCGACGTCTATCCGTACACGGCGAGCTGGACCGATCTCGTTACCATCCTTCCGGACGAAGTCCGGGACGGCGGCCGCGAAGCGACGCTGGAACGCCTGAGCGATCCGGCCGATGCGGCGGCAATCGCCCTGCAGCTCGAGTTCGAGTGGTCCGGGTCGTGGCATGATATCCAAATTACGACCGTCGCGAGCGCGAAAAACGAAGAGCTCGCGGGATCGCGACTCGACGAGATCGCGCAGCGCTGGGGCTTGAAACCCGCGCGCGCGGCGATTCGTTTGCTGATCGAGGAACGGCTCGAAGCGCAAGCGATTTTTTTCACGATGAACGAGGACGACGTCGCGGCCGTCCTATCGGCATCGTTTACGTGCATCGGCAGCGACGCATCGGCTCGCGCGCTGAGCGGACCGACGGTGCGCGGCGTCCCCCATCCGCGAACGTTCGGCTGCTTCGCGCGCGTCTTCGGGCGATTCGTCCGTGGCCGGCAAACGCTCGAAACCGGCGAGGCGATTCGCCGCATGACGTCGTTACCGGCCGACATTTTCGGATTGCACGAACGCGGGCGACTCGCCGTCGGCGCCTTTGCAGACATGGTCTTGTTCGATCCCAAGACGATCGTCGATACGGCGACGTATGAGAAACCCTACGCCTATCCCCGCGGCCTGAACTGGGTTTGGGTCAACGGGGAGGCCGTGATGCGCGACGGCGCGCCGACCGGCGCGTTGCCGGGCCGCGTCTTACGCGCCGGTCGCTAAATGAATGCGCCGCCGGCGCACCAAAGTGAAGCGGGTCCAGCAGCGCTCACGCTTCAAAACGGAGAGAAAATCTCGTGCAAAACCAGGATGCCAACACCAGCGCCGCCCTCGCAGCGTTTGCTTCGCTTTGGCTCATCTTTGTCGTCGTATTCCTAGGTTTTTTCATCCTCCACCTCATCATCAATTGGCGCATCGCGGAGAAGGCCGGCTATGGCGGTGCGATGTCGCTGTTGATGCTCATCCCGCTCGTAAATTACATCATTTTGCTGATCTTCGCGTTCAGCGAATGGCCGATCGAGACGCGGCTCAAGGCGATGACCGGTGGGCGGCCGCCGAGCGGGACCTCACTGGTTCCCGGGACGACGATTTAAGGAGCTTAGGCCGGCTGCGCCGGTGTCGCGCGCGAGCGAACGTGCCGGAAGATGGCGCGCGCGGCGAAGATCAGGACGAGCGTGACCAAAAAGGCTAGGATCGCGCCCGCGAGCGGGGCGAGCAACGCCAATACGGTTGCTATGACCGTGGCCGCGTCTTCGATCAAGCTGATGAACGGATTGGCCACACCGGCGGTCGTCACGGTCGAAGCGCCCCGGAGCGTCGCGACCCCGGCGTGGACGCCCAACGCGTTGAGCGCCGCCGCGCCCATGAGCCCGTACGTGTAGGCCGAGTCGGCGCCACCGAGGTCGGGCGCTGCGCTGCCGACCAGGATTACCGCGGCGACCGGTTTCGCGGCGATGTGAAAAATGTGGAGCACGTGGTCGACCGCGGGGACCTTCTCGGCGACGAACTCGAGCATCGCAACCGAGGCGAGCAGGACCGTCGCGCCGTCGCTCCCGAGGAAGGCGAACTCGTGAGACGGATGGAGGTACCCCAGGTGCATCGCCAGCGACGCCAGGGCGAGGGTCAGGAACGGCCGTATGCCGACGCTCGTGCTGAGCGCGTATGCGGTTGCGAAGAGCATGGGATCCATCGGCGCGTCTCTCCTTAACGCGATGTATCAGCTTTTCGCCCCTCTGTTTCAGGCCTGCTTGGGCGGATAGGACTTCCGGGTACTATGAGCTTACGAATCGACGGATTCGGGAAGAGGTGCGTCATGCCGAATCAGGATGCCATGAACTCAGCCAATCAGATTTTGACGCAGATGGGATCGACGGGCCTCATCGCGCTGGCCGTCGTGGCGCTGATCTTTCTGATCGCGTGGTGGTGCATCTTTGCGAAGGCGGGGTTTCCGGGCGCGCTCGCGTTCTTGATGTTCATTCCGCTAGTCAACCTTATCATGTTGCTGATTTTGGCATTTTCGCCGTGGCCCATTCGGCGTCAACTCAACGCCTTGCGCGCCGGCGCTCCGGTCATCTGACTCCGTCGCGGGCGCGCAGCGAATAGAGCATGAGCCGAACGCAAAAAGCGTCGGCGCTGCGCTTCGTCCTCGCGGTCGGCGTCGTCAATCTGTTCGCCGATTTCACCTACGAAGGCGGCCGCAGCATTTGGGGCGCGTTCTTCGGGACGCTGGGCGCGAGCGCGACCGTCGTCGGCGTCACCGCCGGCGCCGGCGAGGCGATCGGCTACGCGGTTCGCTCGCTGTCGGGCGTGGTCGCCGACCGGACACAGCGCTACTGGCTCGAAGTCGTCGTCGGCTACACGATCAACATGCTGTGCGTCCCCGCGTTAGCGCTCGCCGGCGCGTGGCCTCTCGCCGCCGGGCTGGTGATCGGCGAACGGTTGGGACGCGGAGTTCGCAAGCCGCCGATGGCGGCGATGCTCGCCTCGGCCGGCAAAGAGCTCGGCAGCGGAAAAGTCTTCGGCATCAACGAGGCGCTGGATCAAACCGGCGCGACGCTCGGCCCGATTTTGGTTGCGATCGTGCTGGCCCGCTCGAGCGGCGATTTTCGCGGCGCCTTCGCCATCCTGCTCGTTCCGGCCGTTCTCACGCTCGCACTGCTGGCCGTGGCGGCGACACAGTTTCGTGCGCGCGCGAATCTCGCAGCCTCGGCGGCCGGTAACAATAGCACGTTGCGCGAGGGACGCTATTGGCTGTTCGTCGCGGGCGGCTCGCTGATGGCGGCCGGATTCGCCGACTGGGCACTCATCGCGTTCCACTTTCAGCACGTGCATCTGTTTGCAACCGCGCTCATCCCGATCGTCTACGTCCCGGCGATGCTCGCGGGTGCGATCTTGTCGCCGTTCGCCGGCGCGCTGCTCGACCGATTCGGCGTCGCGGTTCTGGTCGTCGCCGTCATTTTCTCGTCGGCATTCGCTCCGCTCGTCTTCTTCGGGGGTCCCGCGCTTGCGCTTGCCGGCGTCATCCTTTGGGGCTTAGGCCTTGCAGCCCAGGAATCGCTGTTCTTGGCGACGCTTTCGAATATCACGCGCGACGAGAAGAAGGCGACCACCTTTGGCGTCTACGACACGGTCTTCGGCGTGGCTTGGTTCGCCGGAAGCGCGCTGTTGGGGTTTCTCTACGACCGCTCGCTCGTAGGCCTCGTGGTCTTCGCGGTCGCGGCGCAGCTCGCATCGATCCCGTTCTTCATCGCATCGGTCCGGCGGAGGCTTCCGGCGCCGGCCTGAGATTTCAGCGCGCCGGGTGCTTGCGCAGCGAACGATAGACCGCCTCCGTGCGTTCGCGAAGGTGCTCGAGCGAGCCGTCGTTTTCGATAACGTAATCGGCCAGTTGACGCGCCTGCGCCGGATCCATCTGGGCCGCGATGCGGCGCTCGATCTTGTCGCGCGAGAGGCTGCTGCGCGCCTGAACGCGTTCGATTCGGATTTCGAGCGGAGCCACGACGACGACGTTCGCGTCGCATTCTTTCGAGAACCCCGATTCGAAGAGCAGCGGAACGTCGTGGACGACGATCTGATTCGGCTTCGCTTTCGCCTCCCGCTCGGCCGACAGCCGGCGGACGATGGGATGCACGATCGCATTCAACGCGTCGCGCGTGGCTGCGTCGCCGAAGCTGAGGGCGGCCATCGCGGGGCGATCGAGCGTACCGTCCTCGGCGATGGCGTCCGGCCAACGCTGCTTGATTTCTGCGAGACCTTCGCTACCCGGCGCGACCGCGAGGCGCGCCATCTCGTCGGCGTCGATCACCAGCGCGCCGAGTTTGCCGAGTATTCGGGCGACCTCGCTTTTCCCGGCTCCGATCCCGCCGGTCAACCCGACACGCAGCTTCATACCCTCCGATACGCGACGAACGCACCGTCAAACCTTTGCCGGCACAGCGACATCCGAACGCGCGCTTCTTGCGTTTCGCTCGCCGCCGCTACGACTAAAGGCACCCCAGAAATGGGAATGCATGAGTCATGGATCGCTGTGTGACAGTCCGCCTCAGCCTCGTCGCTACCGTGCTGCTTGGGTTTTCGCCTTCCGCGGCCGAGCCTACGGCGACCTCTTTGCCGTCGCCGCCAGTTTGTGCTGCACACGTTGAAGCCGTCGTTTCGGTCGACAAGAGAACATACGGCGTCGTGATCGCTGCCGATGCACCCATTGGAAACATCCACATTACGCTCTATTCTGCAACTGCGAACTACGACGTCGGCGTGCAGAATCCGCATCTCGAGCCTATCGCGTCCCCGGCGCCAGGCTCGCCGATGCATCCGGCCGTTACCTTAGAGTCGGCGCCGCTTTTCATCGCCTTGCCCAAGCCAGACGATATCATCGCTGCTCGCATGCAACCCGACCGGGAATCGCCGAAAAATGCGCCGTGTTTCGCCCCGTACTATTACACCGAGTTCTATGAGCGAGCAGAATCTCCGAAGTACGTGATAACGCCGAAATTCCAGGCTTTCAAGGCGAATCTCATCAAAGCATACGGCGCCACGAGATCAACTGACTTGCTCGAAGCAACGAGCGTTCAAATTGGCTCAGCCGGCAACTCGTGCTCGAGGCCGATGGCTTCCGCTGGAGCTTGGAACTCCATAGAGCCGAAATACCCCGAAGGCGCCCGCCTTGCGAGCATCACCAGCAATGTCGACGTATTCGTATGGTTAGATGCCTCGGGAAAAGTTGAAGCTAGCGGCATTTACAAATCGAGCGGCGATAAGCTCCTCGATCAAGCAGGCCTAGAAGCGGCAGCGGAGTCGACATATGTCCCCGAGATTTTTCATTGCCGGGCTATTCCCGGGATTTTTCTCTTCCGGGCAGAGTTCAGCGGTCGTTGACTATAACGCTGAAAAGTAAGGCGAAACGCTTGAGGCCGCCTCGCCTCAACTTGGGCTGAGTAGCGTCTACTCGACGACGGATTCGAGCGCGTCCGCGACCGAGCCGACTTCACCGTCGACCGTGTATGCGGCGATCTCTTCCGGCGGGACGTCCATCACGTGCTGGATCGAACCGGTGATGCGCCGCGTCGAGTGGTTGACGGTCAGGATCGTGACCTCGACCTCTTCGCCGGGACTGTACTGCTTCGAGGGTTCGAATTCGCCCTTGGGCACCATTGCGAGGACGCCCGGGATGATTTCGACGAGCAAGTAGTTCGGCGTGACCTTCACGACCTGCGCGATCAGACGCTGGCCCTCGATCAGCTTGTCGGCATGTTCGACCCACGGGTCGGGCAGCGCGTGCTTGAGCGAAAGCGAAACCTTCTTCGCCTCGGGGTCGAACTTCATCACTTCGACCTGCACGATGTCGCCGATCTTGACCACTTCGCTCGGGTGTTTGATGCGCGCGTACGAGAGTTCGCTGTTGTGGATCAGCCCGTCGATGCCGCCGAGGTCGACGAACGCTCCGAACTCGGCCAAGCGCACGACGACGCCTTCGCGGATTTGCCCGACCGCCAGGGTTCCGAGCAGCTCGGTCTTCTTGGCGTTGAGCTCTTCCTCTAAGACCAGACGCTGCGAAAGTACGACGCGATGGCGCTTGTGATCGAGGTCGATCACTTTGAGGCGCAGATGCTTGCCCACCAGCTCGTCGAGATTGCCGACGGGCTGCCGCCGGATCTGCGAAGCCGGCACGAAACCGCGCATCCCTAGATCGACTAAGACGCCGCCTTTGACGACTTGCGTAACCGTCGCTTCAATCACTTCGTCCTGCTCGTGCGCCTCGATGACCTTCTCCCACGTCTTGAGCGCGCGGGCGCGCCGCTCCGAGAGGAACAGCGTCCCATCTTGATCGTCGATGCGATGGATCATGACCTCGAGCTTGTCGCCGACGCGTAATTCTTTCGGCTCGATCGCGAGCGAAAGCTCTCGGAAGCTTAGGATCCCTTCCGATTTGCCTCCGATATCGACGAGTAACTCGTCTTGATACTTCGCGACGATGACGCCGGTGAGAACCTGGCCCTCGTCGAGCACTTTGAGGCTCTCTTCATACATGCGCTGCTCGAGCGCGAGTTGGTCTTCGAGTTCTTCCGCCGGTGGCGTTGCGATATCGGTGGTAGTAATACAGTTCCCCTTTACTCGGTGCGCCGGATCGAATCGTCCGGTCGCGCCGCCGCGCTGTGCGCGGTTCCCCCTTTTGCGGGGCGATTTTCTTAGTTCGTGTCGCTGTTTTCGTTAGTGTCGTTGGCAGCCGCGACACCACCAGGTGCCGCGTTGTGCGAGTACGGTTCGCACGATGGTTTGTCCACAACGAAAACAATCGTCGCCGTCTCGGCTGTAGACACTCAGTTGGTTTTGGAATCCGCCCTTGAGGCCTTCGGCGTCGACGTAGTCGTCGACGCTGGTCCCACGGCCGTCGACCGCGCGCCGAAGCACGGATCGAATCGAAACGTGCAGACGGCGCCGTCTTTCCCGCGAGAGCGACCCGGCCGGACGACCCGGGTGAATACGCGACTCCCAGAGCGCTTCGCAGGCATAGATGTTGCCGATCCCCGCAACGCGACGTTGGTCGAGCAAGAACACTTTGATTGGTGTTGTTCGCCCGTCCAGGAGGCCGGAGAACCGCTCGAACGTGAAATCGTCCGAGAGGGGCTCCAAGCCGACCTCGGCAGCCCACGCTTCTTCCGGTCGGACAAGGCGCATCCTGCCGAACTGCCGGACGTCGGCAAACGCCAGCCGCGACGCGTCTTCGAACGTCAGCAAGACGTTCGTATATGGTTGAGAATTCGTGGCTCCCGCCGGCTGAACGATGAGGCGCCCGGTCATCCGCAGATGAACGACGAGCGACCGTCCCGACTCGAGCGAGAAGACCACGAATTTGCCGCGCCGGCCGACGGAGTCGATCGCTTCCCCGGTCAGCTCTCGGACGAAGCGCTTCGGCTTCGGCGAGACGACCTTGGGGAGCGTGATCCGTACCCCGGCGATTCGCTTGCCCGCTAGCGCGTTCTGCAGTCCGCGGGCAATCGTCTCGACCTCGGGCAACTCCGGCACGTCAGTCGGTCATAACGCGCAGCGGCTCCAAAAAGTTGCGCAGCCTCACTTGAGGGGCGCGTCGGGAAAATGTTCGCGATAGGTCCTCGGCTCGAAGTACCAGTCGGGCAGAGTCGTCTCAAACACGATGTCGTCGTAGAAGTATTGGCTCTCCACGCGACGTCCGAGGTGGGAGAGCGTCGTCGGGATGTCGGCCACCGCTCGGATGCGTCGCACGACCGGTACCGCGTCGTGAAGTTCGAACTGAATGTCAAAGTGATCCTGTACGACGATGCCTTCGTTGATGAGGAAGAGCCGGTCGAGGGCGAGCGCCCGAAGCACCTCGAACGTCGTAACGTCGACCCATAACTCGCGCAGACGATTGCGTTCTCGATCGCGCACCGGATCGAGTTTCAAATGATACGCGTTGCGGTCGACGCCGGCGAAGGTTGCACGATAGTCCGAATCCGCGCTCGACGTTACGATCGCGATCGTGCGCAAGGGTTCGGTTCCCGTCGGTTGCGGTGCGGGCGTCGGCGGCGGCGCGAATGGAAAGATGTCTCCGGTGGGCGGCCCGGGGTCGACGGGCTCGTTGAAAGCCGGCCGGATGAAATGCAAGCCGAAATACGAGCGATTACGCCGGCGGAAGAATTCGCGCGAGAGCGCCGCAGAATCGCGCGCACGATACCAAACTCGCCACGTGTACGAGTCGCCGGCGTCGGGAAAATCGTTGATCCACTCTCGGCGCTCGATGGTGTAAACCACGTACGGCGGGCGGACGTGCGCGTGAAAGACCTCGCGTGCCTTTGCCAAGATCGCGTACGGATTGGGCGTCGGCCTCGCGCTGGCTCTAACGGAAGGTTGAGCGCTCGGCGGCGAAGCCGCAGGTTCGGGACTCGGCGAAGGCTCCGGTTCGGCCCCCAACAAGATTGCGGCGCAGAGGATAACGACGAATGGTCGCATCAGCGCGTGACGGCGAGAATGCCCAAACCGATCGCGATTGCGTCTTCAGTCAATGCCGCCGGAAGCGCGCCCACGCGTTGCGCCGCTGCCATGCGCGCGTAATATCCTCCGTACGTCCCGATTGCTGCGCCGATGATGCCCGCGAGCGCGCCGGCGGCGCTGCCGACGAACCATCCGACGGCTCCGCCGCTCAAGAGGCGCAACCCTAGCTGCATCGCGCGTATCCGAGCCGGCGTCGTGGGGAGCTTGTCGCCGACGAATTCCACGACCGCCAGCACGGCCAAGACGATTCCCGCCACAAGCGGGCCACGAGCGAGAAAATATATCGCCGGCGCGGTCATCGTGCGCAGTCCGGCCACGATGCCGAACAAGAGCGCCACAACCAGGGCCAAAGCCATTTGGTTACCTCTTCTGCTGCGGCGTTAAATTTGCTCGAAGCAGTCCAGGAGTCCGCTCGAATGTGCGCGCAGGACGCCGCGTTCACAGATCGTTAATTTCGAACCTTTGGCGATGCCGTCGCGGGCTGCCTCACCCGCCGGAAGCTCGATCACATAGAGTCCGTGACCCGAGCGCCGCGCGACCTCATCGTCGGACGTGGTGAAGGTCGAGGCCGGCACGTTCGGTGCGACGTTACTGACGGCGCCGTCCCGTTCGACCCAGATCATGTCGAGAGGGATCAGTGTGTTCTTCATCCAGAAATCCCACCGTTCCGCGGCATCGAAAACAAAAATCATACCCGCGTTCGACCGCAAGCGTGTGACGCACATCAGCCCGAGTTCGCGCGCCGCAGGGTCGCTCGCGACCGCCAGTCGCAGCTGAGCCTTCGGCGCCTGGACGCCGAAGAGGCTGAGCGGCGGCGTGCTGGAGCGGGCCGGCGGACCATCGAGGATCTCGGCCGGCAAGGCGGCGTTGGCACAGGGGAGAGCCGCAACGTTGGGCGGCGACGACGCCGCGTGCGCGACTCCGAGGCAAGCACATATGACGATCGCCAAGAGCGTCGGTGCTCTCAGCGCGAGGTTGCTTCGGTCCGGTAGAGCGGGCAGCATTCGTTTCTCCACTGTTGGGCGTAACGCATCGAACGACCCGTTGGGTTCAACGGGCCGTTCGATGTCGGGTGGATTGCGTCGGCGCTCGCTCGCGAGCTTACTGAACAACGATATGCTGCACGCCGCCGCCGCCGCCGATTTCGATCGGCAGTGTGCGCTGGGTCGAGCCGCCCGGACCTGCGACGGCTTGATCGGTGGTCCCCGAACCTGAGCCTGAGGATGGAACCAGCGAAGCTCCGGAGCCGCCGGTGCAACCGGCAAGAGCGAGTCCGAATCCGAGCAATGCGATCGTCCGCAATGTTGAAGCGGAAACTGTCTGTGAAATCATGGCCGTTCCTTTCTTGGATGCGCGAGTCTCGCGCAATGAAAGCGTACCAAGCCTGGCGTCCTACGACCGTCGCGAACTCGTCGCGCAAAATGATGCGGCCCCGAGCGTTCCGATCGAGGCCACATCATCGTCGAGGCTATAGCCGCGGTCCCCAGCCGGGAAACAACGGGCTCGGCCGATATGTCGGCCGGACGATCGTCGGACGCGGATCGTCTTCGATCGGTTCGTCCCCGCGAACGGGCCGCTTGTCATCGAGATTGTACGACATCGTTTTTCCTCCTAATGGAAATTGGTGCGTTCATCGTACATTGCAAGTCGTCTCAGAAACGTCCCTAAATCGTCGCGCGCAGTGCGACAGTTTTGCGACGCATCGACGACGCAGCGTGCAGTATCGTGCCAAGATAACCACACGTCACCCCTAAAAGGAGGGTACCGATGCGCAACCTTGTGCTTTTTGCCGTCATCGCAGCTACGCTTGCCGCTTCGCTTTCAGTCGCAAGAGCCGCAGATTCGGCGAGCGTGACTATCGCCGCGATGAGCGAAACGACGGCACTTCTCGCAAAGCCGCAACCTAAGCGCGATCTCCTCGACGGTTTCGTGATGCCGAAGTATCTCGCGATCCAGCAAGAGAACGACGCGTACGACGTCGCTTACGAGGCGATGTTCCATATCAACCGGACGCCGTAACCAGGAATCGACGGTACGATCAGTGGCCGCGGCGTTCGCCGCGGCCACTTTCGCTTTCTAGAGGGAGCGGTGGTCTCAGCTCAACGCTCGTCGAACCAAGCCTACCCGGCTACTTGGCGAAATCCACCACCAGGTGATAGACTCCCGAGATTCGCCCACAACCTCGCATTTCGGCTGCGTAGGTCGAGCGACGCGCCGACATCAGCGCTTCCCGATCGAACATCGGATCGCCGCTCGAGGATACGACGCGCTTCGCAGCCAGATTCCCGTTCGGCGAAAGCTGGATCTCGATGACCGTCGTCCCCGTCGAGCTCAGCGCGTCCCAGGGAAAACTCGGCAGGGCTAGGTGGGTGATGCGCGCGTCTTGATCGGCTGACTGGCAAGCTCCGATCATGGCAATCTGTGAGTGAGCCGGTTCTAGAGTCACTGCTACGGATGCGGCCGCTGCGGCCCCCGCAGTGGTCGCCAGGCTAACGATGAGGGCGGTCACCAGCGATCCGATCGGACGCAAGTTGGGAGCGGGATAAGAAAGCATCGTGTGTTCCTCTCTAAGAGACGCACAAAGCGTGCGTTCTAAGAGCATAGCGAGTCGCGCATCTCGCAAGCGTCGCGAAGTCGTCGCCCGCAGGACGCCGCGTCGCCTTATGCGGCGCTGCGCTCGAGTGCAATTGCGAATCCCCAGCCGCGCGCAGTCTGCACGCGTACGAGCCAGTAATACTCTCCGGCGCGCGTGTCGAATACGCGATCGTATGCTTCGTAGGAGTGGCGCATCGCCTCGGAAAGCGACGCAAACCTGCGGATACCTTGCATGGAATTCAATCCTTCTGCGCGACGGTTCGCGCTGACGATGCGAGTGTTTATGAGCCGGCGGAGGCTTATGAACCGACGACTAGAGCGGCAGCGAATTTGTTGGGTTCGAAGGTAACGTTGCCGCGCGCGATCCGCTCGTAGTAGGCTGTGGTCTCGGGCATCGGCGCGACGCCGAACTCGTCGCGCAGTCGACCGCAGAACTGCCGGTAGAACGAGAGCGCGCCGGCGCGGTCACCGAGGCGGCAACGCAATAGAATCAATCCGCACACGGCGTCCTCGCGCCAAGGATCGTGCTTCAGGAGCCGCTCGACGTAAAATAGCGTCCCGGCGACGTCGCCGGCTGTGCCCCGCCGCTTGATCGCCAACTCGAGGGCGTCCGAATAGCTGCGAGCCAAACGGTCCCGCAAGGCAGATGCCCACTCGTGATCGAGTTGTGGCGCAAACGGTCCCCCGTACAGCTCTATGGCGCGCTCGACCGTTGCCGGATCACGACAAAGCTGCTCGAACTCGACCACGTCGACCCAGGCTTCCGCGCCTGCTGCCCAAGCGATCGTCCGAGCATCGCACAGGATCCAGGGCTCGTTCGAAGGTGGGAAAGCCCGCTGAATCTTGTAGAGCTCACGCCGCAAGGCAGCTCGAGCCTCGCTCTCGCTCGAGTCGGGCCACAGCGTGAAGGCGATGTCGTCGCGGTTGAGGGCCTCGCCCGGCTGTAGCAGCAGCCTCGCGCAGACCAGTTGCGAGCGCGCCGACAGACGGTTGTCGATGCGCACGCCGTCGCACCTCAAACGCAGACCCCCTAGTAGGCTGACCTGGACGCGTGGTCTGCCCGAAGCGGACACGTCGTTCTCTGCGAGGGTGGCTAAGCGTCGAGTCGCTGTCAGCATGGTAGCTATGCTCCGATCTGCATGGCGAATACTGAGCAGAGGCTAGCTGGAGAGGCAACAGGCGGGTATCCGTGCTACCACCTAATCCAAGCGGCCCTACTACCCAGGGCGGAGCGTTGCCGTTCCTATGAAAGCCGGTCCCAAACAGACGCTGATCGGCCGCGAAAGCGAAGCCGAACAGATCCGCTCCTTCCTCGGCGCCGCACAGGAGGGCCAAGGTGGGTTGCTGCTCCTCAGCGGGCCTGCCGGAATCGGGAAGTCGCGACTCATATCAGCCTCGCTGGACGAAGCGGTTAGGCTCGGTTTCGTGGTCGCGGCGACCACCAATTTCGCAAACGTGCAGTCACCGTTCGGCCCCGTGGCGGATCTCGCACGCGAACTCGCCGGCTCGCTTCCCGAGTTCGTTCCGAAGGCTACCGCCGATCGCGCGCTCTTCGATCGCCTCGTCGGAGCGACCGAATCGTCTTCGACGCAAGATTGGGACAAGCGCCGCCTGTTCGTCGTGCTCGCGAGTGCACTCGAGCGGGTCAGCCTAAAGAAAGCCGTCGCGCTCGCGATCGACGATGCGCAGTGGATCGATCCCGAGTCGCTCGAGTTCTTGGCGTATCTGACGCCGCGCTTGGAAACACGCCGCGTCTTCTTGCTGCTCGGCCTTCGCGAAGGGGAGAGCGATCCGCCGGGTGCGGTCGACGTAAGCGCGAAGCTGGCGCGTTTCGCTCAAACCGTCTCAATCCGGCTCGAGCCTCTCGGAAATTTCGCGTCCCGCGAATTGGTGCTCGCCGCTCTTTCTAAGAAGCGACCGCCACCGAAGTCGCTCGTCGATGAAATCTGCCGCCGCGGCGAGGGCAATCCACTGTTCATCGAGGAGATGGCGCGCCACGCCACCGAGCAAGAAACGTCGGCTTTGCCGCGCAGCGTACAGCAATCTCTTCGTCGCCGGCTCGTGCAACTCGATAGCACCAGCCTTCGGATCATCGAGGTCGCCGCAATCCTCGGACGGGTCTTTACGATCGACGATCTCGAGCGAGCCGCCGCAACTGAGCGAGCGGCCGTCATCGGCGCCTTGCGCGCCGGCCGAGACGCGGGCTTGATCGAAGAGGTCGGCGCCGGCGGCGAGACGTTCGCCTTTCGTCACGAGCTCGTTCGCGCGGCCGTCTATGAGCAGTTGCTCGCCGCCGAGAGGAAAGCCGTCCACCGACGCGTCGCGGAGTACCTGGAGACATTCCCGGTCACCACAGGAGCGGCAGCGGTTCTCGCGCATCACTGGGCCGGCGCGGGCGACGCCGCGCGAGTGGTCCGGTACGCGGAGCATGCGGGGGATGAAGCGCTCGCTTTGAGCGCCGCTGCTTCAGCACGAGACCGTTTCCTTCAAGCTCTCGAACAAGTGACTGACGACGCGACGCGGGCTCGCCTCGATGAAAAGGCGGGCACCGCGCTCGATCTCTTAGGCGACGCCAAAATGTCTTTCGAACGCTTGCAGCGCGCTTTGACGTTTCAGCGCGAGGTCGGCAATGAGGCCGATGCGGTTCGGATAGAACTGCGCTTGGCCGGCGTCGCTTACCGTTGCGGTCGCGTCGACGAGGCGATCGCCGCTTCCAAGCGCGCGATCGATTCGCCGGCATCGACGCCGCACCAGAGCTTCGCCGCTCACGTCTCGCTCGCAACGTTCTACGCCTATGGAGGCGATGTCAAAGCCGCCGACCACGAGATCGCTCTCGCCGACGCGTACGTTGGAGCGCGTGAGCCGGTCGACCAAATCCGGCTAGATTGGGCCCGCGCAATGTCGGCCCAGCACTCCGACGATCCGGATCGCTGGCTACCCGCTGCGACGAACGCTCTGCGTATTGCTGAAGAGCGGGGACCGGTCGCAACGCTCGCCTACTCACTGGCAACGTTCTTCACAATGGCCGACGAAAACGGCCGCTATGACTTAGCTGAACCCGCTCTCGAGCGCTGCGTGTCCGTATCAGACGCCAACGGTCTGACGTTTGCTGCCGTTTTCGCACGCTCTATGATGATTGCCGAGCTCCACTTTCACGGGCGATTGGCGGAAGCGTATCGCCTGCTACGCGAAACGCTGGCTTTACAAGTCGAGGGACTCATCGCTCGGATCAGTCTTGCGACCAATGGCTTGAGCTTATTGAACGATCTCGGTCGCCTGAACGAGTTTCCCGAACTTTCCGAGCCCGAACTGCTTGCGGCGGCGTTTGAGACTCACGAACCGGAGCGCGTCGCACCGCTCGCCGCGGCACACGTGCAGTTGGCGATAAACAAGGGCGACCGCGAAGGCGGCCGCGCTTTGATCGCTCGCGCGCTCGACATGATCAAATCTCCACACTATATTCTCGCTGCTTTATACACGTTCGCGCTCTATGGGCAAGACGTCGATGTAACGCGCGCGCAAACCCTGCTTCATGCGGCACGGCCGACGGGGAAGGCGAAGCTCTATGGCGCGCTCGTCGACGCCATCGCCGCCAAAACCCAAGAAGACAACTCGGCGGGACTTCTTTGGGAAAAAGCAGCCGAGCTGGCTCGAGAGATGCGCGCACCCCTGCTCGAAGCTGCAGCATTAGAGGGAATGGGTTCGAAGCGACTGGCGTTGGCGATCTATGGAACGATCGGTGCCGATGCTCACGTTTCGCGCCTCGGGCCGCGGAAGACGGCGACCCTCTCACGCCGCGAAGCCGAAATCGCGGAGCTCATAACGCGGGGCGAGTCCAACCGTTCGATCGCAGAGATACTGGTTCTAAGCGAACGAACGGTCGAACATCACTCCGCTTCGATCTACGCCAAGTCGGGTGTGAAAACTCGGGCAGCGTTTATCGCCCAGCGTCGCCGGCCATCATAGGCTTTTCGACTCAGGGTTGAGTGATAGCACCCCCGTCGTTATCGGTGACGTTTGGCGGGTAGCCGCCGGACCCGCCCATTCCCCTTCTTACGAAGTGCTTCGCTCTCATCGTCTTTTCGGTGAGATTACAGTCATACTGACCAGCTGCGGGGCAATCGAGATCGAAGATGTTCGACACGGAGTGTTTTCCGGAGTGTCCGCTCCCGGGAGTCCCCGCCTTATGCCGCGTCAAGTGGCCTGTGCCATCGGGATTCATTTGTAGCGTTTCTACCTGAAGCATAGAGGAGTTGGTGCACGTCGGCGCATTCCCCGAAGATCCAGGAGCGGGAACCGAATCTCCAACGCACTTCCAGAAGTGGATCGTCACCGTTCCGGGGGCAGGGCTCATCGATCGTGCTTGCAGCTGGCCGACAAAACTGCCGGCAACGAACACTATGACCGCTAGTACGACAAAGCCGACCGTTCTCATGAGAATCTCCTTATCTAAAGGCGAACCATGCAGATGTTGTTTGCAGATCGGCGTTGATGATCGATGAGACGCCGCTGCTTTACCTTTGCAAAAGCCGTGCGAAAATTATTGCGCGCCTGGTTGGGCCAGTTTTTACTTCCCCGGGTTAGAGCTGCTGCTCTTGTCCTTGGTGCAATTCAATACGATAGGAACGGCGCCGAGCCCGAAGCCGATGATGCTCAGAGTATTCTTCTGGCCAACTGATTGCCCGGTCGAAGATACGAACTGCGGTCCACCAGTTCCAAAGGCTCCGTTCACGTAAGCCAAGACGTTGCAGGTCGTCGTAAATCCCTGCCCCACAGTAGGCGCGAAGCCCAGAGCGGCGTCGTGTACCGAGAGCGTCCGAGTCGGCGAGATTGGAATTGACACCGTTGCGAAGGGGCTAGCTTTGAGCGCACTCCATACTGCGTCGGTTACCTTGTTGAGAAATTGGTCTTGGTCATCATTATTGGGGTCGTTTCTCGCAACGAGTTCTTTCAATGAATCGAGTGCGTTTTGCGCCTCGATCAACTGAGTTCTGAGAACGGCGAGGCTCTTCGTCCTGTTGATCGCCTTCGTCGACATGGGATGATACGTAGCAATCCTCTGCGTGAGCGATTGTTCTAACTCGTGCCGGCGAACTCGCACGGCAACGTTGACGACCTGTTTTGCGCGAAAATCTTGTACAGCACGATCGGCCGGCGTCGTTTGATCGGCCGCGACGCGTCCCACGGAGAGCAGCTGAAGAGCGGCTATAGCTAGACAGAGACGGAAACAGAACACCGCAGTCCCTCCAAAGCTGAAAGCGACCTGCATCCATACCGTCAGCCCACTAGCGCTTGGAGAAGCAGAATGACAACTAACAAAGCCAGCGAGCGGCAGCTTGGGGCATTTCCCGCCCCGTCGCGAGGGGACCTTTCCTGCCGGCTCCGGCTAGCCGCCCCGTAGATGGCTCTATTCTATATCCATTGGCTCGACCTCATACCAGCTTCGGCCGGTCTTGAGCGTCGCTTCGAGTGGGACGGCTAGGTCGTAAGCGTTCTCCATCTCGCGCTTGACCAGCGATGCGACCGCATCGACCTGAACGCGCGCGACCTCGAAGATCAACTCGTCGTGGATCTGCAACAACATCAGCGCGTCGAGTCCCTGATGGCTCAGCGTGCGGTCGATGCGCACCATGGCCAGCTTCATGAGGTCGGCCGCGCTGCCTTGCATCGGCGCGTTGGTCGCCTCGCGTTCCGCCACGGAGCGCAAAGCAAAGTTTTTCGCGCGCAGGTCCGGGAAATAGCGCCGGCGCCCAAGGAGCGTCTTTACGTAGCCGTTCTCGCGCGCGAACTCGAGGTTCTGGTCGATCCAGTTTCGCACCGTCGGGAAGCGCGCGAAGTACGCCTCGGTCATCGCGCGCGCCACGGCTCGTTCGATCTCGAGGCGCTGGGCCAGACCGAAATCCGACATCCCATAGAGCAAACCGAAGTTGACCGCCTTCGCCATCCGGCGCTGGTTGGGCGTCACCTCATCGCTTTTCGGTACGGCGAAGATGCCGCGCGCGGTGACGTCGTGGATGTCTTCGCCGCGCCGGAACGCTTCGCGCATCGCTTCGTCGCCCGAGATATGCGCCATGACGCGCAGCTCGATCTGGCTGTAATCCGCCGCCAGCAGCACGCGGGACTCCGACGGCGCAACGAAGGCGCGGCGAATGCGCCGGCCGAGTTCGGTGCGCACCGGGATGTTCTGCAAATTCGGATTGTTCGAGGAGAGCCGCCCCGTCGCGGTTCCCGTCTGATTGAACGTCGTATGCAAACGGCCGTCTGCGGCGAGCAACTTGGGGATGACGTCGATGTACGTATTCTTGAGTTTGGTGACCTCACGGTACTCGAGCACGTTGGCAACGATCTCGTGCTCGCGCGCCAGCGGCTGCAGCACTTCGATGCCGGTCGCCCAGCCGGTCTTGGTGCGGCCGCCATTAGGCAGTGCCAACCTCTCGAAAAGTACCGTCCCGAGTTGTTGCGGTGATCCGATGTTGAACGGACCGCCAGCTGCCGAAAAAATCTCTTCTTGAACGCGGGTCGCCGCGCTCTCGATCTCATGCGCCAACTCTTGGAGACACGCCGGATCGACCGCGATGCCGGTCCGTTCCATCCGCGCCAAAACATCGACCAGCGGCAGTTCGAGGTCTTCATATAAGGAAAGCTGCTCGCGCAGGGCGAGGCGCTCGCGCAGCGCGTGGCGCAGCCGTCCGACGGCATCCGCGTGCATCGCCGCCTCGTCGCTCAAGCGCTTGCCGAGGTACTCGCCGGCGACGTCGTCGAGGTTCGCATACGAACGCGCCGGATTTAGCAGGTGCGCGGCGATCATCACGTCATCGGCCGGAATACCTTCCCCGGGTTCGATGCCGTGCCCGTGCAGGGCCGACTGCAACGACTTCCAGTCGTGCGCCCCAAGCCGCGGGCGAGCCGCCGACCAAAGTTCTTCGAACGCCCGCCGCACCTCGCGCTGGCCGAGTGCTGCCACCGGAAACGAGAGGCCGGTTCCCTCGCCCGCGCTCACGCCGATGTCGCCGCGCAAGGCCAGAGCGCTCGCCGGCGCCGCCGCCGCTTCGCGCAACGATTTGGCCAGCAAGACGAACTCCGGCGGGTCGACCGCCGCCGCAAACGAGCGATAGGTCCCCTCCAGCCGCTCCGCGTCGTCGATCGCAAAGAGCGTCGCGTCGTTCTTCGGAACCGGGAGGCGCGACAACAGCGTCTTGAACTCGAGGTCACGGTAGAGCGGATAGAGCGTCTCCGGCGCCGGCGGGACGTAGCGAGCCCGGTCCCATGGAATTTCCACCGGAAGGTTGCGCGCCACGACGGAGACGTCGCGACAGACGCGCGCGGTCTCGCCGTGTTCTCGGATGAGTCCCTCTAACTTCGGCGAGCCGGCCAGGGCGGGATTCGCAAGCAGCGCGTCCAGAGAACCGGCCGCCTTGAGCAATTTGATCGCGGTTTTCTCGCCGATGCCGGGGATGCCGGGAAGGTTGTCTGACGGATCGCCCTTCAGACCGCGGTAGTCCGGCAGTTGCGAAGGCTGCAATTCGAAACGCTCGTAGACCGCCGCCGGGTCGTAGCGTCCCAGCTCGGTGATTCCGCGGCGCGTCACCAAGACCGTTGTCCGCTCATCGACGATCTGCAACATGTCGAGATCGCCGGTCACGACGTCGACTCGTTGGCCGGCCTCCGTCGCCTGGTGCGCCAGCGTTGCGATCACATCGTCGGCTTCCTCGCCTTCCATCTCCAGCATTGGAACGTTATAGGCTTCGAGGATGCGGCGCACCAACGCGAATTGCGACCGCAAATCGTCGGGCATCGCTTCGCGCTGCGCCTTATAATCGGCGTACATGGCGACGCGCGCTTGCGGCATCCCCTTATCGAAGCACGCGATCAGATGCGTCGGCTTTTCGTCGCCGACGATCTTGGTGAGCATCTGCGTGAAACCGTAGGCTGCGTTGATCGGGACGCCTTTCGTCGTCGTCAGGACCGGCAACGCAAAAAATGCGCGATAGACGAGTCCGTATGTATCGAGCAACATGACGATTGCGCTCTCGGGCGGCGGCGCCGAGTTTTGCTCCGCGTTCATTTTACGTCGAATCCGATCGACGAGGCCCCGACGCAACCATTTTCGGCGATCTTCATGACCGACAGAATGTAATGGCCGGGTTCGCGCGGGACGGGAAGCTCGAGCATCTCGCGCGCGCTGCGCTCGATGCGCCAGAGCATCGTACGCGGCGCAGCGGCTGCGATCGAAGGGGAGTCGGTCGGCGCCTTGCGCGGCTCCTCGGCGGCAAAGATGTCGCTCGCTTTCGAGTTCGCGGGCGCAACATAGGCGTGCCACTGTGGATTTTCCGAAGCCGGACTTTGCGACGTGATGCCGCCGCTCGCGAGCACCGCCGGCGCGTCGTCGAAGAGCGCCGAGCCGCTCTCGCCGCCGTCGGCGACTCGAATCGCATACGTCGCCTCGCCCTCCTCTGCACCGTCGCGGATGCTGACCCGGGCGACCTCGCCCGGCGCGTACGTCGAGCGATCGAAGGCGAGTTCCGTCGTGCGCGCGTGACCCGGACCATCCAGGTCGACGCGAGCCTCACCCAGCGCGAGCGCACCGTCGCGCACGAAGGCTGCCGAGATGCTGACGGCGCCCTGGGGGTCGCCAAGCTCGAGCGTCGTCGACGTTACGCCGCTCGCCGCGGACGCGATGCGGGTCGCATACGTTCGCGCACCGTCGAGGGTGATGAGTGCGTCGCCGCTTGCTCCGGCTGCGCTGGCGCGAACCGCCATTCTGTCGCCGACGCGATAGCGTCTCTTATCGAAAGTGATCGCGACCGGCCCGGCGGCGGCGGCCGTCGTGCCCGCAAGCGCTTGCGGCTCGATCGTGACTGCGGATGCATCGAGAACCTGCCGTCCCTCGACGCGCGCGCCCGCGAGAATGAGATTCGAACCGAGGCTGACGTCGCGAAAAATCAGGCGCGCGCGACCGTTGCTATCGAGGGTGACATCCTGTACTTGCGCGGTCGAGCCATGCGTGATGCGGACGTGAACTGCAAGATTGGGCGCCGGCGAACCGTCGGCGGCGGCGAAGCCGCGAACCTCGACCGCGACCGGTTGCCCGGGATCGACCGTTCTCGCCGCGGGTTCGACCGCCAACGCAATGCGTCCGTTCGGCACAGCAAGGCGCGTCGTCGCCGATGCACCGGGTCCGGTCGCTTCGATACCGTAGGTTGAGTCGAGCCCGTCGCTCGGCGGCGCCAGCGTAACGAGCGCGCGACCCTCGGCGTCGGCTCGCACGGACCGATCGTAGACGGTCGTCGCGCCCCAACGCGGCACCGCGCCGGAGGCACCCGGCGGAACGATGTGCGGAGTGCGCACGATGCGCACGCGTACGTCCGCTCCTGAAGCACGTGCGCCGGCGCGGCTCGCCGCCACGACGATCGGGACGGGTTTGAGAGGATCGCACGGGCAGTCGGAGTGGATCGACAGCACCAGATCGGCAGCGGCATCGACGTGCACGCTCGTCCCGCCGACGCCTCCCGCGGCGCTAGCGAGGATCGCATATTCGCCGGAATTGAGGTTGGGCGGAACGTCGATTACTCCGTCAAAGGCCCCGGCTGAATCGAGTCGCGCGGTCGTCGTCGAGACCGTTCGTCCACCGCCGGCCAGTGTCACTCGCGCGTCGCCGGTGGTGAGTTTGAGGCTTCCGTTGATGCGGCGCCGCACGAAGCCGGCGAAATGGATAGCCGAGCCGGCTCGCACGACCGCCGATTCCAGCCGTAAGCCGACGATCGCGTTCGGCATCGGGGCTTGCGGCAGGATGGAGATGAAAGCTCGCCCCGCACCCTGCTCCGCCAGTGCGAAAGCCGGCCGGACGCGGTCGTCGTGCCACGCGAGCAAGCCGTTCGCGTCGGTCTTGCGTTCGAGTAACTGAAGGCCGACCAAGAAAGAAACGGCCATCTTCGGAATCGGCCGCCCGCTGCGCAGATCGACGGCCCATAGCAACAGCCCCTCCGGTCCTTCCTTCGTCAAGAGACCGATGTGCGTGCGATTGATCCACACCTGTTGGACTGCGTCGCCGCGGCGCGCTTCGACGACGTAGAAGCCTTCTTGGTTTCCGATCGGAACCGTCACGTCGCTCGACTCGAACCGCAACCCCGGCGGCGGCGAGAATTTCCAGCGCGCGACCGGCGCACGCTTCGAGGTGTCGAGCGGTCGCGGCTGGCGATTTTGACCGGCGATGATCACGTCCGCGGGGTCGACGTTGTAGGCCGCGAACTCGACCGGCGCCCCCGAGTACGTGTCGAGGCGCAAGCTCGCCGGCTTCCACGGCACGCTGACGTCGCGCGCGAAGAGCGCGAAGTATCTATCCCACTGGCCTTTGTCGAGGAGCGGACGCGCCGCTTGGGCGGGAAGCGCGGCGATCGCTACCGACGCCAGCGCCGCGAGACACGCGCGGCTAGAAATCCTGCGCGTAGTAGAGCGTTCCGTACGCACCGGCGTAGACGAGGAACGCGGCCGTGTAGTCGCGCGATTCGCCCTTTTTCAAGATTTCGTCGGAATTGTGAAACAATCCGGCCAGCGCGGTGCTGCCAGAATCAATTGCGGTGTGGCGAATCTTGTTGGAATCTTCGAAGGTGAAGTGATTGAGCTGAGGGACCAGATCGCGGCCGAGGTCGTTCGTAAAGGTGAACGCGACGACGTAAAGCGTGTCGCCTTGCACCGAGTTTTCCGGCGCGCTCAGGATGCGCACCGTCTTGACGACCATGTTGTTCGCAGGCTGAACGAGGGCATTCGGCCCGTTGGCCGGTTGCGGCTGATCCTTGCACGCGGTCAGCGACGCGAGGCTGCAAAGCAGCGCAGCAGCGAAGAGAGGGGCGGCGCGGCGCGGCGCGCGTAGGATGAAGCGTCTCACGGCGTCCCGCTTTCGGCGGTCCCGAGGGACGCCCCCGCCGTACGGGTATAATGCTTAGATGGTGCGTCGCAGCTTTTCAATCGTGCTCTGTCTCGCGTTCGCGGCGCTGCCCGCGCAAGGCTTCGCCGACCCGCCCCTTTCAGCGTACGGCGCGCGCTATCCGAAAGCGCCGCAGCACGTTCGCTATCTGGTCGAGGTCAACCGAAAGGGCCAAGTCAGCAAGGTGCGCTCCGGAACCCGCTCGCAAGACGCGCGTTTCGACAGCATCACCTATGGAAACGTCATTCAGACGTTCATCCGGCGCAGCGACGGCCGCGCGATCTCAGGACTTTTTCGCGTGTCCTATGATTACAACCCGAAGACGCAAAACGTCACGCGCTCGGTGGCCTTGCTCCAGGCCGGCGGCGTCAATGCAGCGGCGCCCGGTTTGGTCGACGTCGTCGCGGAGATGAACCGCCGGAACAAAGAAAAATTCCAAGCGATGTTGCGTCAGCAAAAACTCGATCGGCAGTTGAAGCAACAACTGAAGAATCTCGCGACGCCGGGGGCGGTCCGCGCCTCGCCCGCTTCGCGCTAGCCGCCAATGGAACGGAGAAATGCCGGCACCTGAGTTCGACCCGCTGAAATGGTGGCTGGCGAGTCGCGAGGGCATCGACGACGCGACCGACCGCGATCTCGAACGCAGTTGTACGCGCAAGGACGCGTATCGGACAGAGGATGAAGCGCGAGCCCACGCCGCTATGAATCAGATGGGGGACGTCTTGTTCACCTACCACTGCCGCTATTGCGACATGTGGCACCTCACTCGAAGACCGAGCTAATCTAGAGCTCCGTCGACACCTAGGTTGCCCCGCCGGTCGAATCGAACGAAGCCGGGCTATGCGTTATGTGACGTTTCTGCATCGAGGAAGCCCACGACTCGGCCTTCTGCGCGGCGGGGAAATTCAACCGCTGCCGGCGACAGCGGGGACGATGCGCGAATACATCGCGCTCGGTCCCCGCGAGCGTGAGGCGCTCAAACCCGAAGCGCCCGTCTTACTCGAAGACGCCGCCCTGCTGGCACCCGTGCGGCCGCACAAAAACGTTTTCGCCGTCGGACGCAACTACATGGGGCACGCCGAAGAAGTCGCCCGCGCTCGCGGGATTGAATTGAAACTGCCGAGCGTTCCGACCTTTTTCACCAAGGCCCCGACGGCGATCAGCGATCCGAAACAGACGCTTGAGCTCTCACCCGACGTTTCGCCCCAGTACGACTGGGAGGCCGAACTCGCCGTCGTTATCGGCGAGCGCTGTCGCGACGTCCCGGAAGACCGCGCGCTCTCGGTCGTCTTCGGTTATATGTGCCTCAACGACGTGACCGCGCGCGACCTTCAGCGCGATCACCAACAGTGGTTCAAGGGAAAGAGTCTCGACGAGACGTGCCCGATCGGGCCGTGGATCGTCGGCGCCGACGAGCTCACCGACCCCGGGAAACTCGATATTTCTCTGCGGCTCAACGGCGAAGTCAAGCAGCACGCCAACACCAGCCAGATGATCTTCAGCGTCCAGAAGATCATCGCGTCTCTCTCGCGTGGTCTGACGCTCGAGCCCGGCGACATCATCGCGACGGGCACTCCCGACGGCGTCGGTTTCGCACGCACACCGCCTGAGTTTCTGAAGGACGGCGACGTGATGGAAGTCGAGATTGAACGCGTCGGCGTCCTGCGCAATCCCGTCGCGATCCGAACCGAGGCTGTAACCGCCGCCTAAACGAACTACGCGCGAGGACGAAGCAATAACACGATGTCGTTCGGCAGCGTCTCTTTGAACTCGAAGACGACCTGCAGCCGGTCGTCGCGCCACACCGCCAGCGGCATGCCTGATTCGCCCTCGAGCGACGATCGAGCGGCGATGCGCTTCTCGACGATCTCGTAATCGCGTCCCGCGATGGCGACACGGCCCCGCGAACCGTCCGCAAGCGCGAGCCCCGCGACGGCGGGGGCGGCGAGCGAAGCGGTCCCATACGAGTGGTCGATCCCGAAGTGCCGGGCGATGGCGTCGGCGAACTCCGCTTCTTGGCAGCGAATGACGATCGGTAGCTCCGAATTGCGGGCGCGCGCACCCAGTGCGACCTCGAGGTTGTTGGTATCGCTGTCGGTAAGCGCGACGAGCGCCTCGGCGTGGTGCAGGCTGCAGAGTTCGAGCGTCGCATCCTTGGTCGCGTCACCCGTCAGCAAATCGTATTCGTTGTCGCGTGCGCGTTCCACGACGTCGGACTTCGGATTTCTCTCGACGACCACGACCGGACGGCCCAGCGCCACCAAGTAGTCGATCACGCGAGAGCCGACGTTGCCGGCGCCGCAGACGACGACGTGTCCACTCCGCGCGACGTGACGCAAACCCTGCGCTGCAACCCATTGCGCTTGAGTGAACTTCGTCGTCAAGACCGCGAACAGGATTCCCATGAGCGCGACGCCGCTCAGCATGAGGAAAATCGTCACGATCGACCCGCCGCGCTGCGCCATTCGGGCGGGCTCGTCGCTATAACCGGTGGTCGTCATCGTCGATATGACGAAGTACAACGACTGAAGCCAGTCGAGCTTGAGCGCAAGCGCGAAATACGTCGTGCCTGCAACCAAGATCGCCAGCGCGGTAATCGCCGCCGCGCGCAGCGGCGCGTCGACCCGCGTGTAGCTCCGCACCAACCTTTGCGCCGCGCCCCTGGGCCGGAACCAGCGCAGGACCGGGTGCGGCAAAGCCGGAGCCTTCTTCGCGGCATTCGCCTGGATACGAGCGAAGACGACGGCTTTCTCTCCGTCCATCCCCACGAACCGCTCGCCGTGCGGAATGCGTTCCGGGTCCCGACGCGAGAAACCGACGAGCGGTCCGTCGATGTCGGGAAACTGGAGCGCGTGAAAACATTCGTAGTCGAGCGCAGCGCCCGCATAGAACGCCGCGACTAGAGCCGACAGCGAGATGACCGAGCAGTTGTGGAGGTTCTGCTCGATCTTGCGCCCGAGCGTTCGATTGAACTGCCGCAGAACGATGCGAATCGAGGGGTTGAGGTCGCGCGCTTTGAGAGCGACGTGCAGGGTCACGCGATCGTCGTCGGTGAGCATCACGATCGAGTCGGCCCGCTCGACCCCCGCGCGCCGCAGCGATTCTTCGTCGTCGGGGGAGCGACCGATGAAGCGCGCGCCGAAACGTTCGATCCGTTCCGCCAACTCGGCGCTGTGGTGCCAAAGGACGACGACGTCCTGAGCCGTCGTCGCCGTCAACTCTTGACAGACGTGTAACGCGAGCGCGTCGCCGCCGACGACGATCACGAGCGGAACGTTCCGGCTTTCGCGCGCAGTCACGTCTACTGCATTCGCGCTCCAGGAGCGCCGTTCTTCGGGGCGGTAGAGACGCGGACGATGGTCATTGGTGTTCCAACCGAAAGTGCCGCAGGCGAACGCCGGGTCGCACTCGTCCCGGAGACGATAGCGCGATTGACCAAAGCGGGCGTCGGAGTACGGGTTCAGCGCGGCGCGGGCGACGCCGCGGCCTTCGTCGTCGACGCCTACGAAGCGGCGGGAGCCGTCATCGCGCCCGACGCGGCCGCCATCTTCGGCGAGGCGGATCTCGTCGTCAAGGTTCAGCGGCCAACCGACGCCGAGCTGGAGCTGATGCATCCCGGCCAAACGTTGCTCGCGTTCCTGTCGCCGCTCGGCGACCCGGCTTCGGTCGAACGCTACGCGCAAAAAAAGATCACGGCGCTCTCGATGGACGCGATTCCGCGCATCACGCGCGCACAGAGCATGGACGCCCTCTCGTCGCAGGCGAACATCGGCGGTTACAAGGCGGCGTTGCTGGCGGCCGAGTACCTGCCCCGTTTCTTCCCCATGCTCACGACCGCCGCCGGAACGATCGCGCCGGCAAAGGTTCTCGTTCTCGGTGCCGGCGTCGCCGGCTTACAAGCGATCGCAACGGCCCGCCGGCTAGGTGCCGTCGTTTCCGGTTACGACACCCGCGCCGTCGTAAAAGAACAGGTGCAGAGTCTCGGCGCGAGCTATCTCGAACTCGATCTCGGCGTCGATGCGGCCGGCGCGGGAGGATATGCGAAGGCATTGACGGCCGAACAAGAAGCGCGCCAACAAGATCTGCTTGCGCAACACGTTGCGACCATCGACGTCGTTATTACGACCGCTGCGGTCCCGGGACGGCGTGCGCCGCTCCTCCTCAATGAAGCGGCGGTGGTGGCGATGAAGCCCGGCTCGGTTATCGTCGATCTGGCCGCCGAAACCGGCGGCAATTGCGCGCTCACCCAACCCGGTCAAGTAACCGTCGCGCACGACGTGACGATCATCGGGACCACGAATCTCCCGTCCACGATGCCCTATCATGCGAGCCAGCTCTACTCGCGCAACGTCTATGCTCTGTTGCAATTGCTCATCAAAGACGGCGCGCTAAACCTCGATCTCAACGACGAGATCGTCAGAGGGACGACGCTCACCAAAGACGGCGAAGTCCTGCACGAGCCGACCCTGGCAGCACGAGCCGGGAAGGGCAGCGCATGAGTGCACATCTGCTCGCCGAACTGACGGTCTTCATCCTGGCCGTTTTCGTCGGTTTCGAAGTGATTTCGAAAGTGCCGACGACGCTGCATACGCCGCTGATGTCGGCCACCAATGCCATTCACGGGATCGTCTTGGTCGGTGCCTTGCTGGTCGCCGTCGCCGCCGCGCCCAAACTTGGCCCCGTGCTCTCGGTCGTGGTCGTCTTCCTGGCCTCGCTCAACGTGTTCGGCGGCTACGTCGTTACCGAGCGAATGCTCTCGATGTTCAAACCACGCGAGTCGCCCACGCGCGACGGGAGCAAACGCTGATGCCGGCGGAGGCCGCAAGCACCGCGCAAATCGCGATCGACGCCGCATACCTGGTCACCGGCGTCTGTTTCATTCTCGGCTTGCGCTTTCTGAGCCACCCGAAGACGGCGCGGACCGGAAACCGCATCTCGATGCTCGGGATGGCCATCGCGCTCGTCGCGACGGGCTTCTTGCTCGATTGGAATTCGGCATGGTGGGTCGTGGCGGTCGGCCTCGGCGGCGGCGCGCTGGTCGGGATTTACTCGGCGCGCGCCGTGAAGATGACCGCGATGCCACAAATGGTGGCGATCTTCAACGGCGCGGGAGGCGGTGCCGCGGCGATGGTCGCTGCCGCGGAGTTTCTTAAACTCGCGCCCGGGTCGCACGGAATTTCGTGGGACGAGTCGCTCGCGATCGTCCTCTCGAGCGTCATCGGCGCGATCAGTTTCAGCGGCAGCATCATTGCTTTTCTAAAACTGCAAGAAGTGATGACCGGGCGGCCGCTGACGTATCCCGGGCAGCAATTCGTCAACGGACTGGTCGCACTCGCCATCCTCACCGGCGCGGCGCTGACGATCGCCGGCGTCGATTCCGTACCCGCGTATTTCGTAGCGCTCGCTGCGGCGGCGCTGCTCGGCATCCTCTTCGTCCTGCCGATCGGCGGGGCAGATATGCCGGTCATCATCTCGCTGCTCAACTCGTTCACCGGGCTGGCCGCGGCGATGACCGGATTCGTCCTCGGCAACAACGTCTTGATCATCAGCGGCGCCCTCGTCGGAGCGTCAGGGACGCTCCTGACGATGCTGATGAGCAAAGCCATGAATCGGTCGATAGCAAACGTCCTTTTCGGCGCGTTTGGAAAGATCGTCGCCGGCGCCGGCGGATCGGTCCCGGGCGCGACCGGGGCGATTCGCGAGGCTACCGTCGACGACGTTGCGACGATGCTCGCGTACGCCAAACTCGTCATCGTCGTCCCGGGTTACGGGATGGCGGTCGCGCAGGCCCAACACAGCGTGCGCGAACTCGAGGTCCAGCTCGAGAAGCTCGGCGTCGACGTCAAGTACGCGATCCATCCGGTCGCCGGACGCATGCCGGGTCACATGAACGTCTTGCTCGCCGAGGCCAACGTCCCGTACACGGCGCTCTACGACATGGACGACATCAACCCGGAGTTCCCGCGCGCCGACGTCGCCCTCGTCATCGGCGCCAACGACGTCACCAATCCCGCGGCGCGCACCGTCGCCTCGAGTCCGATCTACGGCATGCCGATCCTCGACGTCGACAAAGCGCACAACGTCGTCGTGCTCAAGCGCTCGATGAAACCCGGATTCGCGGGAATCGACAACCCGCTATACGAGTTGCCGAATACGATGATGCTCTTCGGAGACGCGAAAGCTTCGGTCGACAAACTCGCCTCCGCCGTGAAGGCGTTATAGTCGTTCCATCACTTTCAGCACGTAGTCGGTTTTCTTGCCGAACGGCGGATAGAGCAGCGACGCGAAACTGAAGCGCGCCTGCCGAAGCACCGCACGCTCGTGCGAAAAAGCGCGGAAGCCGAACCAGCCATGGTAGCTGCCGACGCCGCTCGGACCGATCCCTCCGAAGGGCAGATTCGGATTGATGAGGTGCACTGCGACGTCGTTGAGAGCGCTCCCGCCGGCCGGTACGCCGCGCAGAACCAGCTCGGCGAGTTTTCCACCGAAAGCGTATGAGGCAAGCGGTTTCGGCAGAGACCGTACTTGACGGATCGCGTCGTCGAGCGATGCATACGTCAGGATCGGGAGAATCGGGCCGAAGATCTCTTCGCTCATGATCGGCGAAGCGAAATCGACGCCGCTCAGAATCGTCGGCGCGATGTAACGATTCCCGCGGTCGCAGCGCCCGCCGATCTCGATCCGGGCGCCGCGCGCGACGCTAGCGCCCAGCGCTTTTTCGAGACGATCGAAGGCTCGCTCGTCGATGAGGCGCGGGAAATCGGGGTTGCGCGCGCGTTGCTCTTCGGTGCTGCCGTACATCTTCTCGATCGCGGCGACGGCGCTCCGGATGAAAGGTCCCGCGCGCTTTTCGTGCACGAGCACGTAATCGGGCGCAACGCAGGTCTGACCGGCATTCATGAACTTTCCCCAAGCGATTCGTTCGGCGGCATGCCGCACGACGGCGTCCTCCGTGACGAAGGCGGGCGATTTCCCGCCGAGCTCGAGCGTCACGCCGGACAGATGTGCGGCGGCCGCCTGCATCACGATCCTTCCGACGCGCGTACTCCCCGTAAAGAAGATGTGATCGAAAGGGAGTTCGAGCAGCGCTTCGGCGAGGTGCACCGGCCCCTCCACCACCGCGACGTCTTCCGGCGAAAAGGCATCGCCGACGATCCTCGCCATGGCCGCGGCTGCGTGCGGTACTTTTTCCGAAGGGCGCAATATCGCACGATTCCCCGCCGCAAGCGCCGCGATGAGCGGCGTCATCAAGAGATAGAACGGATAATTCCAGGGAGCGAGGATCAAGGCGACGCCTTTGGGTTCGTAGCGGATCTCGCTGCGCGCGCCGAAGAGCGTCAGCGGCGTCGCGACGCGACGCGGCCGCATCCAGCTCGACAGATGAGAACGAGTGTGTTTGAGTTCGGCGAGCGTCGGGATGATCTCGCTCGCTTCGACTTCGGCGCGCGGTTTGCGAAAGTCCGCGGCGAGCGCCGTCGAGATCTCGCGGCGATGCGCTCGGATCGCGCGCTCGAGCGCGTCGAGCTTCGTCCGGCGCTCGCGGGCGGCCGGCGGCGGGAGAGTCAGCGACTTCGAACGCTGCACGTCGAAAAGGCGTTGCAGACCGGCGGAGTCGATGGGCGGCGAGACGGTCTCGGCGATCATGGCTGAAAGCTCCAGTCGTAGGCGTTCCACGTCGGGCTGAAGGCGTTCGGCGCGAAGCCGAGCAGACGCTTGTTGTACGCGTAGACGTAGCCGGCGTTGAACAGATAAACGATCGGAACGTCGCGCGCGACGATGCGGTCGATCGCAACGTAATTCGCGCGCCGGCGTTCCTCGCGCGGCTCGGCCACGGCAGCTCGTTCGAGACGCTCGACGCTGGAATTGCAATAGCGCATGTAGTTGGTCGCCCCCGTGCAGCCGATGAGAAAGAGATCGTCAGGATCGGCGCCCATCGTCCATGGCACGTAGGCGATGTCGAAATCACCAGCGGACAAGACGCCCTTCTTCGGAAGGTAAAACTGCGCTTGCGTGACCGCTTTGATCGGCGTCTCGATGCCGCGTTCGTGGAACTGCCGCTGCGCGAACGCCGCGACGCGCATCCCGGTGGTCGTCTCCACGAACTGGACGTAGTTCAACTCGAGCGGCCGGCCATTCTTGCGCAAGCGGCCGTCCGAACCTCGTCTCCAGCCTGCTTCCGCGAGGAGCCTGTCGGCGAGGTTCGAGTCGTAGTGAGGCTCTTTCACCGTTGGGTCGAACGCCCACGAAAAACGCGGACGGTCGGAATCGGCGACCGGGTAGTTTCCATAGGTCAGCTTGCTGCTGATCGCGTCGCGATCGATCGCGGCGGCCAACGCACGGCGGACGCGGACGTCGTCGAGCGGGGCGTGTCTTGTATTGAAGGCAAGACCGGCGACGATCGCGGTCGGAACGCGAACGAAGGCGATGTCCGCCCTATCCTTCAGCACCGGGATCTGGACGGGCGCCACGAGATTGAAATCGAGCGCGCCGGAACGCAGCAGCGTCAGATTCGAATTAGGGTCGGGGACGATCGCGACGTCGAGTTCGGCGACCTTCGCCTGTCCTCTCCAGTAGCGCGGATTCGCGCCGTAGAGAAGCCGGTCTCCACGCTTCCAGCGCCGCACGAGAAACGGCCCGTCACCGACGCTCGGCGCTGCGGAAAACGACGCGTGCGCCAGGGGACGTTCTCGTTCCAGGACGTGCGCCGGCAAGACGTACTGCGGCGCGTTACCGTAAGCGAAGAACGTCGCGATCGCCGGTGCCCAAGGATGTTTGAGGTGGAAGCGAACGGTGTGATCGTCGAGCGCCTCGGCGCGATCGATCAATTCGTAGCCTTCGCGCGAGCGAACCGGATTCTGGGGGTCGAGAATCGCGCGAAGCGTGAACAACACGTCGTGCGCCGTAACCGGGACGCCGTCGCTCCAGCGAACTTCGGGGCGTAGACGATAGAGGATCGTTCGAGCATCCCTCGAGATGCCGCCGTTGTCGACGCTCGGAATGGTCGCCAACAGCTCGGGGACGCGACGGCCGCGCGCGTCCAGATCGAAGAAGGGCTCGAACATCAGGTGCGCCAGCTGCTGGTCGACGTTGCCCGCGTCCGAACGCGCGAAGAGCGGATTGAGCGTCGCCGGGTCCGCCGAGATGTCGAAGTGCAGCGTTGACGCGGCACCCCGGTCACGCACGCCCGCCGGCGCCCCGCACGACACCAGCAGCAAGAGTGCGACCAAGACGGGGAGACGCATCGGCGCTTGAGTGCGCCGTCCGGGGAGCAGCCTCCTCAACCGGTTACACGAACCGCGGCGGCCAGCTCAGGTATCAGCCGGTTTTTCCGATACAAATCCGAATATCATCCGGCCCGATATTGCTCTTGCCGGATAAATATAGTATATTTTTGAGTAATGACCGAAACTTCACTCGACGGCGCGCGGGTCCGGGAATTCGGCCATCCCGACCTCGACCGGCTCGACCTTCAGCTCCTCGACGCGTTGCAGCGCAACGCTCGTTCCACTTTTGCCGAACTCGCGGCCGCCGTCGGACTCGGCTCGTCCGCCGTCCACGAGCGGGTCAAACGCCTCGAACAGCGCGGTTACCTCAAAGGCTACTCCGCGCGCCTCGACGGACGCCGGCTCGGGATCGAACTGACCGCTTTCGTGAGCGTGTACACGACGCCGGAGGTTCAGTACGACGCGTTCGCGCGCGTCGTCTCGGCCTTGCCCGAGATTGCGGAAATCCACAGCGTCGCCGGCGAGGAGTCGTTCGTCCTGAAAGTTCTGACGCGCTCGACGGCGCATCTGGACGACTTTCTTTCGCGCCTCAAAGTGATCGACGGGATCGCCCGCACCAAAACCACGATCGTCCTCTCGACTCCATTCGAGCGTGACGGCTTGGCGCTCGCCGGACTGGTCGGGGACGGCGCCGCGCGAGGCAACGGCCGTTGAAGATAGTGGGGACGCGGCCGCCCTGCCGCCTCGGTTCGCATCGCGTGCTCGAGCCGGCCGGCGCTTTACCTCAAAACGCCTGGAGACTCGACGCTCGGCCGATCGTCTTTGCAAACGAGATTCTCTGCGACGTCGACGCGCTCAACATCGATTCGGCGTCGTTTCAGCAAATCGCCGCCGCCTGCGACGGCGACGCATCGCGCGTGGCCGACTACGTCCTTGCGGTCGTCAACGAGCGCGGCAAGCAGCACAATTCAACGACCGGGAGCGGTGGGATGTTCGTCGGCCGCGTCCGCGAGATCGGCGAAGCGCTGCGCTCCCGTTCCGATCTTCGGATTGGTTCGCGCATCGCGTCGCTTTGTTCGCTCACGATCACGCCGTTGCGAATCGACGAAGTCCTGTGTGTCGATATGGAAACGGGACGCCTATGGATTCGGGGCAGCGCCATTTTGTTCGAAAGCTGTCTCTATGCTGCATTGCCCGACGACATCCCGGACGAGATTGCGCTCGCAGTCCTCGACGTGGCAGGAGCGCCGGCGCAAGTTCGCCGTCTCGCGAAAGCCGGACAGAGCATCGTGGTCCTCGGCGCCGACGGCAAATCGGGGATGCTTGCGGTCGCGCAGGCGCGCGAGCGTGCCGGCGCGAGCGGCAAGGTCGTCGGCGTCGCGCCTGACGCCGCCACTTCCGGGGCGCGCCTGTTGGTCGAGCACGGATATGTGGATGCCTTCGTCGCGGCCGATGCGAGGAACGCGCTGGCCTTGGTCGGCGCCGTCTCGGCCGTCGTTCCGGAGCTTGCCGATCTCACGGTCAACTGCGTCAACGTCGCCGGGACCGAGCCGGCTTCGATTTTGAGCACCAAGGACGAGGGGACGGTCTATTTCTTCTCGATGAGCACGTCGTTCACGGCGGCTGCGCTCGGCGCGGAAGGGATGGGTAAGGACGTCACCATGATCGTCGGCAACGGCTATGCGAAGGGACACGCCGATATCGCGCTGCAGACGCTGCGCGACCATCCGCCGATCCATCGCTATTTCGTTGAAAAGTATGGCGTAGACCGCAGCGCGAGCAATTTTTCGCTCCGGCGAGGAGCGCGGAGCGAAGCGTGCGAGTAGCACATGAGCGACAAACGATGCCGGAGGGGAAAAGTGCCGCCCTGAAGCCGCCGGCTCCGCCCGAAGCATTCGCCCACACGCACGTTCGCCAGGGCGAATTCTGGCGGGCCATTCCGAGTTATTCCGGCGTCGACGAGAAGACGTTCCTCGATCACATTTGGCAGGGACAGCACTCCGTCAAATCGGCCGACGAACTCCTTGCGACCGTCAAAGATTTGGTCGACCCATCGTTCTTCGACGACGCGCGAGAAGGTTTCAAGCGCGCGCCGATGGCGGTGCGCGTCTCGCCCTACATGATCGCCTCGATCGATTGGACGAAGCCTGACACCGATCCGATCCGGACGCAGTTCATCCCGCTCGCCTCGCGCTTGCGTCCCGACCATCCGCGTCTCACGCTCGATTCGTTGCACGAGCTCGAAGACTCGCCGGTGCCCGGCTTGACGCACCGCTACGTCGACAAAGCCCTCTTCCTGCCGCTGACGGTGTGTCCGGTCTACTGCCGATTCTGCACGCGCTCGTACGCGATCGGTTCCGATACCGAGGTCGTCGACAAAGTTCCGCTCGCGCGCACGCCCAAGCAGTGGCAAGACGCCTTCGCCTACATCGCTTCGCGGCCCGAACTCGAAGACATCGTGATCTCCGGCGGCGACGTCTACCAGCTGCCGGCGAAGTCGATCGCCACGATCGGCGACGCGCTACTGGCAATCCCGCACGTGCGCCGGATGCGCTTTGCGACCAAAGGCCCGGCGGTGATGCCGATGAAGATCCTAACCGATCACGCTTGGGTCGATGCCGTCAGCCGAATCGTCGAAGAGGGGCGCAAGCTCGGAAAAGAAGTCGTGATCCACACCCACTTCAACAACCCGAACGAGATCAGTTGGATCACCGAAAAGGCGATGCGCCTGCTGTTCGAGCGCGGGATTACCGTGCGAAATCAGTCCGTTCTCATTCGCGGCGTGAACGACGACCCGCTCGTGATGCAATTACTGGTCAAACAGCTCGGGTACCTCAACGTACATCCGTACTACGTCTACATGCATGACCTCGTGAAGGGCGTCGAAGATCTGCGGACCTCGATTCAGACCGCAATCGACGCGGAGAAATTCGTACGCGGCTCGACCGCCGGTTTCAACACGCCGACCTTTGTGTGCGACGCGCCGGGCGGCGGCGGAAAGCGCGACGTTCATTCCTTCGATCACTACGATCGCGAGAACGGGATCGCGGTCTACTCGGCGCCGAGCGTCAAACCGGGGAAGCATTTCGTCTACTTCGATCCGATCGACACGCTCGGCTCGGTAGCGCAAGAGCGCTGGCGGCATCCGCAGATCGCCGAGGAGATGATCTCCGAGGCCATCGTGAAAGCGGGCGGCCCGCGCACCTACGTCCCGGCTTAGCGGCAAATCGTGTGCCGCTCTGGGAACCAAAAACGAGCGATGGCTCGTTAGAAAGCCAGCCCACAAACGCTTCGCGCAGCCCTGCCCGCCTGCTGCCCGTTCCTTTCATGAGGCGATCCTACGACATGACTCTGAAATTAGCGGCGCTCTTTTCCGTGCTTTTCCTCGTCGGCGCGCCCGTTTCGGGAGCTCCGCTGGCGCCGACCAGTGGCCAGGTGAGAGTTCCGCCGGTGACGTTGAGCGCTACCGGTTACAGCCGTGGAATCGAAACCGGGCTAACCGCCACCGGATACACCGGTCGAGGAATCGAGACCGGACTCCGCGCCACCGGGTACGCCCGCGCTATCACGACGACGCTCACCGCCGTCGGACGGCCTCTCGCCCCCAATTTAATACCCTGAGGATACGATCATGATGCGCTTTCTCACCGCCATCGCGCTCGCCGTTTCGTTCATCGCGACCTCGTTCTCGGTGGCGATGGCGGACGTCACCTACTATTTTACGGTAAACGTGAACGTCAAAAATCTGCCCAAGACCTCTGGCGGAAAGCCGATCGATTACCAGGTGGACTGCTACGCGATCGGATCTACCGGCGCCAACGGTGCGCCACGCGTCTCCATAACCTCGCTCCTCGACGCGCAAGGGAGCTACGCAGGATCCGTTAAGCTGAGCGCACCGTACCCTCAACCGGCATCGACGTATGAGTGCAAGCTCTTCGCGTACGTCAACGGCTCGCCGCTGTCGGATAGTGTAGCCGCCGCAACGATCTGGGATCCGTCAAAATCGCAAACGGTCGTCAGCGGCAACATTCCAAAATAGCAGGAGCCACGTCACGAAGGCGGTAGCGCCGTCTCCATGATCTGTCTGGCCGTCACCTATACTTTCCAACCCGGTAAAGAAGATGAAGCCGTCGGCTATCTTCGGGAATTGATCCCCGCTTCGCGTAAAGAATCCGGCTGCCGGATGTACGTCGTTCACCGAGGCAAGGACGATCCAGCCAAGTTCTTCATCTACGAGCAGTACGACGACCAGGCCGCTTTCGATGCGCACGTGAAGTCCGAGCACTTCCAGCGCTACGGGATGAACGGGCTGCGCAGGATCATGGAAACGCGAGACGCGACGTTTTACGTCCCCCTCGACGAAGCCTAGCCGGCCCTTGCGTCGAAGGGTCTCGACGTGAGCGACATCGGCTGGACGCACGTCGCGCTGTACGCCTACAGGATCGATGAGAGCATCGACTTCTATGCCCGTTACGCGCGTATGTCGCTCGTCCATAGCCGTCAAGAAGCCGATGGGGCGCGCGTCGTCTGGCTGAGCGACCGAACGCGGCCGTTTGCGCTCGTCCTGATCGAATCGAAAGCCCCCGTCGAGAACCCGCTCGGCCCGTTCGCGCATCTCGGTATCGGGCTCCCTAGCCGCGCGGCGGTCGACGAACGCTGCGAACTGGCTCGCGGCGAAAAGCGGCTTCGCCTCGGACCAACCGATTCGGGTTATCCGCTCGGGTACTGGGCCTTGATCGCCGATCCGGACGGTCACATGCTCGAAGTTTCGCACGGCCAGGACGTCGGGCTCGCGACTCAACGCAAGTAATCGCCATTTCCATCGCGCTATCCGAGGGGCGTCTCCAAAGAGTTTGCCGGCGCGCCGCCGAGAAGAAACTCCCATGATGGCGTTTCGAGTTATTCTTCTGGGAGTCTTGATGTCCACGACACTTTCCGCGACCGGCACGACGGTTGCGATAAATTCGGCCGCAGCGGCGCCTCCGATCGCGCCGAAGGAAGCACACGTCACCCACCTCCACGGGTACACGCGCTCGGACGACTATTTTTGGTTGAGGCACAAGAACGATCCAAAAGTCACCGCCTACCTCAAAGCCGAAAACGCCTACACGGCCGCGGTCATGAAACCCACCGAAGCGCAGCAGAAGGCCCTTTATGAAGAGATGCTCTCGCACATCAAGCAGACCGATCTGCAAGTGCCCTATCGCTTCGGCGACTACTATTACTACTCGCGGACCGAAGAAGGGAAGCAGTACCCGATCTACGCGCGCAAGCGCGGCAGCCTCGACGCGCCCGAAGAGCTCACGCTCGATCTCAATATTTTAGCGAAGGGACACCCGTTTCTCGGCCTCGGCGCGTACGAGGTCAGCGACAACGGTAAACTGCTCGCCTATTCGCTCGACGTCACCGGCTACCGGCAGTACACGCTGCACGTCAAAGATCTGAAGACAGGGGCCGACCTCGGCGTCGCGATCCCGCGGGTCGACGACGTGGAATGGGCCTCGGATAACAAGACGCTTTTCTTCGTCACGGAAGACGACGTCAGCAAGCGCAACGACAAATTCTGGCGCTACCGAATCGGCGATAAATCGCCGACACTCGTCTACGACGAGAAGGACGAACTCTACGACATCGGTGTCGATCGTTCGCTCGACCGAAAGTACGTCTTTCTTCAGTCGACGAGCAAATCGACCTACGAGACGCGCTATCTGCGCGCCGACCGGCCGGGCGATCCGCTAAAGGTCGTCATACCTCGCCGTTCCGACCATCGCTATGATGTCGATCATCATGCCGGCCGGTTCTTGATCGTCACCAACAGCGGGGCCGAGGATTTCCGGATCGTCTCGGCTCCGGTCGCCACGCCCGACGAAAAGCATTGGAAGGACCTGGTCCCGGCTCGCCGTGGAATCCACATCGACGGCCTCGTCGTCTTCGACGATTACGCCGTCGTCGCCGAGCGCCGCGGAGGCTTTGCCGGGTTCGAAGTTCTCGATTTCACCAACGGAAAACTGACGCCGGTTGTCTTCGAGGAGGCCGCGCATGCGGCGTTCCCGAGCCAGAACCACGAGCACCGCTCGACGAGCTTCCGCTATTCGTACACGTCGTTCGTGACCCCGAATTCGGTGTACGACCTCGATTTGCGCACAGGCACGCGAACGCTCCTCAAACAGACCGAAGTCCCCGGATACGACCCAAGCGCATACGCGTCCGAGTTGCAGTACGCCACCGCCCGCGACGGAACGCGGATCCCCGTCGCGCTCGTTTACAGACGCGGCGTCAAGCGCGACGGCTCGGCGCCGCTGCTTCTCTACGGGTACGGTTCGTACGGGATCTCCACCGAGCCGACGTTCTCGGCGACGCGCCTGGTCTTGCTCGACCGCGGCGTCATCTGGGCATCGGCGCTCATTCGCGGCGGCGGCGAACTCGGCGAGAGGTGGCGCACCGCGGGGCATTTGAAGGCAAAGCTGAACACGTTCACCGACTTTATCGACTCCGCGCAATACCTCATCGACGCAAAGTTCACGTCGCGCGACCGGCTCGCAATCCTCGGCGGCAGCGCCGGCGGCCTTCTCATGGGAGCGGTCACCAATATGCGTCCCGATCTTTTCAAAGCGGTCGTGGCGCTCGTCCCCTTCGTCGACGTCATGAACACCATGCTCGATCCGTCGCTCCCGCTGACGACCAGCGAGTATCTCGAATGGGGCAATCCTAATGTCAAATCCGACTACGACTACATGATGCGGTATTCGCCCTACGACAACGTCAAGGCTCAGGCGTATCCAGCGATGCTGGTGCGCGTCTCGATCAACGATAGCCAGGTGCCGTATTGGGAGGGCAGCAAACTCGTCGCCAAACTGCGCGCCCTCAAGACGGATTCCAACCCGCTGTTGCTCGAAGTGAACTTCGGCGCAGGTCACGGCGGCGCATCCGGCCGCTACGACGCGCTGAAAGAGACGGCGTTCAACTACGCATTCGTCCTCTCGCAGATCGCCCCCGTGCGGGAGATCGAGTGATGTCCCCTGCGATCTCGCGATGAGCGGTCCGTATGTGCCGCCGCATTTTGAGGAGAACGACGTCGCCCGCATGCAGGCGGCGATCCGCGACTATCCGTTCGGGACGGTCGTCGTCAATGGCCCCGACGGGTTAATCGCAAGCCACGTCCCGTTCTTGCTCGAGCCCGAGCAAGGCGAATATGGACGGCTCATGTTTCACGTCGCGCGCCCCAATCCGCAGTGGCGCGCCGTAAACTCGGACACCGAAGCGCTCGCAATCTTCCTGGGTCCGCATGCCTATGTCTCGCCTTCGTGGTACCCGACGCGGCATGAAACGGGCAAGGTCGTTCCGAGTTGGAACTATCTCGCGGTTCACGCCTACGGTCCGCTCGAGGTGTTCGAAGACGCACGAGAGCTGCTGGAGTTCGTTACCCGTTTGACCGCCATACACGAACTCGGAAAATCCGACGCTTGGGCGCCGGCCCAAGCACCGGAGGACTACATCGCTATGCAGTTGCGCGGAATCGTCGGGATCCGCATGCCGATTCGCCGTCTGTACGGCAAGTGGAAGATGAGCCAGAATCGACCGGCGGCCGATCGCAGTGGTACAACGCAAGCGCTCGACGGATCCGTCCGCGCCGAGGATCGCGCCGTCGCCGAGATCATGCGCTCGCGAGAGCTAAGCGAACCTTAATCCGAGTCTCAGCCCGGCCCCAGCCATTGCGGCTATCGTGCGAGCATGAAATACACCCTCCTCGCACTCGCGCTGGGCCTCGCGTTGGCTCCGGTCGTCGCCTCGGCCCAACCGGGTCCTGGACCGGGCGGACCTCCGCCGGAACTCCGTGCCAAAATCGAACAAGCCCGTGCAGATGCAAAAACCAACTGCCTCAAGGCGCTGAGCGCCGATCACCAGACCAAAATCCAAGCGATCGTCGACGGCTTCAATGCCGGAACGATCGCTCCGCCGGATGCCATCGCACAAATCGACGGCGTGTTGACGCCCGATGAAATCAAAGCGATCCTCGATCAACAGCAGAAGATGCGCGACGTCATCATAGCGGCGCGCGGCGACAACGGCGGACCGCCTCCGGGCGAACGCAATGCCGGCGCGCGAGAGAAACCCGCCGGATTCAAACCGAGCGCGGGCCGCTTCCTCCTGGAAATCACCGCCTCGCCCGACAAGCTACGTGAAGTGATGAAGGCGATGCGCGAGCACAACAAACCTCAGTAACAGCCGAGCGCAGCGATTTGTCACGCTGAAGCGAATAGCGCCGAAGGCGCGCGGAAGTCGAAGGGCCGCCGGTACTCTCGTCGGCGCTTCGACTCCGGCCCTTCGGGCCTCCGCTCAGCGTGACAAACGGTGCGACAAAGCCGCGCTCACGGCGACGAGGCTATTCCGTGAGTGCTTCCTTGAGAATGCGCTCCTGTTCGACTGCGTGGGCGCCACCGTAGCCTTCGCTCGGACTCGCGCGATACGAACGGCCGATGTATTCGACGTCGCCGATGTGTTTTGGCAGACGCTCGACAAGTCGTCGCCGGACGTGCGCGCGGGCGCCCATGTTCTTGGGCTCCTCTTGCACCCAGACGAGGCGCCTAAGGTTCGGATAACTCTCGAGCAACGCGAGGATCTCGTCGGTCGGCAAGGGGGAGAGCAGCTCGAGGCGCACGATCGCGGTCTTGTTCATCTTCGCGTAGGCGGCGTGGCCGATGAGATCGTAGTAGATTTTCCCCGAGCACATCAAGATTCGCTCGACCCGGGCGCGATCGTCCCGTTCGACGAAGCGCGGATCGTCGATCACCGCTCGGAAATGGCCGCTCATCAATTCGTTCAGATGTCCCGCGGCCGCTTTGAGACGCAAGAGGCTCTTCGGCGTGAAGATCACCAGCGGCCGGCCCTTCGGACCGCGCGCCTGCGCCCTCAGTGCATGGAAGTATTGCGCCGCCGTCGAGCAATTGACGACCACGACGTTGCCTTCGGCCGAGAGCTGCAGAAAACGTTCGATGCGCGCGCTCGAATGTTCGGGGCCGGCGCCTTCGTAGCCGTGCGGCAATAGGAGGACCAGCCGCGAGCGCTCGCCCCATTTGGCCTGGCCGGCGGCAATGAACTGATCGATGATGATTTGCGCGCCGTTCATGAAGTCGCCGAATTGCGCTTCCCAGAGCACGAGTGCGTCCGGCAACTCGACGCTGTAACCGTATTCGAAACCGAGACAAGCGTATTCCGAGAGCGGGCTGTTGTAAACTTCTAACGACGCGCGCGCGTCGGTGAGGTGTTGAATCGGCGCGTACTGCGCTCCAGTCTTGGGGTCGTGGAAGACCAAGTGGCGGTGGCTGAACGTACCGCGTTGCGTGTCTTGCCCGGTCAAGCGGACCGGCGTCCCTTCGGACAACAGTGAAGCGAAAGCGAGCGACTCCGCCAAGCCCCAATCGGCCTCGCCTTCTTTTTCGAAGAGCTCGCGCCGCCGGTCGAGCTGCCTGCTCAGTTTCGGGTGGATCGTAAAGTTGGGAGGAACGATGACGAACTCGTCGCTCCAAGCGAGCAATCTTTCTTTGTCGACCGCGGTATCGACCGCGGTCAGTGACGGACCGGATCCGTCGATGCTGCTCGCCACGGCCTCCTCGTGCCACTTCCCGCTCTTGACGTTCTCGTGCGCCTCAACGACGCGCGCGCTCGCCGCCGCCAGCAGCGAGTTCACGTCGTCGGCGCTGACGATGCCCTGCGCGATCAAGTTCTGTGCGTACAGCTCGCGAACCGTCGGATGGGACTTGATCCGTTCGTACATCTCGGGTTGGGTGTAGGCGGGTTCGTCGGTCTCGTTGTGCCCGAAGCGGCGATAGCCGATGACGTCGATGATCGCGTCGTGGCCGAAACGCCGTCGGAAGTCGACCGCCAGGTGGACGGCGGCCATACAGGCTTCGACGTCGTCGGCGTTTACGTGAACGATCGGCACATCGAAACCTTTGGCCAGGTCCGACGCATAGCGCGTCGAGCGCGCGTCACGCGGGTCAGTCGTAAAACCGACCTGATTGTTGGCGATGATGTGAAGCGTCCCGCCGGTCGCATAACCCTCGAGAGCCTGCAGGTTGAGCACTTCGGCAACGACGCCCTGAGCGCTGAAGGCGGCGTCCCCGTGAACGAGGATCGGCGCGGCGCGACCGAGTTCGAGCGTCGCTTGAGGCGTGTTGTGATTGGTCTGAAGAGCGCGCGTTCGGCCTTCGACGACGCTGTCGACCGCTTCGAGGTGTGACGGATTCGAAGCCAATTCGACGGCGATCTTTCTCTTGTCGGTCGTGTCATAGATTCCGCTCGCGCCATGGTGGTACTTGACGTCGCCGCCGACGTCTTCGTCGTCGCCTCCCTCGCCGCGCTTGTCGGCCGCTTCGAATTCGGCGAGCAATTCTTCATACGGCCGATTGACGACGTGCGCGATCGTCGAAAGGCGGCCGCGATGCGCCATCCCGATCACAACCGTGCCGATGCCGTCGGTCGCGAACTCGGTCGCGATCTCTTCCATCATCGGAACCATCACGTCGAGTCCTTCAATCGAAAACGTCTTTTGGCCGATGTATGTCTTGCGCAGGTAACGCTCGAAGGTTTCGACCTTCGTCAGTCTTCCCAAATACTTTCTCGCACGCTCGGGCGCCGTCGATACGACGTGCGTTCCCGACTCGATGTAATCGCGCAGCCATTCGCGCTGTTCGATGTTGGCGATGTGTTCGATCTCGTAGGCGATGGTCGAGCTATACGTGCGCCGCAATTCTGCGACGATCTCGGCCAGAGTGCTACCTTTGAGTTTCGTGCGCAACACCGAGGCCGGGATCGCCGACATGATCGCGGGCGTCAGTCCGTAGCTGTGGACGTCGAGCGCCGGATCGCCGACGGCCTGCGTCCCGAGCGGGTCGAGCATCGCGGCGAGGTGGCCGTGCCGCCGGTAGGCCGAGAGAATCGCCATTCCGGCCGCAACCGCGCGCAAGAGTTCGTCGGAATAGGCTTCGAGTTCTCGCGGCGCCGACGGCGGCTGCTCGGTCACGGCGACCGGCGGAGCGGCGGCGCGTCTGGCGGGTTCGATCGGACGGCCCGGGCCGAGGCCGAGGCTTGCGAAGATCTTCTCGTAGTAGCCCTCGCCGCCGCGCAATAATTCGTCGACGCGCTTGAGAAATTCGCCGGACTGCGCGCCTTGGATCACGCGATGGTCGTACGTGCTTGTCAGCGTCATGATTTTCTCGACGCCGAGCTGCCGCAGCGCGGCTTCGTTGGCACGTTGAAAACCGGGCGGGTACCCGATCGCGCCGGCCGCAATAATGGCTCCTTGGCCCGGCATCAAACGCGGTACCGAGGCGACCGTTCCGATTCCGCCGGGATTGGTCAGCGTAAAGGTCGCACCGGTCAAGTCGTCGGCGGCGAGTTTGTTCTCGCGCGCCTTGGCGACCAGCTCTTCGTAGCGCGCGTGGAACTCGGCAAAACCGAGCCGCGCCGCCTCTTTGATGACCGGGACGAGCAAGAAGCGCGAACCGTCTTTACGTTGCGCGTCGACCGCCAGCCCTAGATGGATTCCGCCATCGACGCGTTGCAGCGTTGAGCCGTCGCGGCGAAACGACGCGACGATCGCGGGATCGGCTTCGGCGGCGCGAACCAGCGCGAATGCGACGATATGCGTAAACGAGATCTTCTCGTTGCGTCCGGCCGCTTTCAGCGCCGCGTTCAGTTCGGCGCGCTTCGCATCGAGCGTCGCGACTTGAAGCGTACGAAAACTCGTTGCGGTCGGAATCGCGAGACTCTGCTCCATGTAGCCGACGAGCGACGCTGCCGGTCCCTTGAGCGGCATGACCTTCGCATCGGCCGGCGGCGGCGTCGGCGCGGCTTTCTGTGGAGCGAGCGCGGTTGCGCCGTTCGGCGCCTGCGCGCGCGCGCTGTCGGCTGCGCGCATGACGTCGGAGAGGAGAATCAGTCCATCCGGGCCGCTTCCCGAGACGCGGCTGAGGTCGAGACGGGAACGTTCCGCGAGACGCTGAGCACGCTGTGAGGCGACGCCGCCGCGCCGACCGTTCGGGAGCGCCGGCTTGGGGGCGTCTTCGACGCTGCTTATCCGCTGCGCGCTGGGCTCTGCTGCCGGCTTCGCAGGCTCGGTGGCGTTCGGCGCGGGTGTCACGCTCGAGCCGTCTCCGCGGGCGTTGCCGCCCGACGGTTTGGTTGCAGCGGTGTCGATCTCGGCGAGCGCAGCGCCGATCGGAACCGTTGCGCCTTCGGCGGCGAGGACCACCTTGACGAGTCCGGAGGCCGGCGCCGGAACTTCGACGTCGACCTTATCGGTCGTCACGTCGACGAGCGTCTCACCGGCATCAATCCACTGACCCGGCTTGACGCGCCACTCCACGATCGATCCCTCGGTCACCGATTCCCCCATCTCGGGAAGGGTGACGCGTACGACGGTCTCAGGCATCCATTGGCTCCGGGGCGGGCATCGTAGGCTTCATTCTAACGCACCATTTGGAACCCGCCTGCTAGGTATATCGGTGCCTAGGAGTTCGTCGGACTATGGGCCATGTGTTCAATGCGAGCTATTTTCGCCGAGTTCGAGGAGCGAAGAGCGCTGAATGACAGCGTCATTTGAGCGATGAGCGACGAAGAAATCGGCGGAAAGAGCCG